>Ga0129308_1002327_pt1 | contig 16390 bp, 18 predicted proteins | sample L827metagenome_FD_94440 | JGI IMG/M metagenome (GOLD analysis project Ga0129308, IMG submission 94440) | Ring-tailed lemur group fecal microbial communities from Wisconsin, USA - L827 metagenome | ecosystem: Host-associated > Mammals > Digestive system > Large intestine > Fecal | place: USA...
AATGCCTGTAGCTTTCATAGGATCGAAAATCTCCTTTGCTGTTTATATTTGCCTTGGTATTGTCTGCAAAGAAAGAAGAATTATACGGATCTCTGCGGCGCGCCGCCAAGACGCGGATTTTTTACAACAAAACCTTTCGTTCTAACCGCAGACAGAGCTATTTTCCAAAAAGCGAACCAGTTCGGCTGCAAGCCGCTCCGGGTGGTTCATGATATCCCCATTCCCATATCCCTCGAAACAGCGGGCAGTGAGTTGCAGGTATACCTTGTTATATCCGACATCGATCATATTTCCTCTGCCGGAAAAATCGATAGCAAAAGCCGTTGTATTTTACTTGCTTTCCTCCCAGAACTCCACATGGAGCATAAAGCTCATGTGAAATACCTGCATAACCCAGTGAAAGAACCGGGTAATCGCCGTCGGGCGATAGCCGCCCTTGAGATAGCCGTTCATGTAGTCCTTTTCAACCACATTGACAATCCGCTCCGACCAGCTCTCCAGCTCCTCCCTGGGCTTTTTCAGAGAGAAATAGGAGCCTGCCGACTCTCCTGCCATCTTCACCTCGGCATTGACCCCCTTCAGGCCCAAGGCGTTGACCGCGTCAAAGGCGATCATTCCGCCGGGAAAGCGTTCTGCCATGGCGCAAAACAGGCGGCGAACCTGCTCCTTCTCAAAATGATAGAAGAGGCCGCCGGCGGTGAAGACGACGCCCGCCTCCGGATCGATAAACATCTGATCCTTGATGCCAGGCTTCTTTTTATAGCCATAGGGGCACCCACAAATGTGTTTCCCTTGTGCCATTTTCATGTGCTTTGCTGCTTTTACTTTTTCAGAAAGGTCCTGACTATACCGTTGATAAATCAGGTTTCGGAACGCCACATCCATGCCACCGGTACTTCCCACATAATCCTGACTGTCATAATGGTTGTTGATGGCAATAAACCGCACTCCCAGGAACGGGAACAAGTGCTCCAGATAATCACCGACCTCCAGATAATTACGCCCGAATCGGGAAAGGTCTTTTACAACAATACAGGTCACATCACCAGTTCGAATCCGATCCATCATTTTCTGAAACTCTGGACGATCAAAATTAGTACCGGTATATCCATCGTCCACAAACTCCAGAATCGGACGATCTGCAAGTGCTGGTATGGCATTCACATAGTTCCTGAGCATCGCCCGCTGGCTCTGGATGCTGTTACTCTCATCCTTTGGCGAGTCACCATGGACATCCATATCCTCCAGCGACAATCGCAAATACAAAGCAAGATAATTACCCATTGCATTACGCAACCTCCTCTCTGAGTCGTTCACATTCACGAAGAAGCTCCTCAAACTCATTCATATATCGGAACTCTACGGAAATGCTGTTGTCTGCATATAGCCTGATTTCTTTAATCATGGCTTTGACCATCTCGCCGGATAGCTTTTCGGCGCCCATATACTGATCGACCAGCCTCTGCCAGTGCCGCTGCCCAAAACTGACTTCGGCCGCCTTAGACTGAATGCCCTGCAACTCAGCCAGTTCATGCTCCAGAAGCGTTAGTTCATCCTGATATTTCTTTTTCGCGTACAGATATTCATCTTGGGCCAGCAATCCATCTTTGTAATCGGTATAGAGTGCAGTAGACAGACTGTGCCGTTTTTCAATCTCGCCTTTCAATTCTTGCAGTCGATTGGACGGTGCAGTTCTCTTGGCCTTCTCTCGCTCCAAGGCCAGCAGCTTCTGCAATACCTTTTGAGTATCCATAAAGACCTCCATCTGCTTTCGTAAGGTCTGCAACACCGCTTCATCCAGATCATCGGCACGGATATTTTTCCTAGGGCAAGCATTGTCCCCAAGTTCAATATTTTCCGGGCATTTATAATTATAATAGTCGCGAGTACCTCCTTTGGCGTAAGAACGGACATACTTCATCACTCGCCCACAGTCCGCACAACGTAAAAGGTTCCCATAGGGATTTTCCCGTTTGGGAAGATTCGCATATTTCCCAAAACTACCCTTTACGGCCTTGGAATAGCTTTTGTCAATAGACTGCGCCCGTTCCCAAAGCTCCATACTGATAATCGGTTCATGAGTATTTTCCACCACATCCCATTCCGATTCGTCCGTCCAGTGAAAAGGTATGCCCTTGTGAAGGCACTGAGCACTGCGCCCCTGCGCCAGATGTCCAATATAAACCACATTGCGGAGCAGATCCGTTAGGACATGGCGATTCCATGGAAGCTCGCTTCCTTTTTTGTTGTTGTTTGTAATGATACCTCGCTCAAAACGGAGTCTCCCTGGAGATGGATAATCTTTCTCATTCAAAGTTCTGGCAATGGTGGCAATCCCAGCTCCCGTTGCGCGCATTTCAAAGATTTCTATGACAATCGGTGCAATTTCCGGATCAACAACCAGATGACTGTGATTGTCCGGATCTTTCAGGTAACCATAGGGTGCATAGTTGCCAATATAATCTCCACGCAGACGCTTCGCTTTCATGGCAGATCCGATTTTTCTGGAGATATCCTTAGCATACATATCATTGACGATATTTTTCAGCGAGGCTCCCAGTTGATCACCAGAGGAAAGAGTCTCACTGTCATAATGATCGTTGACTGCGATGAAACGAATTTGCAAAAAGGGGAATACCTTTTCCAGATAGTTACCCGCTTCCACATAGTTTCTGCCCAGTCTGGACAGATCCTTCACAACAATGCAGTCAATCTTACCTTGCTTCGCATCCTCCAGCATCCGATTAAACTCCGGGCGGGCAAAATCCGTTCCGGTAAAACCATTGTCCTTATATTCGCCGTAGAGTTCCATTTCCGGATGCTTTGCCAAAAAGGCGTGCAATAACTCCCGCTGGTTGTGAATACTGTTACTTTCCGTTTTTCCGCCTTCGGAAAACGAAAAATCGCCATCGTCCTTCGACAAGCGCAGGTAGATGGCGACCTTAAAAATCTGGTCTATCATTCGATTCATAGCGCCACTCCTTATCTGAATACGCGGAAATCCGAATAAACAGTCAGAGTAATCGCTGATTTTGTCCACGCTCATTGTAGCACAGTCCGACTCGGAAATCCAGCTATTTTCGTGGATGATTCTGTGGTAATTTCTTCCGCTATAGGGAAGCTATCATATCCGAAAAGCTATCGTTGATTGTCTGCGATTCTGCAGCAAAAGACACCCGTACCTTTACATCACCGACTCGAAAGCAATAAGGATTTTTAATCTGTTCCACATAGGATTTCACGCGTTCCTGCGCCGGAAGGTTTCGATCCACCTTTACGTCACGAATATCTACAAGATCACTTAGATCTGTTTTAGTCACATCATACTCTGCCATAACAACCGTTACACCTCCATTCAAAAATCGGTTCTTTACCATCAGTCTTGCCAACATTTACCTGGTTTATTCAAAAAAATACGCCCTCACGCTCCGCCTGTGGTTGACAGGTCCATAGAAATCTCATCTCCCCGCCTTCATTATGGCCGGGCCGCGAATTACGGAAGTCTCATTATCCCCGGGCGGATCGTCGCGTTATGCAGGTGCCGCCCGCATATCAGTGCTCATGAAGCTGTTCGCCACACAGCCGGATAGCCGCTCCCCAGCCCGGGATCGTAGAGGTGAAGGCTATGAAATTTTCAACGTGCGCACCGTATGAGTCACATCCTCGCCGATGATACCCTCGCGGCCGCGGGTGATGGCCTGCTTCAGTTCTCCGTTTTCATACCGGAGTACCAGCGTCAGGCCGTCCATCTTCCAGCTCAGCATCACAGATCGACCTGCAGCAAACTTTACCAGATCCTCTACGGATTTGGTCTTGTCTGCCGACAGCATCGGTTTGGTATGCCGCACCTCCGTCAGGGACTCCAGGATCTCTCCGGACACCTTCTGGGTGGGCGAGCCGGACAGAATCAGCCCGGTGGCCGCTTCCAGCGATTTCAGCTCATCTGTCAGCAAATCGTACTCCCGGTCTGACAGAACGGGCCGGTCATCCCGGTAATAGGCAATGTCGGCAGCCCGGAGCTGCTCGATCAGCTCCTGCATCTGCAGGAGTTGTTTTTGATTCGTACTCATGTACTTTTTGACCTCCATTTCATTTTTCTGTATTAGACTCATATCGTAGTTCCCTTTAGATTGCCAAAAGCTTGCTCTCTTCAGGAAGTACCTGCCGGAACAGTTCCATATAGCGTTTTTGCCCGGCTTCATTCAACGGCGCTCTGAGAGATGTTTCACTCCAGCAAATCAGTTCTTCCTCCGGCACGATGTATTCATCCGGCCAAAACCGATTGCCGTCATAATGTGGACAGCGAGGTTTTACCAGCCGCTCCATTTCGGCTTTTGTGGTGAGAGTAAGAATGCGTTTGCATTTTTTCTCCGCAATCGCACTTACAAGCTCCGGCAAATATCCGTTCTCCTGATAGCGGTTCAGATACTGCTGTACCCCTTTCAGGGCCTGAAATCGCAGTAAGCGCACGCTGTCCGGCATATCTGCTGTCAGCACTTCCGCAAAATACGGAATCATGACCAGCATAAAATCCTTTTCTGTCGTGTTCATTTGACACCTCCTGTTTTCTTCATGTAATAGGTTCCAAATATAAAAACGAGGCGCCAAATGGCTCCCCGGAAATAAGGTTGGGGGAGCCGTAACAAGCTCCGATCTATATAAAAAGGCGCCCAAAGAACCGAAATTCCCTGAACGCCTTTATTGCCCAATGGGCCGGATATGAAATTGTAAGCAGGGGAGGGATCGCCCTCTCCGCCGTCGCTGCTTCTGTGCCTCTATATGGTAAGAGGCAGAAGAAACAAAAAAGTGCCTGAAAGCCGAAACTCTCAGACACTGTGTAACCGGATAAACTGTAACTGCCCGTAAGCAATTCTGATACTGATACGGTTAGTATAGCAAATCCGGCGGTATTTTGCAAGACCCTTTCCGTTTAGCGCAAAGCTTATCACGAAACTCTAAGTGCTTAATAATGGTATTTCTTCCGCTTCACAACCAGAAAGAATCCGCCAAGCACCAGCGACATAAACTCGGCTACCACGACAGAGATCCACACGCCATCGATGCCCCAGATCACCGGCAGCAGCATAATAGCTCCGCTCTGGAACACTAAGGTTCGCAGGAAAGAGATCAGCGCAGAGGTGAGGCCGTCATTCAAGGCGGTAAAGAAACCGGATGCAAAAATACCAAAGCCCATAAAGCCAAAGGACAACGCAAAAATACGCATACCGGAAACTGTCAGATCGAACAGCTTTACATCGTATCCCACAAAAATCTTCGACAAAGGAGATGCAAGAAGTTCAGCAGAAAGGACCATCGCCAATCCAAAGGAAGCGACAAGTATAAGGCTCTTTCGCAGCAAACCTTTTAGCTCATCGTGATTTTGTGCGCCATTGTGATATCCTATAACAGGGGTCGTGCCGATGGAATAGCCGACAAATGCTGCCGAGAAAATCATGCTGACATACATCATAACACCGTAGGCAGCCACACCATTCTCTCCGGCATATTTGATAAGCTGAAGGTTATAAAGTATACCCACAATGCTCATGGAAATATTGCTCATAAACTCCGAGGAGCCGTTGGTACAAGCCTTGCATAATGCGGAACCGTCGAATTTTGTTTTACCAAGACACAGAATACCGTTTTTGTTGCGGATGAAAAATACAAGGGGCACCATACCGCCCACAAACTGTGCCATAGCCGTTGCAATGGCTGCGCCCGCCAGTTTGTGTTCCTGTGGCAAAAGAATCACAAGCAAAGCATCCAAAGCAATATTGGTTAATCCTGCCAACACCGTCACGGCTAGTCCCATCTGTGGTTTTTCTTCCGCAACAAGGAAGCTCTGGAACATGACCTGCAAAATATAAAACGGCAGAGCCAGCAAAATGATACGGGCGTAAAGGACACAATTTTCAAGCAGCATACCTTCTGCACCCAGCAGCATTGCAATCGGACGAATAAAAATATATCCGAGAATGGTCAGTACACTGCCGATGGCAGCAGCAACATAGACAAACAGAGAGAAATAGCGGTTTGCCTTTTCCTTATCACCCTCGCCGTAGGTTTTTGCTACAAGTGCTGTTCCTCCTGTGCCAAACATAAATCCAACTGTCCCCAAAATCATAAGCACTGGCATGATCAGGTTAATCGCCGCAAAGGGCGTCTTTCCCGCAAAGTTGGATACAAAGAAGCCATCCACCACGCTGTATATGGATGTAAAAATCATCATAGCGATAGATGGTAAAGTAAATTTGATAAGTTTTCCATAAGTAAAATGGTCTGAAAGCTGAATCCTCATGAGTTCCTCCCAGACCAGCGATTGACGAACCCGGCAATTGCCGGTGTCAGTTCTTTGATATTCCAATCAGTAGTATTAACGGTCAGATGGTAGGCATCTCTCTGTCCCCATTCTGAGCCGGAGAGAATCGCTCTGGTCTGAGAACGCATTTTGTCAATTTGCCGCATTTTACGAAGCAGCTCTTTTCCTGTCAGAACCTCATCCTCGGCTTTTCGTTCCATGCAGCGACTGACCTTCGCCTGTGTTTCAGCACAGACAAAGATATTAAACGGGTGATAACTCTCCAGAATCACATCAGCATTTCTGCCAACAATAACGCAGTCTTTTCCCAAAGACGCTATTTCTTCAATGACCATCTTTTGCTTTACCAACAGTTCCACGCTATTGGACTGTATATACCCGGATGAATGCATGGTTCCACGAAAAGTCACGGGATATGCCTGCCATCCGTGATTGCTCAGTTTCCGTTCTACATATTTGGCGTCCAATCCGCTTTGTTTGGCAACAGCGGTAATAATCTCACTGTCGTAATAGTCAAAGCCAAGCAGGTCGGCAAGGCGCTTACCTAATTCCCGGCCTCCGGAGCCAAATTCCCGGCTGATCGTAATAATTCTCATAGTGTCCCCTTTATAGCTTCTCAATCTGCCGACGGAAGCAATCGTTGTATTTTTCCATCAACACTATATACGTGCTGATTTCCTCCTCTGACCAACTGTCAAAAGCGCTCTGTTCAGCCTGATATAGCTTTGCAACAGTCTGTCGCGCAAAGTCTTTTCCTTTTTCTGTTAAGACCACCTTTTTTGAGCGTCCAGTATACTGTACCAAATGCAATATATCATCGGCTTCCAGACTGCGGATCGCAGAGTTGATCGTCTGCTTACTGATTCCGGAGTTCTTGTAAATATCACTGAGTAAACATTCGCTGCCTGCATCGTAAATCGAGTACAGCACAATAGAAACGCTGTCCGTGATGCCCAACCTCAACGATGACTGATGATACAGGGATTCCAGTTCCGAGGAAAGGTAATTGATTCGATTGATTTCGTTGATATGATTACGATTCATAATAACCCTCCAAGTACGAAATCGTACTTTTTATAGTATAGTACGATTTCGTACAATTGTCAATGGGTAAAAAACGGCAGGGTAGATGTTTTTACGCACCCACCTCGCTGCCAATCTCATATTATCTCTTGTGTGATCCAGATAGCTGTAGAGAACCCTACACTTTCCGTTCAGCGCAGAACTCCCAATAGAACAAATCGGGCGTTGTTAAACTCGTAGCTGCAAGTGGACAACGTAAGAATCCGGTCTGTGACTGCGACAGGAACATCACTTTCAAAACAGGAGCGTTTTCTGGCATCCTCCACCCATGCTTCAAACTCTGCGTCAGACCCAAATCCCACATTCCATGCTGTATCCTCCACGCTGGCCACATACCCAGCGAAGAATTCAACTTGATAGTTCCCATCCGGCGTCATCAGCAGGGCACGAGGGTGGGAATCATAGTAATCCTGCCTTTTGAAGTTATCTAACCCGGAAAACATGGTACCGTTCTTCATGTGATGGCCATACAAAATACTATGTCGGTCTGAAAAATTGGAAGCCACCCGGCTGTCCAAAAAGATGCAGCCGGAGCTGTTGTATTCTCCATTGAACAGATGCTTCAGATAATACGCATTATCGCTGCCCTGCACAACAGGATAATTGATATCCGTATCTTCAATGTAAAACCAGCCTACAATATCCGAATTGATTTTGGAAAGAGCTGCAAAATCCACTGCCGGCCATTGGATCAGTTCTTCCGCCGAGGCACTTCCCCCAGACTCAGTTGGAGTTTCCTCCGCAGCGCTGGAATTCTCCTGCGGATCTGGCAGTTCAACATACACATCCAAGTCGGTATAGGATTCTTCTCCTTCTGAGTATTCCTTCATCTGACTGGCGATCTGATAGATGCTGACCACCAGCACTCCCATAAAAAGCAAAGTCAGTATAGCAATCCAAAATTTCTTCATATACACCTCACAGCCGGTTGGCTTTCTCTTTCATTTCTTTCGCGGTCGGGTTGCTGTAGATCAGCGTGGTCTGGACATTGCTGTGACCGGCCTGATTGGCCAGCTCATGGATGGAATACCCGCTCTCCAACGCATGGGAACAAAAATAATGCCGCAGTGTCTTTGGCGTGATCACATTCGAGTATTGGTTGAAAATCTGATTGATTCGGGAGGGACTCATCTTCCCGCTTTGGCGGCTGACGAACAGATAGGGACTATCCGAGTCACGCTCTTTCAGATATTCTCGAATGGCATGAACCGTCTTGTCATTGATGTAAACCAGCCGGTGCTTGTCTCCCTTGCCCACGATACGCAGTTCCTTTGACACCAGATTCACCTGATCCAGTCTGAGGTTGGCACACTCACTGCGCCGGATACCGGAATAGGCATAGAGCGTGACAATGGCATAATCCCGTTTGTTGCCGCCCTCCAGAAGGCGCTGCCGGAATGCCTCCACATCCTTTTGCTCAACGGTACAGGGACTGGCATAGGAAATCTGAACCCGCATAAAGTCACTTTTCAGTACAACGCGCTCCGTCTGGACACTCTCCACAATCAGATACTCATTCAAATGCCGCAGGGAAGACAGGTGATTGTTTACCGTCCGCGGATCGTAGCGCTGCACATTGCGCATATAGGATATGTACTCCAGAATGTTGGCCCGATACAGCAGCGTTGGCTCCTGCCCGAAGCTGTCCTGGCACCACCTCAGAAACAGCCGGACATTCTGGCTGTAGGTCTTTATGGTATTTTCTGACCGTCCCAGGCTACACAGGTATTCTTTGAATTCGTCTATCATAAACATCGCCTCCTATCACCATTACACGATGAGGAGGCGAGCTTTACAACGGGATTTGGTTGTGTTTAACTCATTTTTCCGGAGTTGGACTATGATTGTGTTTAACTGGGAGGCCGTTTCGCTCTCATGCCAGTCTTTCAGCTAAACACAATTGTTATTATATTGAGCTGTTTCTGGGCAGAGAGTTGGAGCAGCAAAAAGTACAATACCTGAATTCCATATGAATTTGGCACAACTTCTGGCATGAGTGGCGCCACTTGTGTCAGAAACCGCCGTATCCTTCACCCTGGGACTCAAAAGGATACTGTAAATGGAACTGTAAAGTTTACCGAATGGATCGTGAAAGCAACTGCAAAAGTTTGAGTGATTAAAATTGACTCTAATGTACCTAATCGTATCCCAAATAGGGGAAGTCCGACTTCTCATAGGAACATTCTACGCGAATCAGAAAATTCTCTTGATATTATTCCAGGTCGTGAATATAATATAGGTATATGAGGAAGGAGCCATCTGCCATGAAGTACATTTCTGCAATAGAAGCTGCAGAGCGTTGGAATTTATCCAGACGCAGAGTGATTACCTTATGCAATAATGGAAGAATTGAAGGAGCGCAGAAAGCCGGCTCCTATTGGATCATACCGGAGAATGCCGAAAAGCCAACGGATGCCCGAATTAAGAGCGGCAAATATATGAAATCAAAATTTTCAAACACTGAGGAGGGTTCCATATGATTGATATCTCTGCTATACTCGCGTCAAAAGAGCAGGTAAATATAGAGGCCAAGCTTGCAAAGGGTGGGGTGCCAAACAGTTTGTGGGAAACCTACTCGTCTTTTGCAAATACTTTTGGCGGAACTATTTTGCTTGGCATCGATGAAAACAAAGAAACAAAAGAATTCATCCCCTATGGAGTCAGTGATCCCGAACAGATGATAACAAATATTTGGAATACGCTGAACAACCGTCAAAAAATCAGCTCAAATATTCTTATGGAACACCATATTTACAAAGTTCCGTATAATGACATGTGGTTTGTAGTCATCGAAGTGCCGCGCGCAGATCGCCGCGACAAGCCAATTTATATCGGTCAGGATATGTTCAAAGGCACCTTCCGCAGAAATTTTGAAGGCGACTACCACTGTACCCGCGAAGAAGTCAAAGCAATGCTGCGCGATCAGGCAGATACCACGCAGGACTCTCTCATGCTTGAAAATATGGAACTCGATGCACTCAATCAGGAATCCATACACCGCTACCGCATCCTGTTTGATAATAAAAAGCCAGGACATGTCTGGTCTAAATTGGGTACAGAAGAATTCTTGATGAAAATCGGTGCCGCGAAGAAAAGTCAGTTTGACGGACACATCCATCCAACTCTTGCCGGATTGGTTTTCTTCGGAGATTTTAATACGATCACAGATGAACTGCCAAACTTTTTCCTGGACTACAGAGAGCGCCTGACCGGAGAAACCCGCTGGTCGGATCGGGTCTGTTCCGGTGATGGTGATTGGAGCGGCAACATTTTTGACTTCTACTATAAAATTATTGACCGTCTGACCGCTGATGTAAAACGACCTTTCAAGCTCGACAAAGACCTGACCCGCATTGATGATACGCCAATACATGCCTCCCTGCGTGAGTGCTTGGCGAACGCCCTGATCCATGCCGACTACTATGGCCGCCGCGGTATCGTAATCGATAAGGAATTTCGGAAAGTGACGATTTCAAATCCCGGAACCTTTCGCATCAGCATTGACGAAGCGATTGCCGGCGGAATCAGCGATGCCAGAAATGGAAAGATTTTTAATATGTTTGCCCTCATCAATGTTGGCGAACGCTCCGGATCTGGTCTTTGCGATGTGTACAATGTATGGGAGGAAAACGGATTCAAACGTCCGGAGATTATTGAAACAATAAATCCAGATCGGATTACCCTCATGCTTCAGATTGAAATTGATGGTAATCATGATGGCAATGATGGCAATTTTGATGGTGATCTTACGCAAAACGAACTGCATGTTCTAAAAGAAATAAGATTGGATTCCGGTTTATCTGCCACTAAGATTGGCGATAGGATTGGGATCTCTAAGCCGTCTGTAGAGCGGGCGATACGCGTTCTAAAGCAGAAAGGATATATCCAAAGAGAGGGTTCCACCCGTGGTAAATGGATCGTCCTAAAGTAAAGGTGGTGATCAGATGCCGCGACAATTTAAGCTGGCACGACAATTCAACAAGCTAAAAGCAACCGAAGCCGCCGAGCGTCTCGGCGTTTCCCAGCCCACACTCAGCGCTTGGGAGGGAGAACGAAAGTCTCCTGGCCTGGATAATCTGGAGAACATGGCTGATCTCTATGGTGTTACCACAGATTTTCTCTTGGGTCGCACAGAACGGTCAGAGATGTCTGCGTCGTCTCTGATTGCCCCAGAGGTTCTACCAACCTTTCACGGGAAACCGGTCTGGTCTGCGGAGTATGGCTGGCTGCTGGTCAATGCGATTGACCGGACGCTGCTCCTTCCAAACGGTCAGACGATTCCATTTACAGACAGCAAGGAATTGTATACCCTCCCACAGCTATTTGCGGAACCTGCTCTGCCGTCCGGGAAACCGTTGCTGCTCTCAGAGATAAAGGAACAGGATCAAATCTGGCTGGAACCGATCTCCCCAGACTCAGATTTAAGAAACGAGCTGCGGGGCTGGTACCAGGTAAAAGAGCGATTCGTCCAAAATGAGTATGGAAACCGGTTTTATCTGGATACCTACGGAGCAAAGTGGCTGGCATTTCGCAGAAATCAATGATAATCGCAAAAACATACCGGTACCCAGACTATATCTTAAGCTGAGTACCGGTATTTTTCCGTCTTGTATGCTTCTTAAGCAGGCAGCCAAATAATCTTGAATCTGTTTTCCTAATTTTCCATTTCTCGATAGAACACATCCAGCACACCCCGGTAGCCATCCTGCCAGGGCTTTTTTCTGCCGCAGTAATGAATCACCACAGCATTTTCTCTTATCCAATCCAAATCTTTCCGATCTGAGCTATGCTCTGCATTATAGATAGAAAGAATTCGGTCACTCAGATTGTAGCGCATTGTATCGAGAAGCCCAATTTTATCGCCGTACAGTCCCATAATAATATCCTGATCCGGCAATGCCAGCACATTTTTATGCTGCTGCACATAACGAGTAATCTCCTGCTGGTTTTGCTGCGCTCTCCATGCCTTGAGATTCATCAGCATCACGCCGCTGTTAATATACGGGCGTTCTTCCCCGATTCTCAAACGCAGACGATTCATCTTATTTAGAAACTTTCGTATGTGTGTGCAGGCAAGGATGTAATTTCCGTCAAAATCCATGTTATATAGTTCATCCAACGGGTTGATGACTACAATATCTCCGTCCAGATATAAAATGCGATCCACATCCGGCGGCAGGAAAAACGCGGCAAAAAGCCGGTAATAAATCTGCACCGGGTAGCGTTTACTTTCCGGAAAGAAAGATATGCTATGGGGATCAATATACACAAAATGGAACCGGGCATCCCCAGCAAATCTATGTTCCAACCCTTGCATATCTTCTTTTTCCAGATCCGAATGAAGGATATATACATCATAGCCATCTTCCGGGCGGAACCTTACAAAGGAGCGGATACATTCTGCTACATGTTCAAGATACCCTTTGTCTGTTGCGAATAAAATATTCATGTTTTCCGCCCTCCTGTCCGACATTTTTTACTCTGACTCACAGAAATACGCAGCGTAACAATTCTTCAATCCCTGGAGAGACTGCGGGTGGCAATGAATGAAATCCCAGTGTCCGCCACATTCGGAACGATCACCTGTCCCAAGGCAACGGGAGCAGATATTTCCAGTCCGTCCAGCGCAGCCATAACCGCAAATATTTTTTCCTTCGGAACCGGCGCGGCGGTCTTGACCGGGCACCGAGGATAGACTCCGCCTGCCACAGCCACCGTACTGGTGACAACGCGAGTGGGGGCCACACATTCATCATGGCCATAGGCTGCGCCGCGGGGGCACGAATTCCCGGTAACAGCGTAGTCCGCTGTCTCATCCACATGCAGGCGGCAGCCTCGGGGACAGCAAATACAAACAAGCTCTTTCATGAACGCACCTCCTCTGCTGTGACTGTGATGCCCTCCTGCGCTTTCTGCAATAGTGCTTTCGGCAGGGCAATTCGCTCCATTTCACCGGGAGCCATCTGTGTGCGGCGAAATACGGCTAATTGCTGCCCTCCGCTTGTGACCACAATGCGGCTCTCTCCCAGGGGCCGACGCACACGGAAGAATATCTCTACTGTTTTTTCTACCCGCCCAGGACGAATTTTCTGCGGCACAGTGTAGCTGACATTTTCCCCTGCTGCTACATTCAGTACATCGCAGGCTTCTTCCGGGCAGCCCGACAGCACATAGTGTGCGGCAGCGGTTCCGGCCAGCTCGCTTTCCGCAGTTACATAATCTACAAGATCGTGCACCTGCAGAACATTACCACAAGCAAATACGCCGGGAACCATGGTTTCCCGATTTTCGTATACCACCGCACCATTGGTATGCCCATCGATCGGCACCGATGCGGCGCGAGTCAGCTCGTTTTCCGGCAGCAGGCCAAGTTCGTCCCGCAGCCACTGAATAACGGCGCCGCCGATAAAGACGCTGCCCTCCAGGGCGTATTCGACCTGATCGCCAAGCTGTATGCCAATGGTTGAAACAAGTCCGTTTTGGCTGTCCGTAATGGTACCGCCCGTATTCATCAGCATAAAGCAGCCCGTGCCATAGGTGTTTTTTACATCGCCAGGCGCGAAACAGGTCTGCCCAAACAGCGCGGCCTGCTGGTCGCCTGCCGATCCTGCAATCGGCACTTCCACGCCGCCCAGATTAACGGTTCCATATACTTCACTGCAGCTCCGCACAGCAGGTAGTATTGCATGGGGGATGTTAAGCGCCGCTAAGATATCCTCGTCCCACGCAAGGGTGCGGATGTTATAAAGCATCGTGCGGGCAGCGTTTGTAGCATCAGTAATATGTACCTTGCCGCCAGTCAGCTTGAAAATCAACCAGGATTCCACTGTGCCAAAGCATAACTCGCCGGTTTCGGCCCGCTGCTGTGCACCTTCGACATGATCAAGGATCCAGCGCAGTTTCGTGGCGGAATAATAGGCATCCGGCAGCAGGCCCGTCTTTTGCCGGATGACCTCCTTCGGAATCACTTTTGTCAATTCCTCTACCATGGATGCCGTCCGACGGCACTGCCAGACAATCCCGTTCGCAATCGGGCGGCCTGTCGCGCGGTCCCATACAATGGTCGTTTCCCGCTGGTTTGTAATACCGATGCCCGCAATTTCCTCAGGCTCAATGCCGGTACGCGCCAGCAGCTCGGTCATAACACCATACTGGCAGGAGTATATTTCCATCGGGTCGTGCTCCACCCAGCCTGGTTTTGGATAGTGTTGGGAAAATTCCCGCTGAGACATTCCGACGATATTCTGCTGTGCGTCAAACAAAATGGCACGGCAGGATGTGGTGCCGGAGTCAAGAGCAATAATATAGGGAGCAGACATTGCAATCTCCTTTCTTTGGCACAAAGCGCACGCTGCATTGACTGCATCGTGCGCTTTGTGTTTTTTCTATTCAGTTATTTCTAAATGCGGTCATCAATCCATGCCTGAACATAGTTGAACACATCTTCTTTGTTCAATTCGTTGTGCAGTTCATGACGAGCCTCCGCATAAAGCTGGCAGGTAATGTCGCGCACACCCGCATTACCCAGCATACTGTAAACTTCTTTCACACCTGTTCCATAACCGCCCACGGGATCACCCTCTCCCGCAATCAGCAGAACCGGCAAATCCTTAGGCATGGCATTTGCCCACTTTTTGCTACTCACATGGTTGATAGTCGCAAGCATCTCCCGGTATGTAGCGGCAGAGAAGGAAAAAGCGCACAGTGGGTCAGCATCGTAAGCCTGTACAACTTTATCATCCCGTGTTAGCCAAGCATTGGGAGAAACCGCGTCCGGGATCCGTTTGTTGAAGGACCCAAAGTTCATTTTGACCATGAACGGAGAGACATATCGGTCTCCTCTGAATTTCGCAATCGTGGCAGCCATTCCATGCCCCATCCGATTGCTGATGCTTGGTCCTGCGGTTCCGCTGAGGATAAGCAGGTCAATGGTTTCCGGCCATTTTTCCGCATACCAGCGGGCGTAGAAGCTGCCCATGCTATGGCCATAGAGGGCCAGCGGGAGGTGCGGGAATTTTTCATGCAGCTTCCTATTCATCGTGTGAAGATCATCCAGCAAATTGTACCTGCCTCGTCCCGCGCCATAGCATCCACGCTCATCGGGAGCCGCAGTATCTCCATGACCAAGATGGTCGTTTCCCGCCAGGGCTATGCCATGCGCGGCATACCACCGTGCCATAGGCTCATACCGGCGCACATATTCGCACATTCCATGACTGAGCTGTAGCACTGCCCGCACAGGTACATTCGGCATTGTGTACACCACCGCCGCTATGGTATGCTGACCATCCGCCGATGGGAAGTGGAGCCTTTCACATTGAAGTTCTGGCATTCAAAGTCCCCCTTTCGTATCGTATTTGCGTCTTATTTCATCCGAGATTTCTTGCGGTCATTCCGCACTGGGAACCTCAATCGCAATATCGCTCAGCGGGAATGTGCAGCACGGATGAATGTATCCAAAATCATGATCCGCTGCCCGGCGATGCTCCAGCTTTTTAGGACAGTATACCTGTCCGGACAACAGCAGCGAATGGCACCAGCCGCACTCACCGCTTCGGCAGCGGGCCGGAGCAGCAATCCCGTTCTTTTCCAGCGATTGCAGGATCGTGTTCTCCGGGCTGGCAGTGATTGTCTGCGTCTTGTCACAAATGGTCACGGTAATCTGAACCGTATCCGGCACGGTGATGTCTTTTGGATAATCCGGCTGCTTCTTCGGCTCATGGATTTCACCTTGCAGTTCATGACGCACCCATTTACGCGCAAGTCCCATCGTCTGGATCTGACCATCCAGGAAGTTATACATTCCGGCCGGACCGCACATGAAAATGGAGTAATCCTCCTGGGGAGCATACTTGCGAATCAACTCCGCCGTGACAAACCCATGCTCATAACCGGGTTTTTCTTCATCGCTCAGTACATGAACAACCTTCACTTTTTTGGTCGCTTTCTGTATGATGTCAAATTCCTCTTTGAAGAGAATGTCATCCT
>Ga0129308_1002328_pt1 | contig 16389 bp, 25 predicted proteins | sample L827metagenome_FD_94440 | JGI IMG/M metagenome (GOLD analysis project Ga0129308, IMG submission 94440) | Ring-tailed lemur group fecal microbial communities from Wisconsin, USA - L827 metagenome | ecosystem: Host-associated > Mammals > Digestive system > Large intestine > Fecal | place: USA...
GTCCTGCTCCCGCACGGAAAACAGCGCGTCCAACACGGACATGGGGTCCTCCGCCGCCCCCAGGGCGTCCTGGAGCTCCTTGCTTTGCAGCTGGGGGCACACGGCGTACAGCGCGTGCTTGCCGGCCTCCAGCATGTCCAGGGGCGTGTCCGCCGCCTGCATCTCGCCGTACAGCTCCAGCACTGCTTGACGGCCCGGCATCCGGGCCTCCAGCGTCATACCGCCGGGCACTTCCAGCTCGCCAACCTTCACCCGGTCGGCGTCCCGCTGGTCTTTCCGCCGCAGGAATTCGTCAAAGGTCATTCTGCTCATCGGATCGCCTCCAGATTGGTCACCTTCTCCGCCTTAAAGGGCAGAGACTGGCTAACAGGATTCTTAGCCTCAATATTGGCCAGGGCCGCCTCGGTGAACACAACGCCGCTGACGCTCCACCGCTCCGTTTTTTTGGTGGCGGGATTGCGGAGGGAGGTCATCAGCAGGATGTCCGGCATTACGCCGGTCTCGTAACCCTTGACGATGGCCAGCTCCAGCTCGCTGTCCGTCTTGAGTTCCTCGATGCTGCCCTCGATGGAGTAGCCATTGTAGATGGGATAAGTGCCGTAGTCGCCGCAGACGTCCTGGTCCGTGAAATTTCCGGTGATTTTCACCTCGATCTTGGTGGCCATGGGGCGCCGGACGCCGTTGACAAACACTTCGCCGCAGCTGCCGTGCAGGGTCTTTGTGGTCTTGCTCATATGCGCTCCTCCTTATGCCAGCGTCACCTGGAACTCCAGGTTTGCCATGGAGCCCAGGATCTTCACGTCACCCGCCAGATACACCGTCCGCTTGAAGGTGTTGGACCGCACCGTGGCGTCGTCCCACTCGGCGGCCTCGCTCTTGCCGGTTCCAAGCCAGGCGGACCGCTGGGCGGCCACATCCACCTCCACGGAGTTCTCATACTCCGGGTCCAGAATGTCGCTGGCTGCCAGCTGCTGGAAATAGTAGTTGACGGCGGAAATGAACAGCATCTGGTTGGTCAGGCTGTTGCGGTACTGGCCCATGTAATCTTCCCGGAAGGTCCGGGCAATGTCGTCCCGCAGCAGGTCCATGGCCTCCACCGTCTCGATGTACTTCATGTCCTCCGTCTTGGTCTTGCCGTCCGTGGTGGTCAGGGAGTTCACATCCACACCCACCCGGACCTCGTCATCGTCGTTGATGAGGATGAATTTCCCGGCGCCCACCACCGTGTCAGGGCTTTCCGGCACCTCCACCCGGCTCAGATTGGAGCACAGGTAGTTGGTGGCGCCACGCTCCACGTTGCAGGCCGCCAGCAGCCCCACAAGGGACGGCGTATAGGCGCTTCCGGTCTTCTGGCCCCGGCTATCTGCAAAGGTCACGCTGGTGTTGACAAAGTTGACCACGTGCATGGAATCCGGCGCCGTGGCGTTGTAAACAACGGCCTTCCAGCTCCTGTCCTCCGCCTCCCGGGCCTTGATCCAGGTCACCAGGGCCGTCCAGTCCGTGCTGGTGCCGTCCACCACGGTGATCCATCCGGTTTTCTCCTGGGCGGTCACCAGCGCCAGGCCCGCTGCCAGTTCGTCCGTACTGCCGATTTTGGCGACGCCCACCCGCAAGGGGCCGAAGCTCATGGCGTCGGTGATGGCCTGCTTGTTGGCGTCCGTGTAGGGGGCGTCTGTCAGCTCCGTAGCGTCCGTGTAGGCGGCGTAACCATTGCCGCCCTCCGTGTCGTCCCGGAGGATCAGAATGGCAATGCCCCGCTCCGACCGCTGCACAAAGCTTGCGGCCAGCTGCTGGAATTTGATCAAAATCTTGGGAAGTGTCACAGCCATATATCAGCTTACCTCCATTGTCTGTTTTAGGGTTTCCATGGGTTCTGTGCTGGCCTCCGGGTCCGTGAAGGTCTCCACCGCCTCCTCCGGCAGCGTCTCCTGCCAAGTGAGGTCAAGGGTGGCCTCCAGCACGCCGTCCGCCACCTCAAACTGCACGCCCTCATCAATGCCGAGGTATGTGCCGTCCGCCTGGATACCGTTCAAGAAGGCCTCTCCGATGGCCTCCCGCACCGCCAGGTTTTCCGCCTTTGGGTTGTCCCGATCTGCCGCGAAGTAATACAGGCGAAAGGTGGCGGACCGCTCCCGGCCGCCTGTGGTCAGACGGATGTCGGTGCCGGACTCCAGCATCACCTTTCCGCTGGGCCGGGTGATAGGAGCCCGCACATCCTCCGCCACCAGGGGTGCCTTGGTGCTGGCTTGCAGCGCCTGGCGGTACAGGCCGCAGATGGCCAGATTTAATGCTTGCAGTTTCATAATTTTTCGAGTGATTCCTCCAGCAATTGGTCGATGTCCTTCACAAAGACAGGCTCAAATGCTTTCCCTGCCTTTTCAAAGACATGCTTTCCAGGCACAAAGCCGACCTCCCGTCCGTCGCGGGTCACCATCCGATGCCCGTTTTCGATCAAGTGCGCGTGGGGTGCGTTGGAGTACACCCGGATGGCCTGGGAGCCCTGGTAGTCATAGACCTTGCCGCGCTTGATGGATTTTCGATATTTTCCGGTTTTGTCTTTTACACTGCGGGCATCCTTTTTTGTTTGCCGCAGCAGCTTTGACCCTTCTTTTCGAAGAAAGGATTTCGTGACTTTCGGGGTATTTTTTGCTGCCAGCTCCAGATCTTTTGCATACTGGCTCAGCTCGGAAGCGTCAAAAACCACTGACGCCATGCTCCACCACCAATCTGCAATAGATGTCCAGCCAGCCGGTCCGCTTGTAGTTGGGATAGGCGTACAGGATCTCATAGTCCTGGCCCCGGAACCGGATGCGCATACCGTTTTTGATTTCCGGCACCGCCGACCGTCTGCAGGTGATCCGGTGGGTGATGTCCATGCGGTCCATGTCTCCGGGGATGGTCTCCTGCCGTCCTCCGGTGGGCACGATCTCCGCCCAGAAGCTGCGCTCCGGCACATAGTCGTAGGTCGTCTCCTCCAGGTCGTTGGGCCGCGCCTCCTGCCGCAGCAGCTCCACCCGGCACTTGAGATCGTTGGCGGAATATGCCATGTCAGCCTCCTGTCCCGGAGCCCGTGCCCGAATCGGGCACAGGCTCCGTCAGTTTCAGCTGGTTAAGCATTCGGCGGAAGGCGGAGTTTTCGGTGCAGTTCTGTCCGTTGGACTGGGCGCTCCGATTGTCCCAAGCGTCCAGTACTAGTGCGTTGACACACAAGTCATACTGCGCTCTCCTTGTTGTACCAGCATCCGGCTCACTGATGCCTGCTTGGGACATGTAGCTGATAGCGGAAGCGTACAGAGTCTCCAGGAGGATATTCTCGCCCGGCTCCAGCACATCAATCCGGCAGTATGCCATCAGCGCAAATTTACGCGCATCAGTCAGTTCCATAGATTATTCCTCCTTGGATTTTCAAACAACCTTTTGCTGCTCCGCCAATTCCGCAGTCTTAGAATGCGTCTCAACTAAAGCATCCGGTTGTTTTTTAGCCTCCATCATGCCACTTCACGATCAGGTCGCAGCCTCTGCGGCGGTATCGATGTAGCCGTTGACAAAGGCCTCGTCGTCCCAACCGGTGCAATCATCCCGCAGGGAGCCGCGCCACAGGATCAGGTCCTGCTCAAAGGCGTTCAGGTCGCCCACACTGGCCGTGTCGCTGAGTTTCACGGAGAAGGAGCGACGGTCCCAGTACACCACGCTCTCCTTCAGGTCGCCGAGAATCATGGGGATTCGGGTGCCGGTGGTAGGAATGGTATCGTTATCATAGGTCTTGATAGGCAGGACATGGGGGCCGATACACAGCTGCAGTTGCTTGGGATCGGCAGGATTGGGAGTCAGCAGATAGCGGCCGTTCTGGTCCTTCAGTGTACCAAGCCAAAGCAGGCCGTCGTCGTTGGTAACGAGCTTGCTGGTGGCCCGGAATGCGGAGCCCAGGCCCACCCATGCCTTCAGAATGCCGTCCAGGTCCTTCAGGTCCGTTGCTTCCTTTGCGTTGATAACCGCCAAAATTTCCTTGTTGGCGGTCACGCGGGCCTCATCGCCCAGCCACTCCTGAGCCAGCATTGCGATGTTGGCGTCGCTGTCCTCATACAGCTCAGCGGTCACAGGCAGATAGCCGCCCCGCTTCTCAATTTCGTAGTTCAGGGTTTCAAACTGGGGCGTGGCCACCTTTCCAAACTTGGCCGCCTCGGCCACGGTGGTAAACCCACTGTGCTGGCTGCGTTTCTTGAAGGTGCGGCGGCCGCTCTTGGTAGTCACGTTGACCACCCGGACTTCGCCCAGCAGGCTCTCCTTGCTGTCGCGGCGCTCAATGATGGCGGTCACGATGTCCTCCGGAACGGTATAGCCGCCGTCGGAGTTCACGCCTTCCTGCATCATGTCGCCGGCGGCCTTCTGAGTGGGGAATCCAGCCCGGGCCGCCGCCGCGAAGGCCTTCACCGCCTTCTGGTAGCCGGTTTTCTCCGCGCCGCCGCCAAGGGCGCCGCCATTCAGACTGCCTATAGGAGCAGGAGCGCCGCCGAAGGACTTCTCCTCCTGGGCGATCAGGGCGTCCACCGCCTCGATCTGGCCGTTCAGGTTATCCACTTCGGTCATCTTGGCATCGTAGTCCTCGGTCTTGCCGTCCTTCATGAGGATGGCCTTGGCCTCATCCAGCAGGCCCTTCCGGGTATTCATCAGGTCATACTTTTTCTGCTTCAGATTCATGGTCTTATTACCTCCAAATCAAAATCGTTTTTCTTCCAGCGCAATCAACGCCAGGGCCTTCTGTACTTCCGGGTCATTCTTAGGTGCGGGCGGCTTGGGCTTGTTTGACTCTCCGCCGTACTGCTTCACCACGCCGGACTTCCGCTGGGCGGGAACCGCCACAAAGGACAGCTCGTAGGCGTCCTCCGGCTGGCTCAGCTCCACAATGCACTGTTCACCGTCATATTCCCGGCCCTGGATGTGCTCGCACCAGACCTGGGTCTTATCCGCGCCGCAGATAGAGCAAATGGCCTTTCCCATAGAGCAGCCAACGGACACCTCTCGCAGGATACCGCCCTCAATGGCGGCGATTGTCGCCGCCGTCTGGTCATTGCGCAGCATGTAGGCATACAGCACCAGCGCCGTCGCTCCGCCCAGCTTCTCCACTGCCGCGTCGTAGATGCGGGCAGTCTGCATTTCGCTTTTCCACTTGTGATCCGCGATGACGGTCTTGCCCACAAACAGCTTGGCGAGGCCGTCGAGCGCGTCCGGCGTGAACCGCTCAAAGTCCCGGTCCACCTGATCGTCAGCCGCTCGGATGCGGAAAGCAAACACATCCTCCGCCTTCAACTCCACCAGCGTCTGGGCGTTGATCTTCGCCATGTCCGGGGCAAAAGACGCCGCCTTCTCCACGAGGGCAAATTTCTTCAGATCATCCATTGTTGTTTCCTCCTTAGTTAGAAGCTGCTCCGGCTCTCACCCGGCTCAGCTCCGGCCATGCCGAAAGCGGCACATAATTCAGGCTTGCGTATCGCTCATCACCACCTGTCACAGGAGGCATGTCCTCCAGGGCCAGAATGTCGTTGACGCTGAATACACCGGCCTCCCGCATAGCCCGGTACCACTCCTTACGGCTGGCCGTATCGCCCCGCAGCTCCGCCATCATGTTCCGCTGGAGCCATAGGCCACGCTTCCGGTCAGAGATGGTCAGCAGCTTCCGGGAATCCTCTTCCTCGTACTGCGTCACCGCAGGCTGCAGCGTATATTTCACGAAGTCCAGGCTGTTCATCTCGTTGCTGGCGTAGCTCTCCTTTCCGGAATAGAGGAGATTCAGGGGCACGCCGGTAAACCGGGCAATATCGGCAATGCTGACGTTTTTGCTCTGGACAAACTGCGCGTCGTTGTTGCTCATGCTCAACGCCTGGTATTTCAGGCCATTGTCCAGTACAGCGACGCGGAAGGCGTTGCCTGGGCCTGCGTGGATACGCTCCCACTCCCGGCGAATGGTGTCCTTGTAACTGATTTTACGGCCATCTCCAAGGTCCTGATCCTGCTTTCGGCTCAGATCCGCTTCTGTTTCCAGCACGCCGGCCGGGTGGCCGCCGTTGCTGTAAACCGCTCCCTCGTATTCGTCCCGGACAGCAGACACATTCAGTGTCCTGGCGGCGTAGGTCAGCAGGCTCACACTGTCCACACCGTTTGTGGTAAAGCCCTTGTAATGCAGAATGTCCGCTGGGTCCAGCTTGTATAGCTGGCCGCTCTTTGGTTCCTGGGCAATGTACCATAGCTTACCGGAGCCCGGATCGATGTACGGACTGCAGCTACCCGGCGGCAGCGGAATCAACTCCACAGGCCGTCCGCTTCCGGCATCCCGGTAGATCCAGACGTAGCTTTTGCCCAGCACAATCCGCTGGTACTCCACCAACTTCTTGTAGACGAAGGGCGTCATGGCCTCGTTTGGCCGCTCCCAGAGCACGGGGCCCAGATAGTGGTCATCCACATCCCGCTTGCTGGTAAGATCCTTGATTTTCACCGGCAGCTTGCCGATGGAATCGGAGCGGATGTCCACCGCACGGTAAAATGCGGAGATTTTCAACGCTTCATCCGGCGTGGGAGGGCTGTCCCGACTCCCCCGGCTCTCGCCGAATACCATCCGCCAGGTCAGCACACCCTGGTCCTCCAGGCCCGTTCCTTTTCTGGCAAACCTCTTGTAAGAGATCAAGCACCATCACCGTCCTTTCCGGCCGGCTCCGCCAGCCAGCTGGCAGCCAGGCAAAAACCTCCCGCTGTTACCAGACCCGCCCCCGGGCAGGCCCACAGGGCAACACCAACAGCCACCAGTGCAGCGCCCAGGAAAAACAGCACATCCACCGTCTGCGGCCGCCGCCATTTTCGTTTTTCTTTCATCAAATCCTCCCATACTCACATAGAGAATTTTCCGCTTTCGATCACGTCTGCCAGGTCTTCCGGCTGGTTCCTGACGATTATCCACACCGCTACGGCAATGATCCAGGCCACGATAATATCGATGCGACCGGTGCTGCGGTTTTTCATGGGCTTTTGGTTTTCGTTGCCATCAACAGCACACCGCACATTACCAAAGTTCCATCTGGCACAGGTGTTATGGATGTGGAGCATGGTATGTTCCCGGATCATCCCCTCCAGCTCCTTCATAGCCGGACTCATGCCGGCCATGGTCTGCGGGATGGCGATCACAACAATGCCCGCGTCCTGCAGCAGAGGCGTCATGGTCTGGGTCAGATATTGGTCGATGCCAAGAGCCCGAAGGTCAAACAGTTTCTGCGCTTCCAGTATCGCCGCGATCACATCCCGGTTATCAATCATGTCGCCCTTGCACAATGTCAGGAAGCCTGCACGTTCCCAGTCCCGGTACGGGACATGATCCCGCTGCTCCGCCTCCAGTATTCCATCCAGTGGACGCCAAGCCTGAAACAACGCAACGCCCTCGTCAAGCCCCGGCTGTGGAGGGAATACCAGCACCAGAGCGCTGAGGTCTGTCCGAAGTGACATATCCAGGCCGGCATAACAGGTCTTTCCGTAAAGGTGCTCCCGTACCCACTCCTCCCGCTCCGCCTTGGCGGAGGGACCGATCTGGGTCTTGTCGTACAGCGTTACCGGCAGCCAGCCAACGTCCTTTGTGGATACCCATTGGTTGAGGCGCAGCCAACGGAAGCTGCGCTCCGCGGACTCGCTCTGCCTGGCCGTGCTGGCTTCTTTGCGGAATTTCCGGGTATTCATGGTCACGCCGTAGGAGGGATTGCACTGTTTCCAGAGGTTCTCGTCGTAAATATCAAGCTCCGCGATCTTGTCCGGGTCGTCCCCGGTCAGGGTTGAGATGCCGTACATCACCGGCAGCCACTCCGTGTCGTCCTCGTCCATCGGCCTCTCCGGCTCTCCCCGGCGCCATGCCAGGATACGGCGGCATTTCTCGTGAATTTCCCAGCCGATGCTGGTCCGGTCAGGGTCATTGCCCGCCGTTGTCAGTACCAGCACGGTCTGCTGCGCCCGAGCGGCGTCAGAGCCCACAGTCAGGACACGCCAGCGATCCCGGCCAGCCTTACCAGCCCAGGCGTGCAGCTCGTCGCAGAGGATGGCCGAGAAAGAGGGACCGTGTTTGTTATCCACATCGCCGGAGTAGACCTTCATCAGCCCGCCGAACCGTGTGCGGATTTCCCGCACGCTGTCCCGGCACCAGGCGATGGGCCGGTGCGCCGGTTGGCTCAGCTCCGTATGCTCCACCATGTACTTGGCGCACTGGTAAATAATATCTGCGTTCTCCTTATCCACCGCGAAAATGCCGACATTCGGCTTATTCTCGCCGTCCGCCAGCAGGTGATATAGGCCGAGGCCCGCCCCCAGCTCGCTCTTGCCGTTCTTCTTGGGGATTTCGTTGTAGAGGAAGCGCCGGTACCGGACCCAACGACCGTCGTCATCCTTGACCTGGACGCCGTAAAACTCCCGAATCAGATGCTCTTCCCAGGGCAGAAGCTCAAACGGCTGGCCGGCCCACTTGTTCTGTCCGAACACCAGCAGGCCAAAAAAATCCAGCACCTGGTCCACAGCATCCTGGCTGTATCGGAGCTCCGCGCCGTCCTCCGGCTTTGGTACATGGATGAACGGCGTCAGCCAGATCATCTCAGGCACGCTTTTTCGCTCCTCCCTGGATCAGCTGCAGGAATGGATTATCGTCCTCCGGAGACTGCTTGCCGGTGCCCATGTTGGGTACCACCAGCCGACAACGGCTGGTCACCGTCAGGCCCATGTCGTTGGCGCAGTTCCTGGCCTGCTTGAAGTACCGCTCCTGGATGCGCCCCCAGCTGTCCGCCGCCTCCTGGTCCCGCTTTGCCAAAGCCTTCTCCGTCTCCTGGGTGGCGATCAGGTATTGATGCTGGGCCACCAGGTAGCGTCCCAGGGTATCCGCGTCCAGATCGGTGTATAATCCGCACGCCAGCAGCTGCTTGCTCAGCCGTCGGAAATCGCCCTTCAGCTGCTCCGGCACCCACTTGGGCACCTTGATGGTCTTGGGCCTGGGCACCTGTACCTCACCTGCCCGGCGCTCCGCCTTTTCGGTCTTGGTGAGGTGCTTGCAGCCGTTGGCCTCCACCACATCGGTGGGCTGTCTAGTTCCTGCCATGGGCGTCCTCCTTGTTCTATTTCAGTGACTTGATAAGTTCTATCTCGCGTTCTGACAACTCCCACCTGGTAGCGGCTGCCTTCTCCGCGGCTGCCTTCTCCGCGGCTGCCTTCTCCGCGGCTGCCTTCTCCGCGGCTGCCTTCTCCGATAAAAGGAAGCCACATCCGAAAATTGCCTTTTTCTGCTCTTTCTGGGAATCCAGTGCCCGGACAAAAGCCATCTCATCCGAGGAAAAGCGCAGAGGCTGTCCATACTTGACCAGTTTATTGATTGCAGCGCATACCACAAAATCCGGGTATACATAGTTCGGAATATCGGCCGGCAGTTCGCTGAGATTCTTTTTGTTCTCCGCGGAGAGCCGTTCGTATAGATTCGGCGAAATTTCCAGTTTATACTCGCCCAGGTTTGTCACGAAGGAAGTGCTGATGTTCGCACCGTTTTCGTAGACGATTGAAATACCAGTGGGCAGATAGTTGCATTTTCCGGAATTGATGGAAAAAAGCGTAAGACCGGGAGCAAACAGGAAATAGCGGATTCCGTGCTCCTCGTAAAACCGGCAGATGTTGCTCAGGATAGAAAACGGAGGATTATCAATGACAACACAGTTATCCGGGTAGTCGTAGTGCTCAAAGTCACCGCCGGGGAAGAATGGGCGGACGACTTCAGCGCCTTCCAGGCCGTATTGCTCAACGGCCCAGTCTTTTACGCAGGCGTAGATATTTTCCGGCGTATAGCAGTCATCCGTTGTTTTCTTGGGCTTGAACTTATCCACAAACTCATCGTATTGGGCGTTCTCCTCGCCCTCATCGTCTCCCCAGAAATGCTTGGCGTCCTCAGCGTTCTTCCCTGGCGCCGCTCTGGTATAACCGGATACCTCGATCTCTTTCACAGCCTCGGCGTCAAAGCCGATGATGCCGGTGTCAAACTGCAGCGTCTCCAGGCCTTCCAGCTCTATCTTCAGGGCCTCGGTATCCCAGGCGGAGGTCTCACTCAGGCGGTTGTCCGCCAGGATGTACGCCTTGCGCTGTGCCTCGGTCAGATTGCTGACCAGCACACAGGGCACCTCAGTCATGCCCTCCGCCCTGGCGGCCTCCACCCGTCCATGTCCGGCGATAATGTTGTTGTCAAAATCGATGAGCACCGGCGTCACAAAACCGAACTCCCGCAGGCTGGCCCGCAGCTGGGCAATCTGCCGCTTGTCGTGGATCTTTGCGTTATTGGCGTAAGGCACTAGATCATCAATAGGCACCAGCTCCAGCTGCTCCGCTGCCACCCTGACGGTGGCGTTATCCGCCGTCGGTGCCGGGTTGATGCCGCACTTACCAACGGCCCCGCCGCAGGCGTTTCGTTTCTTTTGCATACTTTGTACTCCTTTCCGCGCGGCTCTCTTCCGGGCGGCCGGCCGATCACGGCAGGCAACCCGGGACAGAAAGGTGAAGCGGGCGGTGGCAAGCCACCCGGAAGAAAGCCGCGCAATGATTGTCCGGCGCACTCCCCGGCCCTGGAGGGAGGTCCAGGACACGGGGAAGGAGGAATACCACACCCCGGCTCAACGCCGGGGAGCACGCCGGACCGCCGAAATCCCCGTGGGGAAAAAATCCTGCACGGAGGGGGGCATGCGGTCTTGAGCGCGCCGGCTGAAACTTTTTTGACCGGGGGGAGGGTCCGCAAGGAACCCCGCGCGACGCGATGCGTCACGCGCCCGTGCGCCCAAAGCTGGGCCCGGTTTCTGTTTCAGCGGCGCTTATTTTTCGCTCGATTTTGCCACAATTCCCGCGCCGTTTTGCGGCTGTGGCAGGAGTGGCACAAGCTCTCCAGATTGCTCCGGTCGGAGAACTTGTCCCAGTCGCCCTTGTGGTCCACGATGTGGTCCACGTCCGTTGCCCGCACCCGCCTGCCATGCTGGGCGCAGATGCGGCAGAACGGCTCCCGCAAAAGCTGCGTGGGCCGCAGGTCGTCGGTCCACTCCGGCGTCTGGTACATCCAGCGCCAGCTCTTGGCCTCCTCGCTGCGGTCCGCCTCCCGCTTGGGACGGTGAGCGTCACAGTATCCACCCGGTACCAGGACGCAGCACCCTGGATGCTGGCAAGGCCGGAGAGGCTTCATTGCCATGGGCTATCACCTCCAGGCAAAATAAAAAACTCCACGGCTAGTGTCCATCCCCTCTCGGGGTGTTCACTGGCCGTGGAGCTCAACTCCCATGCCCTTGTGAATATCCAGGATTATTTCTTTCCTGCAATGCTTGCAAAAAACCTGTATGCTTGAGCCTTCCGTGTCCGGAAGGACCTTCATCAAGCGTCCGTTCCGACAGTACGGGCACGAAACCCATCCGTTCTTTACTGCCAGTATAGTCTGCTTTTGCATGCTCGTCAAGGCTTTCTCCTCGCTTTCTTTCGAATGTCCTCAAAAACCAACTATATTTCAAGTATTGAATCTTATTCTAAATATAAAGCACTGTTTTTGGTTCAATGTACGAATAGTAATAATATACACCAAATTCATTTGGGACGCATTCCGGTCCAACCGGACTGCTGCGCCAAAAAGCCTCCCTTGGAACTGGAATTGCTCCCGATGGATCATTCCATTTTTCCGGAAGAGGCAATTTTTCGCGAAGGATTTTACTGCAGCTCCAGGCATGACGCCCAACCGGTAGAAAAAATCCATCAGAAGGCTCTTTGTTAAAATACTTTGCAAGCCTTCTATATCCACCGTCTTTCTTCAAAACCGGGAAATCTTCTACGCTCCCATACTTCCAAAGATATCTCACCTCTGCCGGAGAAAACTCGCTGTCCCGCAAAATAAGGTGGACATGAAATCTGCAATGCTGAGAGCCATATTCAATGGCATAAATGTAATCAAAAGGCCGATTTCCTCGCCATCTTCTGCATTTTTTAAAAAATGCAGTTATTGCATTGCGGACACCCTTAAAATTTCGCGGCAAGTGCTCATCATCAAAAGATAGTTCATAATGCGATCCTTCATATCCGAATAATGCAAGGATCAATTCCAGCCGATCTATTGGCCCATGGCAGACAGCAGAGCGCATCCTTTTTTGCAGCGTTTTTTTCTCTGCCGCCGTATATGGGTCATCGTCTTTGCTGAGCCGTGGCCGCAGGGCCCGGCACTCCTTGACCAGAGGCCCCGCCCGCTGCCGCACACAGATCCACGGTCCGTCAGCCATGGTCACTGCCCCTGTTCCGTTTCCGGCTCTGCTTCTTCATCCTAGCAGCAGCCTTTTTCTTTTGCTTGTGATAGGTTTCTACTTTCTGGCGCCCCCGCTTATGCTGCCGGCCGACACCTGTAACGATGTTTGCCTCAACCTCGGGAGGGAGGTCTCGGAAAGAAAAATTATAGCAACCAAAGTCAACCATGGCCATCCTCCTCCGCTGGCTGCTGGAGCCACCACGCAATATCGCTCCCATGAGGGCATTTTCCGTCCACAAAATCGCATTCGTGAAAATCATCTTCAATGCCACTCTCATATGTTCCATGCACCGTTAGGCATCTGTCGCACAGTTTTCTCGCAAACGGCTCGCTCCACGGCGTTTCTCTGCCATATGCAATGCTGGACAGAAACTCCGCCAGATCCTCGTCACTCATGGCCCGGATGTGGTCGGCGTTGGTCAGCGGAACTTCTCTAAAGTTTGTAAACCCATCATCCGTAGCTTTGCAGGACTTGCACGGTTCTTTTTTTCCCTCCAACTTGGAGAAATAGCAATCGTCACAATTTCTTTGCGTCATACCGTCCCCTCCTCCGGCTTCTGGCTGTAGGCCAGCCAGGTCTTGCCGTAGTCAGCATGTGAATACCAGCGCATGTGGAACAGTATCATGGGTTCCGGATTTCGTGTATCGACCCACTCATTTCTCAAAACCCAAAACTCTTCGTCTGGGTCAAAGAGTTTAATCCACACCGGCTCTCCACCCATCTCCCGCAGCTCGGCCAGGGTTAGAGGCTCGTTGCTCTCCTGGCCTACCCAGTTGAGGATATCAGTTGCCAGGACATCATTATCCGTAGCCGTCGCATATGCCCGTAAGGCAGCAACGGCGGCGCGGTCCCTGTCAGGCCGCAGTACAAAGCAACCGTCTACACCCTCTCCAGTATCAGCCTTCCGGACAATGTATTTGCATCTTAGACCTTCGCCGGTGGCGGCCTTGCGCTCCTGTTCCTGCTGCCGGAGGGCGGAGCGATACCCGCAGTCGAACGCATTGTGCAAAGCCTCGCAAATATGGTCGTTTACCGCAGTGCAAAAGCCACCAGCAACGGTACAATTACCGTTTTCATGCCGCATTGGGCAGCTTTTTCGACTATCTGTCACCCTCTTGTCACCACCCTTCTCCTCCAAGAATTTACAACGAACCAGTCCGCATCCGGCAACATCTGACCATGCAGTACACATCTGCCCAGTTATCCTGCACTTGCTATTTGCATAATCAGTCATTCAGCCATCACCGCCTTTCATCGCCGCCTCCGCCTCCTTTGTAGAGAAAAGTGCTATCTGCTTACCTGATTTGTTTTTAGGCTCATCGCGGAAGGCCGTAAGCGTATGGTTCCAATGGTCCGCCTTGAAGGCATATCCGTCTCTTATAAGCTCCACATCAGTTCCGCATGGCAGCACCGCCAGCCGCCCGTCCTTCTCGGCCTGGAGGAGGTTTGCCTGATGTTCAAAGAATTCTACCGCCCTGTCAAAGCTCCTATCCTCGTGAAGTATAGAGTTATGGCATGCATAGCACTTCATCTGGTAGACGCGGTTTTCCTCGTATGTAATACGGGCTTCCTTGCCGCACCAGGGACAGGTAATAATTTTAAAAGCCATGTTCACGCCTCCCGTTTTCCCCAAGGCTCAAAATTGCTGAAATCGTGGCAAGTATTGCATGGCGCCCCGCAATCCAGGCAATCAGCATCACAGTTATCGCAAACATGATGGAACTCACAAGCTAAGCATTTATATACATGTGGCATTTTTTTGGCTTCCGCAAGCTCCTGCCGTGCAGAAATAAGCTGCTTCCACAGCTCCGTCCTGGCGGCCTCGCTTGTGGAGAGCGCTGCGGAGAGCCTTTGCACCTACTCAATAGCGGAGCGGATGATGCGGCATCCATCGTCGGAGCAGTTATGCTCCATCCCGCAGCCGGAGCAAGCAAAGCGGGTCGTTTTATCACGCAGCCGGCGAAGGCCGGCCAGCGTCCTATCCAGCTCCATCAAAACGGCAGATCTCCCTTCTCCTCGTCCGGAAGCTCCTTCGGCTCCTGATCCCATCCGGGAGCAGGTTCGCCGGCGGTGTCCGATTCGGACCGCTTACTGTCGCCGAAATATACGCTATCGGCCACGACCTCAATGGCAATCCGCTTGTTGCCGTCCTTGTCCGTCCAGGGGCGGCTTTGGAGCCTGCCATCCACAACGGCCATGCGGCCCTTAGAAAAATACTTGCTGACAAACTCGGCCGTTGAGCGCCAGGCAACCACGTCAAAAAAGTCTGCCTGCTTGCTGCCGTCCTCGGCCTTATAGTCCCGGTCCACCGCCAGGCGGAAGGACGTCACCGCCGTGCCGCTCTGGGTGCGCCGAAGCTCCGGATCACGAACAAGACGGCCCATGATGATGATTTTATTTAACACGTTCCAGTTCCTCCTGCAATCTGCGTACCTGGGCCGTCCTGGCCTCCAGGTCCCGGCTCATGGCGTCGTAAGCCTCCAGCAGCTTCTTCTGGTCTGCTCTCAGCCGGTCGCATTCTTGCCACACTCCGCACAAGCCTTTTGTCAAACTGCAGACCGTCTTCGGCAAAATGTCGATAGCGGAGGCAGCTTGTACCAGGATGGCACATCCTTTGATTCCGCAGTTATTCTCGTACCGGCAGCCAAGACACACCAGACTGCCGGTCTCCACTTTCATGGCCCGCAGAGCCTTTGCAAGCTCATAAAACTCCATGTCTACCTCCATCGCTTTTTCAGCGTCTCCCGATCATCCCGGCCATTCCGCACCTTTTCGTAATCGTCCTCAGCCCGGCGGCCGGCGGCCAGAATGGCCTTATACTCTGCCAGCGCCGTTTGATATGCTCCCCATGCGGGGCAGATCTTCGGATCGTGACAGGCAGTGCTGCGGCGCGGGCATCCCGCGCCGCAAGGCGGGTCGGGCCGCCTCATGCCAGGATCAGCGCCAGCGTCCAGCCCCACAGGGCCAGCAGGAAGATCACCGCCGCCATGCAGGACAGGACCCGGCGCCGCCTCCTCCGTTCATTGCGTGTCATTGGAAACCTCCTTACTGTACACCGGGAGTGCCATCCAGACGGCAGGAAGCAAAGACATGGTCTCGCCGTTTGGGCGGAAGCGCCAGGCAGCGCCGTCCCAGTATACGATTTTTCGCAGAACTGGCTGGTCGCCGCCAAAATCCAAAATGGCCGCCGCATAACACGGTTCTCTCGGATTGGTCCCGCCTGGCATCCAACCGGAGATCATGAGTTGTCCCTCCGGCTGCGCTGAAGGAGGCTTAGGATCGTCCGTCAGGCCGAAGAGATAGTCCGTTGTGGTGCCAAGGCATAGGGCCAGCTTCGGGATGCTTCCGCTGCCGCCCATGCTGGCGTTCTCCCAGGCACTGTATGTACCCGGATACTCTCCGATGCTCTCCGCAAACTCCTTGCGGCTGAGCCCGGTCTTTTCACGCAGCTCCCGCACCCGCTTGCAGAAGGTGGGCGTCTGCGTGCGGTAATCCAGCCGTGGGTCCTTCGCCGCCGGGTTGAGCGGCGTTTTCTCCGGTGGAGGCGCGATACCGGCCTTTGACGATTCTTCTTTCCTGGCGTACTGGCACACCGCCAGGCAGCTGTCTGTCTTCAGGCAGCTCTTGCAGCATCCGGCGCAATTCCATTCTCCGCCGCGGTAACAGACGTTATACATCCGCTCCGCGTTTGGGCAGAACCCGGCGGTCTCCGGGCACTTCTCCCGGCAAAAGCTCCGCACCGTGCGGAACATCCGCACCTCGTTGATGGTGTAGCTCCGGCCCTTGTCGATCATCCAGTCCAGCAAACGGTATTGCGTATTCAGGTCCATGCGGGCGATCTCCAGGGCGGCAGCCTCCGGGATGCGCTGCTGTTTCCACGCCTCGATAATGCCTGGCACTTTCAGGCCGTTCTTGATAGTGGACAGGTTGGCCAGCTTGGTTTTGTTTACCTGCAGGGCCTCCGCCACCCGGTCCCTGATGCGGCCAGGAAGATCTTCGCCGGCTTCCTTCCGCTTGATGTACGCTTTTGTCAGCCGGTCTGCTTCCTCCGCCAAAATCCAGTTGGGCTTAA
>Ga0129308_1002331_pt1 | contig 16371 bp, 17 predicted proteins | sample L827metagenome_FD_94440 | JGI IMG/M metagenome (GOLD analysis project Ga0129308, IMG submission 94440) | Ring-tailed lemur group fecal microbial communities from Wisconsin, USA - L827 metagenome | ecosystem: Host-associated > Mammals > Digestive system > Large intestine > Fecal | place: USA...
ATCAACGAGTAATTTCGTTTCTTGATCGCTTAAACGGGCTTCTTCGGAAGCCCGTTTTTTATATCCTGCTGCCACGGTGTTTGCAACACCGCGGGAAAAGCGCTGTTATCGAGATCAACGAGTCATTTCGTTTCTTGATCGCTTAAACGGGCTTCTTTGGAAGCCCGTTTTTATATTTTGCTGTTCCACGGTGTTTGCAACACCGCGGGAAAAGCGCTGTTATCGAGATCAACGAGTCATTTCGTTTCTTGATTCCTCAACCGGGCTTCTTCGGAAGCCCGTTTTTATATTCTGCTGTTCCACGGTGTTTGCAGCACCGCGGGAAAAGCGCTGTGACCGAGATCAACGTCACCATGCGATTTCCTCTGGCACGCTGGGGCGCTCCGGCGAAAGGTGCAAGGGATTCGGGCAGTTTTCCCCGAAGTCCTTGCACCTTTGTTCAGTACGCATTATAATAGACACAATACTGGGGTGTTGTGCCTCAAGGAGGTATCATCGTGCTCAAGGGAAAAACGATTCTGCTGGGTGTCACAGGCGGCATTGCCGCTTATAAGGCGGCTTATCTGGCGTCGGCGCTGGTCAAGCTCCATGCCAGTGTGGAGGTCATTATGACGGACCACGCCACGCAATTTATTACTCCTCTTACGTTTGAACAGTTGACAGGAAACCGGTGTATGGTGGATACCTTTGACCGGAATTTTTCCCATCAGGTGGAGCATATCGCACTGGCTGACCGGACCGACCTGGTCATGATCGCCCCGGCCACCGCCAATGTGTGCGCCAAACTGGCCCATGGCTTGGCTGACGACATGCTGACTACTACCGTGTTGGCCTGCCGCTGTCCCAAATTGATCGCGCCCGCCATGAACACCAACATGTATGAGAATCCGGTGACCCAGGACAATCTGGACATTCTGGCCCGCTACGGCTGGGAGGTCATTGCTCCCGCCTCCGGCCGGCTGGCCTGCGGCGCGGTGGGGCCGGGCAAGCTGCCGGAGCCTGACCTGCTGGTCCAGCATATTCTGCGGGCCGCGGCGTTTCCCCACGACCTGTCGGGAAAACGGGTGCTGGTCACGGCGGGCCCCACCCAGGAGGCTCTGGACCCGGTGCGCTACCTGACCAACCACTCCACCGGAAAGATGGGCTATGCCATCGCCAAAATGGCCATGCTCCGGGGCGCGGAGGTGACGCTGGTCTCCGGTCCCACCGCGCTGGAAAAGCCGCCTTTCGTGGAAGTGGTGGACGTGCGTTCCGCCCAGGATATGTTTGAGGCGGTGGCGGCCCGGTGTGAGCAGTCGGACCTGATCTTCAAGGCGGCGGCGGTGGCCGACTACACCCCGGCCGGCTACAGCGACGATAAGATCAAAAAGAAGGACAGCGACATGTCCATCCCCCTGAAGCGGACCCAGGATATTCTGAAATACCTGGGAGAACACCGCCGGGAGGGACAGGTCATCTGCGGTTTCTCCATGGAGACCAGGGACATGGTGGAAAACAGCCGCGCCAAGCTGGCCAAGAAGAAGGTGGACATGATCTGCGCCAACAATCTGAAAGTGGCGGGCGCGGGCTTCGGCGTGGACACCAACGTCCTCACGGTGATCACCGCCGGCGGCGCGGAGGAGCTGCCTCTTATGTCCAAAGAGGAGGCCGCCGGCCATATTCTGGACCGGGCGGCCGGGATGCTCGGGAAATAAATCTGTTGAGACCGCGGCTGGACCGCGGTCTCAATGCTTTATCACGCTAAAAAATTTTTCGGGAAAGCCCTTGACAAAGCAGCGGCGGGCGACTATAATGGCCCCAACAACAAAATCTGTTGAAACCTATGAGGGAGATTAGTAGCCGGCGCGGCGAACCTGCAGAGAGTCCTGGGTGGTGAGATCAGGGCGGGGAGCGATCGTGTGAATGGACTTCCGAGGGCGGCTTGAAAGGCCTGAACCAAGTAGATGCCGACGGGGACCCACCCGTTATCCACCGGGCACGCGTGATGGCGCGTGAAGCGAGCGGACGTTTTTACGTCAATTTGGGTGGTATCGCAGGAGTATGGCTCTTGTCCCATGTGGGATAAGGGGCCATTTTTTTATTCCTCAAGGATGGTCCCGACCATGCTCCAACAAATCCGGGTCAACGGCAAGACCCCTCATCTGCCGCCTAAATACAAAATTTTGGAGGAAAAAACCATGAAGAAGCACAACATGATCAAGAAAGTTCTCTCTGCCGCCCTGTCTCTGTCACTGGCCCTGTCTCTGGCTGCCTGTTCCAGCGGCAGCACCTCCGGCGCCTCCAAGTCCAGCGCTGCCGCCGCCTCCGGGTCTGCCGCCAGCGCCTCCGCGGAGGATACCAAAGAGTACAAAGTGGGCATCGTCAAGTTTATGGACCACGCCTCTCTGGACCAGATCGAGAAGAAGATCCAGGAGCAGTTGGATGCCAAGAGCGCTGAGCTGGGTGTGAACTTCAACTACGCCGATTATACCTATAACGGCCAGGGCGACAGCACCACCCTGAGCCAGATCGCCGCCCAGCTGGTGGCGGACCAGGTGGATGTGGTGGTCCCCATCGCCACCCCCGCCGCCCAGGTGATGCAGTCGGTGGTCACTGACGAGGGCATCCCCATCATCTTCGCCGCGGTCTCCGATCCTGTCACCGCCAAGCTGGTGGATTCCCTGGAAGTGCCCGGCGGCAGCATCACCGGCGTCAGCGACGCGCTGAACACCAACATGATCATGGATATGATGGTGGCCGTGAATCCTGACATCCAGAAGGTGGGCCTGCTGTACTCCAAGTCTGAGGACTCCTCCAAGAAGCCCATTGAAGAAGCCAAGGCTTACCTGGACGCCCACAATATCTCCTATGTGGAGAAGACCGGCACCAATACCGACGAGGTCAATTCCGCGGTGGACGCCCTGATCGGCGAGAAGGTGGAGGCCATCTTCACTCCCACCGACAACACGGTGATGAGCGCGGAGCTGGCCATCTTTGAGAAGCTGAACGACGCCAAGATCCCCCATTACACCGGAGCCAACTCCTTCGCCCTGAATGGCGCCTTCTTCGGGTACGGCGTGGATTATGATGACCTGGGCGCTGAGACCGCCAATATGGTGGTGGACCTGCTGGTCAACGGGGCGGATCCCTCCACCACCCCCGTGGTGATCCTGGCCCATGAGGCCGCCACCATCAACACGGAGACCTGCGAGGCCATCGGCCTGAACCTGGACGACATCAAGGCCGCGTTTGGTACTCTGGGCATCGGTGTGGTGGAGATCACCACCGCCAAGAGCTTCAGTTAAGCAACAAAAACCGGGACCGGGACGCCGCTGCAGCGCGGCGTCCCGCCGTCTCGTCTTTAAGGAGGAACCCCCATGGCGTCCATTTTGTCCCTGACCACCCTCCAGACCGCTCTGGAAGTGGGGGCCATCTATTCCCTGGTGGCCCTGGCGCTGTTTATCAGCTTTTCCATCTTGAACATCGCGGATCTGTCCACGGACGGCTGTTATACCCTGGGCTTTGCCGTGGGGGCCACCGTCACGCTGGCGGGCCACCCCTTTTTGGCGCTGCCTGCGGCCATGCTGGCGGGCGTGTGCTCCGGATTTGTCACCGCCATGCTCCAGACCAAGCTGGGGGTGGAGAGCATTCTGGCCGGCATCATCATCAACACCGGCCTGTACACCGTCAACCTGGCGGTAATGGGCTGGTCCTCCAACCTGTCCATCTATGGCAGCGACAGCCTGTTCTCCCTGGCCAAGGGGCTGAGCGGCGCGGGCTGGTGGGTCAAGTGGCATGAACTCATCGTGCTGAGCGGGATCCTGCTGGTGATCTGCCTGCTGGTGGTCTTCTTTTTCGGGACCCGTTTGGGCCTGTCCATCCGGGCCACCGGGGATAACGCCGACATGGTGCGGGCTTCCTCCATCAATCCCGCCTTCACCATTACAGTGGGCCTGTGCCTGTCCAACTCCCTGACCGCCCTGGGCGGATGCCTGTACGGCCTGCTGAACAAGAGCTGCGACATCAACCTGGGCACCGGCATGGTGACGGTGGCACTGGCCAGCCTGGTCATCGGGGAGAGCCTGATGGGCCGGGGCTCCATCCCCCGCCGGGTGCTGGGCGTGGTGCTGGGCGCCTGCCTGTACCGGATCATCATTGCGGCCGCCATTGGCGCCGACGTGCCCACGGAGTGCTTCAAGCTGGTGTCCGCCCTGATCGTGGCGGTGGCCATCGCCACCCCCCAGGGCCGGAAGCTGATCGCCCTCCAGCGTCAGAAGCTGGCGGCCAGAAAGGCGGGAGGTGCTCAGAAATGCTGACGCTGAACCACATTTCCAAAACCTTTAATCCCGGCACAGTCAATGAGAAAAAGGCCCTGGAAGACGTCTCCCTCCATCTGGCGCCGGGGGATTTTGTCACCATCGTGGGCTCCAACGGGGCTGGCAAGTCCACCCTGTTCAACGCCATTTCGGGGGCCTTCTATGTGGACCGGGGTTCCGTGGAATTGGCGGGGGAGGACGTCACCTTCAAGCCGGAATACAAGCGCAGCCGGGAGATGGGCCGCCTGTTCCAGGATCCCATGCGGGGCACCGCGCCCCACATGACCATTGAGGAGAATCTGGCCCTGGCCTATCTGCGCACCGCGAAAAATCAGAACGCCTTTTTCAGCCGTACCACCAAGGCGGAGCGGCAGCTGTTCCGGGACCGGCTGGCCCTGCTGGACATGGGGCTGGAGGACCGGATGAAGCAGCCGGTGGGGCTGCTCTCCGGCGGGCAGCGGCAGGCCCTGACCCTCCTCATGGCCACCCTGGTGGCCCCCAAGATCCTGATGCTGGATGAGCACACCGCCGCTCTGGACCCCGGCACAGCGGACAAGGTGCTGGCCCTGACCCGGCAGATCGTGGAGCGGGACCACATCACCACCTTGATGGTGACCCACAATATGAACCAGGCCCTGGAGCTGGGCAACCGGACCCTGATGATGGACAGCGGCCATATCGTGCTGGACGTCAGCGGGGAGGAGCGGGCCGGCATGACGGTGGGCGACCTGCTGGAGCGCTTCCGGGCCGGCGCGGGCAAGGAGCTGGACAACGACCGGATCCTCCTGTCTGAATAGGAAATGGAATTTCATGGGACCGCCGCGTGTTCACGCGGCGGTCCGTTTGATAAGATTTCCGAACCCACTTGACTTTCGCGGTCCCAGGCATTTTAATAAGAGAAGAAAGAGACGGATGAGGGAGGAGAGCGGTATGGCACAGGTCCGATTGGGAAATACCGGACTTCTGGTGGAGCAGAACGGCTTTGGCTGTCTGCCCATCCAGCGGATTTCCCGGGAGGAGGCTGTCCGTCTGCTGCGGGGAGCGGTGGACGGCGGGATGAACTATTTTGACAGCGGACGGGCCTACAGCGACAGCGAGGAGAAAATGGGCTGCGCGTTCGCGGGCATCCGGGACAAGGTGGTCATCGCCACCAAGAGCCAGGCCAAGACCGGCGCGGAGCTGAAACGGGACATTGAGGCCAGTCTGCGGGCGCTGGGTACCGATTATATCGATGTGTACCAGTTCCACAATCCCCCCTTCTGCCCCAAGCCGGACGGCGAGGACGGCCTGTACGATGCCGCCTTGGAGGCCCGCGCCCAGGGGAAGATCCGGGAGATCGGCATCAGCAACCACCGTCTGGCGGTGGCCCAGGAGGCTGTGGACTCCGGGCTGTATGCTCTGCTCCAATTTCCCTTCAGCTACCTGTCCGGGGTCCAGGAGGAGATGCTGCTGGATGACTGTGTCAAGGCGGGGATGGGCTTTGTGGCCATGAAAGGGCTGGCCGGAGGGCTGATCCGAAACGGCTTTGCCGCCGCGGCCTTTATGGCCCAGCGGCCCCAGGTGGTCCCCATCTGGGGCATCCAGCACCAGTGGGAGCTGGACCAGTTCCTGGCCTGTATCAAGGAGCCGCCCACCATGACAGAGGAGTACCGCGCGGTCATCCGCCGGGACCGGAAGGAGCTGGCAGGGGACTTCTGCCGGGGCTGCGGCTACTGCATGCCCTGCCCCGAGAACATCCAGATCAGCGCCTGCGCCCGCATGTCTTTGATGCTGCGCCGTGCGCCCGCCCGGGATTGGCTGACGCCAAAGTGGCGGGCCGAGATGGAGCGGACCCGGAACTGCCGCCACTGTGGGCGGTGCCAGTCGCGGTGCCCCTACGGCCTGGACATTCCCCGGCTGCTGGAGGAAAACTATCGGGATTACCAGACCATTCTGGATTGAGCCCTCCACCGGAGGGCCGCGGAGGGGGCGGATGTGCCGCGTGCGGGCTTTTGTTGAGCCTCGGTGCCGGATTCGGGATGCCCATACAGCGATGATGTTTATTATATGTATATATAATGTAGGGCAAGGGCTCTGCCCTTGCCTTGTTTTCACAAAATAAAAGCATGCAAAAGCATGCAAATTAAAACAAAAGTGTGCATATTATATACCATATTCCTGACCGTACTGTTGTACGCGGAACGGAGTATGTAATATGCAGAAAAAAGAAATCAAAAATATTGGGCTGCGGGTCAGTCCGGAGATTCACAAGAAGCTCCAGTATATCGCACGGTACGAAGGACGAACGATCAATGGACAGGCGTATTATCTTATCCTGTCATGTATCCGCGACTTTGAAAAAGAGCACGGTCCCATCACCGAGGACGATCTGAAATGAACCTGTGGACGGGGGCCAAGGAGCTGCTGTTTCCCATCAAGTGTCCCTTCTGCCAGAAAATTCTGGACCGGGCGGAAGACCTGGTGTGCCCTGACTGCCAGAGCAAGCTGCCCTGGCTGACGGGAAAGGCGGCGGAGCGGAAGGTGGATTTTGCCGACGGCTGTTTCTCGCCCCTGGCCTACCGGGACCGGGTGCCTGAGGCGGTCCGCCGCTATAAGTTCGCCCGGGTGAGAGCCTACGGCAGGCCCTTCGGCCTGCTGGCGGCTCAGTGCGCCCGGGACCACCTGCCCCAGCGTCCCGGCGTCGTGACCTGGGTCCCCCTGAGCCGCCGGCGTTTACGGGAGCGGGGGTTCGACCAGGCGGAGCTGATGGCCCGGGCGGCGGGGGAGGCGCTGGACCTCCCCGTGGTCCCCATGCTGGAGAAGGTGCGCCATACCGGGACGCAGTCGGGCCTGGAGGATGAGCGGGAGCGCCGCGCCAATGTCCGGGGCGCTTACACCCTGCTGCCCGGTGCGGAACCGGCGGGGAAGCGGCTGCTCCTGGTGGACGATGTGGTCACAACAGGCTCCACCCTGGGGGAGTGCGCCCGGGCCCTTCTGCTGGGCGGGGCGGACCGGATCTGGTGCCTGACCCTGGCCCAGGCCCGGGGGGCCGGGGAGGACCGGAAAAATTAAGGAAAAAACGGTTGAAAAGCGGGACAAGAGCGTCTATAATATTACATAACGTAAAATAGGCGTTTTGAAACCGGTTATACTAACCGTGCGTTTTCGATTCTACAAATCCAGATATAAGGTGGAGCGAGTCATATGAGTTTGTTCAGTAAAGACATCGGTATCGATCTGGGTACCGCTTCTGTTTTGGTATATATCAAGGGCAAGGGCGTGGTGCTCCGGGAGCCCTCCGTGGTGGCCATGGATAAGAACACCGGCAAGCTGCTGAAGGTGGGCACCGAGGCCGAGGCCATGTTGGGCCGTACCCCCGGCAACATCGTGGCCATGCGGCCCCTCCGGGACGGCGTCATCTCCGACTACGACATGACCGAGCGGATGCTCAAGGAGTTTATCAAGAAGGTCACCACCTTCTCCCTGTTCAAGCCCCGTCTGCTGATCTGTGTTCCCTCCGGCATCACCGAGGTGGAGGAGCGCGCCGTGGTGGACGCCGGCATCCAGGCGGGCGCCCGCCGGGCTTACCTCATCGAGGAGCCTGTGGCCGCCGCCATCGGCGCCGGCATCGACATCACCAAGCCTGACGGACATATGGTGGTGGACATCGGCGGCGGCACCGCCGACATCGCCGTCATCTCCCTGGGCGGCGTGGTGGAGTCCGCCTCCATCAAGACCGCCGGCGACAAGTTCGACGAGGCGGTGGTCAAGTATATCCGCCGCAAGCACAACGTCCTCATTGGCGACCGCACCGCCGAGGAGCTGAAAAAGACCATCGGCTGCGTCTTCCCCCGCCCCGAGGAAGTCACCATGGAGATCAAGGGCCGCTGCCTGATGACCGGCCTGCCCCGGGTGTTCTCTGTCTCCTCCAGCGAGATGATCGAGGCCTTTGAGGAGGTTTCCAGCCGCATCCTGGAGGCCATCCACGCCGTTCTGGAGCGCACGCCTCCCGAGCTGGTGGCCGACATCTCCACCAACGGCATCGTCATGACCGGCGGCGGCTCCCTGGTCTGGGGCTTTGACAAGCTGATCGAGTCCCACACCGGCATCGAGACCCATGTGGCCGACGACGCCATCTCCTGCGTGGCCTTTGGCACCGGCAAGAGCCTGGACAGCCTGGACCAGATGCAGGACGGCACCATGAACCTGTCCCGCCGCAAGCAGATGAATTACTGATCCGCGGCGCAGCATCCTACGACAACAGCCGGCCAGCCCCATGGGGCGCTGACCGGCTGTTTTTTCCATAGAGAGAAAACGGGAAAGGGGGCGGAGGCTGTGGCTCTGCATCAATCGGGCGAGGATTACCTGGAGGCGATCCTGGTACTCAAGGAGGAAAAGGGGAGCGTCCGCTCCATCGACGTGGCGCAGCATCTGGGCTTTTCCAAGCCCTCCATCAGCCGGGCCGTGTCCATTCTCCGCGCCAGCGGCTATATCACCATGGAGAAGGACGGGCGTCTGGAATTGACCCAGGCCGGGGACCAGGTGGCCCGGGAGATCTATGAGCGGCACCGTCTGCTCACCGACTGGCTGGTCCGGCTGGGTGTGCCGCCCGGTATCGCGGCGGAGGACGCCTGTAAGATTGAGCACGACATCAGCCCGGAGACCTTCCGCTGCCTCAAGGCCCATGCGGAAAAAAGCAACTGAAACAAGCGTGGAACACCGGGGCCTTCGCTCCGGTGTTTCGGATTTTTACGGCCTCTTGCGCCCGGCGGGAGAACCTGATATAATACTCTCCGCTGTGCCCCATGAGGGCAAAATCTGACGAAAAGAGGGTTTTAACGTTGAATGCAGAAGATATTTTAGCCAGTGCCGGAATCCATGTGAATCTGGGCGCACTGACCCTGGGCGGGATCCTCCGGGTGGTCCTGCTGGTGCTGGTGGGCATGATGGTCATCCGGGTCCTGCTGAAGCTGGTGGACCGGATGCTGGACAACTCCAAGTCGCTGTCTTCCCTGAAAGTCTACATCCGCTCCGTGACCAAGGTAGTGCTGTGGTTCCTGCTGGTGCTGATGGTGGCCAGTTCCCTGGGCATCGACACCACCTCCCTGATCGCCATGCTGAGCGTGGCCGGTTTGGCCGTCTCCCTGGCCCTCCAGAACACGCTCTCCAATCTGGCCGGCGGCATCATGCTGCTGGTGGCCAAGCCCTTCCAGGTGGGGGACTATGTGGAGGCCGACGGGGTCAGCGGCACCGTCTCCGCGGTGGACCTGTCTTACACCACCTTTGTCACCGTGGATAACAAGGAGATCTTTGTCCCCAACAGCCAGCTGTCCTCCGCCAAGGTGGTCAACTACACCGCTTTGGGCAGACGCCGGGTGGACCTGAGCTTTACCGCCTCCTACGAGGCCTCCACCGCCGCGGTGAAGGGGGCCATCCGGGAGGTGCTGGACGCCATTCCCCAGGTTATGGCCGATCCCGCTCCCGAGATCTGGCTGACGGAGTATCAGAGCAGCAGCATCCAGTACACCGTCCGGGCCTGGACCACCGCCGCCGACTACTGGACGGTCTACTTCGCCATCCAGGAGGGCGTCCGGGAGTCCTTCCAGCGCCACGGGGTGGAGATGACTTACGACCACCTGAACGTCCACATCCTGGACAAGTAAGCGATCTGACGCACTCCCAGCCCCCGGGGCCTTCAGGGCATGGCCAGCCCGTGGAGGAAGCCGTCCAGCCGGGGAGAGAGGACCTCTCCGGCGATGACGGTGTTTTTGCAGATCAGCAGGTTGGCCTGGACTCCGGCCTCCCCTGTGGGATAATTGGTGATCTCATAGGTGTACCGTTTCGCCCGTTTCCCGGCGTATTTTTCCAGATGAAAGCCCTGTTCACTCTGAAGGGCCAGATACTCCGTGTAACTTTCGTCCAGTTCTTCGGGGATCAGAAGCTCCTGGGTGGCCACTGGCTCCTCCTTCACTTCCCAGCCGTAGGAGCGCAGATACTCCACCCGGTCCGCATTGGAGCGGACCCCTTTGGGATCTGGCGCAGCCGGGGCGGCCGCCTCCCGGACGGCCCCGCCGCCCAGGTTGAGCACCAGGGCGCAGCAGCAGGCCAGAGCCGCCAGCGCCACCCCAACGGCCAGCTTCCGCCGGGGCACCTTCGCGGTTACGATCAACACAGCGCATTTCTCCTTCCGTCGGCTTGTTCTCCCTTCAAGGTATGCGGCGGGGGAGGGGTTTATACGTATTTTTACAGGGTGGCCGGGTGCCGGAGCGGACTGCGGCGCGGTCCGGCCACCAGAGTCCTGGGACCGTTTTGTTCTGCAGGAAGGAGGAACCGACATGGCGCGGGAACGTCTGGATAAGCTGCTGGCCTCCACCGGGCTCTGGTCCCGGAAAGAGGTCAAGGACCTGGTCCGTCAGGGCCGGGTGTTGGCCGGCGGCGTACCGGTGCGGAAGCCGGAGGAAAAATTTGATCCCCTGACTGACCCCATCCAGGTGGACGGGGCGGAGGTGGACTGCGCCCCCTTCGTCTATCTGATGCTCCACAAGCCGGCGGGACTGCTGTCCGCCACCGAGGACCGGACCCAAAAGACGGTGCTTGACCTGCTGCCGCCTCACCTGCGCCGCCGGGGCCTGTTCCCGGTGGGGCGGCTGGACAAGGACACCACCGGTCTGCTCCTGCTCACCGACGACGGCCCTCTGGCCCATGAATTGCTCTCCCCCAAAAAGCATGTGGACAAGGTGTATCTGGCCCGGGTGGAAGGGACGGTGGATGAGGGCGATGTGGCCGCCCTGGCGGCGGGAATGACCCTGGGGGACGGACTGCAATGCCTGCCCGCCGGACTGGAACCCCTGGGGGACGGCTCCTCCTGCCTGGTCACCCTCCGGGAGGGGAAGTACCACCAGGTCAAACGGATGCTGGCCGCCCGGGGAAAACCTGTTTTGGCCCTGAAACGGTTGTCCATGGGTCCTTTGTGCCTGGATGAGGGCTTAAATCCCGGGGAATGGCGCCCATTGACGTCTGAGGAGACGGGAAACCTGAAAAGGGCGGTGGAGCTGCCCTGAGAGTTTGGTCGTTTTCCACAAAAAAATAGCGAAAACCTCTTGCCAAACCGGGGGAGGACCCGTTATAATAGTACCAGCGTTTGGAAGTTTTAGGAGGGATCGATGTGTCGAGCAGGATGTTCCAGGGTGTCGTCCTTCAGATGAAGGACAGCGTCAATCGTATGGTGGGTGTCATTGATTCCGATGGAATTGTCGTTGCCTGCAGCGAGCTGACCTGCATTGGTGAACACTGGTCCGGAGCTGTGGCCGCGGTCAATGCCGCGGAGAACGGTACCGCTTATTTTGAAGGAAAAACCTTTAAGCCGCTGGCCGGCTGGGGCGCTCAGTTTGACTACGCCGCCTTCGTCAAGGGCGAGGATGACGTGGCCGCGTCTCTGTGCGCCATGGCTGTGGTGGCCTTTAACGGGGCCAAGACCTACTATGAGGAAAAGCACGACAAGGCCACCTTTGTGAAGAATATCATCTCGGATAATATCCTCCTGGGCGACATCTATACCCAGGCCAAGGAGCTCCACTTTGTCTCGGAAGCCCCCCGGGCCGCCTTCCTGGTGCGCCAGCTGGGACCCGCCGATGTGAGTACCATCGATGTGATCCAGAATCTGTTCCCCGACAAGCAGACGGATTTCGTCATCTCCATCAATGAGACGGATGTGGCCCTGATCAAGCAGCTGCCTGAGGGCGCGGACGCCAAGGACCTGCAGAAGATCGCCAAGCAGATCTCCACCGCCATCACCCAGGAACTGGGGATCAAGGTGGTCATCGGCATCGGTACTGTGGTCAACCACATCCGGGACCTGGCCCGGGCCTATAAGGAGGCCGGGGTGGCCATTGATGTGGGCAAGGTCTTTGAGACGGAAAAGACCGTCATCAACTATGAGAATCTGGGCATTGGCCGTCTGATCTATCAGCTGCCCACCATCCTGTGCCAGATGTTCCTGCAGGAGGTCTTCAAGAAGAATCCCATCGACGCCCTGGATCAGGAGACGCTGCTCACCATCAACAAGTTCTTCGAGAACAACCTGAACGTGTCTGAAACTGCCCGGAAGCTCTTTGTCCACCGGAACACCCTGGTGTACCGGCTGGAGAAGATCAAGAAGCTCACGGGCCTGGACCTGCGGGAGTTTGATGACGCCATCACCTTCAAGGTGGCTCTGATGGTCAAGAAATACCTGATTTCCCGGGGAATCGAGTCCTGATTTTGCATGGAAAGCCGCGCCGCCCAAACAGTTGGGCGGCGCTTTTTTGCGCAAAAGGGAGAAAAAACCTCCGCCTTTGCCGGGGACAATCGGCAAGTGGAGGATTAAAAGTTACAATATAGTAACAAAAATTACGGAAAAGTTACAAAAACAGGGGAGGGACAGCGTTACAAAATTCACGAAAGAAAACGAAATCCCCTTGAAATTGTCATTTACATAACGCAGGAACTGTGGTACACTTTTTACAAAGCGGCTGTTTTGCCGCAACATTTTCCGGCGAAAAACGTCTGATCACATGAGAACAGGATGCGGAGGAGCACATGATACGGCTCATTGATGTATATAAAGAATATGACAACGGCACAAAGGCCCTGAAAGGGGTCAATATGCGCATCGACGACGGGGAATTTGTCTTTTTGGTGGGGCCGTCCGGCTCCGGAAAATCCACCGTTATCAAACTCATCACCGGGGAGATCGCGGCCACTGAGGGGCGGCTCATGGTCAACGGCTACAACCTGAACAACATCGCCCCCCGGCAGATCCCCTATATGCGGCGCACCCTGGGCATCATCTTCCAGGATTTCCGCCTGATCGAGAAGAAGACGGTCTACGAGAACCTGGCCTTCGTCATGCGGGCCATCGGGGCCTCCAACCGGGAGCTGCGGCGGCGCATCCCCTATGTGCTCCAGCTGGTGGGTCTGGAGCAGAAGGCGGACCGGTACCCCGGCCAGCTGTCCGGCGGCGAGCAGCAGCGTGTGGCCATTGCCCGCGCCCTGGTGAACAACCCCAGCATGATCATCGCCGACGAGCCCACGGGCAATCTGGACCCCCAGCGCTCGCTGGAGATCATGATGCTGCTGGAACGGATCAACGAGCTGGGCACCACTGTGCTGGTGGTCACCCACGAGGAAGAGCTGGTCAACAAATTTACCAAGCGGGTGGTAGCCATCCAGGACGGACGGATCATCAGCGACGAGACAGGCGGGTACTACAATGGCGAGAAAATTTGATGCGGGATATTACTTCAGCGAGGGCTTCCACTCCATCTTCACCCACGGCTTCATGTCCTTTGCCGCTGTGTGCATGATCGTGGCCTGTCTGCTGATCATGGGTTCCTTCTCTCTGCTGGCGGTCAATCTGGACCACATGCTGGGGGACCTGGAGGCGGAAAACGAGTTTTTGGCCTACATAGAGGAGGACTATACCGAGGAGCAGGCCCGGTCTTTGCAGGCTAAGATCGAGGCGGTGCCCAACGTATCTCAGGTCACATTTGTGACCCGTCAGGAGGCGCTGGACGACTTTCTGGAGGGCCGGGAGACCAACGACCTGCTCAACTCCCTGCCTGCCGAGGTGCTGAGGGACCGTTACCGCATCCACGTCGCGGATATTGAGCGGCTGAAAGAGACGTCGGAGGCGGTGCGGCAGGTGGCCGGCGTGGCCAATGTACGGGCCGCTGTGGAGATCGCCCAGGGCTTCGTCCTGGTACGCAACATCGCCACCGGCGTGGCTGTGGTGCTGATCGCGATCCTGGCGGTGGTCTCCCTGTTTATCATCGCCAACACCATCAAGCTGGCCACCTTTTACCGCCGGGAGGAGATCGCCATCATGAAGATGTGCGGCGCCACCAACGCCTTTATTCAGTGGCCCTTTGTGGTGGAAGGCATGATCCTGGGGCTGACGGGGGCGCTCATCGCCTTCTTTGCCCAGTGGGGCCTGTACCAGTTGGTGGGCAAGCTCATTATTCAGGGCAATGGCCTGTCCCTGGTGACCATTCTTCCCTATACCGCTATGGTCAAGACGATCCTTCCGGTATTCTGCGGGACCGGCGCTCTGATCGGTGTGGGCGGCTCCCTGCTGGCTATCCGGAAGTTCCTTCAGGTCTGATGGGGAAGAGGTGAGCACATGAAACGTCAGAAAAGACAGCGTATCGTGATGGCGGTGCTGGCTGGATTGATGGTGGTGGCCCTGCTGCTGCCCATTCTGGCCAATATCCTGATCCGCTGACCCAGGCTTCAAGAGGTACTATGATGAAAAAGAGACATACCGGGTTCCGAAAGCTGCTGGCGCTGGCTGTGACCCTGGCATTGGTGCTCCCCCTGACGGGACCGGCGGTGGTCATGGAGGCCGGCGCCGTGACCCAGGCGGAGATCGACGCATTGAAATCGGATGCCAGCAAGCTGAACGACCAGAAGAAAGACATCCAAAACCAGCTGAAATCCGTCCGCGCGGACAAGAGCAAGGCGTTGGATCAGAAGGAGCTGCTGGAGCAGCAGATCGACGTCATCGTCAATGAGATCAGCAATCTGGACGCCCAGATCAGCAAGTACAGCGAGCTGATCGGGGAGAAGGAGACAGAGCTGGCGGAAAACGAGGCGGACCGGCAGAAGCAGTATGAGCTGTTCTGCCAGCGGGTCCGCACGATGGAAGAGGAGGGGGAGGTCTCATACTGGTCCATCCTGTTCTCCTCCAGCGACTTCTCTGACTTGTTGGATAACTTCATGATGATCGAGGAGATCATTGAGTACGACAACGGCATCATGGAGAACCTGCTGGCCCTCCAGAAGCAGATCGAGGAGGACAAGGCGGCGCTGGAGTCGGCCAAGGCGGAGCAGGAGTCGGCCAAGGCAGCCCAGGTAGCGGCCCGGCAGGAGCTGAAATCCCAGGAGTCCGAGGTGGACAAACTCATCGGGGAAATCAGCGCCCAGGAGGACCAGCTGGAGAAGATAGAGGCTGACCTGAAAAAAGCGGCCGACGCGGCTAACGCGGAGATCAAGAAGAAGGAGCAGGAGCTGGCCAGCCAGATCAAGAACGTCCCCAGTGAATCCGGTTTCCTCTGGCCCCTGACCAACTACAATACCTTGTCCTCCCTGTTTGGAAGCCGGATCCATCCCATCACGGGCAAGCCCAACAACCATACCGGCATTGACATCCCCGCCCCCAAGGGGACGCCCATCCTGGCGGCCAAGAGCGGCGTGGTGTCCATCTCCACCAAAAACAGCTCTTATGGCAACTATGTGGTGGTGTCCCACAGCGACGGCACCAGCACCCTCTATGCCCATATGAGCGCGCGGAGCGTCAGCGAAGGCCAGACGGTCAAGCAGGGCCAAAAGCTGGGCGAAGTGGGTACCACCGGATCTTCCACCGGCAACCATCTCCACTTTGAGATCCGGGTCAACGGAAACCGGGTGGACCCTGTGACTTATTTCAAGGATAAGACCCTTTACGTCACATATAACGGTAAAAAAGTGCTGCTGCAGCATTAGCGCATGAAGAAGCGCGGCCCCGGTACTGGGGCCGCGCTTTTTGGCGAAGGAGTAAATTTTCGTTTATAGGGTCAAAGAGATTTCGCCCTGGGGGGCGAGTTTCTTTTGCGGCGATGCAAAAGGGATCAACGGCCCAGGCCGCAAAATTTGAATGGACGTACACCGCCTTTTTGCTTCGCAAAATTCGGAGGCTTTACGGGGAATCAGCAATGCAGCCCGCCTCGATACGGGCAAAAGCTGCTTTCGCTGCGCCTTACTCCCGTGGCCAGCCGGGGCCGCCCGGTGGGGCGTGCCACTGGATCAAGTTTTGCACAACGGGGCGGGGCAGCCCGGTCGGGAACCACGCCGCATAATTCGGAAACGCAGGCGCCGGTATTCAGCGGCTACCTGTATTCAAGTTTGATCCACCCAGGGCCGAAGGCCCGGAAGGCGGGGCAGCAAAACCAAGGGGTGCGCGCCGGACGCAAGTGTACCGGACAAGGAGAACACCCCCGTAACACAGGGGTCCGGGGAAAGGCGGCATGAAAGCGCGGAAAAATTTCCAGCGGGAGAAATTTTTCGTGCTTTCGTTTGCCGG
>Ga0129308_1002333_pt1 | contig 16368 bp, 12 predicted proteins | sample L827metagenome_FD_94440 | JGI IMG/M metagenome (GOLD analysis project Ga0129308, IMG submission 94440) | Ring-tailed lemur group fecal microbial communities from Wisconsin, USA - L827 metagenome | ecosystem: Host-associated > Mammals > Digestive system > Large intestine > Fecal | place: USA...
CCCAACTCCACCGGCGCTGCCAAGGCCATCGGCCTGGTCATCCCCGAGCTGAACGGCAAGCTGATCGGCGCTGCCCAGCGTGTGCCCACCCCCACCGGCTCCACCACCATTCTGAATGCCATCGTGGAAGGCGCTCCCACCAAGGAAGAGATCAACGCTCAGATGAAGGCTGAGGCCACCGAGTCCTTCGGCTACAACGAGGACGAGATCGTCTCCTCCGATGTCATCGGCATGCGGTTCGGCTCCCTGTTCGATGCCACCCAGACCATGGTTATCAACCTGGGCAACGGCACCAGCCAGGTGCAGGTTGTTTCCTGGTACGACAACGAGAACTCCTATGTTTCTCAGATGTGCCGCACCATCAAGCACTTCGCTACCCTGCTGTAATTTCACACAGTTATAAAAACAAGGACTGCTTCGGCAGTCCTTGTTTTTTACCGTGCGCCCAACAGCGCTTTTGCGGTCCCTACGGGGTGTGGGGTGTGTAAAGAAAATTCCTACCCCCTAATGCTCTCCCATCTTTACGTCAATTCCTCCGCCAGCCCGCTGAATTCGGACTCCAGGGGATTTTTCTTAGGAGCGAGCTTTTTGACATACTCCACCGCTTTGGTGGCCTGATCCAGGCTCAGCAGGGTGCCGGCACCGGCGATGCAGCCACCGGGACAGGCCATACCCTCCAGCAGATAACCGTTGTATTTCCCCGCCTTGGCCATGGTCATCAGCTTCCGGCAGTCCCGCAGTCCTTCAGCGTTGGCCACCTTGATCTCCATATCCGGGTGCTGCTCGTGGATGATGTCCACCACAGCCTGGGCCACGCCTCCCGCCACGGCGAAGCCACGCCCGGCGGCGGTTCCGGCATCGGGCACCTCACTGCTCTCTTCCAGGGATTCCAGGTCGATCTCCTTGGCTTCAAACATGCCCTGGAGCTCTTCAAAGGTCAGCACAAAGTCCACGTCGGAGCGAATGTTCTCCCGGATGGCCTCCAGCTTTTTGGCGGCGCAGGGCCCAACGAACACGATTTTGGCGTCCGGCTCCTCCTTTTTCACCATGCGGGCAGTGTAGACCATGGGGGTCAGGGTCATGGAGATGTTCTTCGCCTGGGCGGGGAAGAGCTTGTGAACCATGGAGTGCCAGGCTGGGCAGCAGGAGGTTGCCATAAAGGGCTGGTTGGCGGGCACATTCTCCACAAAATCCTTGGCCTCTTCCACGGCGCAGATGTCCGCTCCTACGGCCACCTCTACTACCCGCTCAAAGCCCAGCTCTTTCAGTCCTGTCACCAGCCTGGGCAGGGAAATGTCCTTGCCGAACTGGCGGGCAAAGGCCGGGGCCATGATGGCAATGACCTTCTCGCCCTCCATGATGGAGCGAACCACCTGGTAGATTTGTCCCTTGTCCACAATGGCGCCGAAGGGGCAGCTCACCAGACACTGGCCGCAGGAAACGCATTTCTCCTGGCTGATGGTGGCACGGCCATGCTCGTCCATGCCAATGGCATCCATGCCGCAGGCCGCCTGACAGGGCCGCTCCAGATGGATGATGGCGTGATAGGAACAGGCGGCGGCGCACTTGCCGCAGCGGATGCACTTGCCGGGGTCAATGCGGCTTTTGCCATTGACAAAGGAGATGGCCTCCCGGGGGCACACCTGCTGACAGGAGGCAGCCAGGCAGTTCTGGCAGCTCTCGGTGACCCGATACTGATTGCTGGGGCAGGCATGGCAGGCGTAGGGAATGATATTGATAAGGGGGGGCTCATAATACTGCTGAGCGATGGCGGCGTGGTCCATGCCCTCGGTAATCAGGCTCCGGGTTTGGACACTGCGAACGGAAAGGCCCATGGCCAGCCGCACCCGCTCCCCGGCAATGGCCCGTTCCAGGAAGATGGACTCTCGGTGCAGCGGCTGGTCTCCGGGAACAATGAGAAAGGGCAGGTCCTCCGCCTTGGTGTAATCCTGGCCGGAATAGGCAAGCCTTGCCACCTCCGTAAAAACTTTTTTGCGAATATCGGTGATGAGAGACGGAATTCCACGCATAGTCTGTCCTCCTGAAGATTTTTTCTTTCATTCTATCAGACCCGGCCCCCGGGGTCAAGGACGAATGGACAGGAAAAACAGAGAAATTGCTCTATGGCAACACCGCACAATGGGAGCTTCGGCTTTCGGCGGATCTTTTTCCCCATCTGTGCAGTTTGAAAAGTGGGAAATACGCAAAGTATTCCCGCCCTTTTCAAACTTTCAGCTGGAGCAAAATCCCTCGCCGAAAGCTCTTGCCCCATTATGCGGTGTTGCCCTATCATTCTCTGGGAGAAACACGCATAGAATCCATCAGAATGGAGGGGTGACTATGAAACGTGTACTGGCAGCACTGCTGGCCGGGGTGCTGACGGCTTCGCTGCTTCCCCGGCGGGCGTGGGCCGTGAATCTGGATTTGAACGCAAAAAGCGCCCTGCTGATGGATGTAGCCACCGGCACGGTGCTCTATGAGAAGGAGTGCCACGAGAAGCTGGCTCCCGCCAGCGTGACCAAGGTGATGACCATGCTGCTGATCATGGAGGCGGTGGATTCCGGCAGAATTCAGCTCACCGATTCCGTGACCGCCTCGGAGGCCGCCGCTGCCAAGGGGGGCAGCCAGGTTTATCTGAAGGTGGGGGAGACCATGCCGGTGTCCGACATGCTGAAATCCATCGCCGTCTCCTCCGCCAACGACTGCGCCTGCGCCATGGCGGAACTGCTCGCAGGAAGCGAATCCGCCTTCGTGGAGCAGATGAACCGCCGGGCAGAGGAGCTGGGGATGGCGGACACCCATTTTGTCAACTGCACCGGCCTGGATGACAGCCCGGAGGCACAGGAGCACCGAACCAGCGCCTATGACATTGCGCTGATGTCCCGGGAGCTGCTGAAAAACCACCCGGACATCAAAAAATACACCACCATCTGGATGGACACGGTGCGCGGCGGCGCTTTCGGCCTGTCCAACACCAACAAGCTCATCCGCTTTTACTCCGGGGCCACGGGACTGAAAACCGGCTTCACCACCGGGGCGGGATACTGCCTGTCCGCCTCCGCCAAGCGGGAGGGGATGGAGCTGATTGCCGTGGTCATGGGCTGTGAAAGCTCGCAAAAGCGCACCGCCGACTGTAAGGCCCTGCTGGACTATGGCTACGCCACCTATTCCGTGGTGCGCCCGGGGCTGAAGGAAGGAAGAACCGTAGCGGTACACCTGGGCAAGCAGTCCTCCGTCCCCGTGGAGCTGGTGGAGCGCCGGGAGATTCTGGTGGACAAAGCCAAAAGGACTTCCCTCTCCGCCAAGGTGGAGCTGGTGCAGGCAGTTCCGGCCCCGGTGGAAAAGGGCCAGAAGCTGGGAATCATCAAGGTCTATTCCGATGAGCGGATGTTAATCCAGCTCCCCCTGGTGGCCGGAGCGGCGGTGGAGAAGCTTGGCTTTTTGGATGTGTACAAAATGGTCCTCCACCGGGTGGCAGGAAACAAGTCTGAGATATAGAATAATGAGTAGTTAGGAATGAGGAATTAGGAATTGACTTAGTCAACAGCCAGTCAAATTGGTGTTTGACGGGTTGCGGTGCTTCCCATTTGAGCGTAGTAGGGCGTTAACGTTAAAACTACGTTTCCAGATAAGAGTGTTTGTGTTTAAGACGGGCATCATCGGCAATGAACTGCCACCACATGATCGCAAAAATGAAAAGCTTTAATATTAACGGGCCAGTAGGGGAGGCTATTAGCCTCCCGCCTGGTAACGGATTCTGAGTGTTCCGGTGAATGGAGCCAGGCAAAGGCTTTTGAGCTCATGACCCCCTTGTGCAAAGGGGATTGGTGTGCCAATGGCACACCGGGGGATTGGCGGTGGGAACCTCGATTCCCGAAAATCCCAATAAGGAGGAAGTGCGTTAAATGGTAGCAGGTTACGGCTTTTGAGGAATCGCTTCCCCCATGGGAAGGTATTTCCCGACGTACCTGCCATTATTCAACTAATAGCAAAGTGAAGACAATCTAAAAAAGGTTTATCATCTGTCCGATTTATTGGACATAAAATTGTATATACTGATAATTGTCAAAAAGAGGATGACACAGCAAAGCAACTATGATATACTAGAGCATCAAGGGGGGATACACCATGCACTATGATGAAGTTGAAAATTATGCAATGAAATGCAGACTGTATCCCACCAGCGAGCAAAAGAGGGCAATCGATGATGCCTTAACTGCGGTGAGAGTGTTCCACAACTGTCTGGTTTATGATATGTGGAATAATGGTGTAAACCTGATTGAGAAAGTGAAAAAGCGAAAAGACGGTTCGCTTTCTTCGGAACTTGTCCATTTCCCTGATTTAGATAAGGCAATGACCAAAGAATATAAGGATCTGTTAATTGCTCAACATCCAATTATAAAAAAATGTCCTCAAGCAGCATTAACAACCAATGTGGGGCTCAAGGCAGACTTGAAGAAGGAATTTGGGAAATATCCGATTGAATACCGGAAACCAACATACTACAATGAGTGGCATACTCGACTTTCCTATAGCTATTCAGAATCCCTTTCTAAGATTCAACCGACAGATAATCCGAAAATGTTCCGAATCAATCTTGCAATGATTGGAGCGGTGAAGGTAAGAGGATGGAACCCCAAAATCCGATTTGAAAATGAACAAGATAATTTTCTGGTTTGGGCTTCTGCAAACAAAAGCAAGACAATCACTGTCACGGTCAGCCGTGATCTTGTTGGGGATTACTTCATCGTTTTTAAGATCAAGAAATGTCTGAAGCCCTTTGCTGAAAGCCCTGGAACGGAGATTGGCATTGACGTAGGAATAAAGGACATAGCTGTATGCTCTGACGGCCAGAAATTTGAGAACCCAAAAACCAAGAAGCTAGAAAAGAAGCATCAGAAAAGATTAAACCGGCAAATGTCCAGAAGATGGGGCCCAAGCAACGAAGAATACAGAGCGGAGAAAAAGAAAAACGAAGCCCTGCGCAAGGCCCTACTGAATTCAGGTGAGCAAAAAGCAATGGACGGAGTCGCTGAGCCAATAGCCCCCTCCAAAGGCTATTTGCGGGCAAAGGAGCGGCACGCCAGGCTAAACCGGAAAATCGCAAGAAAACGGGAAGTGTGGAATCATCAGATCAGCCGGAAAATCGTTGAAGGGAATGGTTTGATTGCGGTGGAAACGCTGAATGTGTCCGGAATGGTGCGCAACAAACATTTGAGCTATGCCCTGACGGATGCCGCATTTGGTTCACTTTTGACCGAAATCAAGTATAAATCAGCTTGGCATGGACGAGATGTTCGAGAAATAGGAAAATGGACGCCGTCCAGTAAACGGTGCTCTCACTGCGGCTACATATACAACAGCGCAGATCAATACCAGCTTAGACCATGGGCTCTTTCCATCCGCTCCTGGAATTGCCCGATATGCGGAGAAAAACACGATAGAGATATTAACGCCGCAAAAAACATTTTGTTTTTTGCAAAACAGTAGCAGAGTAATTTCCGATACCCAAAAGGGATGGAGGCGCAACCTGTCCCTGGTGCGAAGTGCAAGCAAGCAAAAATTGTAAGCCGCTCCGCACTGAATAAGGTGTATGAATCTGGTAGTGTTAAACCCGCCGCTGCGAGTTTACACAAGGTAGGAATTGCATACATCATCATTTTACGAATATTTTGTGTGAATTGAATAAAAAGTGCTACAATCATTTGTGGTTTCTTACCGTTGCAATTCACGCAGTAGTATGAATTGCGAGCACCAATTCCCGCCTGACCTACAACACCAGCAGTGTTGCAATTCACGCAGTAGTATGAATTGCGAGTTATCTGCACAGGATTTCGCCGTGGAGAAGCCCTGTTGCAATTCACGCAGTAGTATGAATTGCGAGTGGTTGCGACTCCCCTAATATCCACATCGGAATTGTTGCAATTCACGCAGTAGTATGAATTGCGAGGCAAGATGAAACTTGCGAAAGGTGAAGAAGCACTGGTTGCAATTCACGCAGTAGTATGAATTGCGAGCGCAATGATGGTCTGAAGGTCGTTGGATGTCATGGTTGCAATTCACGCAGTAGTATGAATTGCGAGTAAATTGGTCAATAAAACATTTAAATTGTGCTTGTTGCAATTCACGCAGTAGTATGAATTGCGAGCGTAATACTCCACCAGATTGGCGCAGGTCAGGCGTTGCAATTCACGCAGTAGTATGAATTGCGAGGCTGCTTTATGAGAAGAAACCGCAAACTGGTATTGTTGCAATTCACGCAGTAGTATGAATTGCGAGAATTCGTCGATGAGGCGACGAGCGGAAGGACGGGGTTGCAATTCACGCAGTAGTATGAATTGTGAGTTTACGGTGTACAACTGGATTGACGACTGCAGGGGTTTAGTTATCAGTATTAGTAAGCAAGTTGAAATTTGGTGCACAGGTGCGTGACAGCTCCCTTTACACAAGAGCCTACCTCAAAAAACACAACCTGGTTCCATTCAACGAAGCACTCAGTTATTTCACCTGGCGGGAGGCTAATAGCCTCCCCTACGGAGTAGCCGAAGGTGCCCACCATTCAATATTCTGCCAAGAAAACGTTACCGGGCGGGTTAGGGCAAAATCGATTACCGACCAGCCCCAGGCGAAATTGTCAGCGGCCACTGGCCGCCGCAACAGCGGGTTGCTTGCATTTTTCATCAAAAGGGGGTATCATCAGCACAGGAGGTGTGATTCCACATGAATACACAAGAAGTGCTTTTGAACCTGAGAACCAATGCCGGACTCTCCCAGGAAGAACTGGCGGAAAAGCTGTACGTGACCCGTCAGGCAGTCTCCCGCTGGGAGAACGGGGAAACGGTTCCCAACACGGATACCCTGAAACAATTGTCTAAATTCTTTAATGTATCCATCAACACCCTTTTGGGCTCTCCCCGGAAGCTGGTATGTCAGTGCTGCGGAATGCCCCTGGAGGATTCCCTCATCAGCCGGGAGCCAGACGGCCAGCTGAACGAGGACTACTGCAAGTGGTGCTATGCCGACGGGGAATATGTCTATCAGAGCATGGATCAGCTCATCGACTTTTGCGTCGGGCACATGGCAAGCGAAAGCTTCCCGCCGGAGCAGGTTCGCACCTATTTGGGCGGGCTGCTGCCAAAGCTCAGCTATTGGAAAAAACGGCAATGATTTTCCCTGGAGCCAATACAAATTTCCCTGCTGTCCACTGGGGCAGTGGGGATTTTTTTGATAGAAATAAAATATTTTTGTTTAATAATGGTAAAAAAACGGAAAACCCTTTTCTTTTTCAGCCGGATGTATTATAATGGCAATAACTTATAGTTATTATATTATGTGCTGATCGGCTTTGCTTAGCAATTCGTTGAATGGAACGATGCAACGGCTTCTGAGGAAGGCTCCCCTTACACAGGGGAGCCTTGGGTGCTTCCGCACCAGTGCAACCAACGAGGAAATGCATAAAATTATAAATTGGCCACTATTCTGCCAGGCTGCTTACTAAAACCGATAAGTACATTCTATTATTATCGGATTTCTTTGACATCGATGACGCAAGGAGAAATTACCATGGATATTCGCTTCGCCACGGAAAAGGACATTCCCCAAATGATCGACCTGCTGTGTCAGGTGGGGGAGGTACACCATCAGATACGCCCCGATCTGTTCCGTGCCGGTGCGCAGAAATATGACGAGGCAGCTTTGCGGCGGCTGCTGGCTGATGAGTCCCGGCCCATTCTCGCCGGAGTGGTGGACGGCAAAATGGTGGGCTATGCCTTCTGCATTCTCCAGGAGACCAAAAACGATCCGGTGCTCCAAGATCGGAGAAGTCTGTACATCGATGATCTGTGCGTGGATAAAGCGGTTCGGGGAGCCGGGGTGGCCAAGGCCATCTACCAGGGAGTGCTGGACTACGCCCGGCAGATCCACTGCGATGCCGTGACATTGAACGTGTGGTGCGGCAACGACCGGGCCCTGCGCTTCTATGAAAAATGCGGTCTCAAGCCCCAGAAGATCGGTATGGAGCTGCCCTTGTGAGGAATGGACATGCTGGACAAACATCAAATCTACGAGACCGTCATCACTGACTACACTGCCCAGGGTCAGGGCATTGCCCATATTGAGGGGATCACTGTATTTATCCCCAACGCCCTTGCGGGGGAACGGGTGAATGTCCGCCTTGAGACCCTGCGAAAGACCTGGGCAGCGGGGAGGATTACGGAAATCCTGGAAAAATCTCCCCACCGGGTCAACCGGGAGTGCCCCGTGGCCAAGCTCTGCGGCGGCTGTAACTTTTGGCACATGGACTACCAGGAGGAGCTCCGCTTAAAAGCCCAGCGGGTGCAAACCTGCCTGAACCGTCTGGCGGGAGAGCAGCTTACCCAGATGCCTATCCTCGCCGCTCCCACCTGCTATGGCTACCGGAACAAGGCCCAGTACCCTGTATCCAGCAAAAAGGGAAGAGCCTACGCTGGTTTCTTCCGGGCGGGAACCCATGACGTAGTGGAGAACAGCCGCTGTCTCATCCTGCCCCGGGAAACGGACTTGGTGAGGGACACGGTTATGGATTATGTGAACCAATATCACGTCTCCACCTATGACGAAGAGCTCCACCAGGGGCTCCTGCGGCACATCTACGTCCGCCGGGGAGCGGTATCCGGCCAGATTCTGGTGTGCCTGGTGGTAAACGGAGAACGTCTGCCCCAGACAGAGCCTCTGCTGGAGGGCCTGAAAAAAATTCCGGGCTTCACCACTTTGGTGCTCAGTGTGAACACCAGGAAGGGAAACGCCGTTCTGGGGGATAAATTCATCACCCTCTATGGCCCCGGCTTCATTGAGGATACCCTCTGCGGCCTGAATTTTCGTTTGTCCCCCCGGTCCTTTTACCAGGTGAACCACCATCAGGCCCAGCGGCTCTACCAGACGGCCATCGACCTGGCGGGCATTACCAAAGCTGATACGGTGCTGGATTTGTACTGCGGCGTGGGGACCATCACCCTGGCCATGGCCGCCTCCGCCGGAAAGGTTCTGGGGGTGGAGGTGGTTCCCCAGGCTGTGGAGGATGCCCGGGACAACGCCCGGCGGAACGGCATCCAAAATGCCCAGTTTTTCTGCGGCGATGCAGGTCAGGCTGCTTTGGAGCTGGAAAAGCAGGGCATCCACCCGGATGTGATTACGGTTGACCCGCCCCGCAAGGGCCTGAACGCCGATACCATCGAAGCCGTCTGCCGTATGTCCCCCCGCCGTCTGGTTTACATCTCCTGCGATCCTGCCACCCTGGCCCGGGATGTGGGCCTGTTAAAGGGCCGGGGGTTTCGGCTGCAATCCGCCCAGGCAGCAGACCTCTTCCCAAGATGCGCCCACGTGGAAACAATCGCCCTGCTTCAAAAAGGCGGATGAGGATGGAACCCAGCGGTTCTTGTCCATGCCAGTCTTGTGATGGACTTTACAAGCCATTGCACAGAAGGCGTAATAGAACGGCTCCTCTTGGAAAAATCAATCAGAAAGTATAGAGGGTTATTGATATGTTTGCTCTTGCTAAGACATCCGCAGCATGTCTGCTCATTACGCTGTATATGGTTGGCTTCTATTACCGGAAGCCTCATATTCCAATTAAATCCACAAAAATCTTTCAGTGGATTATTGTGGCTGCAATCATAAGCTCCGCCTTTGATCTGATTACGATCTGTACGGTAAACAACAGGGATGCGGTGCCGGATTGGCTGAATCTGTCTGCCCATATCATCTACCTGCTGTCCATCCTGGGATTTGTCTATCTGCTGTATCTATACACCAGAAGCTATCTGGAAGTGAATTTGAAATTTTCCCATACTACGAAAATACTGCACAGTCTGCCCGTAGCTGCATCCACAGTGGGCATTCTTGTGCTGCCAATTACCTATGTTCACGGAGCCACCACCGATTATTCTCTGGGCCCGAAGGCCTATGCCCTTTACGCAAGCCTGGTGGTTTATCTGCTTTTGATTTTGTACTACTGCGTGCGCTACTGGAAGATTTTGGATCACGAGAAAAGGCTGGCAATCGTGCTTGCGGTGCCCCTCTATGTGGTGACAGCCGTGGTTCAGATGCTGATTCCGGAAACATTGGTGGTGGTTGTCTGCTCCACCATGATTCTCCTGGGTCTGATCCTCAGCAATGAGAATATCGAAAAGTACCTGGATGAGGAGTCCATGCTGTTCAATCAGTATTCCCTTGAGAAGGTGCTGGACGAGTTTGATTTTGAAAAGCAGACGCCGGAGATCGGCATTCTGTGCTTCTGCAAGACGGAAAATAATCTGGACTGGAAGCAGGACATTCTGATTTTGAACGACATGTGCAAAGGACTCAAACAATACCACCTTTACGGATACCGGGTGGGCGAAAATGGCGTGGCATTCATCAGCGGCGCCCGGGAAAAAACACAGACCGTGCTCCAGGGGATCAGGAGCAGCATTGAACAAAGCTATGACAAAGATACCATCTCCATCGAAACGAAAGCCCTGTCCGCAAGCAGCGTGTCCGATAAATACAGCTGCATGCGCAGCATCATCGCATTCTGTACAGAGGCGGGAAGCCGGATCGCCTATATTGATTATCTCACCAATATCTACAACCGAAATGCCCTTGAAAGGGATTTGATTAAGTGGCAGGAGCGGGGAGACGTTTACTACTTCCTGGCCGACTTAAACGGCCTCAAGCTGGTGAATGACACCATCGGACACTCTGCAGGAGATCGTCTGCTGCAAGGGTTTGCCCATCTGCTGACAGAGGCGGTAGGCGAGGATGGAAGAGCCTATCGGCAGGGCGGAGATGAATTCGCCGTGCTGTATGGCAAGGATCCCCAGATTTTACTGCAGAATTTGGAGGAATGCTGTCGGATTTATAACCATTCCAGCGTGGTTCCCCTGAGCTATGCCATTGGCTATTGCCAGTTGGAGAACGAAGAATTCCGGGAAGTGGCGGATCAGATGATGTATGAGGAGAAAAGGCGGAAAAAGCTGGAAGTTTCTATCGGATGATACCCTTTCCATCGCAGCTGAGCACAAACTGCCCGTGGGAGAAATCCTGCGGGCAGCTTATATTGACGAAAGCGAGGTTTTTCCCATGTCAAAGGGTTTTTACATGGAAAATCACCCTGATGGAAAGGCGTTTTGATGGAAAAATAGAAGGGAGTCCGTTATGATGTCTGCTGAAAGGAGGGCGTCCGATGGAACTGGGACGAAGGATTAAGGAATATCGCAGCGCTGCGCAAATGACCCAGGAAGAACTGGCGGAGAAGATGTTTGTCTCCAGGCAGACAATCTCAAACTGGGAAAATGATAAAAGCTACCCGGATATTCACAGCCTTTTGATGCTGGGGAACCTGTTTGACGTCAGCCTTGACATATTAGTCAAAGGAGACATCGAAGCAATGAAAGAAAAAATTGACGAAAACACCATCAAAGCCTTTAACCGAGACAGCGCTATCTTCTCCATTTTGCTGATTGGAATGGTGGCGACACCCTTGTTCCTGCTCAAATGGGCCGGGGTTCTCGGGATCGGAATCTGGGCAGTGCTGGCCGGAATCACGCTGTATTTTGCCCTGCGGGTGGAAAAAGTCAAAAAGCAGCAGGACATTCACACCTATAAGGAAATTGTCGCTTTTACCAATGGCAAAAAGCTGGACGGCATTGAAAAAGCCCGGGAGGAAGGAAAGCGAAATTATCAGAAAGTCATCCTATGCCTTGCCAGCGGCATCATCGCTTTGGCTGTCACAATGGTGATTGCCGCAATTTTCTTTAGGGGATAGGGAAATGGACTAGAAAAATGCCGGACGTTTTTTCATCCAGCATTTTTCCCTGTGCATCTCGCCGCTGTGCCCTGCCCGCCCGGCATTGGAGCGAAGCGCCCTGCGCCTCAAATGATAAATCTCATCTTGCGAGAGGCAACCGCCCTGTGTTAGAATAAGCGATATAGAATCGGCGGTCTGCAAAACCGGAAAGGACAGAGAAGCAATGAAAAAATATCTCTTCCCAGGGCTGATGCTGGCGATTTTTGAAACCATCGCAATTACCCTGTGGCTCACCAAGGACAATGTGTTCTATCTGTTTAATTTCAGCTATATCGGCATTGCCATCGCATTGGGGCTGTTCCTGTACATCAAAAAATACCGGTACGCCCGGCGGGTGACCCAGCTGCTGGTAGGGTCGTATATGCTGATTTATCTGGGATTGATCTGCAACGAAAATATGCAGATCGAGGGCTTCTGGTACTACCTGTTCACCGGCGTTTTTGAGGCGGCCACCATCCACTACGCCGTGGCGAAAATCTTCGGGCCCTTGATCTTTGGCAGAGGCTGGTGCGGCTATGCCTGCTGGACGGCAATGGTGCTGGATTTTTTGCCATACAAGATTCCGCAGCACCCCCGAAAGAAAATTGGATGGATTCGGTATGTTACCTTTGCGCTGTCTCTTATTTTCGTGGCGGCGCTGTTTCTGGCCCATGCGGAGCATATGGAGCGAATCATGTTCTGGGCCTTTCTCATTGGGAATCTGCTTTACTATGGGGTGGGCATCTGGCTGGCCTTTGCCTTCAAGGACAACCGGGCCTTCTGCAAGTACATCTGCCCCATCACCGTGTTTCTGAAACCAATGAGCTATTTTTCGCTGCTGCGAGTGGAGTGCGACAAGAGCAAATGCATCTCCTGTGGGAAGTGTAAGCGGGTCTGCCCCATGGATGTGGACGTAACGGACAACTCCCGCAGCAGGAAGAACGGAACGGAGTGCATCCTCTGCTTTGAATGCGCAAAGAGCTGCCCCAAGGACGCCCTGTAAAAATACGCCCCGGAAGCTTTCCGGGGCGCAGCGTTTTTTACACGGTTTCTACCTTGATGGTGTTGGTGTTGCCGGTTTTGCCGTTGATGGGGCCGCCGGTGAGCACCACCTTGGAGCCCTTGGGCAGATCCAGCACCTTTTTGGCGCTGGCCAGGGCGTGATAGAACATCACATCCTGAGAGGTGAACTCCTCCGCCAGCACCGGGGTCACGCCCCAGCTCAGGCTCAGGCGGCGGAAGATTCGGGGGTCGGTGGTCATGCCGATGATGTCCACCGGGCAGCGGAACCGGCTGACCATCCGGGCAGTGGTGCCGGAGACGGAGCAGACAACAATGGCCTTGGCCTCCACGTCGATGGCCATGGCGCAGATGGCGTGGGACACAGCGTCCAGGGTATTGCGGATGTGGAATTCATAGCTGTGGAACCGCTTGGAGTAGCTGGTGTGCTGCTCGGTGTACTCGCAGATGGCGGCCATGGTCTTCACCGCCTCCACCGGGTACTTGCCGGCAGCGGATTCCCCGGAGAGCATCACAGCGCTGCTGCCATCATACACAGCGTTGGCCACGTCGGAGATTTCCGCCCGGGTGGGTCGGGGATTCTGAATCATGGATTCCAGCATCTCCGTGGCAGTGATGACCCGCTTGCCCAGCATCCGACAGGTGGAGGTCAGCCGCTTCTGGATGGCGGGCACCTCCACGAAGGGAATCTCCACGCCCAAGTCGCCCCGGGCGATCATGATGCCGTCGGCCACCTGGCAGATTTCCTCGGCGTGGTCCACGCCGGATTGATTTTCGATTTTGGCAATCAGGTCGATGTTTCCGCCGCCGTTATCGGCCAGGAACTGCTTCAGCTGCTCCATGTCGTCTTTGGTGGATACGAAGGAGGCCGCCACAAAGTCCACCTCGTTGCGGATGCCGAAGAGCAGATCCTGCTTGTCCTGCTCGCTGAGGTAGGGGCCGGTCATCACCTTGTTGGGGAAGCTCATGCTCTTCCGGTTGGACAGCACGCCGCCGGTGATGACCCTGGTGTGGACATTGCTGCCCTCCAGGTCAGTGACCTCAAAAACCACCAGACCGTTGTTCACCAGAATCCGGTCGCCCAGGGCCAGATCGTTTACCAGTCCCTGGTAGTTCACGCTGACCCGGGTCTCGTCTCCCTCCACCTGGTCGGTTGTAAAGGTGAAGCTGTCCCCCTCCTTCACGGTGACGCTGCCGTCGGCAAAGGTGCGGATGCGGTACTCCGGGCCCTTGGTGTCCAGCATGATGGCGATGGGCAGATTCAGCTCCTGACGAACCTGCTTGATGAGGTCGATTTTTGCCTGGTGCTCCGGGTAGGTGCCGTGGGAAAAGTTCAGCCGGGCCACATTCATGCCGGCCTTGCACATTTGAATCAGGGTTTCCCGGTTCTCTGAGGAGGGACCGATGGTGCAGATGATCTTTGTCTTGCGCATATTACAAACTCCTTTTCAGAATTATTTCCTTCTTTATATCATAGCAGGATTTGCAGAAAATTACAATTACAAATTATCTGCGGCATTGCCCGCCCGGGCAGAATTGACATTGCTGTCCATCTCTGCTAAAATGAAGTCCATAAAGCCGCACAGGTACGGCTTCGCATGAATTTAATCCAATATTCAGGAGGAAGATTCCATGAATTCCATTGAAAAAGCCTTAAATGAGCTGCAAAGTGCCGTAAAAGAGGAACTGGGCGTCCAGGCACAGATTCTCTCCGCCGTGGATTCCTTCCGGGTGCTTCTGAACGAGCAGCTGGATCGCATTGAACACATGTCCGCCGAAAAGGTGGATTTTACGAAAAAAGAGGTAGTGACCATCGGCCTGATCGATGGCGATGGCATCGGCCCCTTTATCATGCGCCAGGCCCGCCGGGTGCTGGAAAAGCTGCTGGAGCAGGACATTGCCGCCGGGAAGGTGGTTCTGAAAAATATCCAGGGTCTGACCATCGAGAACCGGCTGGCTCTGAATAAGAGCGTACCGGAGGAGGTTCTCTCTGAAATCAAAACCTGCGACGTACTCCTGAAGGGCCCCACCACCACCCCCATGGGAGGCAAAATGGAGAGCGCCAACGTGACGCTGCGCCGGGAGCTGGACCTCTACGCCAACACCCGCCCGGTGACCATCCCCGAAGAGGGCATCGACTGGATGTTCTTCCGGGAGAACACCGAGGGAGAGTATGTCCTGGGCAGCCGGGGGGTGGAGCTGCCCGGCATGGCAGTGGACTTCAAGGTTACCACCGATGCCGGTACCCGCCGGATTGCCCGGGCTGCCTTTGACTACGCCCGCCAAAATGGAAAGACCAGAGTCTCCATTGTCACCAAGGCCAATATCATGAAGAAGACCGACGGCAAATTCACCGCCATCGCCCATGAGGTGGCGGCGGACTATCCGGAGATCATCGTGGACGACTGGTACATCGACATCATGACCGCCAACCTGGTGAATAAATCCATTCGCAGTCAGTTCCAGGTGGTGCTGCTGCCCAACCTCTATGGCGACATTATCACCGACGAGGCCGCCCAGATTCAGGGAGGCGTTGGCACTGCTGGCAGCGCCAACATCGGCGACCGGTTCGCCATGTTCGAAGCCATCCACGGCTCCGCCCCCCGGCTGCTGGAGCTGGGGCTGGGGGACTATGCCAACCCCCAGAGCATCCTCAAGGCCGAGGCCATGCTTCTGCGCCACATCTGCCGCCCCCAGGCAGCCGAGCTTCTGGAAAATGCCCTGGCGAGCTGCCCCGTCATCGTCACCGGCGACCGGGAGGGCGCTACCTGTGAGGCTTACGCCGATGCCCTGATGGCGCTGCTGTAAGGTATCTTTATCCCGCTGCCCGGAATATTTGGCTGAGAAAATTGTATTAAAAATTTTTTAAGAGCCCCTTTTCCACAATTTTCTCGCCAATGACCGGTTGACGGATTGAAAAAAATCAAATATAATAAGTACTATCTATTCCCAGCAAATTATCCTGCCGTCCCGGCGGCAGCGGAATTCCGGAGGACTCCCTATGAAAAAAGCATTTGCAGTGATAAGTGCCCTGCTCCTGGTGCTGTCCATCTGCCTGGCAGGCTTTGCCGAATCCGGGGGCGGACTTGATCCCGGAGGAGTTGTCGATCCTGAAAATCCCCCCAAGCCCACCGAGATTGATCCGGGCCAGGAGCCTACGCCTCCGTTCAGCGTTCCTCCCGAAAATCCGTCCACGGATCCTTCTACCGATCCGTCCACGGATCCTTCTACCGATCCGTCCACGGATCCTTCTACCGATCCGTCCACGGATCCTTCTACCGATCCTCCCACGGCTCCTTCTACTGATCCTCCCACTGCTCCTTCTACCGATCCTCCCACTGCTCCTTCTACCGATCCTCCCACTGCTCCTCCCACGAATCCTCCTACCAATCCCCCTGTTTACGGCTTCCCTACGGTCACCAAAAACCCCACCTCGGAAACCGTCCGGGAGGGCGGCTATGCTGAATTCGTGGCCCGGGCCGATAACTGCACCAGCATTATCTGGCACCTGCAAAATCCCGGGGGCGGTATGGACATTCTGGTTC
>Ga0129308_1002334_pt1 | contig 16365 bp, 12 predicted proteins | sample L827metagenome_FD_94440 | JGI IMG/M metagenome (GOLD analysis project Ga0129308, IMG submission 94440) | Ring-tailed lemur group fecal microbial communities from Wisconsin, USA - L827 metagenome | ecosystem: Host-associated > Mammals > Digestive system > Large intestine > Fecal | place: USA...
ATTATCAAGTCCATTTACGGAAAGAACAAAAAATCCCTTGTGCTGGATCTTGACAACACGCTCTGGGGCGGCATCGTAGGCGACGATGGGGTGGAAAACCTTGAGATCGGGCAGGAGACGAATCTGGGACAGGTCTATGCAGAATTTCAGTCTTATGTAAAGCTGCTCAGGGATTATGGCGTGATGCTGAATGTGGCATCCAAGAACGAGGAAGTAAATGCGCTTGCGGGATTAAATCACCCTGCGGGTGTGCTCAGGCCGGAGGATTTTATCCTGATCAAGGCCAACTGGGAGCCAAAGAGCAAAAATATTGTGGAGATCGCAGCGCAGATGAACATTCTGCCGGACAGTCTGGTGTTTGCAGACGACAATCCGGCGGAGCGGGAGATCGTGCGCAGGCAGGCTTTGGGCGTGACCGCGCCTGAAATCGGAAAGCCCGAGGATTACATCAGGGTGCTGGACCGGGGAGGATATTTCGAAGTGACATCCCTGTCGGAGGATGACCGCAAAAGAAATGAGATGTATAAGGCCAATATTGAGCGGGCCCGGCAGCAGGCGGCCTTTGCCGATTACAGCGAGTATCTTCTGTCGCTTGAGATGAAGGCTGTGATCCGCGCCTTTGAGCCGGTCTATATGGCCCGGATCGCCCAGCTGACCAATAAGAGCAATCAGTTCAATCTGACCACGAAGCGCTTTACGCTGGGGGAAATCGAGCGGACTGCGGCGGATGAAAATTATATCACGCTGTATGGAAAGCTGGAGGATAAGTTCGGGGATAACGGTGTGGTATCGGTGGTGATCGGCCGGAAGGAAGAGGCGGCGCTTCATATCGAGCTGTGGCTGATGAGCTGCCGCGTGTTAAAGCGGGATATGGAGTTTGCCATGATGGACAGGCTGGCAGAGTGCTGCCTGGCGGCGGGAATCCGGACGGTCTACGGCTATTACTATCCGACGGCGAAAAACGGCATGGTGCGGGAATTTTACGCATTGGAGGGCTTTGAGAAGATTTCGGAGGACGGCGCAGGTAATACGGTGTGGAAATATGAAATACCGGATCCGGTTGAGAAGAAAAATCACGTGATTGAAGTGGAGATATAAAAATGCTCTTTAATTCCTATATTTTTATTTTCCTCTTCTTTCCTCTGTGCCTGGCCGGCTTTTATCTGTTGGAAAGTAGGGGAAAGGCCCAGGCGGCCAAAATCTGGATTACCGGATTTTCCCTTTGGTTTTACGGGTATTTTAACCTGTATTATCTGAGTATCATGGTGGTCAGTATCCTGATTAACTTTCTGATTTTCCGGCTGCTTTTGCGGGAGAAAGAAAAGGGAAGCCGAAAAAATCCCGGCAGTACGATGGCAGACGGCAGAAAAGGGAAAAAGATGCCGCAGAAGCTGCTGCTCGCAGCAGGAATCTGCGCAAATCTGGGACTGTTGTTTTACTTTAAATATTATGATTTTTTCGTGGAAAATATCAATGCGCTGTTTGGAACGGACTTTCTGCTGAAAAACATCCTGCTTCCGCTGGGAATCAGCTTTTTCACCTTCCAGCAGATCGGCTTTCTGGTGGATGCCTGCAGGGGAGAGGCGCAGGGCTGCAGCTTTGTGGAATATGCGCTGTTCGTTTCTTTCTTTCCGCAGCTGATCGCCGGGCCGATCGTGAATTATGCAGAGATGATGCCGCAGTTTCGCGCCATCGGACACAGGGCGTTTTCCTGGGAAAAATTTACGAAAGGATTATATCTGTTCACCCTGGGGATGGCCAAAAAGGTGTTGATCGCGGACACTTTCGGGCTGGCGGTGGATTATGGGTATGGCAATATAGCGGCGTTAAACGGAACGGATGCGGTTCTGGTGATGGTGTTTTATACGCTGCAGCTGTATTTTGATTTTTCGGGTTACTGCGATATGGCCAGGGGGCTTGGATGGATGCTTGGCATTGAGATTCCGGTGAATTTCAATTCTCCCTATAAGGCCTCCAACATCATTGATTTCTGGAAGCGGTGGCATATCACTTTAAACCGTTTCCTGATGCGCTATGTCTATATTCCGCTGGGCGGCAACCGCCGGGGGGAAAAGAGAATGCTGGCAAATTTGATGCTGGTCTTTCTGATCAGCGGCCTGTGGCATGGGGCAGGATGGAATTTTGTGATCTGGGGAACGCTCCACGGCGTACTGTATGTGTGCACAAGGTGCTGGCAGCTGCACGGCGGCGGAACGGAACGCGGACATCTGCCGGCTTCGGAGGAAAATGCGGCGGGTTTTGGCCGTTTGTGTCAGAGTTTGCGCCGGGCGGCAGGTGTTTTTTGCACCTTCCTTTTTGTGAATGTGGCCTGGGTGTTTTTCAGGGCGGCGGATTTCGGGGAGGCGGCAGAGCTGTTCGGGCAGATGAAAAACGGCGGATTTGCCCTCCCTTCCGCAGGGATTTATGACGGCTTCAATCTGGATGAATTCTGGTATGTGATGAAGGTGCTGCATCTGACAAGCCTTCCCCACAGCGATATGCTGCTTTGCGCGGCGTTTCTGATATTTGCTCTTGCGGCTGTATTTTTGCATAAGAATGCGGGAGAGATGGCGGAGCGTTTTTTGCCGAAGGCGCAGAACATGGTGACAACGGCGGTGCTCTTTTTGTGGTGCGTCCTTTCCCTGTCCGGCGTGAGCACCTTTCTGTATTTCAATTTTTAGAGGAGAATCAATGAAAAGTTATCGAAGATGGCTGGCCGGATTTGCAGCCCTGCTCCTGGCGGGAGGCGTGGCCGTGGCCGCGCTGGTGATCTGGGTGGATCCTTTTTTTCAATATCATAAGCCGTTATCCTGGTTTCCCTATCTGGTGGACAATCAGGTGAATCAGAATCCGGGGCTGGCAAAGAATATGGATTATGAAGGGGCGCTGCTGGGCTCCTCCATGACGGCCAGCTTCAATACCGACTGGTTTGAGGAGGTGCTGGGGATAAAGACCCAGAAGCTTTCCTATAACGGTTCCTATCCGAAGGATCTTTCCAACATCATGGAATTGATTTTTAAAGCAAAAGGCGATCAGGTCCAGGCGCTGTTTGTCGCAGTGGATCAGGGCACCTTTTCGGGCGGCGTGGAGGAAACCAAGTTTCCGGTCACAGATTATCTTTACGATGATAATCTTTTCAATGACGTGCAGTATCTTTTTAACAAGGATGTGGTGCTCAACTACATTCTGCGGCCGCTGGCGGATCCCAAGGATAAGTCAGACTGGGCGGAGCTGTATAAGCCCTGGTGGACGGACGAATATTATAACAAGACCAATGTGCTCATGTATTATACGCCGGCAGAGCCAAAGGACACAGCCGCCCCGGAGGATACTTATGTGGAGGCGGTGGAGAAGAATCTGGCGCAGAATATCTGCCCCTATATCGAGGCGCATCCGGAGACGGAATTTTACTTCTTTTATCCGCCCTACAGCATCCTGTTCTGGAATGATGTGATGCAGGAAAAGGAACTGGATGCGGTGATCGGCAGGCTCACCTATATGACGGAGCGGCTTCTGGCCTATGACAATGTGCGTATCTTTAACTTCCTGGGCAAAGAGGAAATCATCTGCAATCTGAACAATTATGCGGATTACATCCATTATCATAAAGATACCTGCCGCTATATCACGGACTGTTTTGCGGACGGAACCAATGAACTGACGCGGGAGAATTATCAGGAATCCTTTGAGCAGGTCAAAAAGATGGCGCGGGAGTACGATTATGAATCCATCTGGGAGGACTGGCAGGATCCGGCTCCCCGGTTTTATGAAGGAAAAGGATGGTAACAGTTCAGCCTGCCTGAACTGTTACAAAGGGTGAAAAAAGGAGGCATACAGGATGTTGCAAAAAGCGTTGGGCGGTCTGTTTTTGTTCGGAATTGTGCCTGTCTGCACCGGACTTCTCTGGTCGGGCGGGATGGGCGTAAAAAAGCGCAGCGCCGCCCACATTTATCTTGCTGGCTTTCTGATTCAGCTGGCGGTATTTCAGCTGATTGCGGTGCCGGTGATGGTGAAAAATGCCCATGGAATGGAATTGCTGACCGAACTTGCAAGCGCAGTGCTGGCGGCGTTATGTGCGGCAGGCGTTGTCTGTTTTGGGCGGAAAAAAAGGGCGGAACGCCGGAATGGGGCGGATGGAGGGATCAGTTTGACAGGAGTAGGCAGGCACATGGCAGAAGCGCTTTTTGCTTTGTCCTGGGAATGCCGGATTTTCTGGCTGATTGCACTGGCCGCGATCGGAGTTCAGATGTATATGGCCTTCGCCTATGCTTCCTTTGACGGGGATGATGCCTACTATGTGGTACAGTCAGTGCTGGCAGATCAGACCGGCGTGCTCAACAGGATCCGTCCCTATACAGGGCTTTCCACGGATCTGGACATCCGGCATGCGCTTGCTGCTCTGCCTCTCTGGGAGGCCTATGTGGCGCGGATGACGGGGATTCATGCGGCGATCGTGGCGCATACGCTGCTGCCGCTGGTTTTGATTCCGCTCACCTATCTGTGTTATTTTGAAATCGGCAGGAAGCTGCTTGGGGCGGCCAATGTAAAGCTGCCCATTTTCATGACGCTGGTGAGCATTCTGCAGATCTGGGGGAATACGTCGATTTATACCAACGCCACGTTTTTTTTGATGCGAACCTGGCAGGGAAAGTCCATCATGGCCAATCTGATCCTGCTTGTGCAGATCTGGCTGCTTCTGGAAGTTTTTGATAAAAAGCGGGAGGGATCATCGGCAGGTTACTGGCTGCTTTTGATCGTAAATAACGTGGCTGCGGCGATGATGACCAGCATGGGAGCGTTTCTGGCAGCCATGTTTTTGGGGATAACGGGCCTGGTGGCGGCAATCCGGCAAAAAAAGCTTTCGATTCTGTTCAAAACGGCAGCATGCTGCATTCCGAATGTGGTTTATCTGCTGATGCTTTTGGTGATGGGGTAGGAGGTGCGTGATGCTGGATATTCTGACAATTTTCAAACAGTACTGCGGCAGCGGATTTTATCCGTTCCTGTTTCTGGCTGCCCTCATTTATCTGCTGGCGACGGAGAAGGACAGGAAGATCCGGATCGTGCTGCTGGATACTTCGCTGGTCATTGCAGTGCTGTTTTTCTTTCCGCTTTTTAAAAAGGTGATGGACATTTTAGACGAGGGAACCTATTACCGGATTCTGTGGCTGCTTCCCATGACGGTGGTGATCGCTTATGCGGGCGTGAAGCTGATCGGGCGGCATAACAGGATCGGCTTTGCTGCGCTTGCGCTTGTGCTGATCCTGACGGGGCAGTGCGTGTACCAGAACATCAATATTTCCAGGGCTCAGAACCGTTTTCATATTCCCAATGCGGTGATTGCGCTCTGCAATGAGATGATGCCGGCCGAGGATGAGGAGCGGGTGTGGGCTGTGTTCCCCGATGAGCTGATCCATTTTGTGAGACAGTATTCCTCTGAAATTCAGATGCCCTATGGGCGGGAGATGCTGGAGGCCGGTTGGGAATGGAACTGGGATACGCATCCGATCTACCGGGTGATGCGGGAAGCGCCCATCGATCTGGAGGAGCTGGTTCCGCTTCTGACGGAATATAATGTGCAGTATCTGGTGCTGAACCGGAGTGTTCCTGTGGAGGGAGATCTCCAGGAGTGCGGCCTGATCAAACTGACGGCGATAGAAGGCTATGAGCTATACCGCAATCCTGCGGTTGAGATATTTAAGAAGGAACCGGATTAAGGTTACTTCAATCCGATCCCTTTGAGGACTTCGCCTGTGGTGATTTGGGGATCGTGATATTCCAGTTCATGCAGCGCGAAGGGCAGCGGCGCCTTGTTGTTCAGCCGGATCAACCTGTAATTCGTTTTGAGTCTTTCGGCGTTTCTGATAACGGATTCTCTGACGGACGGTTTTTTGATCCTGTCCGCATTGGCGAGAAGATTTTCAAGGGTGTCAAATTCGCCAAGCAGCAAAGCCGCTGTTTTCGGGCCGATTTTGTCCGCTCCTTTGATATGATCTGCGGCGTCGCCTGTAAGCGATTTGAAATCTGCATATTGTCCGGGCGCAATCCCCAGTTTTTCCCTTATATATTCAGGGGTGCAGAGAACCGTATGTTCTCCGCGGTAGCGAAGCACGGATACTTTATCGGTTATGAGCTGGAAGAAATCGCTGTCAAATGATGAGATGATGATTTCGGTTTCCTGCCCCAGAGATAAGGCATATCCGGCAATGAGGTCGTCTGTTTCGCAGTCGGTGGTCTCCATATGCTTTATGGCGATGAAATCGAGAGCCGTATATACGTTGTTAAGCTGTGAGAATGGGTTTTGTTCTTCGGGCATCCGGCTGTAGTCGGGCCTGTCTGCCTTGTATTCGGGATCGAGGGCCAAACGGCTGTTTTCGTGTTGCCCGTCAAACAGCACAACGATGTGCGTAGGTGCAGTCCTGCGAATGATTTTCAGCAATGCGCCTACAAAGCCGAGCGTACCGCCGATCGCTTTACCCTGACTGTTTACGATTCGTGCAGGCATGCCAAAAAACATTTGAAACAGCAGATTGCTGCCGTCAACGATGAGAAGCCGTTCCATAATCAATCTCCTTCCTGAGATTCGGGCGCAAAAAGCCCTTCTGTAAGCTGTATATGTTAAAATTGATCAAAGCTGTTTTTGGAAATATAAAGCCCCGGAGAAATCAGAGCGGATTTCTCCGGGGTTTGCGCAGGGCAGCGAAACAAAACCGGATCGGGGTTTGATGCTGTGAATCGTAACTGTGTTATCGGGAATTGCCCAAAAACACATCCGCAAAACGTCCGGCTACCTTTTGCCGGCCTTTCTCATTTAAGTGGAAGCCGTCGGTCAGGCAGTCGGCATCCTCCATGGTAACTGCACCGTAGTAGGTGTCGATGAAGGTGATGCCGTTGGTTCTGGAAGCCTCCAGCTCCCAGTTGATGTAGTCGGTGAGGGCGCCGTTGCCCAGATCGTCCCGGTCAGCATCCACCACGGTGCCGTCGCCTTCCGTAAAGGAACCGTAAGGCTGGGAGAGCATGTAGATGCGGATGTAGGGATATTGCTCCTGAATCAGCCGGATGGAGGCGTTGAGCGCACCATAGACAGTATTTAAGTTATTCAGATTGTTTTCGTCATAAACGATCCGTCTGCCCATGTAGTCCTGCAGATCATAGAGGATAATGACCGCATCCACCCGGGAAATATCCACATTCTTCAGAGCTTCCAGCGCGCCGTCTGCGGATTCATTGTTCAGGTCGGATACCACTACGTCCATCAGATCGAAATTTTGATTGCAGAGTGCAGCTACGGTCCAGTACAGGCTCAGGCCGTCCAGGGGATAGCTGCTGTTGTATTCCGGATTTTTCATGGCGATGGTGCTGCCGGGAAAGGCACAGTTGATGATCCGGGCTCCGGTTTCCTTCTCCATGAGGGCGGCCAGGCCCTTTGAACCCCGGTCGTCGGAAAGGGGATCATTGCCAAAGGCCAGAACGGTGGTAACGCCGTCGTCCTCGCGGCCCTCCAGCAGGGCGGGGTTTAAGGGCTGGATATAATCCAGCAGCTCCACGTCGAATTCGTCCGTCTGTTCGTTGGGGTCATAGCCGGTATGCTTCCCCTGATTCCAGATGATCAGCCGGATGATGGTGATGACAAAGAGAACGGCCAGCACGAGAAAGAAGATTGCATGGCCGTTTGGACCGCGTTTCTTACTTTTGCGCTTCCGGCTGCTGCCCGCCCGCTTATGGGAGGCAGAGCTTTTGTATGAGCGGGGAGATTTGGAATCCTCCCGGTCATTTGGAACGTTAAAATCATTTTCCCGGTCTTTCATTGATACCTCCATACCCCGTCCGCTGCCGGATCAGGGGACTGCAAAATAACTTGGATGTTGGGTTTATCTTAACATCATGCCGGAATCCTGTCCATAAAAATGGAATAAAAATTTCGATACACTTTTGAGTGCACCCATGGGCGGAAATGAAAGCCGGAATGCGTACAAACACGATTTACACCCTGTCCGGTCCCTGCTTTTGGGACGGTCTTTGTGAAATTAAGAAAATCTACAGAAATTCCCGGTTCCTATGGAATGGGAAACATGGTAAAATGGCGATAAGTATTTTAACGTTCAGCAGCTTGATTCTATTAGTATGTCATCGGGCGCACAATGCGCCCCGGGAGAAGACAGTATGAAGAAAAAAATTACATGGAAAGACATTCTGGCTCTTCAGGCGGTGGTGGTGATTTATACATTTTCCACTATTATCGGCAAATTCGCAGCGGGGCAGGAGGGATTCACTTTTTTGCTTTATTATGGGGCGGAGGCGGCTGTGCTTGGCGTCTATGCGATTTTGTGGCAGCAGATGATCAAGAAGTTTGATCTTTCCGTAGCCTATGCAAACCGTGCGGTTGCGCTTGCCTGGTCGCTTTTGTGGGCCGTTTTGATTTTTCGGGAGCAGCTTACGGCAAAGAAGGTGGCGGGGGTTTTATTTGTTATAGCCGGAACAATCATTGTCAATGGAGGAAAGAATGAAAATGCAGCTTGACCTACATTATCTTTTCCTGATCGCATCGGTAGTGACAGCATCCTTTTCCCAGATTCTTCTGAAAAAAGGCGCGATGATAAAGTATGACAGCTTCTGGAAGGAATACATCAATCCCTGGGTGATCACCGGATACGGAATGATGTTTGTGTCCCTTTTTCTGACAATCATGGGCCTGCGCGGCTTAAGCTTTCTGAATGCTCCGGTAATGGAATCGCTGGGCTATGTACTGGTTCCTGTTTTGAGCGCTGTTTTCTTTCGGGAAAAAATGACGCTGCGCAAATCAGTGGGAATAGGCTGCATAGTTCTCGGAATGGTAATTTTCTATCTTTGAGACGGAAAGCTGCAACCATTTGGCGTAATCGTACGTCTTTTTAGGTGCGGCAGTGAGAGAAGACAGTTCCTGGGGGTTGCTTAAGCAAAGACGCAGGGCTTTTCGCTCATCCTTGTCCATATTTACATATTTCATGTAGGAAATTTTCAGTTCGGCGAGATGGCCGCTGCAGCGGGGACAGTAATTTTTATGTCCGTTCAGAATATGAATGCGTTGACAGTATTTGCAATAGTGAATGTACATCATGAGCATGGTTCCTTTCTTTGTTGAAATGACAGATGCGGACGGAAAGTGACAGGTTGACAGCAGAAACAACAGCATGGCGTTTAGCAGGTTTTGTCAGGTTCCGGCAGTTTAGGTGTCTGTTTTGTGAGATAATTGTGTCATGAAACGGGGAAACGTGCAAGAAAAAGCGTTCGACAAAAAATGCGGTAAAGCCTCGAAGCAGGGGGGCTTTTGGGAGGAAAATCTGTGAAAAAGGAGCAGAGGAAAGCGGTAAAAACGAAAGAGAAATCTGTTTCTGTCAAAAGAAAGCCGGAAGAGAAAAAGCCGCAAAAGCAGCTGGTTACCGGCCGGACTGAAATTTTGGATTTCGATTTGGAAGAAGAAATCGAAATGGGGGATAAGGGCGCAGCTGCCGTCAAATCTTCCAAAAAGAAGGTGCAGACAGGGGACGATAATAAGGGGACAAAAAAGTCGAAAGCTGCGGTAAAAGATGAGAGCTTTCTGGAGTTTGTGCCCAAAAAGATGAAGGCGGACGGGAAGAAAGCGCCCCGGGTGCAGAAGGTATCCGGGGGAAAGGCTGTGCCTGCGCGTGAGCCGTCGAAGAAAAGAGATGCGGAGGAGAAAACGCTGCGGGCAAAGGAAACGCCTGCGCGTGAGCCGTCGAAGAAAAGAGATGCGGAGGAGAAAACGCCCCGGATGAAGGAAGCGCCCGCACGTGAGCCATCGAAGAAAAGAGATGCGGAGGAGAAAACGCTGCGGGCAAAGGAAACGCCTGCGCGGGAGCTGCCAAAGAAAAAAGAGCCGGTCGAAAAAACAGCCCTCAGGAAGGAAAGCGCGAAGAAGGGGGAGGCGGTTGAGAAGGTCTCACAGAGAAAAGCAGCGCCCGAAAAGAAGAAAAGAAAGCGTTCCGGCGGAGAGTTCGGAGCCATGGACGTTGTCATCGCCCTGATGGGTGTGCTGGTTGTGGCGGTGGCAGTTGCCACCGTTGGAATATACAGTAACGCCAGAACGATGAATGAGCAGGTTACGGCTATGGCGGCTGTGGGCGAAAAGATGGAGACCATCGGAATAGGAGGAGAGAGCGTTCTTATGGCGGTGGCGGATAACCGGATTGCAGGGCTGGAAGCTGCCGGTCTGGAGACGGAGGCGGAAGAAGAAACCGGCCAGGAGCCCGTCACTTATGAGGAGAAGGAACTGACCACAGAGGTGAAGGTGGTGCTGAAGCTCACCTCTGTTCAAAAGGATTTAAAGATCAAATTCACGAATAAGGAATCCGGAAAGCTGGTTGGTAATCAGGCTTTTACCGTTAAGATTTCCGGGCCGGAAACCCTCACCAAAACCGACGATGATAAGGACGGCATCATTTACATAAACAGTATCACGCCCGGAGAGTATACGGTGACGGTTACAGGGCCGGAGGAAATCGACGGCAACCCGGTGTCAGGCGTGAAAGGAAATGTGACTGTAAAAGACAAAATTGAATATAAAAAGATTGATGTAGCGGACGAAGTAAAAAAGGAGTCTGAAATCAATGTGGCGAAAGAGGATACGGCGGTCGTCAATCAGGTGGAATCGGCGCTGACTGATACGGTAGAATGGGTAGAATCCACCAAAACGCCGTTGGATGGAGCGGGAACAGATTATGAAGAGGTGAAAAAGAGCGATATTCCGGACCCTTCCAGCACGGCGGTGCTGGACATGATCTGGGCAGCGGATTTAGCGAATGGCTCCTATCTGGCCCGGGATTTCGCGCAATCTGAAGATGCAGCGGCTTTCGGCGTCTATTTTACGCAGGAAACGGTGCAGGGGGCGGCACAGCAGCCGGGGGAGACGGCAGCTGCACCGGAGACAAAGGCTGAACCGGAGAGCAAGGCGCCGGAGACAAAGACGGAGCCGGAGACAAAGACGGAGCCGGAATCAAAACCCGAACAGGAAAGTACGGCCACAGCAGAGCCGACAGCACCGCCGGAGACTGCACCGCCCTCTGAAACGGTGAAGTTTGAAGTGACAAAGGTCAGCATTTCAGGCGGGGGAGACTATACGGCGGGGGACGCAGTCACCCTGACAGGAGAGGCGCAGACCAGCGGGGAAGGCAGCCTTTCGGAAGAAGATTATGTGTGGTCGGGCGATTTGAGCGGAACGGGGAAGAGCCTGAAGGTGCCCACGGATTCCTCCAAAAGCTATTCGGTCACCCTGACGGTAAAGGGCATTTCGGCATCGGCTACAGTAAATGTGAAAGACAAGCCTTCTGAGGTCAGCAGCGTAACGGTCAAGGTTGACAGCAGAGCAGAGGTTGGAAAAAATGCAGCCGCGGCAGCGACGGTGACAATGTCTGACGGATCCGCTTACAGCGGCAGCATCAGCTGGAGAGCTGAGGGCGGTCAGGTGTCCGGTGACGGACAGAATGTCACTGTGACGGGACAAAACGCCGGAAAGGTGAAGGTGACCGCATCCGCAGGAGGAAAAGAAGGCAGTGCGGAGATTGAATTTTATAAGCCGGACAGCAAGGTGACGGGAATCAAAATTCCGGCGAGCGCTTCGGTAGCGGTCGGAAAAACAGCCAGCCTGTCTGTTTTAGAGATACAGCCTGCGGATGCCGCGAATAAAGAAGTGGACTGGAAGGTCACAGAAGGCGATGCCGCTTCCGTGGACGCAAAGGGAACGGTGAAAGGAAATAAGGCCGGAACCGTAAAAATCCAGGCGTTTGCGAAGGATGGAAGCAATGTTTCCAGCAATGTCTGTACAGTGACCGTGACGGATGGAATCGGCGTGACTCTTGATGATCCCGGCAGCATGAAGATCGGGGAGGAAAAACAGCTGACCTGTAAGGTGACCGGGGAAGAGGAATCCAGAAAATGGAGCACCTCCGATTCGATGATTGCGGCCATTGAAGAGAAGGGTGGAAAGGTGCTTGCAATCAGCGCAGGCAAGGTCACGGTTACCGTTACTGTGAAAGGCAAAAACGGGCAGGAGGTCAGTGCGTCCAAGGAACTGGTCGTAAATGCGGCCGATGTGGAAGGAATAAAAATAGAGCCTTCCAGCCTGAAACTGAAGGTGGATGAAAAGAATACGGTCAAGGCAACCGTGACTACCAGCGGAAGCCAGGCGGTGGAATGGAAGAGTGAGGACGAAAGCATTGTAAAGATAGTGGAGAGCAGCGATAACAGCTGTAAGGTTCAGGGAATCAAAGCCGGAAAGACAAAGGTGACGGCTGTCAGCAGGGAAAATAAGGACAAAAGGGCTTCGTGCGAAATCACGGTGGAAGCGTCGGACGGCTCTGCTTTGTTAAAGGATAAGAACGGCAATCAGCTCTACTATAAGGACGGAGAAGAGTATAAAGCGGCAACCGTTGCAGATTACTATAAGTATGAGGTTTTCTATCGCAAAAAGGATGCTTCAGGGTATAAATATACTGGCTGGCAGAATATTGACGGAAAACGGTATTATTTTGATAAGAACGGAAATTATGTGACCGGGGAGCAGACGATCCAGGGAATGAAATATTCGTTTAACAGTGACGGAAGCCTCCAGGTGAACGGCGTGATGGGAATTGACGTGTCCAAGCATAACGGCAGCATTGACTGGAACGCTGTAAAAAATTCCGGCGTGAATTATGTGATCATTCGCTGCGGATACCGCGGCTCCGCGACGGGCGTTCTGGTGGAGGATGAGAAATTCAGAAGCAACATCAAGGGCGCTGCGGCAGCAGGCCTGAAAGTGGGAGTTTACTTTTTCAGCCAGGCCGTGAACGAGGTGGAAGCGGTGGAAGAGGCTTCCCTGGCGCTGGATCTGATCCGGTCGTACAATCTGAGCTATCCGGTATATATGGATGTGGAGAGTGCCAACGGGCGGGCGGACGGACTGGATGCAGGCACCAGGACGAAAGTCATTCAGGCCTTCTGCGAGGTTATCCGCGACGGCGGCTATACGGCGGGCGTGTATGCGAACAGAACCTGGCTCGGAAGCAAGATGAATGTGGGCGCGCTTGGCAATTATAAGATCTGGCTGGCACAATATGCGGCTACGCCGACCTACAACGGAAGATATGAAATGTGGCAGTATTCTTCCAAAGGCCGCATCGCGGGCATTTCCGGCGACGTGGATTTAAACATCAGTTACATGAGTTATTGAATTTGATGTTGGAAAAGCGAAAAGAATATGGTACACTATTAGTAAAAAATATACGATTGGGCCAGTGCGCCCAAAATCAGATCAAACTTTCCGGATAATTTTGAGGAAAGAAATCAGGAGGATTAGAGAAGATGAGAACCTATCTCGTAACAGGCGGTGCCGGATTCATAGGCTCCAATTATATTCACTACATGTTTAAGAAATACGGCGATGAGATCCGCATCATTAATGTGGATGCGCTGACTTATGCGGGCAATCTGGAGAATCTGAAAGCTGTGGAAGGAAGACCGAATTATACCTTTGTCAAAGCGGATATCTGCGACAAAGAGGCGATTTCCAGAATTTTTGCGGAAAATGACATTGACAGAGTGGTGCATTTTGCGGCGGAGAGCCATGTGGACAGAAGCATCCGCAATCCCGAAGTATTCGTGCAGACCAATGTGCTGGGTACTGCCGTGATGTTAAACTGCGCAAAAGCTGCCTGGGAGCTGCCGGACGGAAGCTTTAAGGCGGATAAGAAGTTTCTGCATGTTTCCACAGACGAGGTGTACGGCTCTCTGGAAGAGGACGGCGGCTATTTCTATGAGACGACGCCTTATGCGCCTCACAGCCCCTACTCTGCGAGCAAGGCGAGCTCCGATATGCTGGTGAAGGCTTATATGGATACTTACCATTTCCCGGCCAATATCACCAACTGCTCCAATAACTACGGTCCTTATCAGTTCCCTGAGAAGCTGATTCCCCTGATCATCAACAATGCGCTTCAGGGCAAGAAGCTGCCTGTTTACGGCGACGGCAAGAATGTCCGCGACTGGCTGTATGTGGAGGATCATGCAAAGGCGATCGACATGGTACAGGAGCAGGGCAGACTGTTTGAAACCTACAACGTGGGCGGTCACAATGAAAAACAGAATATCGAAATCATCAATATCATCATAGAGACTCTGCAGGAGATGCTGCCGGACGTTGATCCGAGAAAGGCTCTGGTGAGCAGGGATCTGATCACTTACGTGGAGGACCGCAAGGGGCATGACAGGAGATATGCGATCGCACCTGATAAGATCAAGGCTGAGATCGGCTGGTATCCTGAGACCATGTTTAAGGACGGCATTAAGAAGACGATCGCATGGTTCTTTGAGAATGAAGAGTGGATGAAGAACGTGACGAGCGGAGATTATCAGAAGTATTATCATGAAATGTACAAAGACTGAGTACGGTAAAGGAGAGTTTTCCCATGAAAGGTATTATTCTGGCAGGCGGTTCCGGGACCCGGCTCTATCCGCTGACCAAGGCCATTTCCAAACAGATCATGCCGGTTTATGACAAACCGATGATTTATTATCCTCTTTCCACGCTGATGCTGGCGGGAATCCGGGAGATCCTGATCATTTCCACACCCAGGGATCTGCCTGTATTTAAAGATCTTTTCGGCACGGGTGAGCAGCTGGGACTTTCCATGTCCTATGCGGTACAGGAAACGCCCAGAGGGTTGGCGGACGCCTTTATCATCGGCGCTGATTTCATCGGTGACGACAGCGTGGCGCTGGTGCTGGGAGACAATATTTTCTATGGACAGAGCTTTTCCAGAGTGCTCCGCCAGGCGGCAGAGAGGGAAAAGGGCGCGACGATTTTCGGGTATTTTGTCCGTGATCCGAGAGAGTATGGCGTGGTGGAATTTGACGAGAACGGCAAGGCTCTTTCCATCGAGGAAAAGCCGGAGAATCCCAAGAGCAACTATGCGGTGCCGGGACTGTATTTTTATGACAATGATGTGGTGGAGATCGCAAAAAACGTCAAACCTTCCGCAAGAGGGGAGATTGAGATCACTTCCATCAACAATGAATATTTGAGACGCGGCACTCTCATGGTGGAGACCCTGGGACGCGGCTTTGCGTGGCTGGATACGGGAAATCATGATGCGCTGCTGGATGCGGCTGACTTTGTGGCGGCGGTGCAGAAGCGTCAGGGAATGTACATTTCCTGTATCGAGGAAATTGCTTTCCGGAGAGGCTTCATTGACAGAGAGCAGCTTTTGAAACTGGCAGAGCCTCTGATGAAGACCAATTACGGCAAATATCTGGTGGATGTTGCCAACGGACTGTAAAGGAGTAAGGAATAATGGGTAAGATTACGGTAGAAACATGCCATATTGAGGGCCTGAAGGTGATTACCCCTACGGTTTTCGGGGATAACAGAGGCTACTTTATGGAAACCTACAATTATAACGATTATAAGGAAGCCGGGATTGATCAGATTTTTGTGCAGGACAATCAGTCAGCATCCAAGAGGGGCGTGCTGCGGGGGCTGCATTTTCAGATCAATTTCCCGCAGGACAAGCTGGTACGTGTGCTGCGCGGCGAGGTTTTTGACGTGGCGGTGGACTTAAGAGAGGGATCTCCCACCTTCGGACAGTGGTACGGTGTGCTGCTTTCCGAAGAGAATAAGAAGCAGTTCTTTATTCCGAAGAATTTTGCACACGGCTTTCTGGTTCTTTCTGATTATGCGGAGTTCGCATATAAGTGCACGGATTTTTATCATCCCAACGATGAGGGCGGTCTGGCCTGGAATGATCCGGATATCGGAGTGGAATGGCCGATCCCGGAGTCAATGGAGCTGATTCAGTCCGAGAAGGATACGAAGTGGCCCGGCATCAGGGAATACACAGGAAAATAAAAGATGAAGAAAATAAGTAAAAAAGCAGGGATCACCATCTTCACCACGTTGATGGTGATCCTTGGTGTGATTATACTGGTCTATCATAACCCGCTGGCGGATCAGCGGGATGAATGGATGAAAAAGGGAATCGCCTGTGCGCTGATTGCTGCTGCTATCATCGCATTTATCGTGTTATATGACAAAATCACCGTTTTGCCGAAGGAACTCTATCAGAACAGAAGACTGATCTGGAAGCTGGCAAAGAGCGACTTTAAAAAGCGCTATGCGGGTTCCTACATGGGTGCGTTCTGGGCGATGGTACAGCCGGTCATCACCGTTGTCATGTATTATATGGTTTTTGAAGTCATTTTCCCGAATCGTGAAAAATTCGCTTCCGGCGGCGTGAAGGATGTGCCGTTTGTCCTTTTTCTGACGGCCGGGCTGGTGCCCTGGTTCTATTTTTCCGAAGCGCTGACCAGCGCGATGACCGCCCTATTAGAATA
>Ga0129308_1002337_pt1 | contig 16353 bp, 14 predicted proteins | sample L827metagenome_FD_94440 | JGI IMG/M metagenome (GOLD analysis project Ga0129308, IMG submission 94440) | Ring-tailed lemur group fecal microbial communities from Wisconsin, USA - L827 metagenome | ecosystem: Host-associated > Mammals > Digestive system > Large intestine > Fecal | place: USA...
ATCCGGCCGCCAAATGAGAGAACACCCGCGCCGCCAAATAAGAGGACATCCTACGCCTGCTCACAACAGATCGCGGGAGATCGACGACTGCGGAAGGATCTCATCGAAGGAGAAAAGCAGTGGGGGTGAGTATTTGAATGAAAGTTTGGAGTGAATTTCAGATGATGAAAGTGGAGGCTGCGAGGACAGAATTATGGCTGAAAGCCCCCGTCCATCAGGGTAAATGCAGCCCGGTCGTCATGTCGGTCTGGGACTGTTCCAACAGATCGCCGGAGCCCGCCGGAAGTCGCCGGAGATCGCCGGAAGGGAAGCCGCCGGAGACCGCTGAAAGGGCGGAAAAATCTGAAAATGGAATGCCCTGCCCCCTCCCTCCGGGGCCCAAAGCCGGTGACCGCAAGCGTCTGGAGAATCAGGGGTCCGGCGGCGGAAAAAAAGATGGGGAAAAGACGCAACTTTATTCCGAAATGGAATTGACAAATCCAAATAGCGGAATTATAATTCCATTATAGAATAGTTAAGCTTATAGTGTGAATATAGGAGGCGATACTACATGATTGAAATTCGTTGGCATGGACGCGGAGGACAGGGTGCCTTTACAGCGGCCAGACTGCTGGGAAACGCCGTCGTATTTGACGGTAAAAACGCGCTGGCATTTCCGTCCTTTGGTCCGGAACGGCGAGGTGCTCCGGTTCTTGCGTTTACAAGGATCGACTCGGAAAAGATCAATGACAGAAGCGACGTAGTGGAATGCGACTGCGCCGTAGTGCTGGATGAGACGCTTCTCGGCGCTCCGGTAAAAGCAGGCCTGAAGCCGGGCGCGAAAGTCATCATCAACACGACGAAGAGTCCGGAAGCGTTTGACTTCAGCGATTGTCCGGGATGTCAGGTCATCACTGTGGACGGCACGGGACTGGCGCTGAAGATCCTGGGCCGGCCGATCACCAACGTACCCATGCTGGGCGCGCTGACTGCTGTTGCGGATGTGACCAGCCTTGATTCTATTTATAAGGCCATCGATTCACAGCTGGCTGAGAAAATCCGCGCCAAAAACAAGGCGCTTCTTGATGAGACCTACAAAACCGTAAAGGAGGCACTGTAATGAATCGACCGAAGTTATCACAGCCGCTGCCGGCGGGTACGATCGAAGATCTGCCCATGGGACCGTCTGCGCGGGCGGGTCATCTGATCGACGTAAGTTCCGGAATGCGGACCTTCCGTCCTGTTATCGATACGGAGAAATGCGTAAACTGCCTGCGGTGCTTTTTGGTATGTCCCGACGGCGCCATAGATAAATCTGGAGAGAATTTGGAGATCGACTACGACTACTGCAAGGGATGCGGCGTCTGCCAGAAGTCCTGCAAGATCGGAGCCATCACGATGGTGAAGGAGGGAGAAGCGTAATGGAGAAATTATTTGTATCCGGCGATGAAGCGGTAGCGCTGGCTGTCAGACAGGCAAAGCCGCACGTGATCGCAGCTTATCCGATCACTCCGCAGACCATCGTGGTAGAGCGTCTTGCCGATTATGTGGAAGACGGTTCTCTGAACAGTGAATATTTATATGTAGAATCCGAGCACAGCGCCATGTCGGCGGTCATCGGTTCCGCGGCTATGGGCGCCCGTTCTTTTACGGCTACCTCAAGCCAGGGGCTTCTGTACATGGTAGAGGGCCTGCACTACGCCAGCGGTTCCCGTTTCCCCATCGTCATGATGAACGCCAACCGTTCCCTGGCCGCGCCCTGGAACATCTACGGAGATCAGAGAGACTCCCTGTCTCAGCTGGAGTCCGGCTGGATCCAGCTGTATGTTGAGAATGTACAGGAAGCCTTCGATACCACGATCCAGGCCTACAAGATCGCGGAGAACGCAGACGTCATGCTGCCTGTCATGGTAAACCTGGACGGTTTCGTGCTGACTCACACGTATGAGCCCCTGATCATGACAGATCAGGAGACAGTGGACAAATACATACCGTTTGCCCGGTACAGCAACGCGATGAATCTGGACGATCCGGTGAACACCTGTATCACCGCCGGACCGACTTACAATACGGAATTCCGCTGGCAGCAGCAGCTGGCGACCCTGAAGGCTGCTGAGGTGGTAGACTCTGCCGACAAAGAGTTCGGCGAGCTCTTCGGACGCTCCTACGGCGGTATGGTGGAAGCTTACCGCTGCGATGACGCCGAGGTCATTCTGGTCACCATCGGAAGCGTCACCGGAACAGCCCGTGTTGTCTGCGACGCTTACAGAGAGGCCGGCAAGAAGGTCGGTCTGCTGAAACTTCGCTGCGCGCGGCCTTTCCCCACGGAGAAGATCGCGGCCATCGTAAAGAATGCGAAGGCGGTAGGCGTTCTGGAGCGGGATATCAGCTTTGGTTTCGAGGGTGCGGTATTCTCCGACCTGAACTCCGCTCTGAAGCAGCAGAATGTGAACGTACCCACCTACAATTACGTAGGCGGTCTGGGCGGCCGCAGCATTTCCAAGGAAAATATCGCGGAAATCTTCGACGCGCTCCTTTCCGGAAAGGCGGAGAAACCGCTTGAGTTTATCAATTTAAGGAGGGACATCAACTATGGCGCTTAATGCAAAGACTCTTCCCAATGAAGAACTGTTTTACGGACACAAGGCATGCGGCGGCTGCGGCGGAGCTCTCGCCATCCGTTTGGCGCTGAAGGTCCTGGGAAAACGCAGCATCGCGGTCATTCCTCCGAACTGTATGTCTACCGTAGCCTTTATCTATCCGCACATGCCTCTGTTCGTGAACGGCATTATTCCGCCCTTTGCGGCGACGGCAGCGGTCATGTCCGGCGTGCTGGCGGGAGCCAGAGCGCTGGGTGAGGAAGACTTCCACGTAGTCGGCTTTGCCGGCGACGGCGGTACCTCCGACATCGGACTTCAGTCTCTGTCCGGGTCCATCGACAGAAATGACAAGCAGATCTTTCTCTGCTATGATAATGAAGCATATATGAATACCGGTATTCAGAAGAGCGGTCTGACCCCCTATGGAACGAAGACCACCAATTCTCCCGCCGGAAAGAACATTCACGGTTCCACCAGCCCGAAAAAGAGAATTTTCGAGATCGTTGCAGCCCACGGAATTCCCTATGCGGCTACGGCCAACGTAGGCTATCCGGAGGATTTCCTGATGAAGCTGGAAAAGGCGAAGAACTGCGACGGACCGTCCTTCATCCACGTGATGGCTCCCTGCCCCACAGGCTGGCAGACGCCGTCGGACAGCCTGATCGACATCGGCAAGGAAGCCGTGGACTGCGGTCTGTGGTACCTGGCCGAGTACGAAAACGGTGAATTCAAGCTGAACAAGAACCCGAAGGAATTTACCCCGCTGAAGGATTACATCAGAAAGCAGGGCCGTTTCTCCCATCTCGATGAGAATGATCTGAAGCACATCGAAGAAGAGAGAGACGCCACATGGGCGAGAATCCGCAGAGATTGGGTAAAATAAGACAGGAGAAATAAAACATGAAGACAGCGCGCGATTATATCGACAGTCTCAGAGAGCGCAAGATCAAGGTCTATATCAAGGGCGAACTGATCGACAGCGACAAAGTGATCGATCATCCTTTTATCAAAGGCCACGTCAATGCCGCTTCCATGACGTATTCCATGGCGAACAGCCCGAAATATGAGGATCTGATGACTGTCAAGTCTCACCTGACAGGTAAAAAGATCAACCGTTTCACCCATATCCACCAGAGCACGGAAGATTTGCTGAACAAGGTAAAGATGCTGAGAACGATCTCTCAGCAGACAGGGACCTGCTATCAGCGCTGCGTGGGCTTCGACGCGATGAACACCACGTATTCTGTGACTTACGATATGGATCAGAAGCTGGGCACGGACTATCATGAACGCTTTAAGAAGTTCCTCCTGTACGTGCAGGAAAACGACCTGATGGTGGCCGGAGCCATGACAGATCCCAAGGGCGACCGCAGTCTGAGACCCAGCCAGCAGGCCGATCCCGACATGTTTGTCCACGTTGTGGAAAAGAACGATAAGGGGATCGTGATCCGCGGCGCCAAGGCGCATATGACTGGAATGGTGAATTCGCATGAAATGCTCATCATGCCTACCATGGGCATGAAAGAGGATGATGCGGATTACGCCGTATGCTGCGCGCTGCCTGTTGACGCGCCGGGAGTGCTGCACATTTTCGGACGCCAGACCAACGACGACCGGAAGATGGAAGGAGATATCGATCAGGGCAACGCCAAGTTCGGTATCGTAGGCGGAGAGAGCCTGACCATACTCAACGACGTTTTCGTTCCCTGGGAGAGAGTTTTCATGTGCGGAGAGTATCAGTTCTCCGGACTTCTGGTAGAGCGCTTCGCCTGCTATCACCGTCAGAACTACGGCGGCTGCAAGGGCGGCGTCTCCGACGTGGTGATCGGCGCCGCGGCGTTGATGGCTGATTTCAGCGGCTACGGCAAGGCCGGCCACATCAAGGAAAAACTCAATGAGATGATCCATCTCACGGAGACCCTTTACGCCTGCTCTCTGGCCTGTTCCTGCCAGGGTACGGCCACGGCTTCCGGCGCGTATTTCGTGGACCCGCTGCTGGCCAACGTCGGAAAGCACAACGTGACCAAGCTGATCTACGACATCGACCGCCTGGCTCAGGACATCGGAGGCGGGATCATCGCCACCATGCCTTCGGAGTCTGATCTGAAACATCCGGAGATCGGACAGTACGTGGATAAGTATCTGAGAGGCGTTGCCAGCGTGCCCACGGAAGACCGGATGCGCATCGGCCGTCTCATCGAGAATATGACGGGCGGAACGGCGCTGGTGGAAAGCATGCACGGCGCAGGTTCTCCCCAGGCGCAGAAGGTCATGTATTCCAAGCTGGCCAACCTGGAACAGAAAAAAGAATTTGCCGCTCATCTGGCAGGCGTGCATCTGAACAAAAATGAGGTAAAATAAAATGGAAAATATTTTTCAATCAAATATTGCCAAGAATTATCCGGCTTCCGGAATCCGGAAAATGTTTGACGTCGCAGCGGAGTTCGACCCGAAGGAGATCGTCAATCTGACGGTAGGCGAACCGAACTTCGACACGCCGGCAAATATCAAGGAAGCGGCGAAAAAGGCTATCGACGAAGGCTTTACGCACTACACGCCTAACGCCGGCATGCCGGCTCTGCGCCAGGCGGTGGCGGACAGCTACGCCCACTATGGATGCGGCTATACGGCGGACAACGTCATCATCACGGTAGGCGCGCTGGAAGGACTTACACTGGGACTTCTGGCCATCGTCGGCCCTGGGGATGAAGTTCTCGTACCCGACCCGTGCTTCCCCAATTACTTCGGACAGATCCTGATCTCCGGCGCAAAGGCTGTACCTGTACCGGTTTATGAGGACAATGATTACAAGATCCAGGCGTCGGACATTGAAGCGGCCATCACACCCAGGACCAGGGCGATCATTCTCAATTCGCCCAGCAACCCGCTGGGGTCGGTCCTGACGGAGGCGGACGTTCGGGAGATCGCCAAGGTAGTGGATAAGCACAACCTGTATGTCTTCTCCGACGAGGTATATGACAAGATCATGTACGACGGGCAGAAGTATTTCAGCATGGCTCAGATCCCCGAGCTCACCAGCCGGGTCATGGTCATGAACAGTTTTTCCAAGTCTTATGCGATGACGGGATGGAGGATCGGCTACTTCCTGGCGGACAAAGCGTACACCAAGAAGATGGCTCAGCTGCAGGAAGGACTGGTGTCCTGCGTCTCCACTTTTACCCAGATGGCTGCCATCGAGGCGCTGAAGGGACCGCAGACGGCTGTAGATCAGATGCTTGCTGATTACGCCAGACGCCGGGATATTCTCATCGACGGTCTGAACGCCATTCCGGGCTTCAGCGTCAAGAAGTCCCCGGGAAGTTTTTACGCTTTCGCAAACATCAAGGCTTTCGGAAAGAGCTCTCAGGAGTTCGCGGAGGATCTGGTCCGTCAGGCGAAGGTAGTCACCGTGCCCGGATCTGCTTTCGGCAGCATGGGAGAAGGCTACATGCGTTTCGTATTCGCCAACTCTGATGAAAATCTGAAGGAAGCGGTGGCCCGGATCGGCGATTATGTAAAGAAAAATTATTAGTGGAAACGGCTTTGCTCACAGGACCCGCGGCATCCGCGGGTCCTTTTGAGAAATGCTGTATTTTAACGTTGATAAAAAACGGAAATTAAGGTATAGTTTTAGCAGGAGAACATAAAAGGAAACGGAGGCGAGCGGCACGGCTAACAAAGAAGAGAAGAAAACCAGGACGGCAAAGGAACAATCGGGAGAAAGAGATTCCTCCTTTTCCAAGTCGATCCTCAAGACCCTCAGTATTTTGGAGCAGTTTTCGCAGGCCGATGAGCTCGGAATCCTGGAGATCAGCCAAAATACGGGCATACCGGCCAGCACAGTCCAGAGGATCGTAAATACGCTTGTGATGAAGCAGTATTTGGTCCAGAATCCCCATACGCTGAAATATCAGCTGGGAATTGCTTTTTTTAACATCAGCAGCAGGTATTCCAATAGCCGCGACTGGGTGGAAGTAGCCAAAGCTCACATGGAAGAGCAGGTGCAGCGGACCCAGGAGACGGTGAATCTGGCGATCTTACAGGGAGAAAATGTGATCTACCTGGCAAAGGTGGATTCTCCGCAGATTCTGCGGCCCAACTTCAGCGTTGGAACGCCTTATCCTGCACTGAGGACAGCGCTGGGGCGCTGTCTGCTGTCCTATCAGCCATGGAGCAAGGTAGAATCGCTTCTGGCGACGCAGACCGATTTTAAATACGACGCTGACAGCTTTCAGGCCATGCTGGAGGAAGGCAAGCGGCGCGGATTTGTCACGGAGGATGAGGAATTTCAGCTGGGGCTGTTTTGTATTGCCGCTCCGCTGTGGGATGCCGACGGCCGCGTAGTGGCGGCGATCAGCACAAGCATTCCGAAGATCCGTTTGGACGAGGAAAAGAAGACGATCATGATCGAGCAGATGCAGGAGACTGCATCCAAGATCTCTCTGGATTTCAAAACGCGGTTTGAGTACATCGATGTGGAACGGCTGGCCAGAGAGAAAATGGTTTAGCCCGGCTGTACGACCGGACAGAAGAGCAGGCAGGAAGATTGGCACGACGAAACAGACGCCGGGGGGCATTGCCCACGGCGTTTTTTGTGTTGAAAAATAAAACCCCCGCACGCCATGGTCTTTTGGTATACTGTAAGATGAAAATGTGATCTTTCGAAAAAACGAGGGCGAGGTTGCCATGAGAAAAAAGCTGATCCTGTCGGTACTGCTTTTTATAATATGCGCAGGCGTGATCAAAAGCGTGGACATTCTGAATAAGTTTGAGATCAATGTCTTTGATTACATCAGGTATTCCGTGGGGATGACCCCGGAGGAGAGCCGGTATCTGGAGTCGAAAAAGATCTATTATGGATTTGATGTTAAGGACGCTCCCTTTTCCTATGTGTCCTTTGAAAACGATCAAAATATGGGGATCCTGATCGACTATTTCAATCAGCTGTCCGTGACGCTGGAGAGCGATTTCGTGGGTATTCCCTATAATGATTACAATCTGGCAAGGATGCTGAAGGAGGGAGAGGTAGACGCGGCGCCGCTGAACATTACCAGGTACAACAGGGACGTCTTTCTCTTTACCCAGGCCTTGTATACGGAGCGGAGCAAGATCCTGGTCCGCAGCGACTCGGAGTTCGAGCACGTGGGGGACGTAAACAATATCTCCATCGCTGTGATCGCGGGAACCACGGCGCATCACGCCGCAAATGAATATTTCGGCGGTCAGAAGAACGTGAAGCTGATCCTGGCAAAAAACCTGGAGGACTGCTTTTATATGTTCGGCATGAAGGAGGTTGACGCCATATTGGGGGACGAGGCGCAGATCTCTTACCACCTGAATCAGGCTATCAAGGACAAACAGTTCCGGTTCCTTTCGGAGTCCGTCTCAGAAGAAGAGGTGGCCATGGCCGTGAACAAAGACAACGAGACCCTCTACCACATATTGAACAAAGGCATACTGGAGCTGAAGAAGACCAACCAGTTCGCTCATATCCACTCGAAATGGTTCGGCAGCTTTATTCCGGAAGTGAAGGTGAGGAGCGCTTCCGGCAGCGCCGCCAACATGGTGATCATCGTGCTGGCCATCATCTTTTTCCTGGTCTTCTGGAACAGAGCGGTGGCGGAGCAGGTCAATATAAAGACCAAGGAACTGAAGGAAAGCCGGAAAGAGATCCGGGATATTCTGGACTCTCTGACTATGGGCATCATCGTCACCGACAGGGAGGACTGCATCGAAATGTGCAATGTGACGCTGTGCCGCCTGATCGGCGCCAGTTTTCCGGAGGTCCTGGGACGAAACATATTTGAGATCGAAGCGCTGGACGAATATCTCAGGCATGTCAATCAGAAGGAAGCATTCAAGTACAACGGCCTGTATTATCTGGCTGCCTGGAGCGACTTCGACGTAGCGCTGGGAAAAAAGATCCTGACCATCGAAGACTATACGGAGAGATACCGCTACGAGCTACTCACGCGGCAGGAGTCGAAGATGATCGCCGTAGGCGAGCTGTCGGCGGGCTTCGCCCACGAGATCAGAAATCCGCTGGGATTGATCCGCAGCTATATCTACATTCTGAGAAAAAAGAAGAGCACGGAGCTGGACGGGCACGCCTTCGCCGTCATCGACGATTCCGTGGACCGGATCAACAGGCTCATTGAAAATCTGCTGAGCTTTTCCAGACTTTCCATGGAAAATACGGCCCTGGTGGACTGTGCTTCTGTGATCGAGGGGATCTTGCAGCTTGAGGAGAAAAATCTGGAGAAGAATGGGATCGCCGTGAAGATACAGATGGGCGCCGGCGGCGGGGAGAAGCTGTATCTGAACAAGGATATTCTTGAACTGGTCCTGATCAATCTGATCAACAACAGCGTGGACGCCCTGAAGGAGCGGGCGGAAGGGACCGGAGAGATCCGACTGAACGCGGAGGTGAGTGGGGACAAGCTGATCATCGACTTCAGCGACAACGGACAGGGGATCCCGGAGGACAAAATATCCAGCGTATTCAACCCCTTCTACACCACCAAGGATACAGGCACTGGGCTGGGGCTCTACATCGTCAATTCGGAGCTCAGCGGCATAGGAGGCCATATCTCGCTGGAAAGCAGATACGGTCAGGGTACCACTTTTCATATAATCGTTCCCATAGAAAGAGGTGGAGGCATTGACACAGAATAAAAACTACAGGATCCTGATCGTGGATGACGAACTCGAATATCAGAAAGTCGTCTCCATTATTCTGGAGGATGCCGGCTATCGCACGGATACCTGTTCGGGCGGCGCGGAAGCGCTGGACTTCCTGAAGGATAATGTGGTGGATCTGGTCATCACCGATCTGCGAATGCCCGGTATGTCGGGCAACGAATTGATCAGACAGATCGTGGAAATGGACTGCGGTACGGATATTCTGGTGGTCACAGCCTTCGGCAGCATTGAGGGCGCAGTGGATTCCATGAAGCTGGGCGCGTCCGATTATTTTGTGAAAAGCAACGATCTGGACGAGCTGCTGCTGAAGATCGGCAGGATCGAGAGGATGCGGAGTCTGGAGAGAAAGAGCGACATTCTGCTGAGAAATCAGGATTCGGAGAAGGTTTTTCTGGGGACGAAAAATACGTATTTTCAAAACATCCTGGAAATGTGCAACAGGACGGCGGACACCAATATCAACATCCTGCTGCTGGGGGAATCCGGCGTGGGCAAGGAAGTGATCGCCAACTATATTCACAGGATCAGCCGGCGCAAAAACGAGCCGTTCATCCCCGTGAACTGCCAGGTCTTTCCCGAGGGACTCATCGATTCAGAGCTGTTCGGTCATGAAAAGGGGGCTTTCACCGGAGCGGTCCTGTCCAGAGTAGGGAAGTTCGAGGAGGCCAATGACGGGACCCTTTTCCTCGACGAGATCGGCGATCTTCCCATGACGACCCAGGGGAAACTGCTGCGGGTGCTGGAGACCAGGAGCATCGAGAGGATCGGGAGCAACAAAAAGATCGATCTGGACGTCCGATTTATTTCGGCTACGAATAAGAACATATCGCAGAAAATCATGGAGGGCGCCTTCCGGGAAGATCTGCTCTACCGGATCAACACGCTGACCCTGACTATCCCGCCGCTGAGGGAGCGCCGGGAGGATATCCCCGGCCTGATCGATTTCTTCGTGCGGAAGATCGAGGCGGATCAAAAGAAAAAGGATGTGCAGATCGACGGAAAAGTGATGGATTATCTCCTCTCTTATGATTATCCGGGAAATGTGCGGGAGCTGAAAAATATCATTGAGAGACTGATCGCGCTCAGCCGGAACGGCACGGTGACCATGTCCGAGCTTTTCATGCCGTTTAACATGGGCGCGGACGCCGGCAGGAGCGGCGGGATCGGCAGCCTGAAAGAAGAACGGGCCAAATTTGAGAAGCGGTACATTGTAAACGCGCTGGAGATATCCAAATGGAACGTCACGCGGTGCGCCGCGGAGCTGGGGATCACCTCCCGGCAGCTGTGGAATAAGATCAATCAGTACGGGATCAAAAACAAGGAGATCGAATAGGACGGGAGTGAGAAATTTTTTTCGGCGAGTGCGAAAAAAATTTCTCACTTTTTATTTTTTGACAGGGGATCCGCCGGGACCACCCTGTCTATTTTTGTCGAAAAATAGCGGTTTGCGCGGCGAGAGGGGCGTGGGTGGCAGCTTTTGGCATGGGAATTGCTTTATTATAAGATGAATTGGTAATGCGGGACAGGTACCTTCCCGCAAATCGTTTTTATTTTTACTGTTGAGGAGAGGGAAACATGAAAAAAATTTTAGCGCTGGTAATGGTTATTGCCCTGTGTCTGACGAGTTTTGCAGCTTGTGGGAATCAGGGCGGCGGCGATGCGGAGGGTCCGATCACCATTAAGATCGGACATACAGATTCGTCGCAGAGATCGACGCACGTCTGGGCGGAATGGCTGGGAGAGTATCTGGAAGAGAAAGCGCCGGGCCGTTTCAACATTGAGGTGTATTCAGACGGCCAGCTGGGCGACTCCCCGGATCTGGTGGCCGGTCTGGGCCTGGGAACGGTAAACATGGTATTTGACCTGGCTTCCGTTTTCACTACCGTAGCAGGGGATGCGTCCAGCTGCATCGACCTGCCTTATCTGTACGCCACGTATGACGAGTGGATCGAGGGGACCTTCGAAAACGGCGGTCTGGAACTGTTCAACGAGACCATCAAAGACTCTGATTTCTACTGCATCGACATGTACTACAACGGGATGAGACAGGTGATCAGCAGAACGAAGAACTACCATAACGCAGCGGATCTGAAAGGCCAGAAGATCAGGATCGCTCAGAACGACATGAACATCGCCATCTGGGAAGCCATGGGCGCGAACCCCACTCCCATGGCCTGGGGTGAAGTAGTGACGTCTCTGTCCCAGGGACAGATCGACGCGCTGGACCATTCGCTGGGCGTGTTCAATGACTTCAACCTGCACGAGATCGCACCCTATGTGACGCTGACGAATCACGCGTCTTCCCCCTTCCCCGTGGTGTGCTCCCTCAAGTGGATCGAGTCCCTTGATGAGTCGGACAGAACGGTTCTGGAAGAAGGCGTGAAGCTGATGTGCCAGCAGCAGAGAGAGGAAGAGAGAGCGAAGGAGCAGGAATATCTGAAGAGATTTACGGATGAGAACGCTACGGTCGAGGAATTGACCGCCGACGAAGTGGCTGCTTTCAAAGAAGCGGTAAAACCGGTCTACGACATGATGCGCGGCAAAGTAGGCGACGAGATGGTGGACAAGTGGCTGGCCACGGTGCCGCAGTAATCGGGAGGAAACGACCGCAAAAGAATTGCAATGAAACTGTGAGCGTGTGGGGGCAATCTGATTGCCCTCACATTTATTAGAAAAGGGATGAAGAATGAAAAAAGAGAGAAAGTTTTTCGCCATCGTCAACAGGGCGGAGGATATCTGCCTTGTGGCCATGTTCGTTGTCATGGTCTCGGTGATCTTTCTTCAGATCATTATGCGGTTCGTTTTCAACGATTCGCTGACGTGGTCTGAGGAACTGGGCAAATTTATGTTCGTGTGGATCTCCTGGCTGGGCATCAGTATCGGACAGCGCAGAAACGAACATATCAAGATCACGATGGTGACGGACCGGCTTCCGGCAGCGGCACAGAAGATCGTGCTCATTGCGGCGGACGTATTTTTGATACTTATACTGGCTGTTACCATCTATTATTCGATCATGCTGGTGCAGACGCAGCAGCGTGTGCCCTATGCGGGGATCAAGATCAGCACTTCCTGGGGTTACCTTTCCCTGGTTCTGGGCTGTGTGTTCATGCTGCTGCGGCTGATCGGGGAGATCGCGGGAACGATCCGATCGCTGATTCACGGAGAACCGAAAGAAGCTATTGAGGGAGGGGCGAACTGATGTCTGTCGCGGTATTATTTATTGCACTATTTGTTCTGATCATGATCGGCGTGCCCGTTGGATTCGCCATCGGCGGCGCCACCATGGTCTCGATGCTGTTGTGTACGGATCTCAACATGGTCATCAACGCACAGTATTGTTACAGCGGAATTTTTTCATTTACCGTGATGGCGATCCCCTTCTTCATGCTGGCGGGGCTGATCATGTCCACGGGAGGGATCGCAAAGCGTATCGTAAATTTTGCGTCGGCCATCATCAGCTTCGTTAACGGAGCCATCGGATGCGTCTCCATTATCGCCTGTATGTTTTTCGGAGCGCTGTCCGGATCGGGAATGGCCACCACCTCTGCTATCGGCGGCATGATGATCCCCGAGATGAAAGAAAAGGGTTACGATCCGGCTTACGCGGCCACCATCGTGTGTTTCGGCGGGATCGTGGGACCCATCATTCCGCCCAGTCTGTCCTTTGTGCTGTATGGAGCCACCACAGGCGTCTCTATCTCCCAGTTGTTTTTGGCGGGGATCATCCCCGGTATTTTGATCGGCGTTATCTTTGTGATCTGCAACATCATCATGTGCACCATGAGCGGCACGGATCTGAGGATCAAACCGTCGTCTCACGGGGAAGTCGTGCAGGTGCCCGTAAAGGAAGCGATGCGCCGCCGGTTCCTGGAGATCGGCCGGGCGGTAAAGGAAGGCTTCTGGGCGCTGTTGTCGCCGGTGATCATTCTGGGGGGCATCTATTCCGGAATCTTCACGCCTACGGAAGCCGCCTGCGTGTCCGTGATCTATTCGATCATCGTCAGTCTGTTCGTTTATCGGGACATGAACCTGAAAGACCTGTTCAACGTATTTCTTGACACCGCGGTGTTAAACGGGATCACGTCCTTCCTGCTGGGGTATTCCACGGTATTTTCCACATTCATGACCTTCGAGAAGGTACCGCAGATGATCACGCAGTTCCTGACGGGCGTGTCGGACAATCCGTATTTTATACTCATGCTGATCAACGTGATTCTGCTGCTGGTAGGGTGCTTTCTGGACACTGTGCCCGCCATTATCGTCATGGCGCCCATGCTGATGCCTACTATCAAGGCTGTGGGGATCGATCCTTTCCACTTCGGAGTGGTGATGGCGGTAAACCTGGCCCTGGGCCTGTGTTCTCCGCCCTACGGGTGCAACTTGTTTGTAGGCGCCGCCGTGGCGAAGATCAAAATGGAATCCATGTTCCGATACATCGTGCCCTATTTTATCGTTGGACTGCTGGCGCTGGCCATCATCACGTACATTCCCTGGCTGTCTCTGGTCTTTATTAAGTGACGGGGACTGTAAGCGACCCGGATGGAAAACGGCCCGCGCCGGAAGTGGTGCGGGCCGTTTTTGATGTGATCTGAAAGCCATCCGAACTGAACGCGACGCAGGTCGGAAGCGGTCCGGCCGGGAAGTGATGCGGGATGAACGGTGCGATCGGAAAGCCATGCGAACTGAGCGTGACGCGGCTTGGAAGCGGTCCGGCTGGGAAGTGATGTGGGCTGAACAGTGCGATCGGAAAGCCATGGGGTCTGAACATGACGCGGGTCGGATGCAGCCCGGCCTGGAAGTGATGCGGGCTGAGAACGATCCGCGCAGGAGACGGCAGGCCGTAAGCAATGGTGTCTGAAAGCGGCGGATCGAAATCAGCGGATCAAAAGTAGCGGACCCAAAATGGCGGCGGCGGGGATCAACGCAGATGCTTTTCGATCAGATCCAGATAGGTATCCAGGTTTTCCGCCCTGGAAAAAATGGCGCGGGCCAGCGTGGCGTTGCCGCCGCCCTTGCCCTGATAGATCTCTGCGTTCTCACGGACCAGTTTTCCGCAGTCCGGCTGTCCTCCGGAGACGAGCAGCGCGGTATTTTCCCGCTCCGCCACCAGAATGAGGAGCCCGGAGACGGCGTTGGCTGTGCGGCGGCCCAGGGTCTGGAGATCGTCTATGCTGAAATAATCGTACCGCATGGTGACGACGGGGACCGACCTTCCGCAGGCCAGGATCCTGACGCTGCCGTCGCTGTCCTCACTGCTGCAGCTGCCGGTGCCGGTTCCGATGCTGTCTGTCTTGGCGCTGCCTGACCCGGTGCTGTCTGCCCCGGCGCGTCTGCGCTCCAGGGCGCCGCCGGGGCTGTAGATCTGCTCGATGACGTCCGCCTGCCGGCTGATGAGCGTTTTCTTCAGATCGTACAGTTCCTTGCGCACAGCGCCGTTTTTGTTTTCCTGGACTTTGATCTTTTCCATCAGCTGTGTTGGGTCGGCGGAGTATTGTGCGCCCAGAGCAGAGACGATGCGGTGCTTCAGTACAAAATCTGCGAAGGCGGTCTGACCGGCCTTTACAGTGAAGCGGGTCATTCCCTTGTAAGCTTCCGCCTTGATGATCTTGATGAGGCCCACCTGGCCGGCGGTCTTGGGATGCGTGCCGCAGCAGGCCACGCAGTCGGCGGGGTTTTCCGGACTGCCTACGCAGACGATGGTGATATCCTCCTCGATAGCCAGCGCTTTGCGCAGAGGCATGGCCGCCGCGTCTTCCCTTCTGTCGAAATGGAGAACGGTGACCGGAACATTGGACCACACGGCCTTGTTGGCCAGCAGTTCCGCACGGTCGATCATTTCCTGGGTAAATTCGGTGTACTCCGGCCGTTCTTCCAGATTGATGTCGATGGTCATGTAGTCGTCTCCCATGTGGAAGCCGCGGTTTACACCGCCGAACTCCTGGTAGAACATACCGGACAAAATGTGTTCTCCGCAGTGCATCTGCATGTGGAGGAACCGGCGGTTCCAGTCGATCTGGCAATGCACGGGCCGCCGGGCGGTTTCGGGATCATCCAGTCCGGCGTTGCGCATGAGGGCGGCAATGTCCGTGGAAGGGGCTGAGACCTGATGATAGACGATGCCGTCCTTCTCAAATACGTAGAAAACGGGATAGTCGCCTACAAAGCCGGTGTCACAGGGCTGGCCTCCGCCTTCCGGGAAGAATACGGTGCGGTCCAATACGACCAGAAATGTGTTTTCCTGCTTCTTCGCACCCAGTTCGGTCATTTCCCCACGGTCGTAAACTGCGGCGAGAAGGGTGCTGTCGCATTGACGCAGATCCACATCTTCCCTGTATAGTTTTATAGTTTTCATATGGTTAGATTCCTTTCGTCGTTCTGAAAAAACAGCGCAGAATGCGGCTTTTGCAGCTATTTTACGGGCCGCGCTCTATCTGTTATTGTACTCTGAAAAAAACGCCGTGTAAATAAAAATGGCTTTCGCGTCCTCTTGCCTTTTGTTTTCGACTCTAGTATACTGAAAACGCCAAATTAATACCTGTATCTGATTCAATTCAATTCTGTATATTTAAAAGTTTGGGGTCGCCCCAGCTGGCGGAAAGACGCGCCAATGCGGGGGCGTACTTGTTTTGTGCGCTTTGCATGCGCAGAGAGGGAGAAGGATAATCCTTGAAAAAATATGGTTTGAGAACGTTGAAAGCGGCTTTGGGCCTGGCGATCTGCGCCTTTGGAACGTATTTGTCCATAAGGGCGAACATCGGTCTGGCGCCCTGGGACGCTTTCAGTATTGGCGTGTCCAATATCTCGGGCGTTTCCTACGGAACGGTGGTGGTCGTGACAGGACTCATCGTTTTGATCGCTGATATCGTGATGAAAGAGAAACTTGGGATCGGAACGCTGCTGGATATTGCCATCGTCGGAAAGACGGTGGATTTTTACACGTGGCTGGACCTGGTGCCGCAGCAGCACAGCCTGGCGATGGGACTGCTCATGATGGTGGCGGCCCAGTTTATTCTAGCCTTCGGTATCTACATATATATGAGCGCTGCGCTGAGCTGCGGCCCCAGAGACG
>Ga0129308_1002338_pt1 | contig 16351 bp, 16 predicted proteins | sample L827metagenome_FD_94440 | JGI IMG/M metagenome (GOLD analysis project Ga0129308, IMG submission 94440) | Ring-tailed lemur group fecal microbial communities from Wisconsin, USA - L827 metagenome | ecosystem: Host-associated > Mammals > Digestive system > Large intestine > Fecal | place: USA...
GAGTAAACCTCAGTATGCCCTCTGGGAGAAGAAACAACTTCGTTGTTCCATAAGATATGTTCTATTCCTTATTTTAAAGCATTTTACCATAAAAAGAAAGAGGAAATACATAAAAATTTATGCATTTCCTCATAATTTTCTCATCTATAATCAGAAAATATTAATTTTCCTTCGACATTTTCACAACTCAGATAATAAATCTATCTAATCTTAGTTAAAGATAGTCTCCTCTGTCTCTTTGTCAAATGCATGAATCTTTGTTAAGTCCATAGCAAATTTAACTTTATCGCCTGGTCTAGCTTTTGTTCTAGGATTTACTCTAGCTGTGAACTGAGAATCTCCGATATCAAAGTATAAGTTAGCCTCTGCACCGAGCATCTCGTATACTTTAATTGTTCCCTCGAAGATACTATCGCTAAATTTCTCAAGTGCGATCTCATCATCATGAACATCCTCTGGACGAATACCAAGAACAACTGTCTTTCCAACGTATCCACCAGAAACTAATTTCTTAGCTTTTTCAGCTGGAACTGTGATCTTATATCCAACTAAGTCAAATACTACTTTGTCTCCGCTCTTCTCAACTTTAACGTCTGCAAAGTTCATTGTAGGAGCTCCGATGAATCCAGCAACGAATAAGTTACCTGGTCTATCATATAAGTTCTGAGGGGAATCGATCTGTTGAACGATACCATCTTTCATAACTACGATTCTTGTTCCAAGTGTCATAGCCTCTGTCTGGTCATGTGTTACATAAATGATTGTTGTTCCTAAATCCTGATGTAATCTAGAAATCTCAATACGCATCTGTCCTCTTAATTTAGCATCCAAGTTTGATAAAGGCTCGTCCATTAAGAATACCTTTGGTTTACGAACGATAGCACGACCCATAGCAACACGCTGTCTCTGTCCACCAGATAAAGCCTTTGGTTTACGATCTAATAAATTCTCAAGACCTAAGATTCTAGCTGCCTCTTTTACCTGTTTGTCAATCTGCTCTTTTGGAACTTTTCTTAATTTTAATCCGAATGCCATATTGTCATATACAGACATATGTGGATACAAAGCATAGTTCTGGAATACCATGGCGATGTCACGATCTTTAGGCTCTACATCGTTTACCAATTTTCCATCAATTCTTAATTCACCTTTAGAAATCTCTTCAAGTCCTGCAACCATACGTAATGTTGTAGATTTACCACATCCTGATGGTCCTACGAAAATGATAAACTCTTTGTCTGCAATCTCTAAGTTAAAATCTCTTACTGCGTTAAATCCATTTGGATATATTTTATAAATATGTTTCAATGATAAACTAGCCATTTTTTTTCCTCCTTGACCTTCTGTATATTATCCTTAATCACAATATATACTATACTCCTTTTTCTTTTTTCTGGCTATTCTCAGATTAAACAAATAAATTTTTATAAATTTGTGACTTTTAAACATTGTATTTTTTTGTTCTATGCAATAGTACTAGTAGACACCTCTTTTTCTCCGCATCATGCTAAAAAAAACCTCCAATTAGAGGGGATTTATTCCCTCAAATTGGAGATTTTTAGCGATATTATATAATTTTGGCTCCTAAATATTGTATGCTTTTTCATATACAATTTGCATAATTTTTACGTGAATTTTGCAGCTTTTTTAGGACTCTATACCTTATTTTTACTTTCCTCTTGCTTTCTTTGTTCTGCCTCTTTTAATCTCTTCTTAAAAATAGAATCTTGAATCGTCGGAGAAATTATTTTCTTACGTACAAAAAATTGATATACCCCTTCTAAGTGCAATTTTTCAATAAGCGCTGGTATTTTCTCTATCCTTCCATCGATCAAAATATCAATATCTTCCACGCATATTGCAAGCTTCGTATTGATACTCCTTCCATGCTCATCTAAAAATTGTTTTAGCTCTGCTACTGGAAAGAAAAACAAAACCACATTAGGCACAACCGTATTAATATCATTTACCAAGAGTGCTCTATCCGCTGTGCTGATACCCCCTGATATTTTCATATTTGGATAATTTTCTTTTAACATCTCCATCAAAAGTTCTACTTTTTCTTCTTCTTTTCCGACAATATAAAGTGAATTTTTCGTGCGATCAAATCTTGCAAACAATTGATATAGATAATGAAGTATATATGGTAACTCTTCACTTGATTTTTCCTTGCCATTCACAGCTTCTTCTATGTTTTGATCTCCAGGTAAAACAAGATCTAAACCTTCTAAAAATTGAGCAATTTCTTCTTCATCCTGCGCTAAAATTGAAGTTTGCGTGCTGACAAAATAAATTTTATTTAACAGAGAATCATTAAGATAAGATTTCGTCAAACTCATCGCTCGATCCAGCCGCAAAGAATCAACTGAAGCTCCAAGAACTTTCTCTCTTTTTGCATTTCCCTCCATTCTACCACTTGTTCCTTTCCTACTGATTTTGCATTTACTATGAAAGTCCCTGTCAAGCGGGCAGACAAAGACAAATTTATTTGGATTTGTCTGCACATTTGACAGACTAACCTGTATGGGTACGTAGAGCGATAGCTCGGAGTACGAATACAGGTGCGATTTTCAGAGTGCCTTGGCACGGAGCAATCGGACTTTCATTCATGGTGGTGCCTGCGATAGCAGGCATGTCAGTTTACTATAAAATTCCCATCAAATATCAAATCAAACTAAACAAACATATTGGCTTTTAACTTGATATTTGACATACTAAACAGTTTTTAATACCCTCTAGGGCACACCGCATCCTATTTCTCGTCATCTTCTTCACGATCACTATTATTTCTTCCAAGTATAATCTGAATATCAACATCCGACTCGAGTTTTCCAACTTGAATCTTTGCATCTGGTAAATACTTTTTAAGATCTTTTCCCATTCCTTCCTCAGATACAATAATTAAACCATCCTCTGGTGCCTCGGAACCATAGGTGTCAATCGCTTTTATAGTAAATCCTTCTTTTTCTAATTTCTTCTTCCACTCGGCAGCAATCCCCTGAATATAGGCTCCATTTAAAATTTCAATATTCAATGTCTTAGAATCTTCGATATCTTTATCTTCCTCGGAATCATCTTCTGCTTTTACTTCTTCCATCATATTTGTAAGAGCAGACGCTGCTTTATCACTATTGATAATATATTTGTCATCCTTTCTGCTGCCTTTTACAGTGTAAAAATTAATCTTCTTTTCCTTCAAGTCCATAAAATTATCAATATATTTTGTAATATCATTTACATTTCCATTTGTGCTTAATAATTGATAATAGCTATTAAGATAATCTAGCATCTCAGATCTTGTAGAAACTTGCATTGCCTTTGCAACATATTTTTTTAAATAGTTGCTGGCCGCTTTAATTCTTCCATTTTCATCTAAAGAATCTGATTTTGTACTAATCGTCTTATTCGTATTATTTGTTGTCGTTGATGGATCTGGCTCTGTATTTCTTGTACTTTTCTCTTCCTGTAATTCTTTCTTTTTCTGATCTTTATCCAAAAAAGTTACAATTCCTAATGCCTTATATCCTCCTATTTTTACTACTCCTGGACCTGCAGTTGCTATATTTCCTTCCATACCACGATAGTAAATCTCGCTGTCTAGATTATACTCCATTGGCTCTAATAAATTAATAAAAGAGATAAAATCTTCGAAATTTAGAGTCTCATAACTTGGAATTTCCTCTTGGAAAACCTCTTCCATCGCTTTTACAGTTTGCTCATATTTTTCTACAGAACTTCCATAATACTTTCCAATATCAGTCAAGTATATCTCGCTCTCAACAGAGTCACTAATACTAGATAAATCCTTTTTCAAATCTTTTGACAGAGACACTACCGCATCTGTAGGAAACATAATAATATTTACTTTATTTACATTTGTGTTAAAATCTCTAAGAGCAATATAATCTACTTCTGGAGTATCCGGGTCATCTAAAAACATGGCAGTCAATAAATTATCATTTAATACCTCATCGTCAAACTCTACTTGATTATTCGCCTTCTGATACCTTCGTCCATAAATAAAACGTACAGAAGTATACGTAATCATACTTGTCAGTATAAGAAGAAAAAGAAGGATTATGATTGGTACTACCTTACTTAGGCTATTTTTTTCTTGAGGCTCCCTCTTTTCTCTCGGATCCGTTGCCTTATGATTATTCACTTTTCTTCTTCCTTTCGCTACACTTTTCATTCCGTTTAAGTATATCAAACATATTCTCTTATTTCAAGTTTTGTTTTATACTATATACAATGAAAGTTTTTGTTAATTACTATGAAAGTCCCTGTCAAGCGAGCGGGCAAGGGCAAATTCATTTGCCCTTGTCTGCACATTTAACATACTAACCTGTATGATAAATAGAGCATTTCGTGAGGTTTTTTCGAACTTCGTGCGAATTTCGTTCGAAGGAACTTGGCGAGGTATTTTCGAGTCTAGTGAATCAAACTTTCATTCATAGTAATGTCTGCGATAGCGGGCATGTCAGTTTATTATGATATAATAATCAGTATAAGGAGATTTAAGAGTGAAAGAAAAATTAAAGAAAGGAAAATTGCAAACACATTATCTTTCATTCTTTATGTTTGCATCTTAAATGAACAAGTAAACTTGTTCGCTTGAGACTTGGTACAAATTATGAAAACTGTTTTAATTACAGGTTCTTCTCGAGGAATCGGCAAGGGAATTGCTTTAAAATTTGCCAAAGAAGGATACCGTGTTGTTTTAAATAGCGGTCACAACGAAAATGCATTATCTAAGACAAGAGAAATTTGCGAGAAACTAGGAGGCACTGCCATTTCCTATTTTGGAAATATTGCAGACCCTGTTTTTGTTCAATACATGATACAAGATATTGAAAAAAAATTTGGACCAATCGACTGTCTCATCAATAACGCTGGTATTTCCTACATTGGTCTTTTGACTGATATGAGTATAGAAGACTGGAACACTGTTATAAATACAAACTTAAACTCTATTTTTTATTGCTGCAGACAAGTAATTCCATCAATGGTAAAACGACAATCTGGCTCTATTCTCAATATTTCCTCTGTATGGGGTGAGGTCGGAGCATCATGTGAAGTTGCCTACTCGGCAAGTAAAGGAGCTGTCAATGCATTTACAAAAGCACTCGCAAAGGAACTTGCCCCAAGTCATATAAATGTAAATGCAATCTCATGTGGCGTCATTGACACCCAAATGAATCGCTGTTTTACAGAGGAAGAAAGAGAAATCCTAAAAGAAGAAATCCCAGCGGGAAGATTTGGAAGTTGTAATGAAGTAGGAGAACTTGCCTACTCTCTCGCAACTGGCACATCTTACCTCACTGGGCAAATTGTTCGATTAGATGGCGGCTGGATTTAGCCCCCTATTTCATTTATCTCATTACTCGTCATCTAAACTTGTAAATTCACTTACTGGTATCTTTTTCTTTTTCAATCTATCATAGATAAAGGTGCGAAATAACGCATACAATACAGATATAAACGGTATAAAAAGAAGGATACCCACAATGCCAAACAAATTTCCGCCTACCGTCACTGCCACTAAGACCCATATAGAAGGAAGTCCGACTGAGTTTCCAACAACATGTGGATAGATGAGATTTCCTTCTATTTGCTGCAAAACTAAAAATAAAATAAGAAATTCTACTGCCTTAATTGGTGCAACTGTGGCAATTAAGAGTGTAGCAATGGCACATCCTATAAATGCTCCCACAACTGGAATCAACGCTGTAAAAGCTAAAAGCACTGCAATTAATACTGCATATGGAAGCCTAAGAATACTCATACTAACAAAAAACAAAAGTCCCAAAATGCATGCTTCCAGACATTGTCCTGAAAAAAACTTTGAAAAAGTTTTAGAACTTAATCTCGCCACATAAAGTATTTTTTCTGCAGTTTTTTTAGAAAGAATTGCATATAATACTTTCTTAGATTGAACAGCAAGCTTTTCTTTTTGCATTAAAAGATAAATAGAAAAAATAAACGCTACTACAGTGTTTACAACAATACTCACTACGTTTCCAATAATACTAAAACTAGAACCCAAAACTTTCGTAAATCCGCTTTGCAAACTTCCAAAAATTTTATTCGTAATACCAGCCCAATCAATATCAATACTTCCTGTTACTTTCATAAAATCTGGCCATCTCTGCATTAAGGTATCCAATTCTCTTTGCAAAGATTCCAACGCCTCTGGCAACCTAGAGGCTAATGTTTGAACTGTCAATGTAAGCTGTGGAATGACAATAACAACCACTAAAAATAAAACAAAAAAAACAGCTGCCAATGTAATTAAATAGCTAATAATTCGTTTAAAACGATAAAGCTTACTTTCCTTTTTTACATTTTCAAATAAAAGTCTCTCAATATTTTTCATTGGAATATTGAGAATAAATGCAATCACACAGCCAATTAAAAAAGGTAAAAATAAATTAAAAATAAATTGAATTCCTCTTCCTATTAGACCAAAATTTTGTAAAATCCAGTAGAATAAAATAACAAAACAAACTGGAAATATTATCGTTTTTATTTTTATTTTATCAAAATCCACTTGATATCCTCCTCCCATTTCGTAATAAGATATCATGTTCAACTATAAAAATCAAGCCATCAGTTTCTTTCAATTTTCATACAATTTAAATAAAGCAATTATATGTATTCTCACTCAGACTTATACTATAAACTTTTATTGGTTTTTTTACCTTTTATTACCATTTAAATTTTTACTATTGTCTGATATATTTCTAATTTTTTTATAGTTTTCGCAACTTTGGCACATTTTATCTTGATAATCCGATTTATGTGTACTATTCCGAACTATTATCCGTTGCATCTTTTTGTCGTAATATAGTATACTTTATTTAATCAATAGATGATTGAGTTTCTTTGATTAACTATAACTAAAAATGAGAGGAGAATCTTTATGAAGAAAGATTTAAAAAAGTTATTTTCGGCTCATCATCCAGATAAAGATTTTTTGAAAAAGAATTGTAACCACTATTATTGTGATATGCTATCCATTGCTTCTATTATTCCGTCAGCAGATCGTGTTACTAATCCTTTTTCGCATTCTCATGAAGAATATGAATTTCTAATTCCTTATGGACCAATTCCGATGATTTTAGTGGAGGATGCGGTGTATTTTGGAGAAGTTGGCTACGTATATCCGTTTGAGAGTAACCAGGAACATTCCACAAAATTCCGTATATCCAATGTCGCACATGATCGAATTGTAATTGATAAGGCTTTTTTTGAATCAGTATTAGAAAAAAAAGGTTGCCTTGGCAAAGAATTCGGGCTTCCTTTTGAATGTTCTAATGAGTTAAAATCTTATATTCAACTCTTTAAAGACGAATTCGATAAAGGCAACCGTCGAGATTTTTGTAAGCTAGAAAACCTAGCCTTTTTAATTTCCGCTACTATGGTTGAATTAGAGTTTTCTCATGAGACAACACGCCACAAAGATAGCCAGCAATACCAAAAAGGTATTTTTCACATTGCCTCCTATATGAACCGCAACTATACGGAGGAATTACAGGTGGAAGATTTAGCAAATATGTGTAAGCTCTCTAAAAATTATTTTATTTCATCTTTCAAAAAAGTAATGGGTGAGACGCCATATAGTTATTTAACAAAACTGCGTATTTCAAAAGCTAAAGTTCTTCTAGAAACGACAGATCTTCCCATCCAGGAGATTGCCGCTTCTTGCGGATTCCAAAAGTCTAATACTTTTACATCTCTTTTTAAAAGTGTCACTTCTAAGACACCATCTGAATACAGAAAGTCATTGCTCTAGGCATTCTATATAGAAATACGGTGAAGGGAGTGTTTGAATTCTATTTAAGATATACTATATTTATTTTCAAAATTCGAGGGGTAGAGGATACAGAAAATAAATATAGTAAATTACAAATAGTCTTCAAATACTTCCCTCACCGTATTTCTTCTTTTTACGCAGTAATATAAGTTTTCACATACTAAAGCTACATACCTACTATAAATGACTTACGACATCACTCTCTTTGAGCAAAATAAACTCACTAAATAAAAAACTCCATAATATATACGACAAGACAGGCGAGAATAGACACCTGAAATAAACTTCCACCTTTGTAAGCTAAAATGACTGCCACAATCAACGCTGCTAGCGCAGAATACATGCTATTTGTAGCACTCAAAATAGCTGGAAATGTCATAACTGTCAAGGTCACAAATGGCACATAGTACAAAAAAGAACGTATAAACGTATTTGTTATTTCTTTACGAATCAATGTAAGCGGTAAAAGGCGAATTAAATATGTCACTATCGCCATTACCATAATGTAAATATAAATATTATGCTGCATTTTTCTCATCCTCCACTGGAAATAAAGCTGCTGCTATACCAGCAATTACTATCGTCAATATAATAATCTTAAATCCTGATGATATCTTTGCAAACAGCGATATTTTTGAAAATAAAAAACTCAATATGACAGAAACCAAAACAATTCCTCTAAGTACCTTATTCTCTCTTGCTGGCGGAATAACAATGGCGATAAACATGCCATAGAGTGCCACTCCAAGCGCACTTAATATTCTATCTGAGAGTATATTTCCTGATACTACCCCAAGAAGTGTTCCAAAAACCCATCCTAAAAGTGCAACGCTAATTACACCGTACGAATAGATAGGTTTTAGCTTCCCCTCTACACTGCTTGAAACTCCAAATACCTCATCCGTATTTCCAAACGCTATCAAAAACCGATGAAAAAACTTTGCATTCGGGTCAATTTTTTGAGATAGCGAACAAGACATTAAGCAGTATCTCAAGTTTATAATTAATTGTGTCATCGCCATCTCAAAATATGTTCCACCAGCGACGATGACATCAAGTCCCGCAAACTGTCCTGCCGATGTAAAATTTGTCCCCGATATTAAGACTGCCTGAAACAAAGATAGGCCCATCTTTTTTGCCATAATTCCAAAAGTAAAGGATACTGCTATGTATCCAAGACAAATTGGGAACCCATCTTTGACTCCCTTTTTCCAGTATATAAGGTTTTCTTTCATACCCTATCCCAATCCTTTCCTTCTTTTTCGTCACTGTTTCTCATTATACTATAATATTTTTTAATATGCTATCTTTATCGATAAAATCTTATACTTTGTAATAATTTTTTTCCTATTTCTCTTTTCTTCTTTTTATGCTATAATTATTATACAAAAAATATTTATTTTAGATAAGTCAAATTATATCGACTTTTTAATTACTATGAAAGTCCCTGTCAAGCGGACGGGCAAAGTCAAATTTATTTGCCCTTGTCTGCACATTTGACAGATTGACCTGCATGATAAATAGAGCACTTCGTGAGGTTTTTTCGAACTTCCTTGCGATAGCTCGGAGTGCAAATACAGATGCGACTTCCAGAGTGCCTTGGCACGGAGCAATCGGACTTTCATTCATGGTGGTGCCTGCGATAGCAGGCATATCAGTTTAAACGCTAAAAGGGAGGGATTCTATGTTTGAGCTTGAACGCAGACAAACAGCATATGAACGTGTGATTGACCACGTCCATGAAAACATCATATCTGGAACATATAGACTTGGATCAAAATTGCCTCCAGTTGATTATTTATCAGAAATTTTAGATGTCCCATCATCTACCGTTTCTGACGCATTAAAAACTTTAGAAACTTTAGGTATTATTATAAATCGTCCAAACGGCGCTTGCTATATTTCCAATCAATTACAGAAATCTCTCTTGAGCACTTTATCGATGATGTTTGTCCTGGAAAATTTAGACTATGTACAGATATCTCAGTTCCGATCTGCTCTAGAATTCAAGGCATTGGAGCTCGCAATCCAAAATAATACTGACAGCTATATGAAACAACTAAGCTCCCTCGTAAAAGGAATGGGAGAAAGCACTTCTCAGGAGGAAATTGCCCAGTTTGATATCCAGTTTCACGCCACAATTGCTCTCATGTCTCAAAATAAATTTATTATCAATTTACTCAAGTCCATCAACGTATTAACAAGTGAACTTATTCATAATGTTCGTGGTCAAATCCTCACAAACGGTGGTCCCAATTCTAATTTACAAAAATCTCACGAACAAATTTTAACAGGAATTGGTGAGCGAAATTATGAAAAAGCTGCTGCTGGACTTAAGATTCATTTTAATATTGTTGATAATACATTAAACAAACAAAATGCTAGCTGCTAAAATTTTTCTTAAAAATAAATAAAAAAGTACGATAAAGTCATTAGATTTTTCATCTAACTCTTTATCGTACTTTTTTATTTCAACAATTCAAAATATATCCAAGGATTGCTCCCACAATTCCTCCCACAATATGAGTCAAATTGGCCACATTATCCTTAATAAAAATTCCATCATATACTTGACCACCGATATAAATAATGAAAACTAATAAAAAGGTCATTGGAATCTTTCCCTCCTCCATACTTGTGATGGAAGAAAGTAAAATAAATGCAAAAATGACACCACTTGCTCCCAGAAGCTGAATATGAGGAAATAAGACAAAATTTACAATACCTGTCACTAATGCTGTCGCTATAATGACAAGGACAAGCTTCTCTGATCCATATTTTTCCTCTAATAACGGACCTACCACAAGTAATAACGTCATATTGCCCATAAAATGATTCCAGTCAGCATGTCCAAATATATGCCCTATCATTCTGATATAGGTTAAGGGCTGAAGCAAGGATGAGCGATACACACTAAAAAATGTAGTATTAGTCCATCCTCCTGTCACCTTATTTAATATCAATGCTATCAAGCAAACTAAAAAGAATCCCAAAATAATGGGTGAATTAAAAGAAATTTTCAGGTTTCTTACGTACCCCTGCATACTTACTCCTCTCAAATAATATAATTATTACCTCTTTCTCTCTCCCACTCCATTAAATCTGCAATTGTATATTTTTCTACCACAGATTCAATCGCCTCATTTAACTCTTTCCAAATACGCAATGTCACACAATCCTCTGATCTGTCACAAGTATTTTCTGGAGTAACAAGACATTCTACGGGAGCTAAATTTCCTTCTGTCAATTTTAAAATCATCCCAACTGTATATTCTTCTGGATCTTTCCCTAATCGATATCCCCCTTGAGGTCCTCTTGTACTTCTCACATATCCTGCCTTTGTCAGAATAGAAATAATCTGCTCCAAATATTTTACCGAAATGTCTTGTCTCTTTGCTATCTCTTTTACTCTGACTGGTCCCTCCACACCATACTTTGCAATATCTAGCATAAGGCGCAGCGCATATCTTCCCTTTGTAGATATTTTCATCCCTATCATCTCCTATCTTATTATTATGGCTTTTAATCTCTACCTTTCCCATATAGTTTACTAAAAAAAACAGGAAAAAACAACGTTTTTTTGTTATTTCTTCCTGTTTTACCATTTTTTTCATTTTCAATAAATTTGCATTATCATTGCTCTTTCGCTTATCTAATTCACTTTCCCCTCTTTTTATAAATCATCCTAAAGAAGTTTTACAAAATAGAATCATTTATTATTTTATCTCGGCTATCGTCTCAATCATCTTTTTGCCTATATCTGTTTGCAAAAACATAGACCGTCGCAAGGCTCATTATTCAACAAACAATGGTGTTGAATAGTAGCGGTCTCCACTATCTGGAAGTAAAGCTACAATTGTCTTTCCAGCATTTTCTTTGCGTTTTGCCTGTTCAATTGCCGCATAAAGAGATGCTCCTGAAGAAATTCCAACTAAGATTCCCTCTGCTTTTGCCAATTCTTTTGCTGTCTTAAATGCATCATCTGCCTCAATTGGCATAATTTCATCATAAATCTCTGTATCTAATACGTTTGGCACAAACCCAGCTCCAATTCCCTGAATCTTATGTGGACCTGAAATGCCTTTTGACAAAACTGGAGATGTGGATGGCTCTACTGCCACAATTTTTACATCTGCTTTTTTCTCTTTTAAATAAGTTCCAGTTCCTGTCAAAGTTCCACCTGTTCCGACACCAGCGATAAAAATATCTACTTCTCCCTCTGTGTCATTCCAAATCTCTGGACCTGTTGTCTCTTTGTGAATCTTAGGGTTTGCTGGATTATCAAACTGACCTGGAATAAAACTATTCTCAATATTTCCTGCGAGCTCATCTGCCTTTGCAATTGCACCTTTCATACCTTTTGCACCCTCTGTCAGTACAATCTCAGCGCCATATGCCTTTAAAATATTTCTTCTTTCTACACTCATTGTCTCAGGCATTGTCAAGATAACTTTATATCCCTTAGCAGCTGCAATTGCCGCTAAACCAATTCCTGTATTACCAGAAGTCGGTTCGATAATTGTAGCACCTTCTTTTAAAATTCCCTTTTCTTCAGCATCCTCAATCATCGCTTTTGCAATACGATCCTTTACACTTCCAGCTGGATTTAAATATTCCAATTTTACAAGAATCTTTGCCTTTAAATCATACTTCTTCTCTAAATTAGTTACCTCTACAAGCGGTGTGTTACCAATTAATTCTAATGCACTCTTATATACTTTTGCCATTTTTAATCCTTCTTTCTTTATATTTTTTAATTTCATATTTTTCCTACTTGATTTATATGAATTATATTATATCTTACCTGGATTGTCAATACTTAATTTAAAAAAATTAAAAATTCATCTAAAAAAAGACGAGCATTATATAGAAAGCTATACAATACTCGTCTTTTTAATGAATCGAACTATAAATCTATTTATTGTAACAATTTATCTCTTATGCTAAGGCAGCTGTAATGATAGCCATAGAGTAAACCTCCAAAGCATTACATCCTCTAGAAAGGTCATTAATTGGAGCATTTAACCCAAGTAGGATTGGTCCGTATGCATCAAATTTACCTAAACGCTGAGCAATTTTATATCCAATATTTCCAGAATTAATATCAGGGAAAATAAATGTATTGGCATGTCCTGCAACCTTAGAACCTTTACATTTTGTATCTGCAACTCTTGGAGATACCGCTGCGTCAAACTGCATCTCTCCCTCAGCAATTGCTAAATCAGGTGCTTTCTTTCTTGCCATCTCAGCAGCTTTTCTCATCTTCTCTACATCCTCTCCCTTACCAGAACCAAATGTAGAGTAGCTTAAAAATGCAACCTTTGGATCAATACCGAAAATCTTACCACATTTAGCAGACTCGATAGCGATCTCTACCAACTCTTCCTCATTTGGCTTAATATTGATTGCACAGTCAGACATAGCAAGAACCTCGTTTTCTCCTGTAGCAGATGGACGAACAAGAATAAAGCAAGAACTTACAATAGAATTGCCTGGCTTTGTCTTAATAATCTGTAATGCAGGGCGAACTGTATCAGCTGTGGAGTACGTAGCGCCTCCAAGAAGAGCATCTGCCTTTCCCATTTTTACAAGCATTGTTCCAAAATAATTAGCCTGAGATAAAGTTTTTCTCGCCTGCTCTGGTGTAATACCTTTGCCTTTTCGAAGCTCACAAAAGAGCTCTACCATCTTATCCATCTCTTCTGGATCATAGTTTGCTGGATCAATAATTTCTGCACCGCGAATATTATATCCGCTCTCCTCTGCTGATGCATATATCTCTTCCTCATTACCAAGTAAAAGTGGAGAAAGGAATGTACTAGCTAATAAACGAGAAGCTGCCTCTAAAATACGAGGATCTGCTCCCTCTGTGAAAACAATCTTCTTTGGATTCTTCTTTAAAACTTGAATCATATGACCAAAACCAAAACCTTGCATTATTTTTTCCTCCTAAAAATACATTTCTTATTTACTTATTATAATAACCATTTTTCTTCAAATTGCAAGGCTAATTTTTTGTGTTTCTTCTAATAAATCAAGCCTTTTTATCGCTTAAATCCATGTTTTTTTCTAAATCCAAAGAACTCTTTGTTAAATTTTTATCTATTTTTTACAAGAAAATTGTTCAGATAAAAATACAATTTTTTTGTAAAAAAAAGAGAGAAATTGCATACATATTCACCTCCCTTTTTTATGTTTTAGTGTATTATTTTACTTTTATTTTTTTGGGTTTAAAAAATATTTTTTAAGTTAGGGACTTTATTTGCAGTTCTTATGCCGTTTGAAATTGCATACATTATACAGTATTTTTTATACATAAAAAAGAAGGGAATAACCCTTCTTTTTTACATGCAGTATTTTGCATACAATATACACTTTTCCTTATTTTATGCTGTATTCCAAACACTCATAAATAAGATAACTTCCCTCCATAATTTCGGCTGGAAGTAATGCTCTCGCCACTAATTTTTCCTCATCTGGCTGGTCTACTCTCACAAGGTGCGCATAGTCCCCATCGATACGGTCTACAATATATTCCACCGCCTCCATTCTCTCACCTCCTTTGCTTCTTTTCTTTGCATTTTTTCTAAAAATTACTCTCTCATTTCCTCTTATCTGAGAATTAATTTTTCCCTTATTTTTACAATTTTAAAATTGTTTTTTTCCTTGTGCATAAGTTTGTTAATTATTTTTCAATTTGTTTTTAGTAATTAAAGACAAATTTTCTCGTTTTTCTATCTTAAATTTCGTAAAAATTTATAGGAATAATTTAGCTTGTTTTTATCCTCTACGCTTCTGTACGTTATATACAATTAATTTATTATATTATCTATCTTACTGATAGAACAATAAATCCCTTTCTTTGAATATTAGAAATATTAAGCTTCCTTTCCGCCTAAACAGTTAATAGAGTGTGCCATATAGCCTGCACCAAATCCATTATCAATATTTACAACACTAACTCCGCTGGCACAGCTGTTTAACATCGCTAATAATGCAGCTAATCCATTAAAATTCGCTCCATATCCAACAGAGGTAGGCACTGCGATAACAGGCTTATCTGTCATTCCACCAACTACAGAAGCTAACGCTCCCTCCATACCAGCAACGACAACTACTACATTTGCCTCTTTAATTTCATCCATCCTATTAAAAAGACGATGAATTCCTGCCACTCCCACATCTGAAATTTGCACGACATGATTTCCTAAATATCTCGCTGTCAAGGCAGCTTCCTCTGCCACTGGTATATCAGATGTTCCTGCACATACAACTGCAATTTTCCCCTTATTTTTTACAAAAGGTTCCTCATCTAAAATCATAATTCTAGAATCTTCATAATACTCCATTTTATTACAGATTTTGACCACTTCCTCATATTTTTCTCTATCACATCTTGTTCCGAGAATATGTTTGCTTCCATGAATCAACATATTTTTGACAATATTTTTAATCTGCTTTGCCGATTTTCCTTCACAGTAGATTACCTCTGGCACTCCTGTTCTCTTTTCCCTATCATAATCAATACAGGCATAATCCATATCTGGAGTCTCTATCTGCTCTTTTGCTTCCTCAATAGAAATTTCCCCATTTTTTACCTTTTGTAAAATCTCTTCTATCGTCATTTTCTCAATCCTTTCTCTAATACTTTCCCTTTCATTTTATGATAGCAAACTACTATTTTAATTACAAGCAAGAAGCAACTAAGTTCACGAAAATCAAATGTCATAATATTTGATTTCCGTGGACTGAATCTCTCCCCGATTCATCTCTTTTCTCCAAAAAAAAACTATCACATAAAAGATAGCTTTTCTCTATGTGATAGTTCCTTTTCTTGACACTCCCCATAGCTAAAGCTAGGGGGCTATAAGACACTATTTGATAAAATTTATAAAAAAACTACTGTACAGCCTTAAATGCCTCATCCAAATCTTGAATAATATCTGCAATATTTTCTGTACCAATAGATAAACGAATCGTATTAGGCTTGATACCCTGATCCAATAATTCCTCCTCTGTGCACTGACTATGTGTCGTTGTAGCTGGATGAATTACGAGAGATTTTACATCCGCAACATTTGCCAAGAGAGAAAAGAGCTCCAAATTATCAATGAAATCTTTTGCTTTCTGAGCATCTCCTTTAATTTCAAAAGTAAAGATAGAGCCTCCGCCATTTGGGAAATATTTCTTATATAATTCTTTTTGGCTCTCATCTTTTGCCACAGATGGGTGATGAACTTCCTCTACCTGTGGATGATTACTCAAATATTGTACAACTTTTAGCGCATTCTCCACATGACGCTCCACGCGAAGAGATAATGTCTCTAAGCCCTGAAGGAAGAAAAATGCATGGAACGGAGAAAGAGTTGCACCAGTATCTCTCAAGAGAATGGCACGAATCTTTGTCACAAACGCTGCCGCTCCCACCGCTTTTGTAAAGCTAATTCCATGATAACTCGGATTTGGCTCTGTGAGTGATGGGAATTTTCCAGATGCTTCCCAGTCAAACTTTCCACTATCTACAATCACTCCTCC
>Ga0129308_1002340_pt1 | contig 16342 bp, 12 predicted proteins | sample L827metagenome_FD_94440 | JGI IMG/M metagenome (GOLD analysis project Ga0129308, IMG submission 94440) | Ring-tailed lemur group fecal microbial communities from Wisconsin, USA - L827 metagenome | ecosystem: Host-associated > Mammals > Digestive system > Large intestine > Fecal | place: USA...
GGCTATATAATCCATTTTTACTCCTCTTTTATGGGTGAAACGGATAAAATCGAGGCTATTTTATGCCCTTATTGGGGGCGAATAAGCCCCCGGAATGTGAACGGGTATGCTCCGGAATATGCAGAAGCCAGTACCGCCTACAAAGCCGTAATCATCGTAGTAGTTCTGCACATGTACCACTGCATTGGAAGACAGATTCTTCCCGGTGCACTCACCCTGCTGTGTCAGCCGGCCCAAAGCGTCATACCGGTAATACGTCCACTTAGGGCTGCCTTGAGCACGCTGGTTGCCGTCCTGGGAGAAAGTAGGCAACAGTAAGTGACAACTTCCACCAAGTAGTTCAGTATGTTTATGAAAATCCCTACTTGTACACAATGGTATAAGCAGGGATTCATTAAGATTTAATGGAATTAAAATACCTGATATTCAGTAAACACTCACAACGATGAAAGAACTTTAAAATCCATTTTGTCGTATATAATATAATATGCCTTCTAAAGAATTATACAATAAAAAGTATTTCTGGAGTTCACTTACATAAATGTAACAATAGTGATTGTTTTCATTTACCAATTCTTGTTGCAATGTTTTCCCTACCTTAATCTTACTGCTTATAATCCATGTTAGCTCACTTTTATATCTCAATTGAGTTATTGAGTCCATCGGACAATTTCTCCATGTTATAGCTCTTACAGTATCGGGAAGTACAACATATTCCCACTCATTGTCAACTATGGGGTAGTTTAAATCTATTTCTGCACCTGTTATTCGATAAACAAATAATTCAAAATAATCACTATGACTCCAGCCAATAAAATCCTTATGAAATATTACATCAGCATTTATATAATTAGGAAAAAGGCATTCAAAATCTTTTTTTTTCAAGGGAGTATAAGCTATCTCGCTATAAACTCCATAACAAATAATGGAAATAATTCCTCCTAATAGTATATAACTGATTACTTTTTTCATTTCTTTTTATTTTATTACTGGTACAATTGCATATCCATAACCATATATCAAGAAATCTTTTCCACCATCAGCTTTTCCAGGTCTTCCAACCCATGTAGCAAAATCTCGAAAAGGTCTGCCGTCCATATTAAAATCATATTTATCCATATACTTTTCTGAACCAATAAGCACCTTACCTTTTTCAGCATCTATTAAAGTCATTTTTAATGTTCCATAAGTCTTTCCTGTATTGGTCAATCTCCAAATAAAATTCTTATAAATAGGATTCTTCTGACTAAAAGATGATGTATTTACTCCATGGAGTTCTATTTTGCTTTGGTCTACGAATAAAGGATCTCCAGATTTCCCTTTCCACCAAGCATCTGCTTCAGCCTTTGTTAAGTATCCATCATAATCCGGCCTGTCTTTAAGGTTTGTATAACTTTTCAAGTAATTAGTTCGTGCTTCATCATCTACCAAACCATTATACCCCAAATCATGACTTAATGCCTCTTCGTGAGACATGCCTTGCTTAAAGCTTGACTTGCTCATTATAATGGCTACGCCTTGCAGACCTTCATCATCGGTACCAAGTAACTTGCCTTCTTCATCATAAATCGGGCTTGTGAACATTCCTGTCGGATCGATATATCGTACTGGATTATTATTACAATATGCATACATTCCTATTGAATAATACTTCCCCGCCAGCGGGTCGTTCGTTGTAAACCTCCCCAGCGCCGCATCATAATGCCTCGCCCCATAATCATACCAATTCAAACCCTTCTTCGTATCAAGTTCCTTGCCGTTATACTTATAAGGTTGAACACTATTGCTACCTGCAAAGACACCGCCGAATGGATAGTAATGGTTCGTTTCCTCAACAGTACCTGACTGGCTGATGACTACCCGATTGTTCCCCTGGTGATCCTTCAAGTAGTAATGATACTTGCTGTCACTCAAAGTAACATAGCCCTCTTCGGTAAGGAGCAACTTTTGGACACCGTTTTCATAGACCACGTTTCCGCAATAATCCGTCGTGATGACAGTGCTGCCTATCTTATGAACGGTTTTCAGCTTGGTGCCGTCTGCTGCATAAGTATAGGTGATGGTACTACCGTCACTGAACGTTACTACACTTGGCAAATTTAAGCAATTATATGATATATCGGTGATTCCCTTGTTTAAATCTTTAGTTAAATTGCCGTTGGCGTCGTAGGCGTACTCGTTCTCCTGCTTCACAGCGTCCTTAAATTCGAAGCCATTGTTGTAGGCGGAAGCCGTTGCGGCATCATCCACAACACGACCCACTTGCCGGTAAAAAATAAAATTTAATCATGATTTAAATTCCAAAAGTCATTAAACATGATGCAATCTATCTTAGACTTCTTTCCATTTATAATTATCCTAGTCAAATATATCATTTCGAATGGCAATAATTGATTGATTTTTTCTTCTTTTCTTATTTCTTCTATATTCCATTGAAAAGCCAAACTCAACATCTTTTTAGAAAAATATCTCTCTTTTACTAACTCTACGTTGTACTTACCATAATCTATATAAGAAGATGAATATGAAAACATATTGGATTGAGTCCAGATTGTAGACAAAAGCGAGAGGCTGACTTGGTCCGTTCGCTCTAAAATATAAACCGTATCACTTTTTTGTATATTCAGCTGCTCGAAAATATGGCTCTCTCTTCTTACTTCATTGTATTTTTTTATAAAGTACTTAAAAATTTCATTGGTAGAATTATCTTGTGTTTGCAATATTTGCTTCTGACAAGCTGCAACTCTATTTGATATCTTAGTCCAGTTCTGTGAAAACATTCTCAAACTGCATACTTGTAGCATTAATATAAATATTATTATTCTATTCATTTGCATCTATATTAACTTAGTTGTACCGCATATGCGGTACAACTAAAATTATCAATAAATATAAGGAGTAGTTGGCACATACACTCCACCAATGCCCACAATCCTTTTATAATATAAGCTCACACCAGTCCCTTTTCTTAACAACGGAGTCTGCGGATCTCCTCGCCCGGTATCTAAAACTCCATAATGGGTTCTTAAAGGCAAACCGTGTTCAGATCTTAACTGATTCTCAACGTGAGTTGCATATTTTTCAGCATTAGGAATTTTTCCAACCCATAGACTTCCGTCATAAGTACCTTTCCACATATCCTGAATATGAGCCATTTCATGTCCTAATGCTATAAATGCCGGTCTTGTTCGATTTCCATTTTCATCAATTCCTCCATCTATACATGAAGAATTCCAGGTTATACAAGTTCCATTAGGATCGGCACTGTTAGTTTTTCTATCAGCAATATTTACAATATTGCTTGAATTCATTAATTCGCCAACCAACGTATTTCCAACCTTGCCTGCCCTCAGACTGTTTAAGGCGTCCGTCAGACTATTCATAAAAGAATTATCTCCCGAATATTTATTTCCTTGGGCATCAAAGAAACCATACCCCCCATTTGCAGCTGTCCTATATGTATAATTTATATTGGTTATTTTCCCATCAATTTCAGCTGTAAGTGTCGTAATGATACTATCCCCATCCACATCAATATTACGAACCGGATTATTCGCCCCATACTGATATGGTGACATCGAATAATACTTCTCGGCAAACCTATCATTCGTGTGGAACCTCCCCAGCGCCGCATCATAATGCCTCGCCCCATAATCATACCAATTCAAACCCTTCTTCGTATCAAGTTCCTTGCCATTATACTTGTAAGGCTGAACATTGCCAGTCCCTGCAAATACCCCGCCGAAGGGATAGTAATGGTTCGTTTCCTCAACAGTACCTGACTGACTGATGACTACGCGGTTATTTCCCTGATGATCCTTCAAGTAGTAATGATACTTGCTGTCACTCTAAGTAACATAGCCCTCTTCCGTCAGCAGCAGTTTCTGAACACCGTTCTCATAGATCACGTTTCCGCAATAATCCGCCGTGATGGCAGTGGTGCCTATCTTATGAACGGTTTTCAGCTTGGTACCGTCTGCTGCATAAGTATAGGTGATGGTACTACCGTCACTGAACGTTACTACGCTTGGCAAAATTAAGCAATTATATGATATATCGGTGATTCCCTTGTTTAAATCTTTAGTTAAATTACCGTTGGCGTCGTAGGCGTACTCATTCTCCTGCTTCACAGCGTCCTTGAACTCGAAGCCACCGTTGTAGGCAGAAGCCGTCACGGCATCGTCCACGCGGTTCAACTGATTGCCGCTTAAGCTGAAAGTCAGGTTGTCTATCAGGCCGTAGGCGGAAGCGGAGAGCTGACCGTAGCGCTGCAGTCCCTTGATATTACCGTTCTTGTCATAACCTGTCAGGTTCTCACTGAAACGGTTTGCGCTTGTGTTGATGGCTGCAGTTTCCCCGTAAGTGGCGTTCTGTATTCTGTCAAGTCCGTCGTAGGTGAACTTGTAGCCGCGGATGGTGCTCTCATTACCGGCCTGCCAGGTCATGCTGCTGATGTTACCATTGTACTTGGCTGCAGCATTTCCCGTGTTATAGAACAAATTTTGTGTGAACTTGCTTCCGCTGATGCCCGTCAGCCAGCTGCGGATATTGTAAGTGTACGTCTGCTTGTTTGTAGCAGAACCGTGCAGCAACTTGCTCTGCAATCGTCCCAGATTGTCATAAGCATAGGCAGCAAGCGTCACCTTCGTGCCTCCCAATGTATGCTCGACCTTGGAGACTCTGTCCGCATGGTCGTAGGTATAAGTATATGTTTCCGTCCGTGTGGCCTTTCCGCTGGCTGTGTGCGTGTGCGTCACGGCCAGCGGCTTGTCCGTAAAGGTATAGACTGTGGATGTCACGTCATAGCCGCCCAGAAGATTGCCCTGCACCCTCTTCACCTCGCGACCGCGGATGTCGTAGTAATGTGACGCGTAAAGCTTTGTAACGCTGCCTGACACCGTTACCACGCTGCCCGTAAGCGAACCCTTGCCGTAGCCCGAAGTGTCACGGGTGAACTGTCCGGCAGGGAAGCCAGTACTGCCCACAAAGCCGTAGCCGTCATAGTAGTTCCGTACGTGTACCGCCGTGTTGGAAGAGGCATTCTTCCCAGTGCATTCCCCCTGCTGGGTCAGCCGTCCCAAAGCGTCATACAGGTAGTACGTCCACTTGGGAATGCTCTGCGAGCGCTGGTTGCCGTCCTGCGAGAAGGCCAGACGGTCGTTGTTGTCATATTCATAAAGAACGTGCTGCGCACCCGGGAGCTGCTTCCACACGCAGCGGTTATACGTGTCGTACCGGTAACAGAAAGCATACCGCCCCAAGTCCGCATTCTCCTGGTACATCGGCTGCAGGACGAAGCAGAGGTTGCCGAGGGCGTTGTACACGTAATAGGTGTCGTGCGACCCGCCGCCTTGCATGCGGCGCTCCAGCACAAGCCTGCCCAGCTTGTCGGTGAAGCGGTAGCTCACGTTCTGGTCCTCGTCCGTGGATTTCACTACGGAGAGCTGTCCGGCAGCATAACATGCCGTGCCGCCTGTCAGGGCATACGCGTTGTTTACACCGTATAACTTGCAGTCCAGCGGCGGGTCTGCCGTATTCAGCAGGTACTCCGTCTTCAAGGGACGCGAGGCGCTGTGCCAGGCCGCACCGGGGCCGTATTGCTGCAAGACCCGGTCAAGGGGAGACGGCTCATAAATCAGAGAGCCGTAGGGACGGCTGTCGCCGTAGCCGCCACTGCCGGTAGCGGTAGATTTCAGGAGTGATTCCGGGACATAGTCCGAGGGCACCGGGACGGGAAGCCAGCTGTTGCTTTTGCGCCCGGCTCCATCATATTCCTGGAGGCTGGCAAGAATCGTACCGGTGCGGGCACCATTCCGCACCGCCACCTGCACCTGCTGGAACGGACGGCCCAGACCGTCATAATAAGAAATGCCGTCCAGGCAAGAGGTACCCGCTTCGTTCAGCATCGTGCGGGTAATAATAAAATTCCGGGAAGGTTCCTGCGCCTGCAGGGCCGAACATCCACAAACCATCAATAGGGTTAATATAATCTTTCTCATAACAGATGTGTTTTTAGCAATTAAAAGGTGACATTCAAGCAATCAGGATAACCTACTCTGCAATCGTCGGCAGACACGCTGACGATATAAAGGTCTGCCAGGCTCTCGGCATAGATGTTGAACAGGTCCAGCGAAACATTTGTCTGTCCGGCAGGCAGTGTCAGCGTAAAGGTCTTTTCGCCCCTTCCGCTGCCGCTCTCGAGGTGGTTGCCTACGCGGCATTCAAAGCGCGTGGTAGGGGTGGCCGCACCCACACGGTATTCCAGCCTGAACTCTATCGTGGTGGGTACCCTGCAGTCTATCTCCGCCCAAGTGGAAGCGTCACCGGTGCCCGGATTGGTTGAGTAAGAAATATTGCTGAAAGTTATCAGGTAAGGACTGACTGTGAAACTGCGGGTTTTCTCCACCCTCTCTTGTGTCACCAGATCCGTCACGGCACACGTCAGCGTATACGAACCCGACCGGCTGAAAGTGTAGTCCAGCGAGGGAGAAGCGGAAGAGGCCTTCCGGATACCACCGCTGTCCATCAGGCTCCAACTGTAGCCGTAGACCCCGCTGCCGCCCGACACGTCCATCGAGAATCGTCTTGTCCCTTGTTCGTACGAGGAGGTGCCGTCGCCGAAGGAAGCCGACAAGACTGCCGGAAACGTATAGGTATGGTTGTATGCCATCTCCTGCACTTTCCTGCCGTCAACAAAAGCTTCCTTCAGCCTGCCCCATGAGTCGTAGCCGTAGCTGTGCTGCAAACTGCAGGGATTCTTCGTCCAGGTCAGGCCCACCAGCGGTCGGTATCTATAGGCAGTAATCTGTGCCGAGGGGAAAGCGGAAGAAAGTCCGCCAAGAAGAATGCTGTCAAGGTCCGACGGTGCCGGAGCATTGGCCATAACATCCAGTATGAGAGGGCTTACGACGCTACGGACGGAATCGAGCGAAACATTGACCAGCCGGGCGATAGGGTACCGGTATCGGTAGCCCCACAGGTAAACCTCCGTCGGTTTGCCGATTTCGGTAAACGAAAGCAAGTTCTGCCGCTTGTCATAGTCGTGAAAGGTGACCAAAGTGTGGAAAGGACCGTTTCCATAAGATTTCTCCACACTGCCGAGGGCATAGAATTTGTTCTGGAACAGGGCATATCTGTTGTGCAGCGTCTTAAGAAGCGTGCTTCCTGCATACTCTCGCTCGTAGATAACGGGAGAGACCATGAACTTCCCGACCATTGCGGCACACGCGGCTTCCCCCGTATTGTCTGCTGGATAGCTGTATTCCCTGCGATGTACTGTCCCGTCGCTGTTGGTGGTGCGCACTTCCTGCAACAGCTTGTTGCGGTCGCTGTAAGTATAGTCCGTCTGCCGGGTAAGGCAACGGCCACCCGAATATTCCTCCACCACCTCACGGGTCAGACGGTAGGGATAATAATAGAAAGCCTGCGAATTGCAGATGCCGTATTGGGAAAGAATCAGCAGGCGTACCTCTGCCGCATAGACGGCCTGCGAATCCGGGTTTCCCTTCACGCTGTAGGTATAGGTCGTCTGCCGTTGCGGTGATGCACTCCCTTCGGAATATTCGCCCAGGCATTGCAGTCTCCCGCGTTTGATGCCCTGGCTGGTGTAGGCCAGCACATATTGCAACAGCTTGCGCTGGTCATCGGTCACCGCATCCTTGTTGTAATAAGAATAAGCGTCGCTGCCCAGAACGGGAAGGTCGGGACAGTCGAGGTAGGTGGAATAGTCACGGACCTTTCTGCCGTTGCCGGTTCCGCACTGCTCCGTCACCCGGGAGTAGACGATGTCCGGTTCAGAGAAAGAATTGGCATGCACCACGTTGTTGGCTTGGGAGATGAACCAGGTCGTGATTCCAAAACCTATATGGCTGAAGTGCGCAAGGACGGCATACGTCTTAAGGTCGCTGAACACACCGCTGGAAATGGGGTCGCCTTTTTCGGAAAAAGGCGTCTCGTAGTCGAAGGTACGTGTCTCTCCCGGCACGTTCCTGATTTCCCGGATGCGCAGCCCGCCCGCCATTCCCGGTCTCTCGTCGTTTATGGGATAGCGGAACCCGAAAATCCGGTGGATGCGCGTGCCGTACCGGTGGTTCTCGAAGGTGAACTCCGTATATCCCCCGGTAGGATAGGTTATCCTTTTCAGCATAGCTTTGGAGGCAGAAGCGAAATCCGGTTGCCGGTGCGAAAAGTCCACATCATCCGGACTGTTCCCGTAATGCAAGGACAGTAGTGTGGAATTATTGTCCTGCCCGTTGTAGTAGCCACGCAGGTCGATGCCGCGTGTCTCCGGTCGGGGAAGGTTATCCTGCGCAGTATAGGCAAGGGAGTATCTCTCTTTCCCGCACAGCACGTCGGTCAGGAACATGCGGTAGGACACGTTGTCCCTGGAGACGGAATAAGAGTGGCAGAGCTTGATGCCTTTCACCGTTTTCCCGCTATTGTCTGCTACCAGGATATGGTCCAGCCGCAAGGTGTTTTTTTTCCAGAAGCGGTCTCCACTGCAGAAGGGATGCTCCTTGGGCGCATAGTTGAAAGTCACGGTACCTGCCGACGAGCGGATGGACGACAGGTAAGCAACCTTGGTGAAGCTACAGCGCGGCTCGGTGGCGACACCGTCATTGGCCCAGACGGTATTGGAGTAACCATAGGCAGAGTTGCTGCCATCGGCATAGTAGCGGCTCTTCACGATGTTGTCTTCATCCACGTATTTGTCGGCCTGACTGACATAAGTCCTATAGGCAAAATCCACCTTTTCACCGTCCGTTGTCTCTATCCGGGTCAGATAGAAGGCATTGATTATCCCGTTTTGGGTGCTTTCCGTAAGATTGCCGTTCTCCAGCTGCATCCACAAAGAAAGTTCCAGAGATTCCGGACTTCCACCGAAAGTATATTTCGTACCGTCGTCCGTGGTAATGGAAATGCTGCTGTCGGCAGTAAAGCCGTGCATGCGTTGAAAGGCAAAGCCCGTCAGGTCGACCCGGTAGTTTCCGTCACCGATTACTCGGGGCGTACCGTCGTGCGCTATGATGAATTGCCCCCGGTGCTTGCCGAAGTTGAAAGAGAACATGTCCGGTGTGGTTTCAAAATTGATGCCACCGGCAGCTGAAGTCGTGATGTACTTCAAGCTGCGTACAGAATCTTCATCAAGTTTCCGGTTCAGACCTTTGATGGCATACCAGTGCCCGTGGGATTTATAACCGGAGGCATCGCTGAAGTCCTCCTGAATTTCATCGGGAACGAGATTCACGCTTCGGACAATGGCTCCACCGGCCACCAGACTCCAATCGTGCCCCACCTTACCCGAATCCTTGTTAGGCATAAAGCCGGAAGCGTCATATTGCAAGCTGATGGGAATTTCCAGATTGTGCAGATTCAGCCGGTAGAGGGGAATGCTTATGTCAGGCGTTCCCGTGTAGTAAGATACCGGATATGCACCGAACCTCCCCAAAGAAGCCGTTTCCGGTGACATGACCGGTATGTTCACGGCACAGTTCTGTCCCGAGGCGGTGAAGGACAGCAGCAGCAGATATAAGAAAGTGAAAAATTTTTTCATGTTCAATCAATTATAAATCAGATGTTTTTTTAGATAAAGGGGCTGCCTCCTTTCAGACAGTAGCCTGTCGTCTGCACAGGCAGCCCGGAGGGTCATAGTCTCTCTTACAGCGGCGGCATCGCCTGCACGCCCAGCACACTGGCGATGGTGGCAATGATGGTGCCCACAATCTTCAGGATGTCTTTCCAGGTTTCTTTTGTTATCTTCATAATGTTCTGTGTTTTAAATGATTTTACAGTTCTTTGCTTACCTCGAAGCACGGGCACTGCTTCACCCACTCCTCCGGTTCAATCTCCCCGTTCCCGTTCAGGTCGGGGCTGAGGTCGCGGTGGCCGCAGACGCGGACATCGGGAAAGTGCTTCAGCAGCTGTGCCACCAGCAGACGGAGGGCCGAGCGCTGTTCCGGCGTGCGGGTGTCCTTGGGATATCCGTGGCAGTCAAGCCCGCCCTCATAGCAGATGCCGATGGAATGTTCGTTGTGGCCGCGGCAATGCGCACCGGGCAGTTCCAGGGAGCGGGTACCGAGCACTGTGCCGTCCTTGCGGATGTAGTAATGGTAGCCGATACACTTGAAACCGCGGCTGCGATGTGCCGCCAGCAGGTCGTGCTCCGTCAGGCAACGGTCTTCGCGTGTGGCGGAGCAATGCACCACGATGTAGTTGATTTTTCTCATTGGTTAGTAATTAGTTGTTAGTAGCGAGTAGTAATTGACGATTTGACGATGTACGATTGAGATTACTCTTCGTATCATAAATGCCTGCGTAGGTGCGATTATCTAGCAGTACGAATTTCAATCGTAAATCGTAAATCGTCCAATCGTAAATAAGTTTATCCCAGCGGATTCTCTCCCTGGTCTCCGTCCGAGCCTCCTCCGCCGGAACCGCCGCTGTCTTCGCCGTCTTCCGAAGGTTTCAGGTTCAGACGGGCGAGCTGCGTTTCCAAATCCACGAAATCTATGCGCTCTTCGGCGCGGGTGGTGGCGGTGTCGAGGCTGGGGCGGATGGCGCTGGAGGCACGGAAATTGATGCGGACAGCCTTTATCTTGTCGGCCTGGCAGTCTTTCTTGTTCTCCGTGCCCACGGTGGAGGCAGAGAGGCTGAAGACACCGAAACCGTCGACGTTGACGGAATGCCCGTTGTAAAGTTCCGTGCGCATGGCACTGACAAAGTTTATCAGCACGCTCCGGATGTCGCCCAGGCTGAGGGAGCTATTCTCCTTCATCTGGATGGAGAGCGTATCGAGCGTGGCGGACTTGCCCCAGATGACGAGCTGGGGATGATACAGACCCGAGCCGTCCGTCTTGGTCGGGTTCTTGCGGAACATACGTTTGTAGGTTACTGACATAATCTTAATAATTTAACAGTAAATAGTTTAAAGAAAAAAGAGAGCTCTCTGTCCGCAGAGGAGAGGGAAGAAGAGGGCGACGTCTGTCCCGCATCCCCGCCTCTTCCCCTGAGGACATGGCAAAGGTGCGGAAAACGCCAGGAGGCAGATGCCGAATCGTGCGAACTCGTGCGAAGTGAAGTTTAAAACGGATTATTTATGGGTAGAAAGGAAAAAGAAGTTACCTTTGCAGCGCATAAACATTGAACTTACAGCTACAATGAAAGAAGAAAAGGATGAACTTTCCCTGACGGGATTGAACGAAAATACGGTCCGTGAAATGGAACGGGACCAGGAAGAAGCCGCCAAGTGGGCCGGAGAACTGCCGGATGCCGGAATAGAACGGCTGGAAGCCATCAGGCAGGCAGCCGGAGAGATGATGGAAAGAACAGAGACGAGAACGGAAATGCTCGTCAAGGTGATAAGCGCATGCCGGGAAGGCAATCCCCACATATTGAGACGACTCACAAGATGGGCTCTGGCAGGAGCAGGAGGATTGTTGGAAGGATTGATGGGAGGATTGATGGCAGGTGCAGCCTACATGGGTACCCCCACCACCGGAGGGATTGAGATGCGTGCCGTCAAGAAGCTCTTCGAACAACTGAAGAAACTGCTGAAGACCGACAAAGAATTGAGCGTCCGCCTCTGCTCCCTGCTGAAAGAAACCGACCGTCTGATTAACCAGAAACTGGAAGAGAACGAACAGAAGAAAAACAAGAGGCTCGAAGCGGAAAAGAAAGCGGCGGAAGAAGAAAGAAAAGAGCTGGAACGCGCCAAAAGGAACTGCTCGTGCACCTGAACCGCTAAAAGACGTTAATTACCCAAGAAAAACAGCTGCTACACTTATTCGTAGTAATCCACTGATTATCAAGCGTATTTTCTCCAAAAGTGTAGAAAAAGCCCGATTTTCCCCTTTTTATTCTTCACAGCTTTGCATCGTGCAAAGGCAACAGTGCCTTTGTCCGACTGTAAAAACTCGGAAGAATATGAAAAGTACAGTACCCACACCCGGAATCATCCGTTTCTCCAGATTCCCCAACGTGCGCAGCAAATGTGCACAAACCATCACGCTCGAACAGTTCCTCGCCACCGTGCGCAGCGATGAACTCAAGCAGCGCGTGCTGGCATACCGCCTGCTCAAGTCCCGGAAGGGTAAGGAGGCGGAGGCGCAAGCCATTAAAGGCGGCATGCCCTGCATCACCCCCTCTGCCGTCTGCGAAGGCGGACATGCCGTGACCGACCGCCGCGAGCTGAGCGGCATCCTCTGCATCGACCTCGACCACACCGATGCCCGTACGGAAGAAGTAAAGAAGCTGGCCGGAGGGCTTCCTTTCGTTGCCGCCACCTTCATCAGCATCTCCGGCGAAGGGGTGAAGATTTTCGTCCGCATCCGCTGCGAAGACACGGAGGCAGGCTATGCACCGCTCTACGCAGCCGTAGGCGAGACCATCAGCCGCCATGTCCGCCATCCCTACGACGATAAGTGCAAGACGCTGACACAACCCTGCTACTACTCCTGGGACCCGCAGGCCTACCTCAATCCGCAGGCCGTGCCCTTCGTCTACACCCCGTCACCGAAGCCCGACTCCCCGCAGGCTTCTCCCCACAGCGCCACCACGGCACAACCATCCGTGGCGGCCGGCGCCCCGGAGACACGGCAACTCCCGGCAAGCAGCAGCGGATTCATGGAAAACTTCATCGCCTGCTTTGAGCAAGAATACCCGTTCCGGACCGGACAGCGGAACAGTATCGCGCTGAAGCTGGGCCGCGCCGCCGCACGTAAAGGTTTTTCGCCGGAAGAGCTGGAACAGCTGACGGCGCTCTATGCCGGACGCAATGCCATGCCCGACTTTACCGAGCGTGACATCCGCCAGCGGGTAACGACTGGCTATCAGTTCATTAACGACAAAGTCGCCTCCGAAGGCAAGGACACGAAGGCTCATTTAGGGCTCAAGGCTCACTATGGGTTTCCCCAGCCGGAGGGGGAAGAGACGGAAGAGGAAGATTTGTTGGAAATAAATGACGGATTGCGGGGCGACATGCCCTACATTCCCGACGAGGTCTTCGGACTATGCCCCTCCTTCTTCCTGCGCTGCACGGAGAATGCCGCCAACCGGCGCGAACGCGACATCCTGCTGCTGGGCAGCCTGAACAGTTGCAGCGCCCTCTTTCCGCACGTCGGCTTCTTCTATAAAGACCGCTATGTCTCGCCCCACTCCTACCTGGCCATCGTGGCGCCCGCCGCTGCCGGAAAGGGGGTGCTTGCCTGCACATCGGCCTTGCTGAACCGCACCGACGAGTACTACCGCCAGCAGAACCGCGACCGCCAGCAAGCCTTCGACCGCGACACGCTGGCCTGGGAGGAAGAACAACGGCACGCCAAGTGCGAGAAGCGCAAGGCAGACATCGGGCTGAAGCCGCAGGCACCCGTCATGCAATACTTCAAGCTGCCCGCCACCACCAGCAAGAGCCGTCTCATCGAGAGTCTGGCGGCTGCGGAGGCAGTGGGGTGCATCATGGTCTCCACGGAAATCGTCACCCTGACCAGCGCTTTCAGCCAGGACTACGGCAACTTTGAAGACATCCTCCTGAAGTGTTTCCAGCACGAAGAAGTGGCCTCCTCGTTCAAGATTGACGGAGAACCGAAGTTCGCCGCCTCCCCACACCTTGCCGTCTGCCTTTCGGGCACGCAGGAGCAGTTCACCTCCCTCTTCCGCTCGCTCGAGTCGGGACTCTACAGCCGCTTCATGTTCTACACCCGCCGGCAGGAACTGGTGTGGGAGAACTGCGGCCCCCACAACGGCAACATCGACCGGATGCAGCACTTCCGGAAGCTGGGCGAAGAGCTCTTCGAGATGCACCGCCTGCTGCTCCAGTCGCCCACGCTCGTCACCTTCACGCCCACACAGTGGGAGGAGCACACGGCAGCCTTTGCCGGACTGCTGCGCAAGGCAGCCATCGACGGGAGCGAGGCCACGGCAGGCATCGTGCTGCGTTGCGGACTGCAAGCCATGCGCCTGGCAGCCACGTTCACCGTCTTCCGCAAGTATGCCGACTATCCCTATGCCAAGGAGTACGTCTGTACCGACAATGACTTCCATGCGGCCATGATGATAGCCTTCACCACCGTAGAGCACGCCCGCCTGCTCAGCAGCGCCCTGCCCGCCACGCTGGAAAAGCCGAGACTGATGCAGAAACCCGGTCGCATGGAGCTGGCACTGGCCTCTCTGCCCGCGAAATTCTCTTACACCGAGTTCTTGGAAGCCGTCAGGCTGCAAGGCGCGTCGCGCGCCACCGGAAAGCGATGGCTGAAGAAGGCCGTCAGCATGCAAATCCTTGAGAAGCAGAACGAAAGGTATCAAAAGACCGCAGGCTCTGCTCCACAGGGGGCCTATAGTGAGCCTTGAGCCCAAAATGAGCCCTCGGCACACTGAAACATATTCATTATAAATTAACATCCCAACTATGGAGGAAATCATCATGGAAACAAAAAAGTTCGTCAACATCGAAGACATCAACGCAGAAGAAAAACCGTTCATCATCCGCCCTTATCTGAAGGTGGAGCTGGCACAGCTATACTCTCCCTGCGTGTCGCCCCGTACCGCCATGAACCGGCTGAACACATGGATACGCCACAATCCCGAGCTCTGCGCCCGCATGCACAGCGGACGCGAGGGCAAGAACGACATCTGCTTCTCCACCCGGCAAGTGCGCCTGCTGGTAGAGTACCTCGACGTGCCTTGATGCCGGCCCCCACACCCGGCAGGCAAGCGGCACTCATCCACGCGGCAAAGCAGCACTCATCCATGCGCAAAGCAGCACTCATCCATGCGCAAAGCGGCTATGTTTCACGGCGGAACATAGCCGCTTCCGGAAAAGGCGTGCCGCCGTACCGGAAGGATTTTCTTTGACCGGCACACGGTATTCTGATTTTCTTATTGTATATTTGCTCCCCGGAAAACACTTTGAAACTGTTTTTATTTCAGCTTTCTTCCTCAGAAACAAACTCAGAAGATGCTGAGGAAACCTGAAAAAAGAAAATCAAAACAGTTTATTAAACCAACCAGAAAAGAAATGAAACAAAATACAACCGCCCTGCATTGGCTGCTATATCTCCTGCTGTCCATCCTCCCTCTCCAGGCCGGCGCTTCTTCCTTCATGCCCGCCGTCACCAACTACCTGGCCAAAGACTATGAAGCCGGCTATCAGAACTGGGCATGTGCGCAAGGCAGCAACGGCGAAATGTATTTCGGCAACAGCCGGGGGCTCCTGGCATATGACGGTTATCGCTGGACACTCCACAAAGTGCCGGGAAACCATATTGTACGGTCGGTGTACGTGAAAGAAGACCGCATCTATGTGGGGGCGTTCGAGGAATTCGGCTATTTCAAGTATACGGAGGCAGGCACCCTCCGGTACCATTCTTTGAGCAAGTTCCTGAAGAATTTCCCCATGGAGAACAACGAGATATGGAACATTGTAGAGCTGGACGGCCGCATCTACTTCCAGTCGTTCAGCGCCTGGTTCTCCTACGACGGGAAGATGGTACGCGCTTTCCGCAACAGACGGCAACAGCCGCTCTACTTCTACACCCGGAACGGACATATCTACACACAGATGATTGATGAGGACTTCTATGAATTCGACGGCAAGGATTTCCATCATCTCTTCCCCCGCAGCCAAGTGAACGATGACAATGTAGTGGCATTGCTGCCCGACGGGGACGACAGCTTCCTGATGGTGACAGAGAACAACGGATTGTTCCGCTACAACGGTGACATCACTCCCTGGAAGACGGACATTGATACGGAACTGAAAAAACAGCGGGTGAACCGTGCCGTAATGACCAATGACTCCATATTCATGATAGGCACGGTCCTGAACGGCATATACGCCATCGACCGCAAAGGACATTGCCTCTGGCACTTCAACCTGGACAACCGCCTGGACAACAACACGGTCCTGGGGCTGTTCTGCGACAAGGACAACAACGTATGGGCAGCATTGGACGACGGCATCGCATACATCCACCACAACTCCCCCGTCATGCTGCTGACCCCTGCCAACCATGAAACCAAGCTGGGCATGGTGTACGACATAGCCCACCGGGATGACTGTTTCTACCTGGCCACCAACCAGGGCTTGTACGAATACCACCAGACTACCGGAAATCTGCGCCTGCTTCCCCATTCCGAAGGGCAGAACTGGTATGTGAAGGACATTGACGGGCAACTCTTTGCAGGCAACAATGCCCATACCTTATTAATAAGCGAAAAAGGGAACGTTTCCGTCATAAGCAATACCAACAGCAGTACGTGTCTGATAAAGTGCACCCTCTATGGCGAAGAGATACTGTTGGAATCATCCTACGCCAATTTGCGTATCTATAAAAAGAAGAACGGGCAA
>Ga0129308_1002341_pt1 | contig 16342 bp, 10 predicted proteins | sample L827metagenome_FD_94440 | JGI IMG/M metagenome (GOLD analysis project Ga0129308, IMG submission 94440) | Ring-tailed lemur group fecal microbial communities from Wisconsin, USA - L827 metagenome | ecosystem: Host-associated > Mammals > Digestive system > Large intestine > Fecal | place: USA...
CGCCCCGCTCAGTGCCAAAAGGAACCGCGCGGTAACCGGGGCACTTCGTTGTGCGTACTGGCGGCCGCCGGGCCGTCCGGGCACAATGGGCCGCGTCGTCCACAAAGGAGCGGCCGAGACAAAGGCCGCCCCACCGAACCAAGGAGGAAACCCATGTGCGCAACGTGCTTTGAGACCCTTTCCCGACGCAGCTTCGTGGCCGGTGCCGCCCTTGCCGCCGGCGGTACCCTGACGGCGGGCGCCTCGCTCGCCCTGGCCGAGGAGGTCCCGCAGACTGACACGGACGCCAGCTCCGACGCCCAGGCTGCCGCCGTCGATGGCGCCGAGACCCCTCTCCCCACCTACTCCGTGAGCGTCTACGACTTCGACGGCGTGCGCATCCACGCCTTCAACACGCAGGACGCCCTGGGCGACGTATGCTACATCGTGGAAGGCACCGACGAGCTCGTCGGCATCGAGCTGCCCCCGATGCAGGCCACCCTGCTCGAGTGGCAGCGCTACATCGCCAACCTCGGCAAGCCGATGAACAACATCTGGGTCGACGCCCACCCCAGCGGCGGCGACTACCTCGACGGCGTGAGCGTCTGGGGCACCCAGGCTGCCGAGGACGCCATCGAGGGCGGTTCCACCCAGGCCACCGCAAGCGGCCTTGCGCAGACCTTCGGCGACGCCTGGAACCCCAACAACGCCGCCATCGACAGCTTCGCCCAGGAGGGTCCGGTGACCGTGGGTGGCATTGACTTCGAGGTCATCAACTCCGCCGACATCTACGACCTGGTCATCCCGGCTGCCAACTGCGTGTACACCCACATGCTCGGGCAGACCGTCCACTCCATCGTGGTGAGCCTCGAGGCCGCCGACGCCACCATCGCGGCCCTTCAGGGCTACCAGCAGGCCGGCTACGCCCTCGTCCTGCCCGGCCACACCATGCCCGAGGACCAGCAGGCCGTCGCCGACAAGATCGCATACCTGCAGAAACTCGAGGAGATTGCAGGCGAGTCGAGCACGGCCGACGAGTTTAAGACCGCCATGCTCGAGACCTTCCCGGGCTACTCCGGCGAGAACTACCTCGAGATGACCGCCGGGTACCTGTTCCCCGAGGCGTAAGGACGCGCCGCCTGGCAACAAGAATCGTGGTGGGTGCGTCTGCAGCCACCGTCAACGGGCCCGCAGCCTCGCCCGAGGTTGCGGGCCTTGGTCCAGCTCACCGGGCTCGGGATAATGGAGGCGCACGCGATAACCCTTCATGCGCAGGATGTCCGCCGCGCAGCGCGAGATGGCGCTGTCCCAGGCATGCTAGCTGCGCTTGCGGTGGGATCCCCAATGGCAGCGAAAACAGTTTCGGTGCAGCGAAAACGCGCCCGCCGCAGTCGGTAACGGGAAAACTGCTCCGAAACTTGTTTATCTGCCAATAAGGGCTGAGCCCTGGCCCACAGAAGACCCCCATGTACACCAGAGAAGAACGTGATTCGGTCCTGCGGGGAGCGGCCTCGCCGCGCCCAAAATGGTCCTTTTGACACGTTCGCGGGCCAATCGTGCTAAAGGGACCATAACAAGCCTGGAAATCGGTCAAAAATAGTCCATCTGGCACGATTCGCCGACCAACGTGCCAGATGGACCAAAAAGAAGCCGGGGTGCGCCCCCGCCGCCCTCGCCCCACGCTATCCCGAGCGTCGCCAGGAACCATCCGGCCGGTCCTTCGGGGGCGCCGGCGCGGTTGGGTAAGAGCGCATCGCCAGCCACCGCCCTCCACACCGAGTGAGGATCCCCTCAAGTGGCCGCCGGTGGGGCAAGCTGGGAGCTCACCACACGCGAAATACCCTGCAGGGCGGCGGGCCCGCCGTCCGCAAGCTGCTCGACAAGGCGGCGTGCACAGCGGTTGACCGGCGCGCCGCCCGGGTCTCTACGCGCGGCGGTGGAACACGATGGCGCGGTCGTAGACGATCTCGTAGTAGGACGCGCCCACGCCCGTCTCGGGCTCGATGTAGGCTCGGAAGGCGGCAAGGACCGTGTTGTCGTTGTCCACTCCGTAATATATGCCCTGCTCGTTGCCGGTGCTGTACGGTATCTCGGCCGTGAACTCGTCGGCGCCCGGCCAACCAGGACGGGCCATCTTGTAGACGTAGTACCCGTCGGCGTTGTCCGCGCCCTCGGGCAGGTACTGCGCGGCGGAGCCTTCGAACAGGCCGTTGTAGATGCTGCACACGCCGTTGAGCATGGGGCGAGCATACAGGACGGCGTTGGAGTAGACGGCCTTTCCGGTGGTGGTGTGGTTCACGCCGTACACCACGACGAAGTCCTCGTCGGAAGTCAGCGTGAAGTTCTCGGTCATGAGATACGTCGTGTCGTGGTTGTCGCCCTGAGAGTTGGTGTCGTTGAAATAGGAGGTCATGCCCTCGGGCACGGCGATGTCCACCGCCGGCTCCTCGTAGTCGTACTCGTCGGCATACTGGGCGATGATTGCCTCACGGATTGCCTCGAGGTCGACCGCCGCATGGGGCAACGCCGCGATCTCGTGCACGCCCGTGCCACGCGTCGTGATGGGCTCCGCCGCCAAGGGCGCGTCATTGGGCGCGGAGGGCGTGATGCGCACGACGCGCATGCTCTCGGCCAAGGATGCAATCCAAGCGTCCATGGCCTCGCCGTCGGCCGGCTGGGAAATGCGCGCCAGCGTGCAGAAGGTGTCCTTGCCCGCTTCCAGGCCCATGTTGAGCGTTTGAGCAGGCAGAAGCGCCTTGTTGACAATACCCGCGCCAAAACCCGCCGCCTCGAGCGCCGCCTCGACCGTCTCGAGCGTGGCAGCGTCGCCCGTCATCACATACACGAAGCGCGCGCCAAACGACTGTGCGTCCACGTTCGTCACGGGGCCGGGGCACGCGCCGGGCGTAGCCTCGGTGGCCATGCCGAATTGGTTGTACGGCATGCCGATGCTGCCGAACACGGGGTGGTACGTACCGCCCTCACCAGCGTCTACCGCGAAGAAGCCCTTCGCGTTGGTGTAGTCCCGCTCCGGTTTGACGGAGGCGAGCAGAATGTAGTTGATGAGTGAGAAGTACACACACGCAGGCGGCATGGGACCCGCCATGACAACCGCCTCGTCGGAGCGTAGCTTGTACGTCCAGCCCACAGGACTGAAATAGGGGTTGGCGGGATAGTTGCCCTCGGCGCCGGCGACATAGCCCACACCCGGCTCCTCGGCCGGCCAACCATGCTCCTCATCAGCAGGCGCAGGGTCCTGGTTGGGCGCAGGCGGCAGAAAATTCACCAGGTAATGCGAACCCGCGTTGTTGCCGAAGCAGGAAATGAGCTTGCCCTCGCTCGCCAACTGCAATGTGTCGAGCAGGCGCAGCTCACCGCGCTGAACGACGCACCCCGCCGCCTCAAGGTTCGCCTCAAAAGCGTCGACGTCTCCGAAGGTGGCGTCGAGCGACTCGGGCGCCTCCTCGGCCATGGCGTTGGTCAGGCCGACTGATTTGCCTGCTATCGCTGCGCCTGCGAGCATTGTTGCCCCTGCTGCTCCGAGGCTCAGTGCGCACCGTCGGTCAATGTTCTGTCGCTGCATGGTATGCCCCCTGCCATTGGGTCCCAGGTCGAACCGCACGCCATGCCGGCCCGCGGCCGTCCTCGTTCACCGCGAATTCTATCACCGTGCCAATACGGGCAAGACCTGACCTTATCGGAATTTGCAGGGCTGAAAAACAGGAAAAGGCCCCCGGAGCTGGGCAGCTCCAGGGACCTCTTCCCATGCACTGATTGATAGACCGCTAGGCCTTACTTCGCAGGTGCCTCGGCGGGGGCGTCGCCTGCGGGAGCATCGCCAGCGGGGGCGTCGCCACCCTCGGCAGGCTTGTCGCCGCCCTCGAAGGCGTCGCCCAGGGCAGCCTCGCCGCCCTTGGCAGCGTCGCCGCCGCCAGGGCCGCCGGCCTGATCCTGCAGGCTCACATCGCCCATCCAGTCCTCGGCGACGGTGCCGCCCAGGATGTTCTCAACGATGTAGCGGGCAGCCTTGGAACCGGCCCACATGCCCACGGTCTGGCAGGTGCCGCCGCCGTAGACCTCGCCGTCCCAACCGCTCGTGCACACGCCGGCGGCGAACAGGCCGGCAATCGGCTTGCCGCGGTCGTCGCAAACCTCAGCGTTGCGGTCGATGCGGATGCCGCCGCAGGTGTTCAGCATGCCCGAGCAGCACTGGAAGGCGTAGAAGGGGCCGGTCTCGCAGGCCCACAGGTAGTCGGCGCCCTTGCCGTACTCCTCGTCGGTGCCAGAGGCGCAGAAGCCGTTGTAGCGCTCGATCTCAGCCAGGAAGTCTTCCTTCACGAAGGTCGGGACCTTCTCGGCCAGCTTGTCGGCGAGTTCCTCAAGTGTGTCGGCGGAGAGGATGTAGTCCTTGTCGGCGTTCTCCTCAATCTCGCTGGTCAGGTCGATGGGGCTGCCCACGCAGGCGTCGGCGAAACCGGAGTAGTGGCGGCTGCATCCGCCGGCCTCGTACTTCTCCTTCATCGAGGAGTCCATGATAGAGAAGACGTAGCCCTGGCTCTCGATGAGCTTGCCCGACTGGGAGGTGCCCAGGCTACCGCCGGCCGACTCGTCGCAGAAGCGGATGCCGTACTCGTTGACGAAGAGGTCGGAGTACTGCATGGTCGCAGCCACGCCGAGCGGCGAGCTGTAGGCGAGCGACTCGTCGCCGTTGCCCACGTTGTTGAAGAGGGACGCCACGGTGAGGTGGTTGGCACGGCCGTGAGCGGTCTGCTCGGCCATGAGCTGACCGTCGCCGTCCTGGCCCTCGCCCCAGCCGATAATCTTGGACATGTCCTGGCTGGAGTACTGGGCGAGCAGCTCCTTGTTGGTGGACATGCCGCCCGTGGCGAGCACGACGGCCTTGGCGTTGATCTGCGTCACGGCGCCGGCCTCGTCTACGTACTGCACGCCGGTCACGGTGTAGGGGTCGGCGAGCACGAGCGCGAAGGCGCGGGCGTTGGTGCGGATGTCGACGCCCTCCTCGGTGGCGATGGGGGTCAGCTTCTCGATGGCCGAGGTGCCGTTGCCGCCCTCGTAGAAGGTGACGCCGGCCTGGTAGTAGCCACAGCCGTGCTTGCCGAACAGCCAGTCGGCGTTGCTGCCGGCCTCCTTCACGCGCTCATAGTGCAGGATGGAGTTGGCGATGAAGTTGGTGTTGGCGGCCGACTTGTAGCCGGACAAGCGCGCGGCGTCCTCATCCTGGTTCCTCTGCGGGCCATTGCACTCGGCGTAGTTGGTGGAACCACCCAGCGTGGCGTTCTTCTCGAGCATGACGACGACGGCGTCGGGAGCCTGCTCCTTGGCGATCATGGAGGCGAAGAAACCGCCGATGCCCGAGCCGACGACAACGATGTCGGCGTCCTCGGTGTTGGCAGGGGCGTCGACCGGCGTGCCGACCGTGACGCCCTCGGCGGCCTCATCGGCGCTTGCGATTGCGGGCATGGCAGCCATCGCGCCAGCCGCTGCGGCAACGCCGAAGAACGAACGACGAGTCATTTCAGCCATACGTGTGCTCCTATCTCGTGGGGCGCCCCGGTCCCTTAAATCCGGTGGCGCGCAGGTACACAACGCCTGAAAATCTAGCGCGACACAGGCCGCAGCGCATAATCCCCAAACGGGTGATTCCTATAAAATGGCTGGTAGATTGCGATAAAAAAGTTGTCAAGCAGAATGGTGGATTAAACCTGGGAGCAGCGGGTTTGAGATTCGATCCCCTGCCTTTCCGCATGCGTGGCGGGCACAAACGAACCTGTTTTGCCTGCTTGAGAAATTCCCACGAAAGCAATCGCGCAGCAGGTGTGCCCGGCCATGAGCGCCGCAAGGCACCCGGCATAACCCCCGCACACAAGCGCACTCGCCAGTGGCGACCGCAGAAGCGGCACGATACCCGCCCATGAGCGCGCCGCATCAGCGCGTTTCTACAAGCCGAGCACGCGCGTGCTTTTGCGTCCGCTCAGCCTCTCGCGTGCTGCCCTTCCCTAACCCCTTTGGTGCGAAGACTTCGCCACGGTTTACACACAATCCTGAACGCACTTGGATTTCGCACCAAAGGGGCGATTGTGGGCAGCAGAAAGCCCGCCGTAGAGTCGAGAACGTGCGAGGCACCCCTCGCGCATGCGCACCTGCACGCAGGCACGACCTGTGGCCGACTGGGGCGCATGAAAAATCGTTCGAGAACAAGGGGTAAGACATGATCAAGAACTTGACCCGTCGCTCGTTCGTTGTTGGCGCGTCGCTTGCGACGTGCGCGTTTGCCGCCGGCACGGCGCTCGCCGACGCCGCCCCAGGTGGCGCCCCAGAGGCTGGCGGCCCCGGTGAAGGTGGCGCACCTGGCGCCGGTGGCCCCGGCGGCATGGGCAGCGCCGACCCCATCGACCTCACCGGCATGCTTGCCCTCAAGCAGTACGTCTTTGTCGCCAGCCAGGGCGAGGTGACGGACGGCACCGTCTCGTGCGAGTGCTTCGGCGCCTACGGCGAGGGCGAGGGCGTGCGCTTTGCCCCTGCGCCCTTCGACGGCGCGATCGAGGTCTATCTCGACGCCGCAAAGACCCAGGTCGCCGACGGCGTGACCGCCAACGTCGCGGACGGCACCTTTACCTTGGAGGGCGTCTCCGGCTCCGGCAACGTTGCCTACTACCTCACGACCGGCGAGGACGCCTACGTCACCGTCGTCTATGTCGTGAACGACGAGTACCTCACCGACGCGGCCCTCACCCTGGCCGACGGCACGAGCCTGGAGCTCAGCAGGTACGCGCCCAACATGGCCCAAGGCGACTACACCGCCACCGTCGACGCCGTCAATGCGGCGGGTGCGGTCTACATCGGCGGCAACCGCATGATCCGCACGGCCGCCGACTACGGCATCGAGGGCGACGACGCGGCCGCCGTCGACTGGTTCCTCTCGAGCGGTGTCACCAACGCCGGCGACACCCTTACCGAGTTCGGCAAGAAGATGTACGGCTTCGAGTACGCCGTGGCTCTCTACCGCCTCTTCCAGATCGTGTGCGACCAGGTGACCTTCGCCAAGGATTACGTGGACGCCGCCGACTTCTCGGGTGCCATGTTCTCCAACGACCCCTACTCCGACTCGGTGAGCGCCACGCTGCAGGTGGGCGTGTGGAACGGCATCTATACTAAGATGACCGACGTGAAGGACTCGGGCGCCACGGGCGACTACCCCGGCTTCTACCTGCTCACCAACATCGACGCCGACACAACGATGCTCGGCACGGGCGCCCAGGTCACCGGCAAGTTCGCCCGCGTGGGCCTGTACAACGCGCTGCAGTCCGCATGGACGATGAAGAACGACGACGGTCTCGCGGCTGCGGCCCAGCTCGCCCAGGCAGCAGCCGATTACGACGGCGCGACCGTGGAAGCGCCGGCCGACTACACCAACGAGGCCAAGGTCGCCGCAGTCGCCCAGGTGCTTGAAGATGCCGACGACAAGGGCGAGGCTGCCGTCGCCGCCATGGACGAGCCCATGGGCAAGCTCGACTGCATCCGCTTGCTCTACACCGTGAGCGGCTTTGTGAAGTCGCGCACCGCACCCGACGCCGCCTGGGCCAAGCAAGTGGGCTCCGCCACCTCCGACATCGCACAGTTCTTCGGCCCCGAGTACGGCGACACGGTCGTCATGAGCGGCACCGTGGCCGACGTGCCCGCATCGCTCGTTTCCGAGAAGAACGCCGCCCTGCTTGTCGACGACGTCAACGGCACGCTTGAGATCTGCGACAACACCGTCTCGCTCACCGGCAACGCCGACGACGCGGCCAACGTCATCGTGGGCGCAACCGATCCCAACACCGCCCGCGACGGCGCCGAGGCAGCGACCGAGGGTGACGGCCTGGTGTACAACGCGTCGGCCCGCAACGCCTTCTACCGTTACGGCATCGGCTCGGCCATGGCCGTGTGGGGCAAGGACTCCCATGTCAAGCTCTCCAGCACCGACGGCCGCCTGGTCGTCGACGGCGAGGCGACGGGCTCGGCGTACCCGGCCGGCACCATGGCGGGCGCGGTGTACTGCGGCTTCGGCGCAAGCGTGAACGTCGCCAACGCGGTGGCCTACTCCAGCGAGCAGCACCTCTCCAACATTCTCTACAACGGCTCCTACCACTACACCGACTCGGCCGCCTTTGGCACGGGCCGCGTGTTCAGCTCCGACTTCTGGGGCGGCTACCAGGTGTTTGAGGACTGCGTTGCCAGCGGTGACTGCGTGACCGACGAGCCCACAACGCTCATAGTCAAGAACTCCGTCTACGGCAAGAGCCTGGGCGGCAACGGCTTTGCGTCCCTGTACTTCGAGAACTCCAAGGTGACGGGCGGCTGCGCCGAGTTCCAGAACACGACTTCGCTCGTGACCGACGTCGCGGCCATGACCGTGGTCAACTCCAGCGTCGAGTGCTCGGGCGACGCCTTCGCAAGCTCCACCAAGGGTGAGCGCGCCATCATTACGCTCGTGGACAGCCAGATCGACATGACGGCCGGCACGCAGCTGGCGCGCGTCGACGGCTTCGACAGCGTCAACGCCATCACGCTCGCCTCCGTCGACCCGGCCGATGTGGATGCCTACCAGGCACGTTTCAACGGCCAGCTCACCTTCAAGCTTTACGGCGAGAGCACCATCGCCACGTCCGACGGTACGCTGGGCGCCACGGTGGCAAATGGCGCCACACTCACGATCTTCGGCTCCGTGGTGGACGAGAGCGGCGCCGCCGTTGAGATTCCGGGCGCCGTGATGGAGGCGGGCGACGAGTACGGCACGCTCACCGTGGTGAAGTGCGCAGTCGAACACCCCGTCGTGGAGACGAGCTCGCAGTCTGCCGCCGGCGCGCCTGCTGGTGAGCAGGGCGCAGCTCCCGAGGGCGGCGCGCCCGAGGGCGAGGCCCCCGCAGCTGGCGAGGGTGGTGCGCCCGCAGACGGCGCCCCCGCGGGTGACGCCCCCGCTGACGTCCCCGCGTCGAAGTAGGACCCCCACTGGCGACTGCGGGTGCACACGCAGACGCCGAAGGGCATGTGCACAGGGCCCCGCCGGAAGACCCCCGTCCCCGGCGGGGCCCGCCTGTGCCTCTCGACGCGCACGGCAGGCCATTGAAGAATGCCATGCATCAGTCTTTAACTGCGGTTTCCAAAGCCTGCGTCGCAGTGCAAGAAACCCTTAAGCCAGCCCCTTGCAGCCCAATGTCCCCTATTGCACTACCTCGAGCTTTGGATCGCGCATCACCATGCGCCGCAGGGGACCCTCGAGTGCACTGAACCGTCGCGCTACGGCTCTATGATGTTGAACAACCCGGCGCCGTTGAGGGCGGTGAAGCTGCGGCAGAGTTCGCCAAACAGCTCCTCGTCGCCTGTAACCTCGAGGACGGAGCGCACGGCGGCCGCATCACCTCCCATCAAGGCCAACAAGCCGCTCTTTGGTCCGGCGAACGTCAGCAGGGCATCATCGACCGGCGCGGTCTCCATATGCAGCATGGGGCCGTTCTTAAAGCGCAGCACAAACGCCTGGCCCGTATCGGTGCAGGTCACATTCACCTTGAAGTCCCTGTCGGCGAGTGCGGTCTTGTCCAATGCAATGCCAAGGTAGTCGAGAATGAGCTCCGCTCCCATGTTGTTGCGCATGTCTGAAGAGCTGTTGACAGTTGTCTGCACGAGCGCCTGGTTGCCGTGCCTGAGCTCCAGGGCCGCCGTGAGGTAGCAGTTGCGCCACGTGCCGCTCTCTGCCTGATAGCCCAGCTGCTCGAGCGCGTCGGCGCACAGCAGGCGCGCCTCGGTGTTCTGAGGGTCGGCAAACACGAGAGTATTCGTGATCTGCGCGACCCACTGGTACTCGCCCTGCTCGAAATCGGCACGGGCGCGCTCCAGCACTGCCGCCGGGTCGCCCAGGTACGAGGCGAGCTTGGCTGCGTACTTCTCAGGGCCAAGGTCGTTCAGATGCACCGGGTTTGCGTCGTACCAACCCATATAGCGCTGGTACACGGCCCGGGCATTATGAGCGACCGTGCCATAGTACTGGCGGGTGTACCAGCACTTCTCAAGCTCGGCAGGCAGTGCAATCGACTCGGCGATCTCAGATGAAACCATGCCCTGGTTGAGCATGGACAGCGCCTGGTCGTTGATGAACTTATACATAGCGGCGGTGTTCACGAGATACTCGTTCACGACCTCGTTGCCCCAATGAGGCCAGTTGTGGCTCTGGAACGCCACTTCCACCTGGGTGCCGTACAAACCCACTGCCTCCATGATGTACTTGGCCCAGGCGTTGCCGTCACGAACCTGCGCGCCGCGCAGCGTATACAGGTTGTGAAGCGTGCCGCAGCAGTTCTCGGCGACCCAAAGGGCCTTGAGCTCGGGAAACCACATGTTCATCTCGGCGGGAGCCTCGGTGCCGGGAGTCAACTGGAACTGGATGGTGACTCCGTCTATCACAAGCTCGGTGCCGGTCTGCGCAATCTCGAGGCTGGGCGAGATGTACGAGGTCGTTCCCAGGGACTGACCGGTGCCGATGCCCATGGCAAGGGAGCCCTGCGGGCCTTTCTCCAGGTAAGCGCCGTACTGGTACGCCGCGCGACGACCCATGGCCCTGCCGGCGTAGGAGTTCTCAGACACGGCGTGCTCCTCGAAGTGCTCCGGCACGATGATGGGCACCTTGTCGCCAGCCAGCTGCTCTTCCAGGCTCATGGACGCCTTGGCCGCTTCCTCTTCGCTCACGACGCCCTTGATGCCGCCGTAATGGTCGATGTGAGGGTGGCTGATGATGACGGCCTTCACGGGACGCTCGCCCAGATGCTCCTCAACCAGGGCCATCGCCGCCCGGGTGCACTCCACGCTCATGAGCGTGTCGATGACAATCCAGCCCGTCTGGCCCTCAATAAGCGTAAGGTTCGCCATGTCGTATCCGCGCACCTGGTAGATGCCGTCAATGACTTTGAATAGACCGTACACGTGGTTGTTCCGGGTGTTCTCCCACAGGCTGGGGTTCGCAGAGACGGGGGCATCGGCCCCCTCCACGAACGTGTAGGCCTTTTGGCTCCAAATGACACGGCCCGCGTCGTCGCATATCTCGAGTGCGTCGGGGGCGGCTATGAGATTGCGCGTCGCGTTCTCGTATTCGGAGCGATCCTCAAAATCGAGCTTGTCGTACCATGCGACATTTACTGCCTCGGTAAGGCTCGAGGCGTCCTTGACCTCGTCGGTCAAACCTGCGAATCCGTCGAGAGCAAGGACGACCCCCTGCGGCGCCGTGGCGGCAAATACGCCGGTACCCGCCAGCGCCATCCCCTCCAAAAGCCTTCGACGACTGACGCTGAGAGCGTTGCATGCATCGCACATAAGAAGCTCCTTTTGCCTGACCCCTATGTCACGCAGGGGGTCGATTGCTGCCGTGCCGCATTCCAAGCATGTCGCCGTTCACATCCCGCAGGCGACGGCCACACACCGCAACACGAGGGATGGCCGCAGCATCTCACATTTTGAGGCCGGGATGAGAGTGCCACGGCGTTAAGAGTTCAAGAACTCGGCTGCGCGTATTACGGGAAGCTTTCTATATCCAGGCCTCCGCCATGGGCATCTGCACCTGCGTGCAGGGTCGGGGCCTCTCGGCCACCGACTCCGAGGGCAACCGCAAGGACTACAGCTACCTGGGCCTCAACGACGACTGGTACCCCGAAGTCTACGTCTCGCTGGGCTACCCGGCCGTCGACGCGTACGCAAGCGCCTCGGTCGGCATCTACGACGAGAGCCACGTGCGCCAGGAGAAGATCTGGGCGAGGCGCAGGACGAGGCGCGAGGCCACCAACGAAAGGCAAGGTTCGGCCATGAGCTCGGCGGTACGCGCCATGCGTGCTGAAGGGCGAGTTCCCAATGCCGGGCCCGGCAATGAACCCACTTGCTCGTCCGTTGCGTCATGGGATAGTACCTATGTCAAACGCCGTGCTCCCCTAATCTGGGAGCACGGCTTTTTGCTGCTTGGACATCGTTTTGCTCGCTGGCCTTTGGAAGATGGGCACGATTCCAGCGATACCGTGGACGAGTGTTTTGATGTTCATAGATATGCGTATACATATCTATGAACATACATACCAATACGCATATCTCTTTCTTACTCCACGAATCATCTACCTGCCCTTTTGCCTCCATTTCAGCAGGAACGCGGAGTTTACGATAACGAAGACGCTGCCGCAGTTGTGCACGAGGGCGCCGCTCACCGGGTCGAGCACCGCAAGCATCGCGAGCACGATGGCCACGAAGTTCAGCACCATCGAGAACGTCAGGTTCACCTTGATGCGCCTCATCATGGCATGCGAGAGGGAGAAGAGATGCGGCAGCTCGGAAATGGAGTCGCCCACCACCGCGATGTCGGCCGCGTCCACGGCGATGTCGCTACCCACGCCGCCCATCGCAATGCCCACAAAAGCGCGCTTGAGCGCGGGTGCATCGTTCACGCCGTCGCCCACCATGGCCAACGACGTGCCCCGGGCCTCACTGGTCTCAACGTAGGCAAGCTTGTCTTGCGGCATGCATTCCGCCACGACTTCGTTCATACCCGCCGCCTGGGCAATCGTGTGCGCGGCTGCCGCATGGTCGCCCGTGAGCAGCACGCCCTGCACGCCCTCGTCCACCAGCGCCACCACAGCCTGCCGCACTCCCGCGCGAATCGTGTCCGAGAGCGCAGCCAGGGCAAACGGCTCGCCGTCGGCCGCAACGAGAATCACCGTGTGGCCAAGGTCCCGCGCCTCGTTCAAGTCAAGGTTCGCCCATGCGTCTTCAGCCAGGCCCATCTCGGCCATCATGGCAAGGTTGCCGGCAACAAGGTCGCGCCCAGCCACACGCGCCCGCACACCCCTACCGGGAACCATCTCGAAGCGTTCAGGCCGCTCAGGCACGCAGCCCTTCTCTCGCGCCGCCTCCACCACGGCTTTGCCCAAAGGATGCTCGCTCAGAAGCTCGCACGAAGCGAGCATGCCGAGCAGCTCCCCAGGCGCAAGGCCGCAACCCGGCGCCCCCTTGACAGACACAAGCCGCGGACGGCCCTCGGTAAGCGTGCCCGTCTTGTCGAACGCGACCTTCTTCACGCTGGCAAGGCGCTCCAGAGCGTCGCCCTCCTTTACGAGGAAGCCATGCTTCGTCGCGTTTCCGATAGCCGCCATCACCGCCGTGGGCGTCGCAAGCACGAGCGCGCACGGGCAGAACACGACGAGCACGGTGACGGCTCGCAGCGCCTCTCCCGTCAAAGCAAAAACCGCAGCGGCCGCAACGAGCGCCCCCACCACGATCCAGGTGGCCCAGCGGTCAGCCAGACGCACAATCTTTGCCTTGCCCGCCTCGGCGCTGCTCACAAGACGCGCCATCCGCTGCATCGAGCCATCGGAACCCGGGCGGGTGGCCCGCACCTCGATGGCTCCGAATTGGTTGATCGTGCCAGGGAAGACCTCGTCGTCCACCTGCTTGTCGCACGGCATGGGCTCGCCGGTAAGCACCGCCTCGTTGACGCTCGTGGCGCCCGCCACAACACACCCGTCCACAGGAATCGTCTCGCCGGGGAGCACGCGCACCAGATCGCCCTCGGCGACGCTTTCTACCTCACAGGTCTGCTCGACTCCGTCGCCTCTCACCACGCGAGCCTGCGTGGGCGTCATCTCGACGAGCCGCTCAATGCCTGCCCGGGCTCGCGCGACCGTCAACTGCTCAAGCAGGCCGCCCAGCTGCATGATGAGAGCCACCTCGCCCGCGGCGAAGTACTCCCCCACCACAATCGAGGCGATGAGGGCCAAGGACACAAGCAGGTCGGCCTTGCTGTCGTGTTCGTACACCACAGCCAGCGTCGCCTCACACACGATGGGCACGCCGCACAGCAGGATGGCAAGCCAAGCCGGATCCACAGGCAAGCTGCCCGCACTCATGAAACTCACCACGAGCGCCACCGCCGACGCGATGATGCACGCAACGTCCTTCTTGACGCCGCCCCATTCCAGCGCGGCTTCCAGGCGTTCTTTCACCACATGTTCCTTATCTATCCAAACATTTTGACTGATATCAGACACTATGTTCGGTATAGTTGAGCGTGTTAGATAAAGGAAGAATCAATAGGGCCGCCTTGAACGCTAGCGGTCACACCGATGGCTCTGTGCCTTATCGAACAGTCGGCACAATGCGCACGATTCGGGACAGAAATGGAGAAATATCCAGGTAAGAAGATACAGCAATATGCATCTATATATACGCGTATTGCTTCAAATGATAAGGAGGACCACCCCGTGGACCGACGCCAGCGCAAGACCAGGCAGGCCATCTACGACGCCTTTGAGGCGCTCATGGCAAACGCGCACTACCGCGACATCACGGTCGCGCAGATCATTGAGCGCGCCGACATCGGCCGCAGCACCTTTTACGCTCACTTTGAGACAAAGGATGACTTGCTGGAACAGATGTGCGTGGAGATGTTCGACCACATCTTCGAGGGCGTCAACGAGCACTGCGTCACTCATGCAGACCTGCGCGACACCGACCTCGCGGGCATCCTGGCACACCTGCTCTACCACATGCGCGACACTCACTCGGGCGTGTGCGCCAAGCTGCTCCACGAGCGCGAGCCGCACTTCACGGCCTACTTTTCCGAGAAGCTCGCAGTGCTGTTCGCCCGCAAGGTGTGCGACATGCCCCAAGGCGTGCCAGCCGACTTCGCCCAAAGCGTGCTCGTGGCCTCCTTCACCCAGGCAGTCTCCTGGTGGTTCTCCTCCAGCTGCACCAGCACCCCCGAAGAGCTGGCCGGATGGTTCCTGGCGACGCTGAAGATCGCGTGAAGGAGGGGGCGAGAGGGACTTTTCACAACCATTGTCGGTTCCTGGCTCCACTTCTCACACAACCACAGCACAGCTAAATGGCTATTTAGCTGCGTGAGGGCAACTTAATATCGAGCAGCGCGTCGATTTCGGCACACTTAACCTTAACCCACGTTTCTGGCTCGTAATCGCCGTCACGGCTAAAACGAGTATCACTTGGACTCTTACCCCTGTATTCAAAGGTGATGTATTCCTTGCCGTTCTCAGTATTGGTAATCCATGAATAATGAACTTCAGTTCCGTTATACAGCACGGTATCTTTGGTTTCGGAGTATTTACTCATCTTGACCCGTCCTTTCTCCGTCGAAATCAATGATGAAATATGGGCTCATACTGAGGCGCGAGGCCGTCGAGAGCGTTTTCCCCGAAGATGCGACGACGCATCTCGACATCACGTCCGCGGAAGCGCGCTCAAATCGTTTGACTTTGAACCAGCAACCGAAATCATCCGCTTTCCCGCGATAGTACTCGGGAATCTCGTCCAGCGGCTGGGCCTCTCGCTGAACCTTCTCGAAATGGCCCCACCAACGGCCCCGGCCTCCACTGTGGATCAGCAAGAAACGGGGGTCATTGTTGTCAAGAATCTCGCAGGCAATTCTGGCTGAGACTGCGCTGCCGAGTTTCCCATACCAGACATGGCCAACGTCGTCGATCACCTCTTGATGCGCGGCTATGGTGCCGCGCGCCGGCGCGAAGTTCTCTGCAAACCGAAGGGCAATGGTGCGCATTAGAACATCACCTTTGAAACGTCTATCTCGCCCGACATGAGCTTAGGGAGAAGAGAGTCCGACAATTTACGCAACCTCAACGACTCAATCGAATTGGCTTCAATCGTTTCAAATATGGGACGTACCGTCTGGACAAATCCTGCCATCGCCTTGCCTTCAAGCCATGGAATCTCAATTTGCGAGAATGCAGACTTGTTGACATTTAAGGTCGCGCTTCCTGTTGCACCAATGCCGAGCAAAGCCTGAGTAATAGATCTCATGGCGTAATAGAGGAAGAACTCATCACCTTCAGATGCCGGAACAACAGCGTTAATCTGCTGATTGAAATGTGAGGGTTTTTGGACAATTCCAACCAATCCCAATGTGGCAATGCAAGATACGAGCACGGCACCTCTGGGAACCAGCTTTTTCGGCTGCGCCCTGTTTCCCGTTTCGGATAGTCTTCGTTCAGTTGAACAAAGCCAAACGTTCGAATGCATATCCGGAATAGTGATGAACGGGTACTTGTCGCCATAGTATTCGGGAACCTTTGTTGAGGGCGTTTTGCCCGTCACGATTTCAGCGGCAATGTTGCCGATGCAGGCCGATGTCCCTGATGTCTCAATAGCCTTCCGCCAAATCGCCTTTCCAAGTTCCTCTAAATAGCCATTTAGGCGATTGTTGACTTCAATTCTCCGCTCGAATATCCCAAGGAAAGAGGCAATGGAATCCTGTTCTTGCTTGGGAGGCAGTTCAACATGCATCCCAAGCAAGCTAGCCTGA
>Ga0129308_1002342_pt1 | contig 16339 bp, 14 predicted proteins | sample L827metagenome_FD_94440 | JGI IMG/M metagenome (GOLD analysis project Ga0129308, IMG submission 94440) | Ring-tailed lemur group fecal microbial communities from Wisconsin, USA - L827 metagenome | ecosystem: Host-associated > Mammals > Digestive system > Large intestine > Fecal | place: USA...
GTCATCCCGGCGTTTTTCCACCGGAATGCTCCCCCGGTATTTTCTGCTTTCAAAGTCCACATAATCCAGATATTCCCTGCCATAATCGGCGGCTTCCCTCCAGGCGGACACCGCCTTTAAGACCTCCGAAAAGCCGTTCACACACTTTAAAATGCCGGCCGCATAGCGGACCACGCTGCCCGCGCTGATCAGCCCTGCCCACGCCTTCATCGCCGCATACAGATAAATGCTGGCCGCGCTGAAATTGGACAGCGTCTTTTCCATGCTTCTCTGCCGCATCCACATTCTGCGTATTTCTTTCATCGCAGCCATTCCTTCGTCTTCTCTGCCGCAGACGCCCTTCTCAATCAGATCCTCCTGCCCGAAGATGCGCAGATCCTTTGCGCTCTCGCTGCCCGCAAGAATATTATGCAGCAGATGATTTCCAACTCTGCAGCACTCATCATATTCTCCGAATTTAACCCGGATCTTTTTCCTGATTTTCACATCATACCGAAAACTCCACACCACGCTTGCCGCCAAAATCGCCAGCAAAAGCAGAGACATCCACCCCGAATACAAAAATCCCCTTCCGGAGTGCGCACCGTTTTCCAAAAAAAGCGGAACCGCCACAACAAGCGCCGTCACAATGCTGACCAGCCCTGTCAGCCCCTTGTCCAAAGGCCAGATGATCATCCAGTAAATGCCCCCTCTGGCATTGACGAGCCGCTCCTGCCTGCGTTTTTTTTCCTGAACTTTTGGATCCTCCAGATGCTCATAATCGATTTCCATGCTCCGCTCATTCAAATCATAATTCTGCCGCTCCAGACAGTTCTCCAGACGGGCATTAAAATATTGGCGCAAATATCCGGACAGAATCTGCACGGCAAAGTGAAGCGAAATTCCTGCCGCCATCCAGACAAGGAGTGTTTGAAAGGGCACCCCCTGCGCCAGTCCATCGATCAATATGCCGGACAGCACGATGAGAATATAGGGCATCATTCCATCCACAAAGCACAAAATGATGCTGGAAATGATCGTCTCCTTATTGTTTTTTGCATAAAGGGCAAATAATTTTCTCAACACAGTGAAATCGGAGTCCTCTTTTTTATTGATCTTTTCCATCGCTTATGCCTCCTCCATAATCTGCCGTTTTGCCTTTTCTTCTTCCTGCTCCTTATAATACCGACTCTGCATCTCGTACAGCGCCGCATATTTTCCCTGCGCCCCCATCAGTTCCTCATGGGTTCCCGTTTCCGCGATCTGTCCACCCTCCAGAAGAATGATTCTGTCACAGAATCTGGTGCTGGACAGCCTGTGTGAAATATAAATTGAGGTCTTTCCCTTTGTTGCTTCTCCGTATTTCTCATAAATTTCATTCTCCGCGATAGGGTCCAGCGCCGCCGTAGGCTCATCCAGAATCAAAAGCGGCGCCTCCTTATACAATGCTCTGGCAAACAGCAGCCGCTGCTTTTCCCCTCCCGAAAAATCCACCGCATCCTCGTGAATCTCCCGCACCAGCATGCTCTTTCCCCGCTTCGGCAGGCGCTCATAACGTTCCAGGAAACCGGATTTCTTCAGGCATTCCTGAATTTTTTTCTCATCCAGCGCCTCTGCCGGACAGGAAGCGATATTCTCATCCACAGAAAGGGGCAAAATGGTATAGTCCTGAAACAGAGCGGAGATAAGGCTGTAATACTGTCTTTTTTCAAATCTTTCAATCGGAATACCGTTGAGCAGAATCTGTCCTTCTGTAGGAGCATAAAAGCCGCAGATCAATTTCACCAGCGTAGTTTTTCCTGCTCCGTTCAATCCGATCAGCGCCAGCTTTTCCCCCGCGCGAACTGTCAGGTTCATATGAGAGATGGTGGGCCTTGTCTCCCCCGGATAGGTGAAGCTCAGATCCTTTAAGGTCAGCGTCACAGCCGACCTGCGGATTTTCTCAAGAACCTCCTCATCCACAGGATTTTCCGGCTTCTGACTGTCCGGGGTGTCAAAAAATTCCCGAATGCTGCTGAAGGTATTGCTGATCACGCCGAAGGACAACGCCTCCCTGAGAGCCAGAAATACATATTCCGCAAAGCTGTTCGCAAACCCGAAATACAGGACAAATTCCGCCAGCGTCAGCCGCCCGTTTGCCGTCAGCCAGATCAGATAACCGTAGACTAAACCGCCCCGCAAAAGATCCAGCACCGCGTCCATGCTGCTTCTGAAAAAATACCAGTTATGCACCCGGTAATAGTTCCTGTTCATTTCTTCCAGCGCATCCCTGTACTTTTTTAAAAGCCAGCCCGACATGTGAAAAAGCCGAATGTCCTTACCCGCCGACGGATCCATGGATTCACTGGTCAGGTAGGCCATCTTCTTAGCCATATCCGAAAAAATGGGATGTGCCTCACTGTGCTTCATCCTCGCCAGCTTCAGCATCTGCACCTGCACCGCCGGACACAAAAGCGCCAGCACCAAAATCCATATGCTCACCTTTGCCAGCAAAATTCCATAGACCACCGCCGGAGCCAGAAAGGCCAGAAATCCCGGCAGCTGGCTGACCGCATTATTGATCCCTCTCCCCTGATAGATCGCCGTATAAGAAGCGCTGGCATTGGTCTGAAAATCCTTTTCTTCCAGGACGCTGTAATCCACACTCATTTTCTTTTTCACATAAGGACGGGAATAATGCTGTCTGTAAATCACACTGCTGTTGTAGCAATAGGCCTCCGCCATGGTCGCCAGAACATTGCAGATCCACATGCCCAGCGCCAGAAGCAACAGGCTTCCCAGATATTGTCCAAGGCTCCATTCCCGTTCAAGCCCTTCCACCACCGCTGCCGGCAGAATATTCCCGAGCATGTTGCCCAGCACCGTTGGAATCAGGCCCAGAAAACCCGCCATAAAAAGCACTGGTTCCCATTTCCACATGTTCTTGTAGTGATAGAGAAGATTGTTGAAAAAGCTGTATTTTCCGCTTCCCTTTTCTATCATCGCCCCATTCTTTGTAAACATTTTTTACTCCTTTCCATAAGCCTTCAGATGCCTTCCGGACGGCTCTTGCGGCCCGCCAAACATGAAAACCATGTTTTTCTGAATCTATCCTAACACATCCGAAACAAAAAATGTCATTCCTGCACCAGTTGTAGCTCTGCGCGCACGAATGACACACTGTCATATTATGAAGTTCTCCTCCATCCCTGTCGGAGCGCCCCGTTTGAGGAACGTCCCCGCCTTCTGATCTCAGGACAGAGGAAGCATCACTTCCGTAGAAAAAACCTCCTCCTCCGACTGCCGGTTTACAAACCCTCCATATTGTTTCACAATCCTGTCGATCCGTCCCAGCCCCAGTCCATGCCCCTCTTCCTTTGTAGAAAAATAGGAGCCGCCTCCTTTTTTCGCCCGTCCCCTCATGGAATTGGTGATGCATATGTAGAACTGTCCCTTCATCACATCCATATAGATGCGGATAAATCTCCTCTTATTTTCCTCCACCTGCTCACAGGCTTCCATGGCATTATCCAGAAGATTGCCCAGCAGCACACACAGATCAATCCCTTTCAACGGCACCTTGGGCGGCACGTTAACCGTGCAGTCCACCACAATCTGCTTTTCCCTGATCAGGGCGATCTTGCTGTTCAAAATAGCATCCAGCATCAGATTTCCGGACTTTATCAGCTGCTCCACGCTGTACAGAGAAGAATCCATCTGATTTAAATATTCTTCCATCTGCTCATATTCCCGCTGGGCCAGGCAGACCTTCAGCGCCTGAATGTGATTATGATAATCATGACGCCATCCCCGCATTTGCCGGTACATGGAGTTCACTTCCGCATAATGGCGGTTGATCAGTTCTCTCTCATAACGCTCAATCCGCTTTTCCAAATATCCTGATATTCCAAAAATCCATGCCAGCACATTGCCCAAAACCAGCAGGACCAGAACCAGAATCCACCACATGAATTTTCTCCTCGCCTGTCACTCTTCATTCGCTCCGGTATTTTTGCTATCCGCATAAAACCGCATAAACGCCCCGCCAACCTCCGTATAGGCGCTGCGGCTCACGGGAATCCGGCTCCCGTCATCCATCATAATTTCCTCCCGGCGAACCTGCCGCACATGACGCAGATTTACCAGATAAGAACGATGACACTTCACAAATTCCTTTTCTCCCTGCAGCGCTTTAAGCGCCTCAGTCATACTCATTTTCAGCTCATAGCTTTGCTCCTTCGTATAGAGAATGCAATGATGCCCTTCCGCTTCCACATACCAGATTCTGGACGGGGCCAGGCTGATCCTGACCTGATCTGCAGTGACAAAACAGAGTTTTTTCTCCTGCTCCTGCTGCCTTTTCCCGATCCGGTCCAGACAGGCGGTCAGCCTGCTCTCCTCCACCGGTTTAATCAGATACTGCATGGCCCCCACGTCATAGCCTTTCGGCATGTATTCCGTATATCCCGTGGTGAAAATGATCGCGGTTTCCTCATCCTCCCGGCGAATCCTTTCCGCAAGCTGCATGCCGTTTTCCTGTCCCATCTCGATGTCCAGAAACAGCACGTCCCAGTCCTTTTCCTCCAGCCAGGCAAACCAAAAGCTTTCACTGTCCGGGAAACTCCGTAAATCCAAAGCAACTCTCTTTTCTTCCGCCCAGCGCCGGATCATATTTTCCAGCTGTATCCGCCAGAATATTTCGTCCTCACAAATTGCAATCTTCATTCTGCCCCTCATTCCACATCCTGCCAGAACGCTTCAAAAATCATGTCCTCATAAACCGGCCGGTAGGGATCATATTTTTTTCCGTCGCTGCGATACCAGCCTATGAACAAATGGTTGTTTAAAAAAGGAACCGGAAGCTCTCCCAGAATTCCTCCGTCCTTCACATAGAACTTCCTCCAGTCACTGCCCTCAACCTGCAGCGTCACAGTGCGGTAGACCTCCCCGCCCATCCACACTTCTTCCAGAAATTCTGTCCTCTCTTCCAGAAAATATTTCAGATAGCGCAGGTTGTCCTCATAGCTTTCATAATACTGATACCGGTTGTCCATTTCCTGCCAGCGCACATGATCCATAGCGACAGATGCCCGCGTCCGGGCAGAGAGCTCATCAATTCCATTCTCCAACAGTTCATACGCCATCGGCGCAAAAACAGTCTCAAAGCAATCGAATACAGCCTCTCTGAAATCCTCCTGATCCATCAGCGCACTGTAAAGATCCGACCCGAAAATATGATCGGACAGCTCCGTAATCCCTTTCGGATTGCTGCTCATCTCATCCAGCGTATTGTTTCCAAAAATAACATCATAGTCCCAGGCCGGCCCGGCATAAAGCTTCTCTTCCCCCTCCGGCATATAGTAGTAAGCGCTTGTGACACCTCCGTCATAATTCTTGGTCACTTCTTCCAGAAGATACTTCCGCACAAAGGAATCCTTATCCAGATATTCGGACCACGCCCTGCCCGTATCCGGATTGACCCCATCCTGTGCAAAAACCGCATCCTCCGCCTCCTGCACAAAGCTGCGTATTGCTTCGATCTGCTCCTGCGTGGGATTCTCCGGATGCTCAATCAGAAAATAATCTCCCCGCTTCGTCACAAAACCGCCCTTTCCCTCCAGATACACAGCGATCTCGTAGCGGTCCTGAAGCTCTCTCTCAATCAGAAAGCCGTTTCCGATATCCACCCGTTCCTCTCCGGCCTGTACCTTCTCACACAAAAGATAATTTCCCTGATACTCCCCGTTGCAATACAAGTCCACCGCAACGCTCTCCGGCGTGAAAGCAAGCCCTGCCTCCTTCGCCATCCAAAAGGCAATGGTATTGCGGATTCCCGTCTCGTCGAAACCGTTTGCCAGAAGAATCCACGTCTTCGCCTCTCCCATACCAAACAGATCGGCCTTTTCCTGCAGCTTAATCTGGAAAGGCTTCTTATCCAGCGCCCAGGTGGAATTTCCTCTGCCCTTCATCTCTTCGATCACACCTTCATAGCACTCCGTGCCGTCCGCCAGCGTGATCTTCAGTTTTCCTCCCTCTGTCTCTTCCTTGCCGCTGCGCAGCCGCTCCAGCGAACCGCTCTGCGTCGTAATTTCCAGGCTGGCCAGATTTTCCGACTGCATCACGGTCACTCCCCGCTGCTCATAACGGTATTCCTCGGCTTCCCGGTCCGCCCAGGAAGGCAGGAACAAATATTGCGTTCCATTCTCTGCCTCGTAAATATCCACATCGGCATACTGATAGGCCCTCGCCTCACTGCCTTCCCACCAGACCGCGATCACCGCAGCGACCGCCATAATTCCCATCAGCAATAAAAGCTTTTTTCTGTCCGCTTTACTTTCCATATAATGTCCGTCCGTTCTTTCACAGTAGCTTTTATCAGTTTACCACCGGACAGAAAAAATGACAACTTCATTGCTTTAAATTATGATATTATACTTCTCCATCATCTTCTTTCGCAATTCCGGGTCGTGCTCCAGAAGCCCGATTTGGGAGGCATCCTCGTCGCTTTCCCTCCCCTGCAGAAGGCCTTCCGGCGTCAAAGCATGCCCGGAATGTTGGGCGCAAAGCCTTCTCCCAACACTTCATGAGCGGCGCATACAATGATAAATGCGCGGGAGTCCATTTCGCTCACGAGCTCTTTGACCGGAGTGATCTGATTTTTCCGAAGCGCACACAGAATGATTTTTTTATCATCCCCCGCATAAGCGCCATGTCCGTCCAGAAACGTGAGGCCAAGCTCCAGCTCCAGCAGCTTTTGCCCAATCAGGGCAGATTGATTGCTGATTATGTAAGCCAGCTTCGCACCGCCCGAACCGTAAATCACCATATCCATGACGAGGGTAGAAATATACAGCGCGACGATTCCGTACAGGGCGTTATTAATGTCCTTATAAATAAGCGCATAAAAAACAATGATGATCAGATCGATCATAAGGCACAACTTTCCCATGGACAAACTGCGGAAGCGGAATTTCAAAATGCGCGCGAAAAGCTCTGTGCCTCCTGTGGTCGCATTGGAAAGCAGCAGAATCCCAAGAGCCAATCCGAGCATAACGCCTCCGTAAATTGCCGCCAGCATGGGGTCTGATTCCGGAAATACAAGAAACAGCTTCAGCCCGTCAATCATCAGGGAGCTGACCGCCATAGCATAAATGGAGGAAATCAAAATCTCCTTTCCCATCAATCGTACACCGGCCAGAAACAGCGGGATATTAATAAGAATGGTAGTGATCCCCACGGGCATTCCGGGCAGGAAATAACCAATGATCTGAGAAATTCCGGTAAGCCCTCCAAAGGCCAGATGATTCGGTTCAAACCACCAGCAAAAGGAAACGGAGTAAAGAACGCAGCCCGCCGTTATCATCAGATATTCTCTTATTCTTTTGAGTCTCAGCCTGTTTTGCAGCATAATCAAGTCCTTTCCTGAAAGCAATTTCTAAATCGGTTTCGTAACCAATACAATACAGCAAATTTTCTCTAAAATCAAGATAAATCTCAAAATTATCGCATATCTCCTTCCGCCAGCTTTACCGAAACTTTAGTTTCGTAATAATTAGATGTTATGCACAATTTTAAAATGTTTAAATCATATTAAATTGACAAAATGTCGTATTTGAAGTAAAATATACTTGCGTTTTCATATCAAAAGTTTTATTTTTATTATGAAAACGGTTTAGTGATCGAGCGTGGAGGATAAAAAAATGGCATCAATCACAGATATTGCAAAGGCATGCGGCGTTTGCAAGTCTACCGTAAGCAAAGCGTTAAACGGTGCGCCGGACATCAGCGCATCTACACGTACAAAGGTGATCAAGGCTGCCGAAGAGCTGGGATATCGGCCGAATTCCGCTGCCAGGGCTTTGAAAACCAACCGAACCAATACCATCGGGATTTTATATGAGGACGGCGGAGATACATCGTTCGGCCTGACCCATGAATATTTTGCATCTATCCTGGAAGGTTTTCGTAAACAGGCGGAGGAAAGCAGGTATGAAATTACTTTTATCAACTGCCATTCCAATGACATGAGTTACTATGAAAATTGCAGATACCGCAATTTTGACGGTGTCGCCCTAATCTGTACTGATTTTGCGGACCTTCGGGTTGCTGAGCTGGTAAACAGTGACATACCGGTCGTTTCCATCGACTATGTCTTTAACGGAAAAATGGCTGTAATGTCGGATAATTTAAGCGGCATGGAAGCGGTCATGAATTACGTGTATGAAATGGGGCACCGCAGGATCGCATATATTCACGGTTCAGACAGCGAGGTCGCCAAAGCCCGTATGGTGGGCTTTTACAGAGCGCTTCAGGATAAATGCCTGAAAATACCGGAAGAATATATCAGGGAAGCTTATTATCACGATCCGGAAACCAGTGCGGAAATGACGAAGGCGCTTTTGGCGCTGCCAAAGCCCCCGACCTGCATTCTTTATCCGGATGATTTTTCAGCCGTGGGAGGCATCAACGTGCTGCGCCAGAAGGGTCTGCGGATTCCGGAGGATATATCTGTCGTAGGATATGACGGTATTCTTCTGTCCCAGATTATGGAACCGAAACTGACCACTTTTCACCAGCAAACCCAAAAGATCGGGAGAACTGCTGCCCGCGAGTTAATCAGCCTGATTCAAAATCCCAAAACCACGCCCACGCAGATCATTTCCATTCCCGGAGAACTCTGGGAAGGAAAAAGCGTTAAAAAATTATAGCGCCAAACCGTTTTTCAGTTCAAATACTCTGCGGCGCCTGCCGGGAGCAGCCCTACAGTGCGGCAGAATGTAAAAGGAGTAAACATGAAAAACGTAAAAAAAATAATGGCAATATTGTTATCAGCTGTCATGGCATTCGGCGCGGCCGGATGCGGCAGTGATGCGCCGGTGTCCGGCAATTTGGGGACAGCGGCCGAAACCACAGATGCTTCGGCGCAAAACGAAGAAAGCATTGCCGAAGCTGCGGAAAATGAAGAAAGCGTCGATGAGGCGGCCGCAAACGAAGGCTCCGCTTCCGTCAGAGGAGATGCGGCGGCGGAAAATGCCTTTGTGATCTGGGCATGGAATGACGATTTCATCACGCTGCAGAATCTTCTGATTGAGGATCACCCCGAACTGAAGGACCGCATTGTTTTTGTCAATGCCGGCGGCAGCGAAATGTATCAGGATAAGCTCGATGAGGTGCTCGCAGATGAGAGCAACGAGCTGTACCCGGATATCATGCTGCTCGAAGTCGATTATGTGCAGAAATATGTGGAATCCGATGTCCTTCTTGATGTCAGCAAGCTTGGAATCAAACCGGATGATCTGTCAAATATGTACGAATACAACGTACAGCTTGGCAGCGATGACAGCGGTACGGTAAAGGCTCTGTTCTGGCAGGCAACACCGGGCTCCTTTCAGGTGAGAGCTGATCTGGCACAAAAATATCTGGGAACAACGGATGCTGACGAACTGTACGAAAAGTATTTTTCCTCTTACGATAAAATACTTGAGACAGCGGAAATGGTTTATGAAGCCTCCGCAGGAAAAACAAGACTGTTTTCCGGTTACAGCGAGCTGTACAGAGTATTTACCAACAGTTCCCGAAAAACAGGCTGGTATGATAATAACGACTTCATCTGCGTAGATGAATCCATGTATGAATATATGGATATTGCCAAAACGATGTACGAAAAGAATCTGAGTTTTAACTCCTCCCAGTGGGACAGCACATGGTATGCGAACATGGATGGGGACGGTGAAACGACGGAAGCGGCTATTGCGTATTGCGGATGTCCCTGGTTTACATACTTCTGTCTGGGAGAAGTATGGACAGGCAATACCATCTTAGTAAAAACACCGGTTGAATTTTACTGGGGCGGAACCGGACTCGCCGCAACAAAGGGCTGTTCCGATAAGGAGCTGGCCGCGCTGATTTTGAAGTCCTGTACCTGTGACACCGATTTTATGATCCGTGTAAATCATGAAAACGGGGATTATATGAACAACAAGGCTGTCATTGAATATCTGCTTTCCACCGAAGAGGAGAAAAATGAAAGCAATTCCGAAATGATGTATGGGCAGCAGCATCTGATTGAATTTTATAAGGATTCTGCCGATTCCATTAACGCTTCTACCGTAACGGATATCGACCAGCAGGTTTTTGATCTGTTCGGTGCACAGGTGGACGCCTATGCTATGGGCAAAAAGGATAAGGATACCGCCATTGCCGATTTCAAAGCGAGTGTTCATGATACCTTTGCTTATCTGAAAGCAGAATGACCGGTTTCATAAACTGTATGCTCCCGCTCCAAAGGAGCGGGAGTTTTTTCGCCCACAAACCGGTCCGCCAGGCGTTCCAACGCCCGGTATCTGAACGAAAACGTATGAATCGATAACGGAGAATAAACATGAAAAACATAAAAGCAAAAAGAAAGGCGCAGAAGTCGGTAAGTTATGGAAAATATGGCTATCTTTTTATTGCGCCCTTCTTTATCATCTACTTCATTTTTGACCTGTGGCCCCTTTTCACCACTTTTTATTACAGTTTTTTTGAATACTATATAAGGAATTTAACAGAATCCATGAATTTCTGCGGATTTGATAACTACCGGAATGTGCTGGGCATCACTGCAGGAGAAAAAGCATATTTTCTGAAATATCTGAAAAACACGGTAATTTTGTGGCTGGGCAACTTCATTCCGCAGATACTTCTGTCTCTGCTTCTTGCTGTATGGCTGACCGATAACAGGTGCCGCCTCAAAGGCATCGGACTTACAAAGGTAATGATTTACCTGCCCAATATGATCACGGCCGCCTCCATTTCCGTACTGTTTGGCGTCATGTTTTCACAATATGGCCCGGTTACGGCATTTCTCAGAGATGTATGCAAGGTGACAATTCCCTATGGTGATTTTCTGAAGGATATCGGAAGTACAAGATTTCTGATTTCCTTTGTTCTGTTTTGGATGTGGTTTGGTTCCACGACCATTTTACTGATTTCAGGCATGCTGGGAATCAATCCCAACCTGTATGAGGCGGCAGATATTGACGGAGCCGGGGGATGGAAGAAGTTTACAAAAATCACAGTGCCGCTTTTAAAGCCCATTTTGCTCTATACGCTGATCACCTCGGCGATCGGCGGCCTGCAGATGTATGACATTCCGGCGCTTTTCAATACTGATGCGGCGGCCATGATCGGTCTGCCCGATGATACGACAACCACAGTCACCATGTACATCATGCGGTTATATAAAGCGGATGTCGGAAAGGCATCTGCAATTTCCGTACTTCTTTTTCTGATTACACTGGCAATAAGCGTTGTATTGTTCTGCATTATGGGAGACCATGAAAAGGGAGGGAAATAAATGCTGCGCAATAATTATACTTTGAAAATAAAATGTGTCAGATTCCTGCGGACATCTGTTTGTATTCTGCTTTGTCTCATGTGCCTGATCCCTTTTTGGATGATGTTCGTAAACGCCACCAGAACGACCCACGACATCCGCTCAAGCATCACGCTGATCCCGGGCACAAATTTATTGAAAAACATCGCTTCTCTGCAGGATACTTTCAAAAATATGGATATCAATGTATTCCGGAGCATGTGGAACTCTCTGGTAATCGCAGCACCTTCCACGCTGTTGGCAGTATATGTGTCTTCGCTCACAGCTTACGGTATCTTCGTCTATGATTTTAAGCTCAGAAAAGCCGCATGGAATTTTATCATGTTTGTCATGCTGGTGCCAGGCTCGGTGGCTGCTATCGGATTTTACAGATGTATGCTTCAGATGAAGCTGATCGATTCTTACCTGCCGCTGATTTTACCTGCTGCAGCATCTCCTTCCGTGGTATTTTTTATGCACCAGTACATGAAAAGCGCTCTGTCGACAGAGATGATTGAAGCGGCAAGAATAGACGGAGCCGGGGAAATAAGAATCTTCCACACAATCATCACCCCGCTCATGAAACCCGCAATGGCAACACAGGCGATTTTCCTGTTTGTGATAAGCTGGAACAATCTTTTTATACCATCCATGATATTAACTACGGATTCCAAAAAAACGTTGCCCATGTTCGTGCAGATCCTGCAGTCCTATGCATTTAAGACCGACTATGGGGCGGTTTATGTCGGCCTGTCGGTAACAGTGCTGCCATTATTTTTAATCTATTTCCTGCTCTCCAGATATATTGTAGCGGGTGTTGCGCTGGGAGGAGTGAAGGAGTGAAATGGTAAATCTGATGCTAAGTGGGTACAACTTTGACAAGCCTTTTATAGCGCCCGCCCTGAAAAAATATCTGTATACGGGACAGAGAGTGTCCGTGGCAGAATTTGCTTTTGGAAAGGAATGTAAAAACGCAGAGAATTGGGAACAACTTTTTGGAAACGGTTCTCAGGAAAGAAAAAATATTGAAGCTGCTTTTGGCAGCTTTGGGATCTTGCCGGAGCAGATTTCCTGGATCAATTACTTTAAAGATACCCCTGATGAGGCCCTCAAAAAAATAGAGCAGTCGGATATTCTTTTTCTTCCGGGCGGGCTGCCTGACAAAATGATGGAAAGATTCTCAGAATTTCAGCTGATTCCTGCAGTCGAAGCCTTTTGCGGGATGATCATTGGCTGCAGCGCGGGCGCTCTGATACAGGCTGCAGACTATTTCATTTCGCCTGACAGCGACTATGAAAGTTACATGGAGAAAACAGGGTTTCATTTTCTGACGGACTTTGCGGTGGAAGTACATTACTGCAGTGCGCCGGAGCAAAGGGAAAGCATACGTCGGTATATAAAGGCAAGAAAAAAGCCGGTTTACGCAATCGAAGAGGATGGCGGAGTTCTCCTGGAAAACAAAACAGTCAGGTTGTTCGGAAAAGTCAGCTGTTTTTCCTGATCACCAGCACCCATTGAATCAAACGGATGTCTGTGATAAAATGTATCCACAAACGTAACTATCATTTTAAGGAGATGCAGAAAATGGGAAAAGACAGGTTCGAAAAAGTATACTCACAGGGAACAATAAATGTAACGGAAGTTTGGGTGGATAGAGAAACCGGCGTAAACTATGTATTTCATTATGACGGCAATGCCGGAGGGCTTACACCTCTGCTTGACCGGGAAGGAAACCCCGTCATTTCTCCCGTTATGGGATAAAATACGGCAGGCTTTTTCCGTCTGAATCGAAGGCGCGCCTTAACACAGCGGCAGGGCAATTTTGCCCTGCCGCTGTATGTCTATGCAAAAATCATCCTGCCGCCTGCCTTTTCCTTCGCAGTCAGCACAACCTCAACATACAGGGAAACGCACGGTTCCCCTGTACACTGAGGGTATCTATCCCCAAATACCATAATGCTCCAAAAGAATCTTGATACCCAAAAGAATTAAAATGACACCGCCCGCCGCTTCTGCTTTATTCTTATACCGGGCACCGAACAGATTTCCGGTCTTTACGCCAACTGCTGATAACGCAAAGGTGGTCGCGCCAATGATCAGACAACCGGCAAGCGTATTGATCAGCCCTGACGCTCCCTGCACAACGGCTACAGGCACGCAGGCAAAGGTGATGCCAACCGCCAGCGCATCAATGCTTGTGGCGACCGCCATGAGGAACATTTCCTTTACGCCCAGCGTATCCGTTTCCGACTCACATTCCTCTTTGGAAACTGCTTCACGGATCATATTCACGCCAATGATGCCCAGCAATACAAAGGCGATCCAGGGTGCAATCAGGTTGATATAGGTTTCAAACTGAATGCCGAGAACATAACCGATAAAAGGCATCAGAGCCTGAAATCCGCCAAACCACGCTCCCACAATACTGCAGTTTTTCCATGTGATCTTCTGCATTGCCAGTCCCTTGCAGACAGCGACCGCAAAAGCATCCATGGACAGCCCCACGGCCAGAAGTAACAGTGTCAGTAAATCCATTGTTTTATCCTCTCCTTTATCCAACCTTCGCATGCGCCGGGAAGCCTTTGGCGCTTTCACCCGCGCCACGGCTGCCGGGCGGACGCTCGTAAAACCTGCCGTTTTCCTCGCTTTGCGGCTGTCGCCGCATGCGCCGAAAAGCCTAAACGCTTCCCGGTGAGCAAGCTCCCCGGGCCGCCTTTAGGCTTTTCGGCCCGCCCGGCTCGTAGCAATAAAAAAAGACGCACGCATAGCTTCAGCAGCTATACATGAGTCTCGTCATAAAAGACAAACCAGGACGGTTTGCGTCCAGTATGTTGGCTTGCCACACCGATGTGCCGACTACTCCCTCACGAGTAGTTACAGTGTAGCAAGCCAGTATGTGGTTAGTCAATGCTAACATTTTCCATTTTTAAAAAATCTGTCTGTGTTGAGCGGCAATCCTCGCATAGAACAAACTCCTCAACCCGGAATCCACAATCACAAATTTCAGCGACTTCATGACATGCATCTTTTCCTTATCCTGCAACCTTTTTTCTTTTCCGGTTCAGTTCATACGCCTGATACAGCAAAAGCACCCCGAAGCTGATCATTTCCAGCATACGGATCACGGAAACTGACATGACCTCCAGCGTCGCTGTCTCCCTGATCAGTTTGGCAGCAAGCTTCAAAACATTCCAGAACTGTATCCCGGTGATCAGATAAATGCCTGCCGGCGCTACAGGGTTTTTGGAGCGGAAGAAAAAATACATGATCGCCGTTTCCGCACCTATCAGGATCGCGTTCAGCCACCAGATAAAATACTGTTCCGTGAAAACCCCGTTGGCAATGCTGCAAAGCATATTCAGGGTAAAGAATGTCACCATAAGCCTTCCCGTCCTTTTGGCGTTCAATCTTCCTGTCACGGCAAAATACAGGCCGCATCCCAAAAGCAGCGTTTTTCCGATCCAGGATGTCAGCCCCGAAATGTTCAGATAGATTTCCTGCACATACTCCGTATTCCCCTGTGCCCAGAAAAACATAACCAGTGAAAGGAAGGCATTCACCAGATAGAGAATAAATGTGACCGCATACAGCATGGTCTGTACGTTTCCGGCAAGAGGCTCAGCCAGGAGCTTTTCCTTCTCCATATCCCGCTTCACCTCCTCCCCGGATACCAGTTCATCCATCGACACTCCAAAAATATCCGCAATCTTTTTTGTCATCAACAGATCCGGATAACGTGCCCCGCATTCCCAGCGCGATACCGCCTGCCTGGTCACATAAAGCTGATCTGCCAGCGTCTGCTGCGTCATTCCTTCTCTCTCCCGCAGAGCTCTCATTTTTTCACCAAATTCCATATCTTTGCGCTCCTTTCCTCTTTTCCCTTTTTCAGTCTCAAAGTCCGGCAGCTTACAATCCGGTCTTTAGTCCACACTGTAGCTGTAACTTCATTATAGGAAAGGAAGCTGTAAAGCGAAAGCAACACCCCGAAAAATGCAGGGAAACAAAATGGTGACAATGCCTAAACAGCTCAGCCATACATCCCCAATCATCCGCCGCGTACCTGAACAATCACTCAAACTGGGCCTCATACAGCTGCCTGTACATTCCCTTTTGCTCCATCAGCTCCCGATGGGTTCCCTGCTCCACCACTTCCCCCTCGTTCATCACCAGAATCAGATCGGCATTCTGTATCGTGGACAGACGGTGGGCAATCACGAAACAGGTCTTGTCCTTCATCAAATTCCGCATCGCCTTTTGAATCCGCAGCTCTGTCCGGGTATCCACATTGGAGGTGGCCTCATCCAGAATCAGCATGGGCGCTTCCAACAGCATGGCCCGGGCGATGGTCAAAAGCTGCTTCTGTCCTTTTGAAATATTGGTTCCCTCATCTGTAAGCACCGTGTCGTAGCCGTTTGGCAGACGCATGATGAAGGAATGTATATAGGCCGCCTTTGCCGCCTTGATCACCTCTTTGCGGGTGGCCCCTTCCTTTCCATAGGACAGATTTTCGTATACCGTTCCGGTGAACAGCCAGGTATCCTGCAGCACCATTGCATAAGACTGGCGCAGACTCTTTCGCGTCACCTGCTGAATGTCGTTTTGATCCACAAAAATCTTCCCGCCCCGGGGATCATAAAAGCGCATCAGCAGATTGATCAGAGTCGTCTTTCCTGCGCCGGTATGCCCCACAATGGCGATCAGTTTCCCTGTCCCGGCAGTAAAGCTCAAATCATGAATGATCGTTTTTTCCGGTATATAACCAAACTTCACATGAGACAAAACCACTTCCCCTTTTACATCGTCCAGGTTGCATGCTCCCGGAGCATCCGCCTTTTCAGGAGCTTCTTCCATCAATGTAAATACCCGCTCCGCCGCTGCAAGGGCTGACTGCAGTTCGCTCACGATATTCGCAGCCTCGTTGATAGGCCCGGAAAATTTCCGGGAATACAGCACGAAATATGAAATAACCCCGATCGTCATGCTGTGCGCCAGATATAATAGCGCACCGAATACGCCGGTCAGATA
>Ga0129308_1002343_pt1 | contig 16321 bp, 11 predicted proteins | sample L827metagenome_FD_94440 | JGI IMG/M metagenome (GOLD analysis project Ga0129308, IMG submission 94440) | Ring-tailed lemur group fecal microbial communities from Wisconsin, USA - L827 metagenome | ecosystem: Host-associated > Mammals > Digestive system > Large intestine > Fecal | place: USA...
CGCGAGTCAGATGGTCATTCTCGCAGCGCATCTGCTGGGCCTGTCCCACCGGAATGCACAGCTCTTGCAGCGCATTGACAGTGGGCATACCGTCTTGCAGCGCCTTTTCTCTTACAGTGGCCATGGCAGAAGACGCAGCAAACGTCTCCCCCATGCCGCACCACGTTCGCATGGCAAGCCCGTCGGCAGGGTCCGCGAGCAAGGAGAGGGCCGTAAGGATTCTGGGTACAGAACAGCGCGTCAAATCGCGCAAATCACCGCGGACCTCTTTGCTTGTAAAACCCCGACGAGTCTTGATCCCACGGTCCTCAAGACCTCGAACGATGTTGCGAACCCAAAGGGCGTTCGTTGCAACAACACTTACTTTCCGACCGCCCCGCACCCCGTCTTCCACAGCGCTGCAAATATCTGCCAGCTCTCCAGAAGGCGTTTCGGCCCAGATGCGACGAGCATCGTGCGCGCCCGCTTGGTTATTGCACAAGACGGCCTTTTCCTGCACAAGGGGATGCGACGCAATGCCGTTTGCCGCCCCCACTGCAGCGGGGCATGCAAAACTCGAGGTCAGCCGTGTTATTTGAACGTGCGGGTTTGCATCCAAAAACTCCTGGAGACCCTGCTCATACGGATATGAGTCGAACACTTCCGCTCGAGCCGACGAGTCTGCTGTCACCGCGATAGACAGACGCGCGAGCCTATTGACCAAAACCTGCGAAGCCCGGGACATGAGCTGATAGTCGTCCACAAGCACGTGGTCATACCCGAAGGAGCCAGCCCCTTCGCCGTTAAACAACCATTTGCACGCGGCGTTGCACACCTGGGGCTCCAAGATGCCGCCAGTGAAGCGCAGGCAGTCTTGAAGGAGGCCATATACCAGCTGCTCCTCGCCTGTCAAAAGCCAATCCTCTTCCCAGTCACACAGTTCCGTGAGCGACTTGTAGAAGAAGCGCAGCATTTCCTTGAGGCGTCGAGGCCTGACGCCGCTCGTCTTGAGGTCCTCCATCAAGATGTCAATCTCAAACGGCGCGAGCATGCGGGCACCAAAACCGGAGACTCGTTGGGCCTCTGGCTCACGCAGGGCCCTCAGTGACCACTGACGCGCAGTAGTTATCTCGATGCCCGCAGCCCCGGGACACGCCTGGACCAGACGAGTCTTGAAGGCTTCGGCCGCACCAGGCGTCGCGCACACGACAAGCACTTTGTCAACTGATACGCCCGTATCAAGCAGGCCGATTGCCCTCTCTAACAAAGTCTGCGTCTTACCGGTAGCGACACCGCCCTCGATAAGAAGCGCTTCAGGAGTCATCTTGACCAAACCCGCGGGAATCTCCGCAGGCATGGGAACCATCGAATCCTCGATTGCCTCGGCTGTATTCTGTGCCATACCTCGTCCCAACCTCTCAATGCATCGCGAAATCCCGGCGCGTCCTTGCGGGCCCTACGCTTCTTCCTCTGACAGGATGTCCTGCAACATGGCGTAGTCTGTACTCAGAAAACCATCAGTGAGGTACGCCAGTCCCTCATACATTCTCGTCTGAGCAAACCGGCGCAGATCGGCCGTCATCATCGGAACCCATGTCACCAGGTGATCGTGCAGGAAGTTCCGCTGAGCAAGCAGGAGCCGCAAAGCTCCGTCGGATTCCCCTGTGCGCAGAGCCTTGGAAGCGCGCTCGCAAAGAACGCGCATGAACTCGAATTCGAGCGCAATATGGTCCTCGCCCTCTCCCCAATCTTGGCCCTTTTCAATGCCAAAAGAGCGATAAATGGCCAGCACCTCATCACGGGCATCCTGCATGAGCAGGCGCTTTTCAGAGGTATAGACGCTCTCGTAGGGATAGGCAGCCGCAAAAGCATCGACTCCGTTGCCCAAGAAACTGCGCGCATAGTCCACCGCAAGCTCGGTAAGAGACTCGGTCCATAGGTTCGACAAGTACGTCGCTATAAGCAGGTATCCCTCGTCGACATCACCGTCGCCCGTTGAAGTAGGAAACAGCATGTCATGCAGCTCATGGAGCAGTGCGTCATCGATTTCCTTGAGATACAAGCGAGACAGAAGCATGTATGTGTTGGCACGCTGGTCCATCAGGCAGGCGAGCTCCTCGTCGGCCGATTGGGCCGCAGTATCGACCGCTTTCATTTGATCAACCATGGCTACCCCTCGATTCCCTGCTCAATGGTCTCGTCCTCACGCTCGGCAAGCAGCGTGCGTCCTATGTCGGTGGTCTTCCACACGCCCTCCCAGCACAGCGCCTCGCACCGTTCAAGCAACTCAGTGAAATGCGCGGTGTACAAGCGGGGACTTTTAAGAAGAGGATCCCAGTCGACGAGCTCGTTAAGCCGAGGCGTCGTGGCACCTTCCTGGCAATCAGCTGCTTGAAGAATCCGCACGTAGATGGTCTTATACTGCGCATCGCGTTCAATAAGCTCACGGAAACGAGTCTCGGGATCGTTTTGAGCAAGGCGCGCACGGGCGGGTTCGGTCGTAAGCCAGTACACCTCGCGCCAGGGAGCGGACTTGAGAAAATCCGCGCCATCCACCGTTATGATATCCGGAACCTGCTCGGGTGAGTCAGCAAATGGCGTGCCATTCTCATCGACCTTGATGATTGCACCCGCTTCCTCAAGGAGCTCGGCGTAGTTGGCGGCTGTGTATACCGAGAAGTCATGCTTTTGCAGACGCTCGACCTCGCCATTGAGCTCAGCAGCGCTCTTGGGAGCTTCAAGGAAACGCAGGATTCCCGACAAAACACGACGACGAGCATTCAGTTTTTCAAACAGCTCTTCAATGCGCTGGGAGGCAGGCTCCTCGAACTTGGCATCTTTCTTCGGGGTTTGGTCTTCAGGTCGACAAGTCAGGCTTTCAATAGGCTTGCCCGTAAAGTCGCCCGGGTCTTCTTCCTGCTCGGAGCCCTCTTGGTCCTCGACATCAGCAAGGGGATCGTATTGCCACTCTTGATCGGCAATCTCAAAGTCAAACTCTTCAGTGAATTCTTTCGCCATAGCGAGAAGCCCTCCCTCGTTTGCAGAAAACATCAGCACGGCGTCTAATCAGACTCCGCGCCAGGCTTCACCCTATTGGCCTGGAACTATGTTTTGCAAACTCCGCCGGGGCGGCTTCTTCTTCATAAGGCATAGTAAATTGCACCCCAATGGGATGTCAACAGAAATTTGGAGCAGCGGGAGACATCGTTGAGCGGAGGAACTAAACTGGCACCGTCACACTATATGCGCAAGGAGGCGGGCAATCATGATGTACAGCTATCTCAAGCTCCCAGACGATACGCGCATCGCGTACTCGAATGTCCTGGAAGACAATACGATTTTGGTTGGCGTTGAGCGCCCAGTTGACGGAGGCTTTGACTCAGGGTATTGCCGACTGCCGGCATACACGTGGACCGATGTAGAAGGTTTTTCCCAAAAGGAGCTCACCGAACTCACTGAGCTCATCGAGCGGAACTCACCTCTCATTTACCGCCTAGCTGGTGGAGTTTCGGAAACTTATACCTAGGGTTCTCGAGTTTGGCAAATACATCATCTTTTTCTGGATAGGCGAAGACGGCGAACCGGTGCACGTTCACGTGTCTGTCAAGCGCCCAATGGACAACTCGACCAAAAATGGCTCACGCGCAATGGCGGCTGCCTATTGGCGCACAACAAAGGCTAGATTCCACCCAAGGATTTGCGCGACATCATGGACGTCGTCACTTTCAACCACAAGCTCATCTGCGATGAATGGTGCAAGCGTTTCCAGGGCGACATATCGTTCTACGAGTAGCCAAGAGTTGGGAGCGGCCCCCGCATGCACCCACATAACGCATGGCTCGAATGGCCCGCTGGCTTGCGACCCAAACCCATGAGGCCCTCCCGCTCACACCCGAGCGAGAGGGCCTTCGCGTTAGGCTGAGTTGGCAATGCCGGCAAGGCTGATTGGCCTGATCACCAGGCCGCCAAATCGAACCGCCAGGCCGACACGATAAACGAGGCAGGGGGCTTGTTATCAGGCCGCCCGCACACGCGGCTCTTTACGCGATACCCAGGCAGTTACGTGCGGAGATGCGGCCGAAGGCCAGGCACTCGCCCAGGTTGCCGCCGCCGTTGTACATGTTGCACCAGATGGAACCGAACTCGCCGGCGCTGTAGAGGCCGGGAATGGGCTCGCCGTCGAGGCCGAGGATCTCGCCCTTGGGGCTGCGGCGAGGACCGCCGTCGGTGTTGAGCATGGTGGCGGAGCAGTGCAGCGCGTAGAACGGCGGGTTCTCGATGGTCTTCATCGTGTTGGCAGGACGGTGGAAGTACACGTCCTCGCCGTTGGCGCAGCACTCGTTCCACTGCTCGACGGTCTTGACGAGTTCCTCAGCGGGCATGCCGGTCTGCTCGGCCAGCTCCTCGAGCGTGTCGGCCTGGTAGCCGTAGCCGCCCTCGGCGATGGGGTCGCAGCCAAAGGTGGGGAAGCCGTCGTTCATGCCGGCCGCGTAGCCGTCGGCGTCGCAGATGAACCAGGTGTCCTTGGGCATGGGTAGGTGCGGCCACTCGCCGCCGAACTGCATGTGGCCGTGGCGCGAGCCCACGTGCGTGGTCAGGTCGCCCTCGTCCATGGCGTCCCAGTCCACCACGACGTCCATGTCGTAGTCCATGTAGAAGCGACGGCCGTTGACGGCAACGGTGATGCCCTGGCCCTTGGGGGTGCGCATGGCGGTGTGGTCGCCCTCGATGAGCGACAGCGACGTCCAGAAGCCGGCGCAGCTGTTCATGTGCCACATGTCGGCGCCCACCTTGGCGCAGGCAGTGATGCCGTCGCCGTCGTTGGTGTGCGCAGCAACGGGGCGTGCAGTGGCGCCGGAGAGGTAGTCGGCGCGCATCTGCTCGTTGTTCTCAAAGCCGCCGCAGCACATGATGACGCCCTTGTTGGCCTTGGCGTAGACGGTGGCACCCTCGAACTCGTAGGTCAGGCCGATGATCTGCTTGGTAGCCGGGTCCTGCACCAGAGCGGTCATGGGAGCCTCGTGCTTGAACGTCACGACGTCCTCATGCAGCATCATCTCGTCGTAGATGACCTGCTGCACGTGGTTGTACGTCCAGTCGCCACCGTCCTCCTTCTTGCCCATGTGCATAAAGTTGAAACGGCCCAGGCTGAAGGCGTGGGGCAGCTCGCCGTACTCGGGATAGCAGGAGGAACCCGTGCCGGGCTCGAAGTGCTCGGTGACGTTGGCCTCTTCCTCAAGCCACGTGGACAGGCTGCGAGCCCAGTCGAGGTTCTCGCCGATGCCCTCGGCGTAGGCGGCCAGCACCTCGTCGGGGGTGTTGTTCATGTCGCCGCGCAGCTCCTTGAGGTACTCGGTGAAGCCCTCGACGTCCTTGGTCCACAGCACCATGCCGGCGGAGAACTGGGTGTTGCCACCGCCGAGCTCAGCCGAGGACTTCTCGAGCAGCAGGCAGGTGGCACCGTCGCCCTCGAGCGCCACGGTCGTGGCGGCGGCGATACCGGCGAGGCCGGCACCGACCACAATGACGTCGTACTCCTCGTCCCAGGTAATCTGGTCCACGGAGGCGGCAGCGTCGTTGCCCTCGGCAAGGGCGCGGGCCGGCAGCTGAGCGGCCATGCCCACGGTGGCGACGCCGCCGAGCGTGAGGCCGGTGGTCTTGAGGAAGTTGCGGCGAGACTGGTTGAGCGTGTTCATGAAGGGAACTCCTTCTCTGTACGAGACACCGCCATGTGTGCGGCGCCGTGCCAACGAACGAGTTGCACCTTGCCATGGCCCGGCGCTCGAGCCATCCGACAGAATGCGTTGAATGCGCCTGACAAGCTGCAGTACATTTTGTACGTTGACGCACATGAGCTGGGATGATGTATGCTTTGCAGGTAAGATTGCGCATTGGCAGATTTGCAGTGGCAAGCAGAGCCACCGACATTGGACAGCAGGGGGGACGCGCGACCATGGGCACGACCAATCGCGCCGAAAGCAAGGGCGCGCGCAAGATTGCCGCCGGGCGAGATGCCGCACAGGCGGGACGCACATTCGTGGCAGAGAACAGCCTGTGGTTTCTCGGCCTGTGCTGCGGCAACATCTGGATCGGCTGGATGAACGGCGCCCATGCCCTTGAACCGTCCGGCGCATGGCATGCTCTGGCCTCGGCGACGATGGTGTGCACCCTCGCGATTGCCGCCTGCTGGGGATGGCGTCATCCCGCGCGAGTCAAAGCGACGTATTTGCCCGACTGGCCCGTCGCAGCACTGATGGCCCTCTTCACCCTGCCGGCGGCCGGCATGCTGATCCCCTCAGACGCGGTGAGGACAGTGGCCGTCATATCAACAGTGATGACCGAAATTGGCATGGCGTGGCTGTTTGTACGATGGGGTGTCTTCCTCAGCAAGCTCAGCCTGCACGAAACCGTAGGCTGCGTGTTTGGCGCACACGTGGTGGGATGTGCGGTCAAGTTGCTTCTCTACTATGTACCAGCCCAAATGGTCGCCATCCCCGTTGCAGTTTTGCCCCTTGTCTCGATTCTGGCCTTGCACCGCGCGAGCTTGCGCATCTCCGGCTTGAACAAGGGGCTATCCACCGACGCTGGGTCTGATTCTGGCGAGACATATGCCGCGAGCAAAAGGGTCATTTCCCCTGCCGGCGATGGGTCTGGTTCTAGCGAGACGAATGCCGCGAGCAAAACGGGCCCCTCGCCCATCGGCGACGTATGGTGCACGGGTGCGCAAGGATCGTGGGGCCCACTGTGGAAAGTCGCCGCCTTCATCGTGGTGTGGCGCTTCATCTTCTGCCTCACGCGCGTCGAGGGCATTTCCATTTCGCTCTCCACCGTGTGCTGTCTGGCCGAAATCGCAGTGGCGGTGCTCATCTTATATATGTTGCTCGTTCGCAGCGGGTCGTTCACGTTCCAGCAGGTCTGGTCGATTTTCCTGGTACTGCTGGGTGTGGCCCTGCTCTTTACAGCCGAGGAAAGCCTGGCGGGCGCGGGGGCCTCGGTCCTGGCGGCGGCGGGGAGCCTGCTCGTCATGTTCCTCTGGCTCGTCTTTGCCGACATTTCGCATCACAGCACGCTGCACCCGTTTTTCGTTTTCGGCGTGGCGCGCATCGCCTACGAGGTGCCGTCGCTCATCTCCAGCACCGTGCCTGGGTTGGCGGACATGCAGGCCACCGGGATGTTCTACAACTGCGCGGCCCTCTTCTGCCTGCTCGCGTTCTCCGTGCTGTTCTTCGACCTGCGCGACCCCACGCTCGCGCTCGTGTTCTCCGACTTTCAAAAGCACGAGGGAGAAGCCTCGCCCGACGCCCTTCAAAGCGCCTGCGACGAAGCGGCCGCGGCATACGGCCTTACTGCCCGCGAGGCCGAGGTGCTGCTGCTCCTGTGCCAGGGCCGCACCCGCGCCTACATCGCCGAGACGCTCTACCTCTCGGAAAACACCGTCCGCGGCCACACCCAGCACATCTACACCAAACTTGACGTGCACACCAAAACCGAGCTGCAGCGCAAGCTGGGGGTGTAGGGGGGAATTAGCCCCAGCGCGACAAATCAATACCATCATCAGCCCCCATGTCCTGGTCCTCATGGCATGGATTGAACTTACGCCGTATAATCGCAGCTCACGGAGAGGCGCAGAACAAAAAGAGGGGCATCCGATGGCCAAGCAAGGCAACATACGAGTACAGGAGTCATCGGCCGCAGACGCCACCATGCGGACCGATATTACGCCCGGTTTCGCTCTCTATGCCGTCGGCATCTTTGTATGGATGACATTCGTATCATGTTGCGGAGCCACCTACGCCCTGCCGTTTACCCCTCCCCAGGCCGAGGCGGCGCCCTATGTACTCGCGCAACAAGGGGCTTACGTCCTCACATTCTTTGTCGCAGCAGCTGCTGTAGGAAGAAAGCCTGTCGATGAAACGCTCCTTACATCACTGTGGCGTTTGACGGTCGCCTCATTCGCCGGCTTTCTCGCCTGTCTCACCTGCTATGAAGCAGGCTTGCGCACACCATGGCTCATCTCGCTCTATGGGCTGTTCTTAGGCGTCGGGATGACCCTTGGTTACATTCAGTGGACGACCCTCGTTGCGGCGCGCCCGCAAAACGAAATCATCAAGCTTCTGCTGATTGCCTCGTTGGGGTCTATCGCTAGCGGCGCAGTTCTTTGCCTGGTCCCTGCGACAATACGCATCCTATTGGCGGCCATCGCGTTCATGCCTGCCTCGTTGGTCTTGCTGCGCGCCAACCATACCCGCTACGAGGCAAACGCGAGCGCTACGCAACCACAAGAACAAAAAACCGGACTACCAGCTACTTCGAATAATTCCGCGGCACCGAGCACGGGAACCATTGCGGTCCAGTTGCTCCCCTCAATCGTTTGCGCTGTCGTCCTCTCACTTACCGCCCCCATCGTAAGCACTGCATACATGGAGTTCGTAACGGGTGAGCTCGCACGCAACCTGATTGCCCAGGGGGCAAATCTGCTCGCAGTAATCGCCCTGGGAGCTTTCATGCTTCTGGGAAAGAAAAGGCTAACCATCACGGACGCCTACCGTGCCATACTGCCCATTATGGCAAGCTCAGTGCTCCTTGGGGCGTTCTTTCAACCCAGCGAACGTTGGTTTGTCCTGTTCTTCAGCGAGGCATGCTTCTGCGTCGTCTCGCTCCTCATCCTGCTGGAGAGTTGCGCCATATCGCGCGAATTCAAAGTGTCCCCCGTGCTGATATACGGCATATTCGGCGGATTCGTCTATCTCGCACGAACCCCTGAGGTGTTCTTCTCACTCGGGACGTCATCACTCGTCGAGAATCTCTCCCCCATTGCCACCGCACTGTTGTTGTACTTGCTTGCCATCCCCTCATTTGTGCTGCCCTTGCTTTCGCGGGCACAAAAAAAGTCCGAGGACCCGGTACCCGCCAGCTCTACCGAACGAGCTGATACCGATACAGATGCTGTCTGCACTTGCCTGGCTGAACAGAACGGTTTGACACCTCGCCAGGCCGATGTAATGCGTCTTCTTGTCAGAGGCGTAAGCACACAACGCATTGCCGAGACTTTGGGGCTGTCCGATAACACCGTAGCGACATACCGCAAGGCAATTTATGCAGCATTGGAAGTACATGCCAGGCAAGAACTGCTCGACTTGGTTCAGGCTCAAGCGCAGAAACACGCTTAAGCCCACCGCTAAACACAAAAACAGCCCGTTGGCAACGCGCTTGGGTTGCCAACGGGCCAGATAGACATCTAGTTCAAAGTTTCAGGGGAACCTAAAAGCACTATCAGGGCCGCCCTCGGGTTACCCTTCCAGCTGGTCCCAGGTGAAGTCGGGGTCAGCGGCATAGCGTCCGGCCTCATAGCCATGGAACAGCGCAAAGGCGTTGCACATGCCGGGCACGGTCATCTGGTAGCCACAGCCCAAACGCCAGCCCACATTATTGCCGGCGGCGAAGAGATGCGGAATAGGCTGCCAGTCCTTGTCGCACACCTGAAGCTTGCCATTGCAGCGCACGCCCGAAGACGTGCAGTAGAAATGGCACGTGGCCTTGGCAGCACGGAACGGCGGCTCAACCACAGGGTGCAGATACTGGGGATTCTTGCCCCAATCCTCGTCCACGCCCTTCTCGCACAGCTCGTTGTAGCGATTGACCGTGGCAGCGAGCACTGCGGGATCAATATCAATAAGCTCGGCAAGTTCCTCGATTGTGTCGGCATCGTAGTACTCGGTGCCGGCCTCAACCACACCGTCCCAGACGTCAAGAGTTGTGATGGGCAACGTTGCCGGCATATCCGTGTCCTTCATAGACCGAATCTGCCAATAGTAGTTCACACGCTCAGGACGTTCGACGATGGTGTTGCATTGCGAGAGCCAGGAACTCTGCTCGTTACGGAAACGCTCACCCTTACACGTGACCTGCAGGAAAGGCCACCAATAATAGCCGGCATCCTCCCAAGCCTGGAACGAGTGATCAGCCTGCTCCATGTCTGCGCCAGCCCACACCATCATCTTGTGGCCCGTGCCGTCATCCATGAACTCGTCGGTGGTAATGGGCGTCCTTTCCGTAACGCGACCGTTATAGACGCCGTATTTGCGGGCAAAGTCACAAACCCACGACGAGTTGAAGTGTTCCATCATCTCTTCGTTATGGCCATAAGAACCGGTGCAGACAATGACGGCCTTGCTTGCCTTGTAATATACGTAGTCGCCATCAGGGTTGGTGGCAATAACGCCGGTCACAGTGCCGTCGGCATCCTGGGTAAGGACTCGACCGCACGTATTGAAGAACATGCGGCCACCGTGCGCTGCAATCCAGTCGGTCATGGCAAAGTTGAAAGTCTCAAGACTGTCTGAGCCCGTCGGGTCGAAGTCGACATGGCTGCTGAGCGTAGGACAGAACACGTCCATGCCACTGTCCGAGCCAGCCGTCGCCGTGCCAGGACAACCAGCTGCCTGCAGAACATTTGCCTCAAGCTCGTCAAGAACCTGGCCGCTATGCAGGCAGAATGGGGCGAGCAAGGCAAGGCTCGTGCGGTTTTGAGTCTGGTTGTTCAAGCGCTGCATGACCTCATAAGGATCGTGCTCAGGCTGGCCGGCTTCAATCTGATACTTCGAATTGACGAAACCAATGCCCGAACCGCCCACATGGCCGGTTCCGTTACGCTCAATCATGACAACATCAGCACCCGAGAGAATGGCAGAGTAGGCCGCAAATTCACCAGCCAGTGCACCGCCAACAACAACGACCTCGGCCTCAACGGTCTCCTTGCAATCCTCTACCGCAACGGTGGGCGGCTCGCCGAGCCAGTCGCTGTCATCAGTCGAGGGGGCGGAAGCATTGGCGGTATTCGCTTCAACCGCAAGAGAAGCAGCGCAAGACGCAGCGACTCCCATAGCAGCTCCAGTTAGAAATGTCTTACGAGTGACTTCCATCTCGATGCCCCTTTCAGGCTTGGCTTTTGATATGGGGCCCGGCTCGTCCTAGTGAGCCGGGCCCCATGACAACACGACTTACTGCAGGGACTTGCTGGCGACCTCGGCGGCATACCAGCCGCAAAAATAGCTGAACGCGGAGCACGAACCGCCAAAGTGATGGTTGTATTCGGTCATGAAGAACTGAGACGCATCGGCGCCGCCGGCATAGAGGCCGGAAATCGGGTAGCCCTTCTCATCAAGGACGTGCAGGTCTTCATCCACAACGACACCGTTCAACGTGGAGAACCAAGTGGGCACCTGCTTAACGGCGTAGAACGGGGCTTTTGCCACGGGGAACAGACATGCAGGGTCCTTGTAAAAGTCCAGGTCTTCGCCTGCTTCACAGAAACCGTTATAACGCTCAACCGTGGCGGCGAAACCGTCATAGTCAATGCCGCAGGCTTCGGCAAGCTCCTCCAGGGTGTCGGCCATCACGACGCCGCCGTTGCCGTTGTGAACCGCCAGCACCTCGCCCATCTCAGGGATGGGATCGCCATCGCCTTCCGGCGCAATGACCCAACGCGAACCCATGATGAACGGCTGAGTCTGCATGCGCTCTACGGTGTCTTGGTCGAAGACATTCCAGTAGTAACCACCCGTCTGACGATATGCGATGCCAAACGTCGAAGAAATGGACTGCCAGTGCTCGTCGCCCAAACGCTTGCCGCGCTCGTTCACCCACAGGAACGGCTCGCGGCCGGCCCAATCGACAGGACCATCCCAAGGATCATCCTCGAAATTGGAAGGCGAGCCCTGGCCCACAGCGGCGCACCACATCTCCTGCGACTCCACGCCGCCTACGCCCAGCGCCATGCAGATGCCGTCGCCATTGTGATGGATGCCAAGTTGCTCGTCGCGCTTGTACGCAACGGTGCCTGCCTCGCCAATATAGTAAGCAACCATATCGGGATTGGTGCCGAAACCACCCGTACCAAGGAAGACGTTCTTGGCCGAGATGTACATTTGAGAGCCGTCGGCCTTTTGTGCCAATGCGCCCACAACCGCACCCTCATCGTCCACAACCAGCTGCGTGGCGCAGGTCTGGGTCATAAGGCGGCCGCCCTCTTCGGTAAACGTCTTGGTAATGAAGGCGTTCACACCCGAGCCGATGCCCTCATACATGACGCCGCCGACCGGAGCCTCAAGCCCGCCAGCCGAGCAGAACACCGTGGGGAAGTCATGGTCGTAGAGCCAGTCATGCGGACCGTGGTTGTTCTTAACATAGTTCGAGAAGAGCAGGCCGTCATTCAGCCAGGCATTCTGCACACCGAAATAGTGGTAGATATCGAAGAAGCTGCCACACTCGGTGCCGGACTCCTGAAGATACTTGCTGTCATTGAAAAGCTGCGTGGCCTCGGTGCCAGCGCCGCCGCCGCCCGTGTACTCGCCAGCCTCAAGCAAAACCGTATCCATACCCAGCTCGAGACCATGAATGGCACCGAAGAGACCCGTGTTGCCGGCACCGATAACCAACCAGTCACAGCTTTCGTCCGGCTCACCAAGATCGGACACCTTGGCCGGTGCGATAGCAAACTGCTCCTTGCCGCTGTTGCGACGAGCATACGTACCTTCGGGCGTACCGTCAGCCATATCGGCCTGCGCCAAACGCGCCCCACCGCCAAGCGATGCACTTACTGCGGCGGCTCCAACCATAGCGGCCCCGGAGGCCCCCACAAGGGTACGGCGGGTCATGCTGCACTGCTGCTTCATGTCTGCGCTCCTTTGAATCTCGTTTGTATACGGGCTGGCGGTGATGCCCATAGGCGCCTTCACCGTCGCGCTGAGATAAAGGTAGACAGCGCCGCATCAAACTCGATAGCCCTAAACAAGGGACAGTTTCTTGGTCAAAAGGGAATCTTCAGAGATCCCTTGTTTAGGGATTGAGCTGGTAAATAGTCTTTTTAAAAGAACAAGTGAATGCAATCACAATCAAGTTCATTCATCACCGGCATGGTAACCTACGTCGAAATGGTGCGCCAAATCGTCGAAAGCGAGGCCAGCAATAATGAAAACGCTTGATGAATATATGGGCATGAACTACCGGATGGAAATCATTGAGGACAAGGACGAGGGCGGGTTCGTCGCCTCCTTCCCCGAGCTGCCCGGCTGCATTACATGCGGCGACACCATCGACGCTGCAGTTGCCAACGCGTTGGATGCCAAGAAGGCATGGCTGGAGGCCGCAATCGAAGACGGCATCGAAATACACGAGCCCGACAGCCTCGAGGAATACTCGGGCCAGTTCAAGTTGCGGATACCGCGCAGCCTTCACCGCTCCCTAGCCGAGCACTCCAAGCGGGAAGGCATCAGCATGAACCAGTATTGCGCCTACCTGCTCTCCCGCAATGACGCCCTGTACAGCAAACAGGCTTCCTGACATATACGAGGGCACCTACTCTGCGGAAAGCCAGCTGGTGGGCGACGTCGACTGGTGCCACTTCAGCTACAAGGGCTACGGGGTCGTATACCGCCCAACCGAGAAGAGCAACTGGTTCGTGCCCGTCTTGGGGGTTTGGGTCTAGCGAGGCAAAAGGCCCTAGTGACGCGCGGCATCCCTGCTATTACGGCGAAACGTGCTGAATGGACCAGAATGGGGTCCAAAAGAGGTGCAAAATGGCCCATGGTGCACGATTGGCTGACGAACGTGCATTCTGGACCATTTTTGCACGTCCCTACATCCCGCCCTACTGCGCCGACAGCGCGAAACGCCCCCGAAAGAGTGCCCGCATGTCCGAACAGCCCGACCAGATGCCGCAAGCCACCGACACCGTCAATACGAAAGCCGGACGCACGCAAGTAAGGCCCACCGAGGCCGAGGTCACCGACACCGCCCGCAAGAAAGCCGGGCTCCGCTGGCGTCGCCCTTCCTTTCCCATCGTATGCGCGGCCATGGCAGCCGAGTCGGTGGCGGCCAACGTGGTCCACCCAGTAGAGCCGGCGTTCTATATCTCGCTCGCGCTGCCCGACTGGATCTTCGGCGTGGCGTTCGCCTCAATGGCGCTGGGCCTCTTCCTCTTCGCGCCGTTCTGGGGGCTGGTCTCCGACCGCATCGGCCGCGTGCGCACGCTCGCACTCACCGCGGTGCTTTACGGCCTCGCCCAGCTGGCCTTTCTCGTGAGCACTACCGTGCCCAGCATCATCGTGGCTCGCTTCGCGGCGGGTGCCACATGCGCGGGCTTCGGCGTGGCGGCCATGGCCTACGTGGCCGACATATCCGACGGACGCACGTGCGGGCGAAACATGACGCTGCTTGCCGCGGTGCAGAGTGCCGCGACCGCTATGGGCTACCTGGTGGGCGGCGTCGTGGGACAGAACGACCCGGGTCACTCGTTCATCTTGCAGTTCTTCATCCTGCTCTTGGTTGCCGGGATGACGCTGCTCCTGCTCGCCGAGGGAGGCGCCTTCGAGCGAGCGCAAGAACCCCTCACGCTCGGTCGCGCCAACCCGCTGGCGGCGCTTGCCGGCACTCGTGAGCTGCTCTCCCCCTGGATGTGCGCCTTCCTCGCCTCCACGGTGCTGGCCTGCGTGGCGTCGTCGGCCTTCGACAACTCGTTCAACTATTACCTGCGCGACCAGTTCAGCTTCCCCACCACCTACAACGGCTACATCTACGCGGCCGTGGGCGTGCTCGGCCTTTTGGCAAACCTCACCGTGGGCCTGCGCCTGCAGCAAGCCCGCGACGGCGAGCGAGCCCTGGGCGGCGTGCTGGCATGCGCGGCGGTTCTGCTCGCCTCAACCGTGCTTGCAGCCAATATGCCTGTCTACCTGGGGATTAACATCGCGTTCTATATCTTCAACACGCTGTATGTCCCCATGATGCAAGCCCTTTCCATCCAAGGCGACACGGGCGGGCACGGCAAGGTGGCGGGCCTGTTCCAGTCGGCCAAGTCGGCCGGCATGGTGGCCGGATCGCTTGCCGCGGGCTTCGTGTACGAGGTGTCCCCGCAGCTCCCCTTTGTCATGGCAGCGGTGTCGTTCGCCCTGGCCGCAGGTGCCATCGCAGCCGCCCGCAAGATTGCGCTCACGCGCGGCAAGTGCGGGTAAGGGCGCTTTGGCATACGGCAATGAACCGCCTCCCATTTCTTGGACACGAGAAAATAGGAGGCGGTTTTGTCTATGGACCTCAAGTTCAGACACGATGTCGATGCCAGGAGGTGATCGGGTGTTTCGCGTACGGTCTCGAACCGATTGGCTCTCCTTTTACAAGGATGGTCTTGGGCCTATCCCACGCATGCCCGCCATCACCAAACCCAAGCGCCATGGAGTGGAGCAGCGCCCTTTGCCGTGGTATCGTTGCCCGTGGTGCATAGGGGACTTTGAACAGATAGGAACAGCCGACATGGAACCCACTTGGGGCAAGACGCTCGTCATAGCGAACCCTGCGGCACAGAGCGGGCGCGGGCGCGAGGGAGCCATCGAGGTCGAGCGGACCCTGAAGGTGGGCGAGGCTCCTGTCGCGAGTTGGGAGATGCGCCTCACCACGCGCCGCGACGAGGCGACCGAGATTGCGGCGCAGGCCGGCGAGTACGACACCGTGCTTGTGCTGGGCGGCGATGGCGTCATCCACGAGGCGGTCAACGGGCTCATGCGGCTGGGCGAGTCGGCGCGGCCCCGCCTGGGGGTCCTGCCCTTGGGTTCGGGCAACGACTTCGCGCGGACGCTGGGCGTGGTATCCCGCAACAACCCGGCCGACGCCCTACGCGAGCTGGCGAACAGCGACACCGAACGCACATTCGACCTGGGTTTTGTGAGCAGTGACGTCGAGCCGGCAGGCACCTGGTTTATGCAGACACTTTCCTTCGGCCTGGACGCCGCCATCGCGCTGGGCTCCATGGAGACGCGCAAGGGCAGCGGTGCGCACGGCACACGCCTCTTCGGGACGCTGGGCCTCGACGTGTTCGCCCACAACCGCGACCCGTTCCCCTACACGGCGACGCTGTGGGAGCGGGAAGACTCCAAGCCTGTCGAGCTCGCGGGTGAAGAGGTGGTCTTCGCGGTGCAGGTGGGCCCCACCTACGGCGGCGGATTCCGCATCTGCCCCCAGGCGTCACCTACCGACGGCCTGCTCGACCTGTGCCGCTCGTTGTGCGTCCCGAGCGTCCCGCACACCCTCGCACTCTTCGCACGTGCACGCCTGGGCCTGCACGCAGGGTCGCCCGTGCTGGAATTCCGCACGGTCTCGCGCATGACGCTCGCCTTCACTCAGCAGGAACCGCCCTGCCAAGCAGATGGCGAGGCTCTGCATGGGATACGTTACGAAATCAAGAGCGTACCAAAAGCCCTACGCGTTATCACGGGAAGGGCCTGGCGGCGCTAAAAAACCGACGAGCAGTGAGCTGTGCGGCACCTCACCGTTGCAGCACCGCAGGCAGAAAACA
>Ga0129308_1002344_pt1 | contig 16314 bp, 11 predicted proteins | sample L827metagenome_FD_94440 | JGI IMG/M metagenome (GOLD analysis project Ga0129308, IMG submission 94440) | Ring-tailed lemur group fecal microbial communities from Wisconsin, USA - L827 metagenome | ecosystem: Host-associated > Mammals > Digestive system > Large intestine > Fecal | place: USA...
ACCTGTCAGCATCACTTCCGGCCTCCTCCAATTTCTTCGCCAGCGCCTGCAGCGCGCGGGCGCGATGGGATATCTGATTTTTTCGCTCCGGCGGCATCTCCGCCATGGTCATTCCCTCTTCTTCCACGAAAAAGACCGGGTCATAGCCAAAGCCGTTCTCGCCGCGGGGACCACGCAGGATCACACCCGGGCATTCGCCTCTCGCCACGACGGCGTTCCCGTCCGGGTAGAGCAGCGTGATGACCGAGACGAACCGGGCCATCCGCCGGCCGTCCGGCACCTCCTTCATCAGGTCAAGAAGATATGCATACCGTTCTTCATCACTGTGGCAGCGCTCGCCGCCAAATCGGGCAGAATAGATGCCAGGGGCACCGTCCAAAGCGTCCACCATTAGACCGGAATCGTCGGCAATGGCGGGCATACCGCTTCGCTCCATGACCGCGCAGGCCTTCAGCATTGAATTTTCTTCAAACGTTGTGCCGGTCTCCTCGACGTCCATGTCAATGCCCAGCTCCGACTGCAAGACCAGCTCCATTCCGTATTCTGCCACAATTTTTGAAATTTCCTGCAGCTTATGGGCATTTTTGCTCGCCAAAACCGCTCTCATTCCGTCTCCTCCAGATATTTCTTCTGCAGCGCCGCCAGTTCTCCGATGCCCTTCCGGCAGAGCGCAACCAACGCCTGCTGCTCCGCGATTGTAAAGGGCCGGCCCTCGCCGGTGCCCTGCAGCTCGATCAGCCGTCCATCTTCTGTCATCACGCAGTTGAGGTCCACCATGGCCGAGGAATCCTCCTCGTAGCAGAGGTCCAGCATCGGCACATCGCCCACAATACCGGCGGAGACCGCCGCCACGCAGGCCGTCATCGGCATCGTTTCGAGCACACCTGCCCTGACCAGCTTCCGGCAGGCAAGCGCCGCCGCCAGGAAGCCGCCGGTGACGGAGGCCGTTCTGGTGCCGCCGTCGCCCTGCAGAACGTCGCAGTCCACCGTAATGGTCCGCTCGCCCAGCGCCTCCAGGTCTACGGCGCTCCGCAGAGAGCGGCCAATCAGGCGCTGAATCTCGGCGCTGCGCGGCGAGAGCTTCAGTTTGCTGATATCCCGCTTGGAGCGCTCCCGGTTGGCCCGCGGCAGCATCGAATACTCCGCCGTGATCCACCCGCCGGACGTGACATGGGGCGGCACCTTCTCCTCTACAGAGGCATTGCACAAAACCATTGTGTTGCCCATCTCGATGAGGACGCTGCCTTCGGCAAACCGGTTGAAGCCGACTGTCAGCTTCACCGGGCGCAATTCGTTATTGTTTCTCCCATCAATCCGCATGGCCGCTCCTCAAATCAAAGCCTCGACAAAGGCTCTGCCCGCAAAGGGCATCAGATCGTCCATCTGTTCCCCGACGCCGATATACTTGACGGGAATCTGCAGGCTGTCCGCCACGGCAATCACGATGCCGCCCTTGGCTGTACCGTCCAGCTTGGTCAGCACCATACCGGTCACGCCCGCGATTTCCTTGAACTGCCTGGCCTGCTGGAGACCGTTCTGGCCGGTGGTGGCGTCCAGCACCAGCAGGACCTCCTTGCTGGCCTCCGGAAGCTCCCGGCCGATGATCTTGGAGATTTTGCCCAGCTCATTCATCAAATTCTGCTTGTTATGGAGCCGGCCCGCCGTGTCGCAGATGATGACATCAGACTTTCTGGCCCGGGCGGCTGAAATCGCGTCAAACACCACGGCAGCGGGATCTGCGCCCTCATTCTGCCGGACAATCTCCACACCGGCCCGGCCGGCCCAGATTTCCAGTTGGTCCGCCGCTGCGGCGCGGAAGGTATCGGCAGCGCAGAGGAGCACCTTTTTTCCGCTCTTCGCAAGCTGGCCCGCCAGCTTTCCGATGGTCGTCGTCTTGCCGACGCCGTTGACACCGATGACAAGAATCACCGCCGGCTTTTTCTCCAGGTTCAGCGCCGTATCGCCCACATCCAGCATCTCACAGAGCACCTCGCGCAGCGCTTCCCTGACATCGTCCGGCTTTGTCAGGTAATTTCTGCGCACCTTCTCGCGGAGCCTCTCCACCGCCCTTCCGGCTGTCTCCACGCCGAGGTCGGAAAGAATCAGAATCTCCTCCAGCTCGTCATAAAAGTCGTCGTCGATCTCCGTAAAGGAAAAGGTTTCGCTCAGCGAAAACTGCATGGCCTTCGCCGTCTTCGCGAGACCATTCTTAATTTTTTCAAAAAAACCCATCGCGTATCTCTCCTCTATTCTGTAATTCCCAATTGCTCCACCATTTGATTCATATCCAGGTGCAACATTTTTGAAACGCCCTGCTCCTGCATGGTCACGCCGTACAGTGTATCGGCCTCTTCCATGGTTCCGCGGCGGTGCGTGACCACAATGAACTGCGTCTTTTTGCTGAGGGATCGGAGATAGGCGGCAAAGCGCTCTACATTCCGGTCGTCCAGCGCCGCGTCAATCTCGTCCAGCATGCAGAAGGGCGTGGGCCGCACCTTCAAAATGGCAAAATACAGCGCAATGGCCACAAAGGCTTTCTCGCCGCCGGACAGCAGCGTGATCGTCTTGAGCTGTTTGCCGGGCGGCTGCACGCGAATCTCAATGCCGCAGCTCAGCGGACTATCCGGGTCCTCCAGCACCAGCGCGCCCTTTCCTCCGCCAAACATCTCCGTGAAGGTCTGGCTGAAATACTCGTTGATCTTCGCAAACTCCGTTGTGAAAATCGCAGTCATCTCCCGGGTGATCGACTGAATGATCTCCTCCAGATCCTTTTTGGCGGTCATCACATCATCCCGCTGAGAGGTCAGATATTCGTAGCGTTCATTGACCCGTGCAAACTCGTCGATCGCGCCCAGATTCGGTGTGCCAAGAGCGCTGATCTTCCGCTTCAGCTCAGAAATTTTCCGCTGGCCCTGGGCCGTGCTCTCAATTTCCGCCCGCTCTGAGGCCGCGGTGGACCGGGTCAGTCCATAGGTGTCCCACAGCTTGTCGATGATCTGCTTCTCCTCCATCTCGGCGGAGAGCTTTTTCTGCTCCAGCCGGGCGCTTTCGCGCTCCATGCCGAGGATGTCCTTATTTTTATCCTGGGCATTTCGCTCTGAGATTGTTTTTTCGGCCTCGGAAGTCATTCTCTCTTTCGTTAACTCCGCCAGCTTTTCCCGCTGTTGGGCCGCTGTATCCCGAAGCTCCTGCTGCCGCTCCTCCAATGCCTGGATTTTTTTCTCTGTCTCCGTGTTTTCCGCATCATAGGATGCCAGCAGCCGTTCCTTCTGCCGGCTGTCGCCCTGCATCTGGTCGGAGAGCTGCCGGAGCTGCAGCATACCAGCTCTGACGCTGTCCCGCTCCGCTTCCGCCGCCGCGCGTTCCAGCTTCCGGGATTCCATTTGCGCAGTCAGACGCTGCACCTCGCCGGCTGCCTCTGTCCGGCCCAGCTCCAGCCGGCTCAGCTCCTGCTCCAGCTTTTCAATCTGCTCCTGCAGAAGCACCGCCTGCGCGCGCTTTTCCACGGCGCTCTTTCTGGCCTCCTGCAATCTTGCGCCGGCAGAGGCCTCCTCGCGGGCATCGGACTGAATCACGCCGTCGACAGTCTCCAGCATCAGACCGCAATGGTTCAGATTGCCCTCCAGACGCAGGACCTTGTCCTCTGCGTCCCGGAGCTGGCCGGAGACCACCGTCATCTCATAGCGGACCTCCTCTGCGCTTCGCGTGGCGTCCTGCAGCGATTTTTGCAACTGATTCAGCTTCTCACCGTATTGGGCATGCTGTTTTTTCAGCTTCTCCAGCTCGTTGGCGCGGGACAAAATGCCTGCGTTTTTTGAAACGGAGCCGCCGGTCATGGAGCCGCCGGCGTTGATAATCTGGCCGTCCAGCGTCACAATCCGGAACCGGTTGCCGAATTTCCGCGCCATAGGGACCGCATAGTCCAGATCCTCCGCGATGACCGTCCGCCCCAGAAGATTCAGAACGATCTCCCGATAGCGGTCCTCGCACCGAACCAGATCCGAACCGACGCCGACAAAGCCGGGCGTCTCCTCGAGGCCGCGCTCCTGCAGCGTCCGCCCGCGGATCACATTCAGCGGCAGGAAGGTGGCCCGGCCGCCGTCCCGTCTTTTCAGCAAATTGATGGCCGCCTTGCCGTCGCTCTCCGTGGAGACCACGATGTGCTGCATCGCGGCGCCAAGGGCGGTCTCGATGGCCACGGAACAGGTCTCGTCGGTCTTTATCAGCTTGGAAACAGGACCGTGAATATTGGTAAGGGTTCCTTTCGCCTGCTCCTGCATCACGACGCGGACCGCTTTCGAATAGCCCTCGAAATCCCGCTCCATCTCCTGCAAAAGCCGGATTCTGGACGCCAGGGTATCGCTCTGGACGCTGAGCTGATTGACCTGCTGCCGAAGGGCATCCTGCCGTTCCTCGCGGCTCTTCAGCCGGAGCTGATAGCCTGCGATCGCGTTTCTGGCCGCAGTCACATCCTCCTGTGCCGTGCGCAACTCCGACTGGCATTGGGTCTGCTCGCTCTGCAGCTCCTGGCGCTTGCGCCGCGCCTCCTCCAGCTCTTGGGAGACCGTCTTCTGCCGAAGCTCCGCATCCTCTGCCATAGTCCCGGCGGCCTCCGCCTCCGTGGAGCGCTGCGTCAGTTGCGAGCGCGTATCGCTGAGACGGTTTTGCAGAGAGAAATATTCCCGGGCAATGCCCTCGCTGGACTCGCCGAGCTTCCTCGCCTGGGCATCCAGCGCTGTCAGCTCCGCGTCGAGGCCCGCAATCGCCGCGCCGATCTCCCCGATCCGGCTCTCATTTTTCGCGATCTGTTCTCCAAGGCCGCTCTTGCGGTTTTCCTGCTCCGTCAGCTCTTCCCGTACCCGCGCCATATTGGCAAGATTGTTGTCAATCGCAGCCCGCAGCACATTTTTTTCGCCTTCCAGACGCTGCAAGCCGCTGTCGCTCTCGCTGATTTCCGACCGCTGCCGCTCCATTTTCTCATCATATTCCCGCAGGGACACGGCCAGTTCCTCCGCTCTGCGGTAGAGCGCGTCCAGCGCTTCATGCTCCTGGGTCAGGATAAAGGCCGCAGAGGCATAGTCCTCCTCCGCCTTTTTCTTGGCGGCGCTGAGCCGCTCAAGGGCGTCCAGCCAAACGGCCACCTCAACGCCCTTCAGTTCAGCGCGGTATTCAAGATACTGCTTTGCCTTTTTCGCCTGCTCCCGCAGCGGCTCGACCTGCAGCTCCAGCTCCGCAATCTTGTCGCCGATCCGCAGCAGGTTGTCCTCCGTCGAAGCCAGCTTTCGCTCCGTTTCCTCCTTGCGGTGGCGGAACTTGGAAATTCCCGCCGCCTCTTCAAAGATTTCCCGGCGGTCGGTGCTCTTGAGGGACAATATCTCATCGATCCGGCCCTGACTGATGTTGGAGTACCCCTCCTTGCCGAGACCGGTATCCATAAAAAGCTCGTTGACATCCCGCAGACGCGCGCTCTGCTTGTTGATGTAAAACTCGCTCTCACCGGACCGATAGAAGCGCCGGGTCACCATGATCTCCTTGGCGTCCATCTGAAACGCCCCGTCCGAATTGTCCAGGATCAGAGACGCCTCCGCGAAGCCCACCTGCGCCCGCTTCTGCGTGCCGCCGAAGATGACGTCCTCCATCTTGGCGCCGCGGAGCGCCTTGGTGCTCTGCTCGCCCATGACCCAGCGGATAGCGTCCGAAATATTCGATTTTCCGCTGCCATTGGGGCCGACAATGGCCGTGATGTCGCTGCCGAAGGTCAGGACGGTTTTATCCGCGAAGGATTTGAAGCCCTGCAGCTCCAAGGATTTTAAATACACGCTTACACCTCATATAAAAACAATCATGTTATTTTATCAGGCTTTTTGACTGATTGCAAGAGGATTTCCCATTCTCCGCAGGGACCGGCCGCCACTTTCAGCCGTTTTTCCGGATACCTTCTCCGCAGCGCCTCCAGATTGGACCGTTTTTGACCGGCCATGGCCGAAATTTTGTCCTTCCGTACCAGCAGCGTCACATCAGCGCCGTCCGTCCGGTCCAGCAATTGGCAGGCATTCTCATAGAGGATCCGGCTCTTGACCAGCTCGCCAAAGGCCGGATGGTAAGGCCCCGCCACGGCGCCGCCTCTGCTGAGCGTCTCCGTCGGCTGCAGGCCCATCCGGAGGACCGGGATTCCCTCCGCCGTAAACATCCGGTAGAGTTTGGCGCAGAGGATCGCCGCCTCTTCCACCGTCTGCGGACGGTATTGTCCCGCCTCGTACCGGTCGAAAAGCGGCGTGTCGCGCACCACCACCGTCGGATAGATGCGCACGCCGTCCGGCTTTAAGCCGATCAGCCGCCGCGCCGTCTCCAGATCGCAGGCAGGGCTGCTTCCGGGCAGACCGGTCATCATCTGCAGCACAACGTGAAACTCAGCCGCGCGCAGCAGCCCCGCCGCCTGAACCGTATCCTCCGACGTATGTCCGCGGCCACAGAGCGCCAGCACCGCGTCGGACGTAGACTGGCTGCCCAGCTCCACGGTTTGCACCCGAAACCGCCGCAGCCGCTCCAGCGTCTCCCCGTTGATCGCATCGGGCCGCGTGGAAAGCCGGATTGCGGAGACGCGCCCGTCGTCCAAAAACGGCTGCACGGCTCCCAACAGCGCCTCCTGCTGGGAAGAGGGGATGGCGGTAAAGCTGCCGCCGTAGAAGGCAACCTCCGCGCCGCCTCCCGACCGCTGCAGCCCCGCCGCAATTGCGGCGGACACATCGCAGGGCCGCAGCGACGTACCAACGCCGGCAATCCGGCGCTGATTGCAGAACACGCACTGATGCGGGCACCCCAGATGGGGCACAAAAATCGGGATGATTCTGTTTCTCGCCATCTCCAGCCTCCAAAAAACGGCGCAGAGCCGCGGCTCTGCGCCTTCCTGTCACTTTTTCTCCAGAGCCGCAATCCCTTGGGCCGCGGCAGCCTGCTCGGCCCGCTTTTTGCTTCTGCCGGTTCCCTCGCCAATCACCCGGTCATTGAGCAAAACAAGGACACGAAACTCCTTGTCGTGGTCCGGTCCGGACTCGGATGCCAGGCAGTATTTCAGCGTCTGTTTTTTTTCTCTCTGCACCAGCTCCTGCAGCATGGTCTTGTAGTCCGTATTGACCGGCATATGGGCCTGCGTTTGATTCAAAATCATCCGGTAGATCATCGCCTTGGCCGGCTCATAGCCGCCGTCCAGATACGTCGCCGCCAGAATCGACTCCACCGCGTCGGCATTGATGCTGGCTCTGGTCCGGCCGCCGCCGTGCTCCTCGCCGTGCCCCAGCATCAGATAATCGCCGAGGTGGAGCTGCGCAGCGGCGGACGCCAGACTGCCCTCGCAGACAAGCTCTGCCCGCATCCTCGTCAAGTCGCCCTCCGGATGGTCCGGATAAGTCCGGTAGAGATATTCCGCCACCACAAATCCCAGAATCGAGTCGCCCAGAAACTCCAGGCGCTCGTTGCTGGAGAGGTGCTCCTTCCGGTTCTCATTGGCATAGGAGCTGTGCCGCAGCGCATTTTCCAGCAGGCTCTGATCGCGGAACCGATACCCCAGAGCCTGTTCCAAATCTGAAAGCATTTTATTGCCTCTTTTCTTCCTTGAGCTCGGACAGCCGTCCGATATTCTCCGCCAGCTTTTTCTCCGTCTCCCGTTCGACAGACTGGACCGCCTGCCGGACGGCGCTGCGGATGGCGCGGGCGTCAGAGGAGCCGTGGGCCTTGATAACCGGCTTTGTAAGGCCGATCAGCGCTGTGCCGCCGGTCTCCCGATAATCCAGCATATTTTTCAGCCGCTTAAGACCGCCGGCACAGATTAGCGCCGCCAGCTTTGTGAAAATATTCTTCTTGAAAAGATTCTTAATCAGCGACATCATGAAAAGCGCCGTTCCCTCGATGGACTTGAGCATGACATTGCCGGAAAATCCGTCGGCAACCACCACGTCCGCCGCCCCGAGCATCACATCGCGGGCCTCCACATTGCCGACAAAGTACAGAATTCCGGCCTCGTCCGCCTGCTTCAGCAGCGCATAGGCCTGCCTTTGCAGATCCGTGCCCTTGCACTCCTCGCTGCCGATATTCAGAATCGCCACCCGCGGCTTCTCAATGCCCAGAAACTGCTGCGCATAGATCGATCCCATAAACCCGAACTGCAGCAAAAATTCCGGCGTACATTCCGCGTTTGCCCCGCAGTCGATCAGCACTGCGCTGCCGCCCTTGGTCGGGATCACCGGACCGAACGCCGCCCGGCGGATTCCCTTTACGCGCTTGACGGTCAGCGTCGCCGCCGTGAGCAGCGCCCCGGTGCTCCCGGCGGAAATCATCGCATCGCCACTGCCGTCCGCCAGCATTTTCAGTCCGACCACCATGGAGGAGCCGCGGTGCTCCCGCATGACGCTGGCCGGATCGTCCTCCATCATGACAACATCATCGGCGTTGGCCACCTCAATGCCCTTCGGCAAATTGTCAAGGCCGATTTCGTTCAGGCACCGCAGAATTGCCTCTCCGTGCCCTACCAAAACGACGTCAACGCCAAACTCCTTGGCAGCGTCGATGGCGCCCTGTACAACCGCCTTCGGCGCGTTGTCTCCGCCCATTGCGTCAATGATAATTCTCATGGTGTTACCTCATTTCTCTTTCTCAGTACGGATGGCCTCAATGATCTCCAGCGAACGCTGGGCAATGGCAAGGTTTTTGTTCGCCTTTCCTTTTACGCGGTAGCCAAGCGGCTCCAAAATGCCAAAATTGATGTTCATCGGCTGGAATTCCCGTACCGACGGATCGCTGATATAATATCCCAGCGCGCCGATTGCGGTTCTTCTGGTCAGGTCCGGCGGCGGAAGCTCCTGCACCTTGCAGGCCATGGCCACGCCGGCCAGCCAGCCGGAGGCCGTGGACTCCACATAGCCCTCGACGCCGGTCATCTGACCGGCAAAGGCCACCAGCGGGTCCCGCAGGTCGGCATACCAGCAGTCGAGCAGTCCCGGCGAATTCAGAAACAGATTTTGGTGCATGACGCCGTAGCGGACAAACTCCGCATTCCGGAGAGCCGGAATCATGGAAAAAACGCGCCGCTGTTCCGGAAACCGCAGGTGGGTCTGGAAGCCCACAATGTTATAAATGCTGCCCTTGGCATTGTCCCGCCGAAGCTGCACCACCGCATAGGGCTCCCTGCCGGTCTTCGGATCCTTCAGCCCCACCGGCTTCAGAGGGCCATATCGAAGCGTGTCCGGTCCGCGGCGCGCCATGACCTCCACAGGCATGCAGCCCTCAAAGACCTTGCCGTCCTCAAAGCCGTGGACCTCCGCCTCCTCGGCGGCAGCCAGCTCCCGGACAAAGTCCTCATACTCCTCGCGGTTCATGGCGCAGTTGATATAGTCCGCCGTTCCGCGGTCGTAGCGCGAGGCGAACCAGGCGTGCTCCATGTCAATTGAATCATAGGTCACGAGAGGAGCCGCTGCATCGTAAAAATTCAGATAATCGCGCCCGCCAAAATAGCCGTGAATCGCGTCCGCCATCGGCTGGGAGGTCAGCGGCCCGGTGGCAATCACAACAGGTCCCTCAGGCACCTCACTGCATTCGCCGTGTTCCACGGTGATATTCGGATGGCTTCTGATCCGCTCCGTCACCAGCGCGGAGAAGCCGTTCCGGTCCACGGCCAGCGCGCCGCCGGCCTCGACGCGGGTTGCATCGGCACAGGCCAGAATGACGCTGTCCAGCCGCCGCAGTTCCTCCTTTAAAAGCCCCACGGCGTTTTCCAGCCGGTCGCCCCGCAGGGAATTGGAGCACACCAGCTCGGCAAAGTCTGCGCTGTGGTGGGCCGGCGTCATCTTCTCCGGCTTCATCTCCACGAGCCGCACGGAGACGCCCCGCTGCGCCATCTGCCAGGCCGCTTCGCAGCCCGCCAGACCGGCGCCGATCACTTTGACCTCCCTCATGCTTCCGACCTCTTCGCCGCAGTCTTCTTTTTCGCGGACGGCTTTTTTGCCGCCGCGGATTTCTGCTTTGGCTTCTCAGGCTCCGTTGCCGGCTGTTCCGTCACTGGCGCTTCCGCCCCTTCTTCCTTTTTCTCCTCCGTTTTTTTACGGTAGCCCCGCTTTTCCTCCGGGAGAAAATTGGAGCAATCCGGGTTGATACAGAAGGGCGCCATTCTGCCGCGCCCCGATTTCTTAAACATGGTCTGGCCGCAGACGGGGCAGTCCTGCGCCGTCGGCACATCCCAGCTCATAAAGCCGCATTCCGCGCCGCGCTCGCAGGCGTAATAGGCAAAGCCCCGCTGGGACTTGCGCTTGAGCATGCCGGAGCCGCACTTCGGACAGCGTCCGGGCATATGCCCCACAATCGGCTTGGTGTTCTTGCACTCCGGATAGCCGGGACACGCCAAGAACTTGCCAAAGCGCCCCATCTTTATCACCATATTCCGGCCGCAAAGCTCGCAGATTTCATCCGTGACCTCGTCCGGCACCTTCAGATGGACGCCCTGGAGCGCATCCTCGGCCTCCACCATGTCCTTGTGGAAGCCGGCATAAAAGCCCCGGAGGACCTCCTTCCAGTTCATCTTACCGGCCTCGACATCGTCCAGCTTCTTCTCCATGTTTGCGGTGAATTCCACGTCGATGATATCGGAAAAGCGGTCGGCCATCAGACCGTTGACCACCTCGCCAAGGGGTGTGGGGCTGAGGCGCTTCTCTTTTTTCACGACATATTCCCGGTCCTGAATGGTGGAAATAATGGTGGCATAGGTGGAAGGACGACCGACGCCCTTCTCCTCCATGGCCCGCACCAGGGTCGCCTCTGTATAGCGCGCCGGCGGCTGGGTGAAGTGCTGCTCCTTTTTCTTCTCCGTCATGTGGACCGGCTCGCCTTCCCGGAGATCCGGCAGCGGCGACAGCTTTTCCTCCTGCTCGTCGTCCCGGCCCTCCTCGTAGACCGCCGTAAATCCGGCGAATTTCAGCGCCTGATAGTTGGCGCGGAACAGGTGCCCGGCGCATTCCGTATCGATTGTCATGGTGTCATAGAGGGCGTTTGCCATCTGGCTGGCCAGGAACCGGCTCCAGATCAGCTTATAGAGGCGGAACTGGTCCTTCGTCAGATTCCGTTCCACCCGCTCGGGGTCCAGCTCGACATTGCTGGGGCGGATCGCCTCATGGGCGTCCTGCGCCCCGCTTTTCGCCTTATACTGATGAAAGGAGCCATAGTGGAATTTGCTTCCATAGCGGTTTTCAATATACGTCTTCGCCGCGCCCATGGCCTCGTCAGAAAGCCGCAGGGAGTCGGTACGCATGTAGGTGATGAGACCGATGGCGCCGATGCCGTCGATCTCCACGCCCTCGTAGAGCTGCTGCGCAATGGCCATCGTGCGCTTTGGCGTCATGTTCAGTTTGCGAGACGCCTCCTGCTGGAGCGTCGAAGTGATAAACGGAGGCGGCGGCGATTTCTTTTTGGTGGACTGCTTAATGGTCTTGATGGAAAAGGGCTTGCCCTCCACATCCGAGAGGATGGCGTCCGCCTCCTCCTCGCTGTGCAGCTCCCGCTTTTTATTCTCCCCGAAATACCGGGCCCCAAAGCTGCCGCCGCCGTTTTCACGGTTCAGCGTCACATCGATGGTCCAGTATTCCTGCGGCGTAAAGGCGCGAATCTCATTCTCCCGGTCGACCACGAGCTTGGTCGCCACCGACTGCACACGCCCGGCCGACAGTCCCCGGCGGACCTTTTTCCACAGCAGCGGGCTGAGCTGATAGCCGACGATGCGGTCCAGCACCCGGCGCGCCTGCTGCGCATCTACCAGATCATAGTCGATGCCGCGGGGCTTTTGGATGGACTCCGTCACAACCTTTTTTGTAATTTCATTAAAAGTCACGCGATGAGCATTCTGCCGATCGAGATTCAGCAGCGTAATCAGGTGCCAGGAGATGGCCTCGCCCTCCCGGTCCGGGTCCGTCGCCAGATAGACAGTGCCGCTCTTCTCGCAGGCTCTGCGAAGATCCTCAATAATATTCTCCTTGCCCTTCAGCGGCTCATACTGCGGTTCAAAATCATGCTCAATATCGACACCCATTGTGCTCTTCGGCAAATCCCGCAGATGACCCATACAGGCTTTCACCTGATAGCTGTCACCCAGGTATTTCCCGATCGTCTTCGCCTTGGAGGGCGATTCCACGATCACAAGGCTCGTCTTTTCTGCCATTTCAGATTCTCCTCCGAATCAAAGGTTTTCCCTCAAAGAATAGCTTCCGCCCGGAAGCGCGCGGATCAGGCCGCGAATCTCCAGCATCGTCAAAATGCCCAGCACCCGGGACGCGGTCATTCCGCAGGACCGTATGATCTGGTCCGTCTGAAGCGGTCCGTCTTCCAGCAGACAAAGCACCGCCGCGTCCTCGGGAGGCAGCCCGGCTGCCGCCTTATGTACGTCAATATACGGTTGCTTTTCCGCCTTGTCAACGTCTTTTTTGTCGGAAAGCTGTGGAGTTTCCACGATACTCGCCGCAATCTTCTCATTTCCGTTGTCCGGGAGTTCCAGAAATATCTGTTCATAGCCGGAGGCTTCTTCCGCCTCCAGCATATGCACATGGCCTTCAAACAGGTAGGCATAGCCCATCAAAACGTCATTGCCGGTCTCTGCAATCGATGCGCCCTGCCGGAGCAAGTCGTTGCTTCCGGCGCAGCTATTCAAGCCGGCCGTTCCGGGCATTGCAAATACATCCCGGCCCTGCTCCACGGCGTGCTCAGCCGTAATCAGCGAGCCGCTCTTCCTCGGCGCCTCGGCCACAACCACGCCGCGGCTTAAACCGCTGATGATGCGGTTTCGAATCGGAAAATGCCATCCAATCGGCGGCGTTCCCGGCGGATATTCACTGATTAGGCAGCCATAATCGCGGACGCTTTCAAAGAGACGCCGGTTTTTCCTGGGATAGACCACATCCACACCGCCGCCCAGGACGCCCACAACGGGACTGCCGCCTTGAAGCGCACCCTCCATCGCCGCCGCGTCGATGCCCTCGGCACAGCCGGAGACGACGATTGTACCGGCCAGACTCAGCTCATAGCCCAGCCTTCTGGCCGCCAGCAGTCCGCTCCCGGAGGCCTTTCTCTGTCCCACGACGGCAATCGTCAGCTCCCGGTCAAAGTCCGGCAGGCTTCCGACGTAATAGAGAACCAGCGGCGGATCGGAAATATTGCGCAGCAGCTCCGGATACCGGCAGTCCTGCATGGTCAAAACGCTGATGTTCCGCTCCCAGCAGCTCTCCAGAATCTTTTGCGCATTGGTCAGATCACGGTTCAGCAGCGCGTCGCAGTCGTCCCCTGTCAGTCCCTTCCGGCTGAATATCTCCTCTTTGGAGGCGCGAAAAGCGGCCTCAGGCGTGCCAAAGGCGGCAATCACCCGGAGCTTTCCCTTTGGCGGTAAGCCCTCCAATTCGCTCAGCCAGATCCAGTAGACTTCCATGGGCTCCGTCCTCTCTATCGTTTCGCCTGCCACATGACGATCGTCGCCGCAGCGGCGGCATTCAGCGATTCGCACCGGGCGTTCATGGGAATAATCACCCGCTGCTGCGCGCTGTCCATATAGGTTTTGCAGACGCCGCGGCCCTCGCTGCCAATCACCACCGCCATCTCCCGCAGCGGGGCCAGCCGGATATCCACGGCGTCGCTGCTCATCGCAGTCACAGCCAGGGGAATTCCCCTCTCGTGCAGAAGCGCCAGTACCTCCGCCCGGGTCGCCTGCTGCGGCTGTGTGCGCAGCACCGCGCCCATGGAGGCCCGGACCGTCTTCTCCCCATAGGGGTCGGCGCAGCCCTCGGTCAGCACCACCGGCACCTCCAGCGCATCGGCCGTCCGGAGAATGGTCCCCAGATTGCCCGGGTCCTGAATCCCGTCCAGGATCAGGCAGCCGCCGCGCAGCTTGAGGGGCTTCGGCTCCGGCATCCGGCACAGAAACAGCGCGCCCTGGGGCGTCTCCATACTGGAAAGGCTGTGCATGAGCTCTGCCGGAACAACGACCTGGCGGACCTGCTCCGGCACCGCCGCCTCCACGCCCTCCTGTAAAATCACCGTTTCCAGCCCGGCATACCACCGGACCGCTTCCTCCAGCAGCTTTGTCCCTTCCGCGACAAATTCTCCGCGCTGGTAGCGATAGCTGCGGGAGCCCTGTAATTTTTTCACGTGCTGCAGCAGCTTATTCTGTCTGCTGGTGATTCGTTCCATACTGGTCCCTCGATGCAGAATGAGGCATAGTCTCTATGCCTCACTCCGTTTCCTTATCTCTCTACAGAAAGAACCTCGAAATAAAGCGTGCCGACCGGCGCTTCTACCTCGGCTGTCTCCCCCTCCATTTTGCCCACAAGCGCGCGGCCAAAGGGAGAATCGTCCGAAATCTTCCCCATCATGGGGTCGGCCTCCTGGGAGCCGACGATGGTATAGCATTCCGTGTCGCCGGTCTCCTTGTCGAGAACCTTCACCGTGCAGCCGAGGCCGATTCTGCCGGAATTTTCCTCCGTCTCATCGATGACGACCGCATGCGCCAGAATGTTTTCAACCTCCGCGATACGTCCATAGAGCTTCGCCTGCTCATTCTTTGCCTCGTCATATTCGCTGTTCTCGGAAAGGTCGCCAAAGGAACGCGCTTCCTTGATCTGCTCTGCCACCTCGGCCTCACGGGTACTTTTCAGATATTTCAGCTCGTCCTCCAGCTCCTTCAGGCGCATTACAGTCAGCTTAAATTCTTTTGCCATTGTCTACAGTCCTTCCATGAAATTCATTTACAAGATATTGAAAAAATCTGATTTATGTGTGTGATTATAGAGCGCAAGCTGCCAGAATGTCAAGTCCCTTCTTTTTTCGCGTAAAAATTGGGCAGTTTTTGTCTGCACTCTCAAAAAAACGGCTTTTTTTCAGTCATCACGCTTTTCGTCTCCATCATCCCGGACCACAATATCTAGTGGCAATTTTTTCCATTTTCTCATTGTCTTATGTCAGAAAACATGCTATACTACTATATGGAAACGACCGTGACAAATTCTTTGGAATTGCCGCGCCCCGTTCCGTCCATCGGGGCAACGCGCTCCGGATTTCCGGGCCGTTTTCAAAACATTACTTAAGGAGGAAATGAAAAAATGCTTTCGAAACTCAAAAAGTGCTTAAGCATGGTTTTGGCGTTTGTGTTGGTTCTCGGGCTGATTGTCCCTGGCATGACAGTTTCCGCCGCACCGGGCGGCAGCGTCAAGTGCAATTTTTACAGCAATCCCCCAGCCGACGCAGGCGTAGCGGAAGAAAAATTGCTCAATCAAACCGTAACGATGGGCAATCTGTCCATTTTTGCCGGTAAATTCGCAATCGACGGATACAAACAGACCGGCTGGAATACCGCACGGGACGGCAGCGGTACCGGCTATGCAATGGACGGAACAATCACTGTAGCCTCGACGCTGTATGCGCAGTGGGAAGTGGACAACAGCGAGCCGACTTATGATCTGAAACCGGCTCAGCCGTCCAAAACGCTGGTAGGTACCGCTTATCTTCGGGTATATACCAACGACCGCGCGCACAGCTTTGACAGCTTAACCAATGCGCTGGTCAAATATGCCAGCAGCATCACCATCGGCGAAGTGGAAGGCAACGACAACGTTGGCTACTCCTGCCAGATCACGGTTACACTCGCGCACGGCGATGAACTCGAGCAAAAGATCAGCGCCTCCATGGCCGGCAAATATCCGGCGGAATACGCAGAGGGCGACTGGACCTACGACTTCACGCAGACTGCAAACCCTCTCACCTTCACTATTTATAATAAACTCGGCACAAATAAGTGGTGGGGCTCGAAAGAGGCTATTGCAAATGCCAGCTCCAGCAATCTGAAGTCCTCTGTTGCCGCCAAGATCCCGGTTTATATGGCTCCTCCGGTAAAAACTCCGACCTATACCGTCACCTACACTGACGGCGTTGAGGATGAGGAAGTCTTTGCCGATCAGGTCTACACGGTGGACGAGGGCACGGCTACGCCTGAATTTGATGGCACGCCTTCCCGCACTAACTATACTTTCACAGGTTGGGAACCCGAGGTTGCGGAAACCGTCACCGGCGATGTAACCTACACCGCGCAGTGGACTGCGACTACCAATAATAAGCCCGCTGCCAGCAAGGGCCTCAAGGATTCTGATGTCAAGAAGATGCAGATCCGTGTATACGCCGTTGATACCATAAACGGCGCCGGTGAAATGCAGAGCATCACGCCTCGCACCTATGCTGCCGGCCTGAACAAATGGGAGATCGGTGAGATTCAGGGTAACGACGCGGACGGCTATACCCAGA
>Ga0129308_1002345_pt1 | contig 16294 bp, 16 predicted proteins | sample L827metagenome_FD_94440 | JGI IMG/M metagenome (GOLD analysis project Ga0129308, IMG submission 94440) | Ring-tailed lemur group fecal microbial communities from Wisconsin, USA - L827 metagenome | ecosystem: Host-associated > Mammals > Digestive system > Large intestine > Fecal | place: USA...
CTCTTAATCAGTGGGTCCCGGGTTCGAATCCCTGAAGGCGCACCATACGGCCCGTTGGTCAAGCGGCTAAGACGGCGGCCTCTCACGCCGCAAACGTGGGTTCGATTCCCGCACGGGTCACCACCCTAAAAAAGGGTCTTGACAATTCAGAAAAAACGGATATAATACTTACTGTTGGAAAGACGGTAAGGAGAGAAAAGCTCTGGTTTTCTTTGCTTACTTTCTTTTCAGAAAGAAAGTTTCAGTTGGTGTTGATTAGAGCGAGGGTCCACCCGTTCCCATTCCGAACACGGAAGTTAAGCTCGCTTCTGCCGAAGATACTTGCCTGGAGACGGGCCGGGAAAATAGGTAACGCCAACACAAAGGGTCCGGTCCAACCGGACCGGACCCTTTCACATTCCTCCTTAGCTCAGTCGGTAGAGCATGCGGCTGTTAACCGCAGGGTCGTCTGTTCGAGCCAGACAGGGGGAGCCAAAATGCGGCTTGCCGCCAACTTTGACGGCAAGCCGCTCTTTCCGAAGAATATCGTGTGACGGTCATGGGCCTTTAGCTCAGTTGGTTAGAGCAGCCGGCTCATAACCGGCCGGTCCACGGTTCGAGCCCGTGAAGGCCCACCATATAGGGGTATAGCTCAGCAGGTAGAGCAGCGGTCTCCAAAACCGCGTGCCGAGGGTTCGATTCCTTCTGCCCCTGCCACGTGTTTAACAGAGTCATCTGTTTTGATAGATTTAAATGGCTCGGTAGTTCAGTTGGTTAGAACGCCGGCCTGTCACGCCGGAGGTCGAGGGTTCAAGTCCCTTCCGAGTCGCCATTTATCTTTCCCAGCCGAAAGGCTGTTTGAATAGTCCCCGGAACTGTCTGGAACGCCTTGGAAATCCCAGGTATGGCCTGTTCAATATAGTCCCCCATTTGGGGACAAATATGCTGCTATAGCTCAGTCGGTAGAGCGCATCCTTGGTAAGGATGAGGTCCCCAGTTCGAATCTGGGTAGCAGCTCCAAACCCTTGAAAACGCTATGTTTTCAAGGGTTTTTTCTTTTCTTCATGGTTATGACTACCATATTACAGCAGTTTCTCGTAACATTCCGGTTACAGAAACATCATGCTGTGTTGCCTGTTTTGTATGTAAAAGGACCCGAGGTGGAAAATATTCTCCATCTCAGGTCCTTTTACATTGCGGACCGTTTGCAACGGTCCAAGGGGCGGGGGTCAATCCTTCAGAGCAAAGTTTTCAATGATATAATCTCGAACCTTCTGTACGGCTGGGGACATAGGGTGTGTTTTATGGAACGTCAGATATACGGTACGGACAAACTCTTTATCCTGATCGGAAATGGGGAGAATTGCGATTCGATTGGAATCCATGGCGGGAACTTGCGGGAGAACGGAGACGCCGAAATTAAGTCCAACGTATTGCAGAGCAGCGTTGCATTCACGCACCTCAAATACGATGTTTGGGATAATTCCGTGTTGGGAAAATACCCGATCCATGTTGGCGCGGAGGTTGCTGCTGCGTTCCATCATGATTTGAGGCTCTTTGGCAAAATCCTCAAAGGATACGTATTGGTGATTGGCAAGCGGATGGTCAAACGGTACCGCCAAATAAAGCGGCTGCCGGATAACAGCCACGGATTCGGCCCAGTCGGCCTGGTGTAAGCTGAAGGCAAGATCCAGCGTACCGGATTGAATGAGGCTGAGAACGTCGTAAGAAGTATTTTCGGTAAAATGGAAGCGAATATTTTTCGTATCGTCCTGGTGATAAAAGCCGTCCACTAGGGCGGGAATGAAGGAGGCGGAGACACTGTGGAAATAGCCCAGATTCACAATCTGAGGAGCGTTATTTGCCATTTCCTTTAAAACGTCGGAACCTTCATTCAGCAGGGACAGAGCTTTTTCCACATAGGGAAGAAACTGCTGACCATAGGCGGTCAGGGAGATCGTGCGCCGCTCTTTTTGAAAGAGCTTCACACCGAGTTCTTTTTCCAGCTCATTCATGGCGTAGCTCAAGCTGGGTTGAGAAATGTGCAGTGTCTCTGCCGCTCTAGTATAGTGAAGGGCATGAGCGAGAGTTTGAAAATAATGAAGTTGTAACAAAGTCATCCAAATCTGCTCCTTGCTTCCATAGAAATCTTCTATATATTAAATTAAGGATATCCGTTTGTAAAAGAAATGTCAAGTAGAGTCAAAATACTTGCCTGCTGAAAACCAAGGGTTTCATACAGAAAGACCGGTTTCGGCTGATAGAGTTTCCTCTATTGTCATAATTCAAAACAAGTATTAGACGTTTTTTGTATTAAATGTTAAAGTACAGACATAAACCAAAAGCTGTTTTAGAGAAAACGGCAAGAAGGAGTGTCTAATTATGGCAAAAGAAGTAACAACGGAACAGTTAGAAATGCTGGACGAAATGGTTGCGCGTGCCCGCAAGGCGGCAGCGATCATCGAAACTTATGATCAGGCCAGAGTCGATCATCTGTGCCAAGCGGTGGCGGCCGCGCTCTATGACCTGAAGGTCTGGGCCCAGCTCAGCGATGAGGCAGTGGATGAGACTGGCCTGGGTGATAAGGCGACCAAGCGCAATAAGCGCAACAAGCTGAAGCTGATCCTCCGGGATTGCCTGCGGAATAAGAGCGTGGGCGCCATCGAGGAGATTCCTGAGAAGGGGCTGGTCAAGTATGCCAAGCCTGTGGGTGTGATTGCCTCCCTGGTCCCCACGACCAATCCCTGTCTGACCCCGGCCGGCCAGGTCATTTACGCCATCAAGGCCCGTGACGTCATCATTTGCAGCCCCCATCCCCGCGCCAAGGTGGTAACGAACAAGTGTATCGACATTGTCCGCGAGACTCTGGTCCGCGAAGGCGCCCCCGCCGACATCATTCAGGGAATCCAGCAGCCCTCTATCGCTCTGACCCAGGAGTTGATGAAGCGTTGTGATCTGGTGATCGCCACCGGCGGCCGTCCCATGGTCAAGTCCGCCTATTCTTCCGGCACGCCCGCCTATGGTTCCGGCGCCGGCAACGCGACCGTTATTATCGACAATACGGCAGATACGCCTGAGCGCCGCCGCGAGGCCGCTCGGAACAGCCGGATTTCCAAGACCTCCGATTTCGGTTCCGGCTGCTCCTGCGACGGAAACCTGGTCATCCACGAGTCCATCTACGATGAGATGGTGGAGTGCCTGAAGGCGGAAGGCGGCTACCTGGCCAACGAGGAAGAGGCTGAGCTGCTGAAGAATGTGATGTGGGATGAGATGGGCCATCGCCTGCCCAGCACTGTGGCAATCAGCCCCCAGAAGCTGGCTGAGGCTGCCGGCTTCGAGATTCCCGCCGACCGCAAGTTTATCATGGTGACTGGCGGCGGCATCCATCAGATCGGGAAGGAGTATTTCTTCTCCTCTGAGAAGCTGACCACGCTGCTGGCGCTCTTCAAGTACGAGGGCGAGTTTGAAAACGCTCTTGATATGATGCGTGCCATCTTCGAAGTAGGCGGCAAGGGCCACTCCTGCGGCATCTACTCCTGGGACGACGATCATATCGACCGCCTGGGCAAGGCCGCTCCCGTTTCCCGCATTATGGTCCGCCAGCCCAACAACAAGGGCAACGCCGGCTCCGCCACCAACGGCATGCCTCCCACGTCTTCCATGGGCTGCGGCACCTGGGGCGGCAACATTGTCTCCGAAAATATTGCCCTGAAGCATTACATGAACACCACTTGGGTGGCCCGCCCCATCCCCGAGGATATGCCTTCTCTGCAGGACCTCTTCGGCGACTTCTATAAGGACGGTATGGACGTGGAGTAAGCGCCGGGCGAACGGACTAGTCATCAATGAAAGGAGATTCGTGATGCAGCACAGCATTCAGGAACTGACTGAACTGGCACGTGAGGCACGCCGTACCACAATGAAGATGATCGCCAGCCTGGGGAAAGGGCATGTAGGCGGCGCGTTGGATATTGTAGATGTCCTTACGGTATTGTATTATGAGCAAATGAACATTGATCCGAAGGATCCAAGCATGCCGGGCAGAGATCGTTTTGTCCTGTCCAAAGGCCACGGCGGCCCGGGGCTGTATTCTATCCTTGCGATGAAGGGCTACTTTGATCCGAAAGAGATCTACACGCTGAACAAACCGGGAACGATGCTTCCCAGCCACTGTGACCGCCTGCTGACCCCCGGTATTGATATGACTACGGGTTCGCTGGGACAGGGGCTGTCGGCAGCCGTGGGCATGGCGCTGGCTGACCGTATGGATCGGAATGGCGCTCGGGTGTACTGCATCATCGGCGACGGCGAGAGTCAGGAGGGACAGATCTGGGAGGCCGGTATGTACGCCGCCCAGGCCAAACTGGGATCGCTGACTTGCTTCCTGGACTTGAATGGCCAGCAGATCGACAATCCGGTGGATAAGGTCAATTCCATGATTGACGCGGCCGCCAAGTGGCGCGCCTTCGGCTGGAATGTTCAGGAGATCGACGGACATGACCTGCAGGCGATTTACGACGCCATCGAACAGGCGAAGACCTGTACAGACAAGCCCAATATGATCGTGCTCCACACCATCAAGGGCAAGGGATGGAAAAAAGTGGAGGGAACCACCAAGTGCCACAGTATGCCGGTGACCGCAGAGGATCTGGAAGATGCGCTGCGGGACCTGCAGTGAGCGGCGATCAGGAGGTGAAACCATGGAAAACAAGGTTGAAATGAGAAAGGTGTTTTGTGATACCCTGATCGAACTGGCCAAGACGGATGATCGAATCTGCATCATCAACTCTGACTCCCGGCAGATCTCTGGCACGCTGGCTTTTGAAGAGGCATATCCGGACCGGGCCTTTAACGTTGGCATTGCGGAAGCGAATATGGTAGGCGTGGCGGCTGGCCTTGCCGTCAGCGGAAAACGCCCCTTTGCCCACGCCTTTGGCCCCTTTATGAGCCGACGTGTTCTGGATCAGTTGACCATTTCACTGGCATACGGTAGACTTAATGCTGTATTGGTCGGCTTATCCCCCGGAATCACTGCGGAGATCAATGGCGGTACCCATCAGGGCTACGACGACATTGCGGCGATTCGAGGAATTGCCAATACCACCATTGTGGAGCCCTTTGACGGCGTTCAGCTGCGTCAGATGATCCCCGCGATTCTGGATCTGGGCGGGCCCGTCTACCTGCGGTATGACCGGGGCGCGACGGCCGACTTCTATGACCCGGACTACCATTACCAGTTGGGGAAGGCGGACGTCCTGCGGGAAGGAACGGATGTGACGCTGATCTCCTCTGGTATTATGCTGGTACAGTGTCTGGAAGCGGCGGATGCACTCCAGGAAAAGGGAATCCACGCACGGGTCCTGAATATGCACACCATCAAGCCCATCGACCGGGAGGCGGTCGTCAAGGCCGCCCAGGAGACCGGGCGTATCGTTACAGTGGAAAATCACAATATTATTGGAGGCCTGGGCAGCGCGGTGGCGGAAGTCCTGGCGGAGAACTGTCCCGTGCTTATGAAGCGAGTGGGAATCCGGGACCGCTTCGGCGAGGTGGGCAACCGTGCCTATCTGAGACAGTGTCTGGGCATTGATACCCCCAATATTGTAGAAGCGGCGATGGAGTTGACGAAAGAAAACAGAGCTTGAAAATGAGAGAGGAGAACATACTATGAAAAAGATTCTGAGCGCGGCATTGGCGGCAGCGATGGTCCTTTCCCTGGCCGCCTGCGGCGGTAAGCAGCCTTCTAGTAATAGCGCGGCTTCCTCTGGCAGCGGCACAGGCGAACCTTATCTGACCTTCAAGGTGGGCACCAGCCATAACGCGGATTCTTTCTTCTATGCCGGTCTGGCAGAGTTTGAGCGGTTGGTGGAGGAGAATACCAAGGGCGCTGTGCAGGTTGAGGTTTTTGCCGATGAGGCGCTGGGCACCGAGGGCGAGATGGCGGAAGGCGTGGCCATGGGTACGGTGGATGCCTGCCTGGTAGGCTCCAGCTCCGTGGCCAAACTGGATTCCAACTTCAATGTGTTCAGCCTCCCCTATCTGTTTACCGACAGTGCCCATGTGGACGCGGTGTTTGCCGGCGAGCCGGGGCAGTTGTTCCGTGATAACATTTGGAACAGCAATCATGTTATGATCCTGGATTACTGGGACTCCGGGTTCCGCAACTACTCGACGAATAAGTGCGAGATCAATGGCCCGGAGGATATGGCTGGTCAGCTGATTCGGATTCCGGATAACCCCATTCAGGCCGCCACTGCCGCCGCTCTGGGTGCGTCTACCTCTACGCTGGGCTATAAGGAAGTCTATCTGGCTTGTTCCAACGGCACTGTGGACGGCCAGGAGGGCCCCATCTTTGCGTTCTGCGATGACAATTTCTACGAGGTTCAGAAGTATATGGTGCTGGATGGCCATATCTATACCGTCATGGGTCTGATGATGAACGGAAATGTCTGGGAGAAGCTGACCGCCGAGGATCAGGAGATCGTTATGCAGGCGGCCAAGGATGCGGGCCTGGTGGAGAAAAAGGGCATCCGCGAGAGCGAGGCCGAGCAGATTGCTCTGCTGAAGGAAAAGGGCATGATCATCAATGAGAATCCCGATAAGGCGGCTTGGAGAGAAAAGACTGCCAGCGTGTACGACCAGTTTGCCGATACCTATGGTGCGGACTTGATCGACCAGATCAAGAATTTCAAGTATTAAGCGTACTCCTTTCTCTAGGCTGCGGGGCTTTCGGGTCAGAGCCGAAAGCCCCGGGCCATATCATTTGTCGACAGTAAGTAATTGTGAGGGGAGCCGTCTATGCGTTCGTTTAATAAAAAATTGCAAAAAATATCCCGCGGCATTTACAAAGGATTCTTTGTTTTTGCCACGGCAGCATTTGCTGTGCTTCTGATACTCCTTCTGGTCAACGTGTTCTCACGAAACCTTCTGGATGGGAGCATTGCTTGGATTGAAGAGGGAAGCCGATTTATTTTTACCTGGATGATGTTTCTGGGGATTGCCATTGGCGTATACCGGAAAAAGCATTTGGGCGTGGAGTTTTTGGTTGAAAAGTATCCCCCTAAGCTGAAAAGAAGGTTTGCGCTGGTAAGCGATATCCTGACCATACTTCTTTTCCTGGTGCTGACCATTTACGGATTCAAATATTCTGCCAGCACAATGAAGATGTATTCGCCAATCATGTCGATCCCGTATGGCATGGTTTATTTGTGCATTCCCCTGTGCGGCGCATTTAGTCTGTTTTATTGTATTGCCAGAATTATCAACGACATTTATGGGGATGAAGAGAAAGGAGAGAACGACAAATGACGGTTTCGATGCTGCTGATTCTGATGATTGTTCTCTTCCTGGTCCTGGTTATTTTTACTGGGACACCCATTGCGGTGGCGCTGGGACTGTCCGCCGTGGCGGAATTGGTTATGCAGGGGGAGGTCCCCCTTATGATCGCGCCTCAGCGCATTTTTAACGGCGTCAACAGTGTGACGCTGATGGGCATTCCGTTTTTTATGTTGGTTGGCTCGATTATGGAGCGCAGCGGAATTACCCAGAAGCTGATTGATTTTGCGAATTCGCTGGTGGGCTGGCTGCGCGGCGGCCTGTGCTATGTAGGCGTTCTGACCGGTATCCTGATGGGCGGTATTTCCGGCTCCGCCCCCGCGGATACCGCGGCATTGAGTGCCATTATGGTTCCCAGCATGGAGCGCAGCGGTTATCCCAGAGAGTACTCCGCGGCCCTGATGGCCAGCTCTGGTACGCTGGGAATCATTATCCCGCCCAGTATGCCCATGATTGTGCTGGCCAGCATTACCGGCATTTCCGTTGGAAAACTGTTCCTGGGCGGAATCATTCCCGGAATTTTGATTGGCGTTTCCTTTATGCTGATTTGCGCCGTCACCTGCTGTGTACGTGGCTACGACAAGGACCATCGGAGCAAGTTCTCAATCCGTCGTGTTTTCAAAACCCTGCGGCACGCCGTGCTGCCCATCATTGCTCCGGTTATCATTGTAGGCGGTATCCTGACCGGCATTGTGACTGCTACGGAATCCGCGATTACCGCGGTTGCCTATACGCTGATTGTTGCAATGCTGATCTACCGGACCATCCGTATTAAGGACCTGCCGGAGATGTTTGTGGAGTCGGTCATCGGCGCCTCTAACGTGATGTTCATTATCGGCACCTCCAGCCTGTTCGCCTGGATCCTGCAGAGCAATAATTTCCAGCAAGTAATTTTGAACATGTTCGGCGATTCGGTCAGCAACAAGCTTTGGGTCATGTTCATCGTCAACCTGGTATTCTTTATCGGCGGCTTTTTCCTGGAAGGTACCGCGATGCAGATTATGTTCATTCCGGTTCTGCTGCCCATTGTTCAGGCGGCTGGGATTGATACGGTTGCCTTTGGCGTTACAGTGATCTGCAACATCGCCCTTGGCAACCTGACTCCCCCTGTTGGCGTGTGTCTGTATGTGGCGGCGAATTCCTCCAATGCCAAGGTTGAGGGAATTATCCGTGAAATTATTCCGTTTGTGCTGATCACCCTGGTTGACATTGCCATTCTGGTTGTGTTCCCGCAGCTGATCACCTTTATTCCCAGCATGATGAAATAACCGATCAGACGCGGCATAAGGAAGTGTTGATATGGCTCTGAATTTGGTGGAGAAAGTCAAAATTTGTGAAGTCGGGCCCCGAGACGGCCTTCAAAATGAGAAGAAAATCCTGACCGTGGAGGAAAAACTGGCGTTGATCGAGGGGGCGGCTGAGGCCGGATTCCCCGTGATTGAGGTGGGATCTTTTGTAAGCCCAAAGGCTGTGCCTCAGATGGCGAGCACGGATGAGGTGTTTCGGCGCTTGAACCGCAGAGAAGGCGTGGAATACCGGGCCCTGATTGCCAATTTAAAGGGCGTCGAGCGAGCCGCCGCCTGCGGGTGTAAGAAAGTGAAGCTGAATGTTTCTGCCAGCAAGGCCCACAACCTGGCGAACCTGAATCGAACGCCGGCCGAAACGGTAGCCGGCTTCGGCGCCTGCGTCGAGGCGGCGAAAGAAGAAAAAATGGAGATTTCCGGCTCCATTTCCATGGCCTTTGGATCTCCGTGGGACAGAGAGATTCCGTTGTCTGATGTGAAGGAAATCGTGGAATCTTATCTTGCGGTGGGAGTACATGAGATTTCTCTCTCGGATGCCTCTGGACAGGCATATCCGACTCAGGTCTATGGAATTTGCAGAGAGATGGCCAAAGAGTATCCTGAAGTGTCTTGGTGGCTCCATTTTCATAATACCAGAGGATTGGGCATCGCAAATATTATGGCGGGGATGCAGGCGGGATTTACCCGGTATGATTCCGCGTTTGCCGGAGTTGGAGGCTGTCCCTTTGTCCCGGGGGCGGCGGGAAATGTAGCAACGGAAGATGTGATCCATATGTGTGAGGAAGTGGGCGTGGCCACGGGGGTTGATCTGGATCGTTCGATGGAGGTCAGCCGTCAGCTCGTTCAAATTCTGGGCCACAATACGGACAGCTATCTTCTGCGCGCAGGTAAATCCAAGGATTTGATCCGGGAAATCCCGAAAGGACAAATCAAAAATCAGACGCAGAAATAAATGGAAGGGCGTCCCGGGCAATGCCGGGACGCTTTTCTATTTTGCACTGGCATGATATAATCACAAAGAAATGGGGGAATGTCTGCAATGAAACGTAAACTTGGGAGGAAGGAACGGGCTCCTTTGCACAATGCTCTTTTTGGGTGTGCGATCGGAATAGCCGGGATATGTGTGGGGCTGTTCTGCTTTATTCCGAGCAATGAACACGTAGGCACTTTATGGACAATGTTCAGTGCAGTTGTGACGGGAATCTTCTATACGCGGTATACTCGAATCAAAAAGGAACAAAAAGAGAAGGAAGACGGTCGTCTTTGATTCTGATGGGTGGTCAGCCCTGCCAGGTCGAGACGGAGAAGTGCCGGCGGGAGGGCTGAGAGCTGGCGCCGCCTTGCCAAGGAGCACAGCGACATGTATAATGAGACCAATCGGCCCGCCGAAGCCGGACGGGCTTAAAAGAGAGGGGAAGCGCCCATGATGTGGTTTGCCATAGCTTTGTCGGCGCTGTTGGGCGGGTTCGTCCAGTCCGTGACCGGGTTTGGGGCCGCCATTGTGATGATGTCAGTGCTCCCCCGTTTTCTGGGGATGCTCCAAGCCCCGGCTTTGAGTGCCTCCATCACCGCCGCCCTGACCTGCGGGCTGGCCTGGAAGTTCCGGCGGGAGATCGACCTGCGGACGACAGCGGTGCCCATCCTGACGTATATGGCGTCCAGCACCGTGACCATCCGCATGGCAGGCAGTCTGAATCTGGAAATCCTGGTCCTTGCCTTCGGTGTTTTTCTGGTCCTTCTGTCGGTGTATTTCATTTGGTTTGCCGGGAGCGTGGCCATCCGGGCCAATTTTGTGACGGCTTCGGTGTGCGGCTTGATCTCCGGGGCCTGTGCCGGGCTGTTCGGTGTGGGCGGGCCGCTGATGGCCATCTACTTTCTGGCGGCCACCGACCGGAAGGAGACCTATCTGGCCAGCCTGCAATTCCTGTTTGCGGTCAACAATCTGGCCAACCTGGCGGCCCGGGTGGCCTGCGGCATCTACACCCTGGACCTGATCCCGCTGTCTGTTGTGGGCATCCTGGGGGTCACACTGGGCCGGATGGGCGGTATGAAGGTGCTGGACCGTATCAACATCGCAGTGATGAAAAAACTGGTCTACGGCTACGTGGGGCTGTCCGGGATGATGATTCTGGCGGAGCACCTGCTTTGAGCGGAGGAAAAAGAATGACGGAAACCTTAAAAATGAATGTGATCGCCCGGATTCGCAGCGACTTTTCCACCAAGTTCGGCATCCCAAGGCAGAGCGGGCTGGTGGAGGAGCTGGAGGCCCGGGTGGTCTTTGAACCGGAGTACCGGAACCCCGACGCCCTGCGGGGGCTGGAGGGTTTTTCCCACCTGTGGCTGATCTGGGAGTTTTCCAAGGCCCGGCGGGACAGCTGGTCCCCCACGGTGCGGCCCCCCAGGCTGGGGGGCAACCAGCGGCTTGGGGTCTTTGCCACCCGATCCCCCTTCCGGCCCAACCCCATCGGACTGAGCTGCGTCCGGCTGGTTGGCATAGACCTCCACACCCCGGAAGGGCCGGTCCTCCGGGTGGCAGGGGCGGATCTGATGGACGGCACCCCTATCTACGACATTAAGCCCTATCTGCCCTACGCCGACTGCAAGCCCCAGGCCGTGGGCGGCTTTGCCAGCACGCCCAAGGAGGCCGACCTCCAGGTGGATATCGCCGAGAACCTGCTGTCTCTGGTCCCGGCAGACAAGCGGGCGGCCCTGGCCGGCGTCCTGGCCCAGGACCCCCGGCCCTCCTACCAGGACGACCCGGACCGGGTCTACGGCATGTCCTTCGGCGGCCTGGAGGTGAAGTTCCGGGTGGCGGGGGACCGGCTGACGGTCTGCCAGATCCTGCCCGGCGGAGGGAGCGGACATAAATAAGCAGAATGTGCAGGAGAGGCCCCAAAGCGGACGGGGCCTCTCCTAAAAAACAGCTTTTTTGGCCCTTCCACCGGGTGGAAGCTGAAAATTCTACAAAAAAGCCTTGACCTTCCCCCTGGTGGAGGGTATACAGTAGAGCCGGAAAGAGGGGAAATGCCCATGAAGATCAACGAGGTGGAGGCCCAGGTGGGCATCACCAAGAAGAATATCCGCTTTTACGAGGAGCAGGGCCTGCTGTCCCCCCGGCGCAACAGCGAGAACGGCTACCGGGACTACGGTCCCGAGGAGGTAGCCGTCCTGCGGCAGATCAAGCTGCTGCGGAAGCTGGGCGTCCCGCTGGAGGAGATCCGCCGGATGCAGTCGGGCGGCACCGTGGCCGACGGCATGCGGCGGCACCTCATTACCCTGGAGCGGGAGCGGAAAAACCTGGAGCAGTCCATAGAGCTGTGCCGGTCCCTGAAGGACCGGGAGGAGCGGTTAAATTCTCTGGACGCCGCCGCCCTGCTGGAGGACATGGAACGCATGGAGCGGGAGGGCGCCACCTTCCTGGATAAGCAGCGACTGGACGCCAAGCCCATCCGGTATGTGGCTCCTGTTCTCATCGGGGTGCTGATGTCCGCCCTGATGATCGGGCTTATGGCCCTGATGGTGTGGGGATTCACCGTGGACCCGGCGGAGGCGCCGCCGCTGCCGCTGATGGCGCTGCTGGTGGCCTGCCCCGCGGTAGTTATTTTGGGCGTGCTGCTGGCCCTGTACCAGCGCATCCGGGAGATCCAGAAGGGAGAGGCCGATGATGCGAAAAACTACTGACAAAAAGAAGCTGCGGGGTGCCGTGCTCTCCGCCGTGGTCATGGCGGGGCTGATGCTGGTGTTCGCCGCCAGCATGGCGGCCCTGTGTTTCGGCGGCAGCAAGGATGCGGCGGAGATCGTGATTCTGGCCGTCACCGCCCTGATCTGTCTGGCTGTGGCGGTGGGGGTGTGCATTGCTCTGATCCAGCGGAAAAAGGAGATCGAGGGAGGAGAGGAAGAGGATGCCAAGAAATATTGAGGAGGAAAAAGCCCGGCGGAAGCGGGACGCCGTCCGTGGCGTGGCGTTTTTCGCGCTGTTGCAGATGGTATGTGCCGCGGCCTTCGGCTCCCTGTGCTTCATCCCCGACGCGCCCGGGTGGCTCGTCGTGCTGTTCGGTGGGCTGGCGGCGTTTTGTCTGGTCCTGATTCTGCCCGCGATTTTTGTGTTGAAAGCGAGATTCAAAGAGATTGAAGGAGGAGAATTAGATGCTGCTCGTAAATATTGATTATATCCCCGGAAAAGAATTTGAGGTGCTGGGCGTGGTCAAGGGCACCGTGGTCCAGTCCAAGAATTTCGGCAAGGACTTTATGGCCGGCATGAAGACGCTGGTGGGCGGCGAGATCACCGGCTACACCGAGATGCTCAACGAGGCCCGGCAGATCGCCGTCAAGCGCATGGTGGACGAGGCCGAGGCCCTGGGGGCCGACGCCGTGGTCAATCTGCGGTACGGGTCCTCCTCCGTGATGCAGGGGGCCGCCGAGGTCATTGCTTACGGCACTGCGGTCAAATACCGCGGATAAGAGCAAAAAATAAGCACGGAGCAAACGGCGAAGAGGAAACCGTTTGCTCCGTGTTTTCCGCTTTGATGATTGGGTGGATCATAAAAGGGGATGGAAGAGATCATGTTGAAAAGGTGCGGTAGTATTCGTCAAGGAGATTGGAGAATTTATGAAAGATATTCATATTGGTCGCTTCCGTTCAAAACGATGTGGGAAGGAACAGTTTCACCGCATAGTCAGAAATTCATAGAGAAAGTCTGATAGTACATACGCAGGGCGTCCACCATAATTTCCTTAAAGTGCTTTTTCATCATCGAGACCTCTCTTTCCAATTTTATCGCATTTATTTCCTCCGGGATATTGTTCGGTTCCCTTTGGATGTCAGTATCCTACCACAAACAGAGAAAAAGATAAAATACATATATTATCGTGGCTACCATATGTTTTGAATATGATAAAAGACAGCGGGAGGGACGTAAGGACCTCCCGCTGTCTTTTGAGGAGCGATGATTCGATTAGGAGCTCTTCACTGCTGCTTTCAGCACCTTGGAGGCCACGTCTCCTGCGGCGCTGGCGCCGCTGCCGCCGTTTTCCACCAGGACCACGAAGGCGTAGGGGGTGTCCTCATCCCGCAGAAAGCCGGTGAACCAGGCGTGGGGCTTTTGGTCCGGACCCACCTCCGCCGTTCCCGACTTGGCGCACAGGTCCATGTTGGGGAAGCGCTTGGTCCCGTAGGAGGCCGTCACGTTGTTGGCCATCATGTCCGCCACCTTTTGGGCAGTGTCCGGTTGGATGAGCTGGCCGGTCTTCCGGGTGAACTGGGGCAGAGCGGGCAGGCCGGGATGCTCCACCTTTTGGATCAGGGCGGGCACCGCCGCCTTGCCTCCGTTGGCGATGGCCCCCATGTACACCATCAGGGCGCAGGGGTTCACGCTGTCGTGGTACTGGCCCACGCCGGCCCAGGCCAGGTCCGTCGGGGAGACCTCCGACCCGAAGGAAAAGCTGCCCTTGGCCGTGGGGATGCCGTTGATGGAGTAGGAACTGGTCAGTCCGGCCTTTTTGGCGTACTGCGCCAGGGTGTCGCCCCCCAGTTCCTCCGCCAGCTGGCCGAATACCACGTTGCAGGAGTTGGCCAGGGCGTCCTCAATGGTCTGCGCCCCGTGGGCGGCGGTGCAGGTCACCACGTCGGCGCCGATCTGCATGGAGCCCTCGCAGATCCAGGTCCGCTCCTCCAGGTCGGGGAGCTTCTCCAGGGCGGCGGCCAGGGTCACGGTCTTGAACACGGAGCCCGGGGTGAAGGTGGAGGAGAGGAAGCGGTTCAGGTAGACGCCCTGGTACTTCTCGTTGGTCTCCAGATCGCCGGGCACATTTCGGGGGTCGTAGGAGGGGGCGGAGACCAGACACAGGATTTCGCCCGTCTTGTAGTTGTACACCGCCACGGTGCCCTTGCGGCCGTTGAGCGCGTTGTAGGCCGTCTCGTTCAGGTCGGCATCGATGGTCAGATACAGGTCGCTGCCTTGCTCGGCTCCGTAGGCGCCCCCAAGCAGGGAGTACCCCGTCAGCTGCTTGGCGAAGGCGCTGAGAGCCCCGGTGCCGATGTTTCCGCTGGGGTCGCCCACCACGTGGAGGGTGGCTTTTCGCCGGGTCTTCCCATCGGCATAGGTCCGCTGGCCTTTGGCGTTCACCGAGGACAGCACGTCCCCGTCCCGGTCCAGCACCGTGCCGCTGAGGAGGACGCCATCGCTGTTGTAGAGGTGGCGGTTGAAGGGGGAGGAGGCCCAGTGGCTCCCGTCCGTCCCGAAGCGGAACAGGAACAGGACCAGACCGGCCAGCAGGAAGCCCGCCAGCACCAGGCACAGCAGGGCACGCCGTTCCAGTTTTTTCATCGTTGGACCTCCTTTTTCTTGCTGCGGATGGCGAAGCTGGCCCCGTCCCGGGTGTCGGTGGCCTTGAGGAAAGCCAGCAGGCCCCAGGAGGCCATCATGGCCGAGCCGCCGTTGGACAGGAAGGGGAAGGTGACGCCGGTGAGGGGCAGCAGGTCCATGGCCCCGAAGACGTTCAGGGAGGTCTGGACCACCAGCAGGGAGCCGGCGGCGCAGGCGGCGATGGTGGGGAAGGCGGACCGTCCCACCCGGCAGGTCCGGGCGGCGAAGACAGCCAGAGTCAGGATGGACAGCACCGCCAGCACCGCGATGAGCAGGCCCCACTCCTCACACAGCATACCGAAGACCAGGTCGGTGTCCGCCGCCGGGATGCGGTGGAGCCAGCCGTTGCCCCCGCCCACGCCAACCAGCCCCCCCGAGGCGGCGGCGGACATGGCCCGGGTCTGCTGGTAGCCGGTGGTGGAGGCGGCCTCCCAGGCGTGGCCCCAAGAGGCGAAGCGCCGGAGAATGTAGGGCTTGAATTGCAGCACCAGCAGCCCGGCGAACACAGCCCCGCCGCAGATCAGGGACAGGGTGGCGAAGTCGCCGGACCGGAGGTAAGCGATGACCAGGAAGGTGGCAAAGAAGATGCAGGCGGTGCCAAAGTCGCTCATCAGGGCCAGGCACAGCAGGCAGAAGCCGGTCATGACCATAAACAGGCCCAGGTTGCGCTTGCGGAACAGCCGCTCCAGAGAGGCCGCTCCGGCGAAAATGTAAAAGATCTTGGCAATTTCCGAGGGCTGGAAGGAGAAGGGCCCCAGAATGATCCAGTTGGCCGCGCCGAATTTGGTCTGGCCCAGCACCAGGGTGACGGAAAGCAGTCCCATGGCCATGGCCGCCATGCCCCAGCGCAGCTTCTGAATGCGTGCGGTGTCCCGCATCAGGAGCCCCAGAGCCACCAGGAAGAAAATGCCCAGCACCACGGCGATAAACTGCTTGAGCACCGCCCCCGGCGCCGAGGAGCAGGTGATGGCCAGGGAGAGGGTGGACAGGAAAAAGGCGATGGTCTCCATCTCAAAGCCCCGGGCTCCGGCGCCCCGGAGGACCAGATAATAGAGCCACATAACGGCGGTGAGCCCCAGCAGCATCAGGGGAGAGAGGCCAGCCTCCTCACCGCCCCGCAGCAGCAGCTGGAGCGCGGCCAGCACCTGAAACAGGGTCAGCCAAATGAGGGAGGGCCACATGGGCAGAGGGGCCTCCGCGCGCCGCTTGGCGATGAGGGTGTCCACCTCCTCCAGGGACAGAGGCAGGAACAGAAGCTGGACTCCGCCGATGGACAGGGCGTCCCCCATTTTGATGGGGGTGGGGCCAGAC
>Ga0129308_1002346_pt1 | contig 16288 bp, 10 predicted proteins | sample L827metagenome_FD_94440 | JGI IMG/M metagenome (GOLD analysis project Ga0129308, IMG submission 94440) | Ring-tailed lemur group fecal microbial communities from Wisconsin, USA - L827 metagenome | ecosystem: Host-associated > Mammals > Digestive system > Large intestine > Fecal | place: USA...
ATGTGCGATAAAGAAGTAATAGAAGTGTAAAAAATTTTGCCGTTCCTATCCGGCACTTAGGGCTGTGTCGGATAGGTCAGGCGTTAGGCTTCCGGCAAGTCTATCTTGCCGACAAAGCTGTAAAAGTATTCTTAAATTGGGTACAAAAAACTAAGCCCCTACAAAAGGGACTATCATAATCCTTTGTTCCCACTATTTGATTATAGTTTTATTTAAGAATACCTTGCCGCATATTTTTTACTCCTTTTCTGGAATTGAATTATTATATCACATCAGTTTTAGGAAAACAAGTATCTAAAAGAAATTTTTCTTCCCCTTATATGTAACAATCATACCGGCTTCCTAACGTTCAGAATGGTTTCTACTGTCTGCTGCGGTGTTTGGTTGGAATTGTCCAGCCAAAAGCCGATCCGTGGTGTTGTCTGCATTTTACTAAATACAAATTCAATGTATACAGAAAGAAATATATAAGGAGTGGGAGGGATTCCGCCGTAGTCGGCATTGTAGGAAAATCCAAAAGTTTAGATTTTCTCAAAATGCTTATCTTTTGGTCTTTGGTTCGGAATAGTGTAGTGCTGGCGGTCTATCTATTGTTTTCGGTTGCTTGCTTCTTTACCGTACATGAGCATTGGTCCAAGGGTTATCGTACCTGTAGTCGCCGTTAATGAGCGCCTCTCCTCTTCCCTGATAAAACGCTATCGCCTCTTTATCTAAATTGGTGACGGTGATGGGAAAGCAGAGGAATTGGGTCCCTTCTTCGGGGCCCTCATGGAGGACATTCTCGACTTCGTTTTCAAATTTCACCAAACCATTCTCATCTGCTGCCAGATAATAAGGGTCCCCATCGAGGGTGATTTCGTAGTCTCCGATGGTTGCGGTCTCGCCGAGATTCAGCTGCGTGACCTTGGGAAGGTTGTTCTTGCTCGAGGTTTCGGCTTCGGCATTCTGCTCGGATTCGCTTTGCGCTGCAGGTGCGCAGGCGCTCAGTGTGAACAGCGCCATCGCGCCGGCAAGCGCACAGGCGATGATTCGTTTCATCCTCTTCATTTTCTCTTTCCTTTCTCTTTCTTCCAGCGCGCGTAACGCGCCAATGAAGTCGTTCGTGCGCTTCCAAGGAGCAACGGGGTTGCTAGTCGAACCAGAATTCGATGCTGTCGGTGCTGGTCAGCGCCGGGGTGAAGGTGAGGGTTCCATCCTCGATCTTCACCTTGCGCGTCTGCCAACCCCCGTTGCCGTAGTCGACCTTGATGGTTCCGAGCCCCGTGACCTTGTAGTCCATGTAGGCGATGGGGTAGTCGTAGGTGTAGAAGTAGCCCATCTCGGCGCTGTACTCGATGGTCTCCCCGTCGAAGCTCAGGGTCAGCTTGAGGTCCTCGTAGCGGGTCCAATCATTGGCGGTGAGCTTTGATTCCAGCGTCGCGATGCCGCTGAAGTAGATGATTGCGGCCAAGAGTAGGAGCGTTCCGATTGAGGCTGCGACGATCGCGGGCATCGGAATCCTACTCTTCTTGGCTTTGGCTGCCGAGGGGTTTGTCTCAGCTGATGGGGGCTCGGTGCCGTCGATGGCGCTGGCCGGCTTGGCCTGGGGCTCGGTTGGTGGGTTCTCCGCGCCCGCCTTATCGCTTTCCTCGGGGTTATCGGGCGATGCCGGAGAATCGCTAAGGCTTGCAAGCGGGGGCTTCGCGGCTTCATCGGAGCCTTTGGTGTTGGCTTGGGCGGTTTGGCTCTGTATGGGGGGCGCTGCTGGGGGCAGGTGGCTTCCATCCGGGGGAGGCGGGGTCGAGCGCTCCTCCTGCGGGCACCTTGAAATCGCTCCTCGTCACGTCGTAGCGAGGGTCGCCTGGGTTGGGTTTGGGATCGCCCAATGGCTGGGTTTTCATTTCGGTTCCTTTGGTTGCATCATTGCGGAGAGTCTCTTGTTGGCTTTATCGCTAGAAAACGATGAAGCTGAATCCATCAAAATGCTTATTGCGGATTTCGACTGCAGGCGAGATATCGTTGATGTAAGTGTATTCACGAGTTTCGTAGCTGCCATCATCATTGATGACTTTCACCATGTTGCCGTGGTCGTCATATTCGTATCGGGTTGTTATTTTGTCTCCATCGCTATTGATGCTAGTCGCAGAGGCCACTCGGCCTTGTTTGTCGTATTTGTACTCGTATTTATAGGTTTCGCCGTCCTCTTCAGTTGAGGTCAACTTTCCAGATTCGTCATAGTTGAGGGTGGTCGATTTTTCGAGGGAATACTCTTTCAGAGAAAGGTTTGTGACGATTTTCTTCACCCGGCCCTTTTCATGCCAGTAATATTTTGTGGTTCCTTTTACTCTGCGGGATGAGTTAGTGTCGTCGAGATCCAATTCGAGTTCCGTAGGCTGTCCGTACTCGTCTGTCGCCATGACTTTATATTTGTTCTTTGCTCTATCGAAGAAACCGTGCGTTATGACTTCCTGTGACTTAACGCCGTAATCGTTGAATTCGTTTGAGTAGCGGGTAAGGCTGCCGTCTTCGTAATCGTTTATCTTGCAGCTGAGTATGTCGCCGTGTTTTCCGAGTTTGTATTCGGCCAGGCGTTTGATCTCCCCTTCGGAATCGTAACTGGCTTTTTTGGTGAGCACGTATCCGCCTGTTCCGCTTCCATCGGTTGCGGTTGCTGCGCAGTGTTGGATTTGAGAGGCGACGAATAGCAGCATTGCGATGACGGCGGCGGCCAGGGCTGCGCTTTTGAGATTTTTTATCCTCTTCTGCTTCTTCTGCCTTTCGAGATCTTTCTTCTCTTCGATCTCCTTCTCGAAGACCCCAGCGTCGTTTGCGTCCAGGGCATCCTGCTTGGGCAGCCCGCATTTGACGCATCGATCGCCTGCGTTGACGTGGCCCTTGACGCAGGTGCAGCTCCAGAACGCCCCGTGATCGACCGCCTTTCGTACTGCTTGCGCCGCATTCTTACAGCCTTTCCCTGCCAGGTGGGCGCGGCGCAGCTTGCGGACCTCGTCGGAAAGCTCGAGCTCTTCCGCCAAGGGAACCTCGATGGGCTCTTCCTTGGACTCCCAGGCTTCGCCGGCGCCCTTCACCAAGGTGATGCGCACGTCCGCGCGTTCAGCGTCGATGCGGGAGAGTTTGGCGGCGGTGAATACGTGGTCGGCGCCAGGCTCGACGTCGGCGTCGAGCCCTCCGAGGGGGATTTTCTCGGTCGATCCGTCGGGGTAGGCGACCGTCGCCAGGGCGCGGACCTCCTCTGCGAGGCTGTTCGAGACGTTCGTCGTCCTGACCTGGAGGAAGGCGTCTCCGGTCGCGGTGTTGCGAGAGATCTGCACGGCGGCGATCAGCAGCGGGCAGCCCGGCTCGTACTTGGGGGAGCTTTCGGGGGATCCCTCCTCCTCCCTGAAGATGACCTTGAAGTTGCTTGCCATGTCCCCTCCTAGACTGCTGGAAGCTCGGCTTCCGCGGGCTTCTCGGGGTCTGCGATGGTGCGGTTGTCGGGCAGGGACGCGATGTAGAGGCCCACGACGATGGGCGTGGCGAAGATGCCGACGAACCAGAGCGCGCCGGTGTTCTTCATCGCATAGCCCTTCGCCTTGCCGGCCTTGATCAGCAGGTCGATCGCGACGAGCCATGCGACGAGGGCGATTGCTCCGATGATGCCTATGAAGAAGTAGAGCCCGGTGTAGTTCGGGGTGTCGTAGTAGTTGTAGTAGCCGTACATATCCTCTCCTTGATTGCGGCTGCTTGCTCAGGGAGGCGAATCCTCCCAACAGTGATGTTCCCATGGGGGGGGACTTGTCAATGAAACCGCGCATAGGGGCCGCTCATGGGGGGGGCGACCCGCGCGTTGGTGGGGTGCCAGGTGGGGTTCACGCGACTCCCTTCCGCGTCGAGCGCGGCTGCATCTACGGTGTCGGGAAATTCACCGCCTCTCGGGCTGAGTGGCGATGAGCCATTTGCCCGCACCGACGAAAAAGCCCCCTCGGTTCGTAAACCGAGGGGGCTTCGTGTTGCTTGGTCAGCCTAGAGGGCCTTTATGCGCGTGCTTCGAACTAGTCGACGAAGTACTTTACGCCGCCTTCGAAGATGGGCTGGTACAGGGTGCCGGGAACGTTCTTGTACAGGCCGTTGCCGCTGCGCTCGGAGTGGCCCATCTTGCCCAGGACGCGTCCGTCGGGGCTGGTGATGCCTTCGATTGCCCAAACGCTGCCGTTGGGGTTGACGTCCAGGTCCATGCTGGGCTTGCCGTTCGCATCAACGTACTGGGATGCGATCTGGCCCTTAGCTTGCATGTCTGCCAGAACCGCGTCGTTAGCGACGAAGCGGCCTTCGCCGTGGCTGATGGCTACGGTGTACAGCTCGTCGGGGCTGCAAGCGCTGAACCAGGGGCTCAGGTTGGAGTTTACGCGGGTGCGGACCAGCCTGCTCTGATGGCGGCCGATGTTGTTGAAAGTAAGGGTGGGGCAGTCTGCGTCCATGGGGCGGATGTCGCCGAAGGGAACCAGGCCCAGCTTGACCAGTGCCTGGAAGCCGTTGCAGATACCCAGCATCAGGCCGTCGCGACGCTGCAGCAGGTCGCGGACTGCTTCGGTGACCTGAGGCGCACGGAAGAACGCGGTGATGAACTTCGCGGATCCGTCAGGCTCGTCGCCGCCGGAGAAGCCGCCGGGGATGAAGACGATCTGGGAGTTGTTGATGCTTGCGACCAGCTTTTCGGTGCTTTCGGCAACCGCCTCGGGGGTGAGGTTGTTGATGATCAGGGTCTCAACGTCAGCGCCGATGCGCTCGAATGCGCGAGCGGAGTCGAATTCGCAGTTGTTGCCGGGGAAGACGGGGATCACGACGTGAGGACGTGCCAGCTTGCCTTCTGCGCCCAGCAGGATGGGGCCGTTGCTGAAACGGGGTGCAGGGGTTTCGTCGCCTGCTCCGCGATAGGGGAAGACGGGCTCGAGCTTGGCTTCCCATGCTTCCTGGAGCTTACCCATGCATACGGCCTCGCCTGCCCATGCGAATGCATAGTCTTCGGTGGTGGCGCCCAGCTCGCTGACGATGCAGGGAACGCAGTCGTCTTCGAAGCCCAGGGCGGCAAGAGCCTCTGCCAGGGCCTCTTCGGTGCAGTTTGCTGCCAGCTCGATTGCGAAGCTGCCGTATTCGGGGGCGAACAGGTCGATGTCTGCTGCCTCCTGGCTGCCGGTGAAGCCGATGCCGTTGCCAACGCCCATCTTGAACAGGGCCTCTGCGAAGCCGCCGAAGCCCACTGCGTAAGCTGCTGCGACCAGGCCGCGGCCGATCAGTTCTTCGGTCAGGTTCATTGCTGCGGTCATGCTGGTTGCGTCGGGCAGGACGCCGTCAGCACGACGGGTGGGCTGGATTGCGATTACCTTGCTGCCAGCTGCCTTGAACTCGGGGCTGGTGATGCGGTCCAGGTTGTCAACTGCGGTTGCGAAGCTGACCAGGGTGGGGGGAACGTCCAGGTCTTCGAAGCTGCCGGACATGGAGTCCTTGCCGCCGATGGCGCCGCAGCCCAGGTCGATCTGTGCGTCCAGGGCGCCCAGCAGGGATGCCAGGGGCTTGCCCCAGCGCTGTGCGTTGGTGCCCAGTTTCTCGAAGTACTCCTGGAAGGTGAGGTATGCGTTCTCACGGCGCAGGCCGGTTGCGACCAGGCGTGCAACGCTGTCTACGACGGCGATGTATGCGCCCTGGTACTGGTTTGCGCTGGATAGATAGGGGTTGAAGCCGTATGCCATGCCAGAAACCGTGGTGGTTTCGCCCAGTACGGGAAGCTTGGCGACCATTGCCTGGGTGGGGGTGAGCTGGCGCTTGCCGCCGAAGGGCATGAGCACGGTGCCTGCGCCGATGGTGGAGTCGAAGCGCTCGGAAAGGCCCTTGCGGGAGCAGACGTTCAGGTCGGAGACCAGGTTGGTCATGCGCTCTTCCAGGGTTTCGCCAGGCCATACCTTGTCGTATTCGCCGCCCTGCAGGACATGGACGTCCATCTGCTTGGATGCGCCGTTGCTTGCCAGGAACTCGCGGCTTACGTCAACGATGGTCTTGCCACGCCATACCATGACCACGCGTGCTTCTTCGGTTACGCGTGCGACGACGGTGGCTTCCAGGTTTTCCTCGTGAGCCAGGGCGATGAAGGCTTCTACGTCGGATTCTGCGACGTCTACTGCCATGCGCTCCTGGCTTTCGGAGATTGCCAGCTCGGTGCCGTCCAGGCCGTCGTACTTGCGGGGTACGCGGTCCAGGTCGATGAACAGGCCGTCAGCCAGCTCGCCGATTGCGACGCTGACGCCGCCTGCGCCGAAGTCGTTGCAGCGCTTGATCATGCGGCATGCGTCGCCACGGCGGAACAGGCGCTGGATCTTGCGTTCTACAGGGGCGTTGCCCTTCTGTACTTCCGCGCCGCAGCTTGCGAGGCTTTCCACCTTGTGCGCCTTGGAGGAGCCGGTTGCGCCGCCGATGCCGTCACGGCCGGTGCGGCCGCCCAGAAGGATGATTCGGTCGCCGGGTGCGGGGGTTTCGCGGCGTACGTGGTCAGCGGGGGTCGCGCCTACGACAGCGCCGATCTCCATGCGCTTTGCCATGTAGCCGGGGTGGTACAGCTCATCTACCTGGCCGGTTGCCAGGCCGATCTGGTTGCCGTAGCTGGAGTAGCCGCGGGCAGCGTCGGTGACCAGCTTGCGCTGGGGTAGCTTGCCGGGGATGGTCTCGCTCACGGGTGCGAGCGGGTTGGCTGCGCCGGTGACGCGCATTGCCTGGTATACGTAGCTGCGGCCGGAAAGCGGGTCGCGGATGGCACCGCCGACACAGGTTGCTGCGCCGCCGAAGGGCTCGATTTCCGTGGGATGGTTGTGGGTTTCGTTCTTGAACAGGTACAGCCATTCCTGGGGCTCGCCGTTTACGTCGCAGGTTACGCGGACGGTGCAGGCGTTGATTTCCTCAGACTCGTCCAGGTTGGTCAGGATGCCGCGGGCCTTCAGTGCGCGTGCGCCGATGGTGCCGATGTCCATCAGGCAGACGGGCTTATGGGTGCGGCCCAGTTCCTCGCGCAGCGCGATGTAGCGGTTGAACGCCTCTGCTACCACGGGGTCATCGATCTGAACGTTGGTCAGCTCGGTGCCGAAGGTGGTGTGGCGGCAGTGGTCGGACCAGTAGGTGTCGATCATCTTGATTTCGGTGATGGAGGGGTCGCGTCCCTCTTCGGTGAAGTAGGACTGGCAGAACTTGATGTCGCCCAAGTCCATTGCCAGGCCGCGGTCTGCGATAAAGGCGGCCAGGCCCTCTTCGTCCAGGTCGCGGAAGCCGTCGATTACCTCGACGTCTGCGGGGGGAACGAATTCCATCTGCAGGGTTTCGGGAAGGTCGTGACCTGCTTCGCGGGCCTCGACCGGATTGATGACATAGCCCTTGATGGCATCGATGGCCTGGGCATCAAGGTCGCCGGAAAGGATGTAGACCTTTGCGCTTCGCACGGTGGGGCGCTCGCCCTGGCTGATCAGCTGGATGCATTCGCTTGCGCTTTCAGCGCGCTGATCGAACTGGCCGGGCAGGAATTCGACTGCGAAGACTGCGTCGTTTTCCGCTGCCTCGAAGCTTTCGAAGGCGAAGTCGCTCTGGGGTTCGCTGAAGACGGTGGGCACGCAGCTGTCGAACAGCTCGCGGTCGATGCCCTCGACGTCGTAACGGTTCAGCAAGCGGACATCTTCCAGGGTGGTGATGCCCAGGATGTCGCGCAATTCTGCAAGCAGGGCCTTCGCCTCGATGTCGAAGCCCGGCTTTTTCTCAACGTAGACTCGGTAGACCATTCGGACCTTCCATTCGTTTCGGATGAAGTCGTACAGCTGATTGTAACCCGCGAAGGGCTGCGCGACTAACGCCGAGCGGGCTTTTTTCGCACGTGGGCCAGCAATTATCCGACCGGTAAGCGGCGGCTACAGCCCGATGGCTGTGCAGAGGGCATGCACTGCGAAGGCGACCGCCCAGGCGATGACGCATTGGCCGACCACCATGGCGAGGGCCCAGCGCAGCCCCAGCTCCCGCTTGACCGATGCGATCGCGGCGACGCAAGGGGTGTAGAGCAGGCAGAAGGCCAGCAGGGCGGCCGCTGCCGCGGGTGCGATGGCCGCGGTGATGGCGGCGGTCCCGCCGAAGAGCACGCCCATGGTGGCGACGACGCTTTCCTTGGCGATGAAGCCGGTCAGCAGGGCGGTTGCGATCCTCCAATCGCCCAGGCCAAGGGGTGCGAGCACGGGTGCGATGCCGCCGGCAAGCAGGGCGAGGATGCTTTGCGAGGAATCCTCGACCACGTTCAGGCCGGGGTCGAAGGTCTGCAGGAACCAGATGATGACCGTCGCCAGGAAGATGATGGTGAATGCGCGCTGCAGAAAGTCCTTCACCTTGTCCCAGAGCAGGTGCGCCACGTTCTTGGCGCCCGGCAGGCGGTAGTTGGGCAGCTCCATGACGAAGGGCACGGCCTCGCCCTTGAACAGGGTTCCCTTGAAGGCGAGTGCGACCAAAATGCCCACGGCGATTCCCCCGAAGTACAGCAGCACCATCACCAGCGCTGCCCGGTCGGGGAAGAAAGCCGCGGCGAGGAAGCTGTAGATGGGCAGCTTCGCCGAGCAGCTCATGAAGGGGGTGAGCAGGATGGTCATGGTCCTGTCGCGCTTGGAGGGCAGGGTGCGGCTCGCCATGACTGCGGGCACGCTGCAGCCGAAGCCGATGAGCATGGGGACGATGGACCTGCCGGAAAGGCCGATCTTGCGCAGCAGCTTGTCCATCACGAAGGCGACGCGCGCCATGTAGCCGCTGTCTTCCAGCATGCTCAGGAAGAAGAACAGCACCGCGATCAGGGGGACGAAGGACACCACGGCACCCACGCCTCCGAAGATGCCGTCGATGACCAATGACTGCACGGTTGCGTTCACGCTCGCCGCTTCCATGGCCTGCGCGGTCAGGTTCCCGAGCGCACCGATACCCGTTTCGAGCAGGTTCTGGAGGAAGGCGCCGATGACGCCGAAGGTGAGCCAGAAGACCAGCGCCATGATGGCGATGAAAGCGGGGATGGCGGTGAAGCGCCCGGTGAGGATGCGGTCGATGGCGGCGGAGCGGGCGTGCTCGCGGCTTTCCCTGGGTTTGACGACCGTGTTACTGCAGATTCCCATGATGTAGTTGAAGCGCATGTCGGCGATTGCGGCGGCGCGGTCGAGACCGCGCTCGGATTCCATCTGCAGGATCAGGTGCTCGACCGATTCCACCTCGTTTTGGTCCAGGTCCAGGGCTTGGGCGATCATGGAATCGCCTTCGGCCAGCTTAGACGCGGCGAAGCGCACGGGGATCCGGGCCCGTTCCGCGTGATCTTCGATCAAGTGCATGATCCCGTGGAGGCAGCGGTGGACGCTGCCTCCATTGTCGCGGGCGCCGCAGAAATCGTGCCTGCGCGGATGCTCGCCGGTTGCGGCGATGCGCAGTGCATGGTCGATGAGCTCTTCGACGCCCTGGCCCTTTACCGCGCTGATGGGCACGACGGGGATTCCCAGGCGCGCTTCCAGCTCGTTGACGAGCACCGATCCCCCGTTCGCGGCCACCTCGTCCATCATATTCAAGGCCAGCACCATGGGCACATCCAGCTCCAGAAGCTGCATGGTCAGGTACATGTTGCGTTCGATGTTGGTGGCGTCGACGATGTTGATGATGGCGTCGGGGGTGCTGTTCAGCAAAAACTCCCTGGTGACGATTTCCTCCTGGGTGTAGGGGCTCATCGAATAGATACCGGGCAAATCGGTGACTTGGGTGTTCGCATGTCCGCGAATCGCCCCGTAGGCGCGGTCCACGGTGACGCCGGGGAAATTGCCCACGTGCTGGTTCGCGCCGGTGAGCTGGTTGAACAGGGTGGTCTTGCCGCAATTCTGGTTGCCTGCGAGTGCGAAGGTGAGCTTGCGGCTTTCCAGGGAGCGGTCCCTGCCGATCCTCTCATGCGATGCATCCTGCTCGCCCAGGCCGGGATGCTCCCTCTCATGCGGATGCCCACCGGGGTAGACTCCGTCTTCGATAGGGGTCTGTTTCCAGCAGCGCTCGCATTGCGAGTGGTCTGCCCTGCAGTGGCGCTCGCAGCCTTCAGGTAGAGGGGAGACTTCGATCTTTCGGGCGTCGTCCAGGCGCAGGGTGAGGTCGTAGCCATGGACGCGCAGTTGCAGCGGGTCGCCCATGGGGGCCAGCTTGACCGCGGTGACTTCCGCTTGGGGGATAAGTCCCATATCCAAGAAATGTTGCCTCAGGCTGCCGCTTCCCCCAACCGATTCTATCCTGGCGCTGCTCCCCAGGGGGATGTCCGCCAAGGTGCACGGGCCCTTGCCCGGTTCCTTTCCTCGTGCCATGGAGGTCCTTTCGTGTGGGGCGCCCTTGGCGCCCGGCTGTTTCTCTCGCCGGGTATTGTAATGCTTTCGCGCTGCGGGGGTTAGGGAATCCGAACCAACAAGCCGTGCCTATCCGCGAGCGGATTTCCTTCAAGGGCCCCGTTTTTTCCGGGAGAGGGGATTGCGTATGGTATTCTCAGACAACCAGTTGTCTAAATAATGACGGCGTGTATTTTTGGGGGTACGATGGCGAAGCTTGCGGATGTTGTCCGGGAATTCTGCTCCGAGCGCAGTTTCACCCGCGCTGTGACCACCTTCGCACTCTGCTATTTCGTATACCTTCTGGTATTGGAGACGTTCCTTTCGGTTCCTGCCTTCAATAACGACATCCAGATCCGACCCGCTTCCGCGCTGGGGCCCGTGATGGGCCTGTTCTTTTCTTGGCCGGGCGTGCTGGGAGCGGCTTTCGGCAACCTGGTTTCCGATACCCTCCGCTACGGCATGGGAGAACCCGATCTGGGCTTCTATTTCCTGATCCAGGTTGTATACGATTCGGCTCCGTACCTTGTCTGGTATTTCCTGTTCAGGCGCTCGAAATCGCCGTTTCCCTGCATCGATTCCGCTTCTAAGCTGGGGGCGGTCCTGCTTCTGTGGTTGCTCGATTCCATTTTGGTGGCGCTTCTTCTGACTCCCTTCGAGGAGAACGTTCTGGCGGCGCTTAACATCAATATCGTCCATGCCCTGAACAACTTCATCTTCCTGGTGTATCTGGGCGTTCCGCTGCTCATCGCCCTGGACGCGTCGCCCTTGCGGCCGATCGCGCCTTTGTGGGTGGGCCGTCGCTACACGCAGCGCACGAGGATGAACCTGACCCAGCGTTTTTCCATGGGTTTCATCTTGGTTCTGGGCGTTACCGTGGCAATCTTCATCGGGGTGAGCTATTCGCCCTTCATCATCGGCTTCGATAGCGTTTTCTCCGATGTGATCGCCTCCATCTATATCAGTGCGACGCTGCTGACCTTTTCGGCATTCATCCCGCTTATCTTCCTGCTCGGGTGGATCGAGCGGGGCATCACCAAGCCGCTCGATTCCCTGATCGGCCAATCGAGGGCCTTCGCCCGCGGTTTGAGTCTGCAGGAGTCCGATAGGGAAGAGGGCCTTGCAGAAGGGCGCAATGCAAGCGATGCCGGTCCTGCGGAAGCATCGGGCGGTTCGGGAGAGGGTTTGGGAACACCGGTCGGGGGTGACGGTTCCGCCGAACCTGGATGGGAAGATTTCGGGGAGGTGCTGACCGAGGGCGCCTTCACAGGGCTGCAGCCAATTTCCGAGATGTCCGATCTGATCGATTCCGTGTGCCTGATGCGCGAGGAGCTCGATGCGTACGTGGACAGGCTCGCCGTGGTGACCGCTGAGCGCGAACGCACTCAGGCCGAATTGGATATCGCACGCAACATCCAGATGGGCGCCGTTCCCCATGATTTCTCGACTTCTTCTGCCGGCCATAACGTCTTGGTAGAAGGCTTCATGCGTCCGGCACGCGAAGTGGGCGGCGACTTCTACGATGTTTTCGATGCCAAAGATGGCAAGGTCGCCTTCGTGATCGGCGATGTTTCCGGCAAGGGTGTGCCTGCGGCGCTGTTCATGATGCGCGCGCAGAGCCTGCTGCGCGAGAAGATCCTGGCTTGCCGCGATCTGGGTCAGGCGATGGCGCAGGTCAACGACGCTTTGTGCGACAGGAACGAGGCGATGCTGTTCGTGACCGCCTTCATCTGCGTGCTCGATCCGCAGACCGGCAGCGTCCGCTATGCCAATGCGGGCCATAATCCTCCGGTGCTGCTGCAGGACGGCAAGCGCGAGTACATGAAGGTGCGTCCCGGCCTGGTGTTGGGCGCCATGGACGGCATGATGTATCGCGAGGGGCAGATCGATCTGGACTTCGGCGACGGCATCCTGTTGTATACCGACGGCGTGACCGAGGCGACGGATATGGAGTCGACTCTGTTCGGCGAAGACCGCCTCTTGCGCGTCCTCGAGGAATGCGATGCCGATGGCAGCGCATTCGTGGCGAAGCGAATCGAAGCGGCGGTGGACGCCTTTGCGGGCGAGTGCCCGCAGGCCGACGACATCACCGTTCTGTCTTTCCGTAGAAGCGAAAGGGCTGATGACATGCGTTGTATCGACTTGATGCCCGAAGAATCCGAACTGGAGACCCTGTTCTCCTTCTTGGGCGATCTGTGCGAGCACGAGGGCTGCTCTGGGAAGATGCTGCCTTCCTTGATGCTGATTGCCGAAGAGCTGTTCGTGAATATGTGCCATTACGGATTCGAGGACGGGCGCAAGAGAACGCCGGTCAGCATCAGCGCGGTCATGGATGATGCCGAGCGGAAGATGCGCCTGGAGTTCTCCGATGCCGGCATCCCGTACAACCCCCTGACCCACAATCCCATGAAGGCCGACCTTGCAGACGAAGGGCGTGCAGGCGGATTGGGCCTGCTGCTGGTGCGCCGCAACGTCGACGAACTGACCTACGAGTATCGCGATGGGCGCAACATCCTGCGCCTCGTGAAGAGCTACATGTGATCCCTATTCCTCCGATTCGAAAGGAAATGCCATGGAAATCAACGGAACCAAGAACGGAAGCGCACTGGATATCGCGCTGGCTGGAAGGCTTGACACCGTGACCTCCCCCGAGTTGGAGGAGTACCTGAAGTCCCATTTGGACGGCGTCGAGGCATTGGCGATCGACCTTGCGGAAACCCAGTACGTTTCCAGCGCGGGCCTGCGCGTGATCCTGTTCGCGCAGAAGGAAATGATGAAGTCGGGGGGCACCCTGGTCGTGCGTCATCCCAACGAGTACATCATGGAAGTATTCGAGGCGACCGGCTTCACCGACTTTTTGACCATCGAGGAGTAACAATGGTCGAGAAAATGCAAGACGCCACATCCCAAGGGGAGATGCCTGATTTTGAGACCATGACCAAGATGGCGAATTGGCAGAGCCTTAAGAACGGCGAGAAGATCTTCCAGGAGTTGCAGCAGGACTGCGAGCATCCCCACGAGGTGCAGGAGGAACTGCTGTTCAAGCTTCTGCGCGATAATGCCGATACCCCCTTCGGCAAGGAGCATGGCTTCGACCAGATCAAGACGGTCGAAGATTATAAGCGCCAGGTTCCCTTCACCACCTTCGATGATTATGCCGGCTTGGTATACGAGGTCATGGAAACCGGTGCTGCGGGTGTGATCTGCAAGGATCCTATTGTCCACTTCAACGAGACCTCGGGCACCATGGGCAATCCCAAGGGCATTCCCTTCACGGAGGCCGCTACCAAGCTGATGATGGATTACGGCAACGATTACAGCATGTACCTGATCGGCTGCAAGTACGGCGACCTGTTGAGCAGCGGCAGGAAGTTCAGCATGACCGAATGCCGTCTGAACACCACCAAGGGCGGTACCACCTTCGGCGCCATGTCGAGCAGGGGTGTCTGGAATTATCGTTCCATCCTGCCCCTTATGACCACCAGCCCCGATCCGGCGGTCTTTTCAACCAACGACACCGACACGCGCTATCTGCATGCCCGCTCGCTCCTTGCCGAGCGCAATCTGCTGTACGGCACCACCGTGTTCGTGAGCCTGTACTTGGATCTGATGCGCTATATCATGGACAACTGGCAGATGCTGGTCGACGATATCGAGTCGGGTCAGATCAATCCCGATGTGCAGCTTCCCGAAGAGGCGAGGAAGGAGCTGGAAGAGCTCTACGTTCCCATGCCGGAGCGTGCGGCAGTGCTCCGCCGTATCTTCGAAAGCGATTCCGAAGATCCCATCATGCAGAGGATCTGGCCTAACTTCAGGATCATCCATTCCGTTGCCGGCGCCGGATTCGCCCCTTACATGGAGCGCATGCGCAAGTACTCCGGCGATGCATCCGTTCTCTATATCGGCTATTCCGCGTCCGAGGGAATCTTCTCCGTCCCCGAAAAGCTGGATTCGCCGGAAAGCATCCTCGTACCGCGTGCGGCCTACTTCGAGTTCCTGCCTTTGAGCGAGGACGGGGAAGAGGCAACTGAGACCGTGGGCCTGGAAGATTTGGAGCCCGGTCATGACTACGAAGTGATCGTGACCACCCTGTCGGGCTTCTACCGCTATAAGATGCGCGATGCCATCCGCTGCGTGGGACGCCATGGCAAGGCACCAAAGATGGAATTCCTCTATCGCCTGGACCAGACCATCAACATGAAGGGCGAGAAGTGCACCGAGATGGTGCTGCGCAAGGCAGCCCAGCGCGTGGCCGACCGTCTTGGCTTGGATATGGTGGACTTCAGCTGCTACCCCAACCTTGCCGAACAGCCTCCCCGTTACGAGATGCTCTACGAGTTCTATCGCATGCCCGAAGGCAAGGTCACCATGGAGGAATTGAGCCGCGTGACCGACGAGGAAATCTGTGCGGGTTGCGCCGTCTACGGCTATCTGCGCGATAAGGATGGCCTGGCGCCCGCGAAGGCCCTGCTGCTGCAGGAGGAGACCAACCAGCTGTGGCGCGACATGCGCGTGATGAAGGGCGCGGCACCCAACCAGATCAAGCCCGTGCACATCATCGACAACGAACAGAAGCGCCGATTCTTCTACGCCTTGATCGAACGCGATTAAGTGCGAAAGCGGATCGGATGGGCGGGTTGCAAACCGTGCAACCCGCCTTCTTTCGCCTTGGATGCCATGATCGGGTTGCGACCGCCGTGTGCGCGTGAGTTGTCTCGAGTCGTCCGTAGAGGGCGTGCGGGGCGTTCCAGGTGGAGGAACTGCAAGAATAGGATTGCCTATGGAAAAGAAGGACTCGAAATCAACTAAGAACAACCAGTTGATCGCCCAGACTTTCAGATCTTACTTGAGCATGTCGATTCTCATCACGCTATCCGCGACTTTGGGCATGATGATCGACAATGTCATCGCCGGCCAGACCATGGGTGCGGACGCCGTGGGTGCCATCGGTATGTCGACGCCGTTGCTCATGCTTTTTTCGGGCTGCGCCGGCATCTTGGAAACGGGTGCCGTCACGCTTTCGGCACGTGCTTTGGGCAAGAGGGATTCCAACCAGGTGAACGCCCTGTTCAGCATCGCCCTGATCGCGGGCTTCGCCATCGGCCTGCTCTGCCTGCTGGTAGGGCATTTCGGAAGCGGCACGATTGCATCGCTTCTGGGTGCCGATGACCCGCGTCTGTTCGAGGGTACGAAGGCCTTCATCACCGGTTTGAGCCTGGGTGCGCTTCCCATCATCCTGCTGCAGCTGGTCATGGGCTTCGTGCGCCTTGACGGCTCGCCGCAGCTGGGCCTTGTCGCCATCCTGACCATGAGCGTCTGCGATGTCAGCTTCAACTTGATTGCGGTTCTGGTGCTGGATGCGGGCCTGCTGGGCATGGGAACGTCGACCGCACTGGCGTATTACATCGCGCTTATTGTGGCGTCGACCCATTTCTTCAAGAAGAAATGCTCCCTGAAGTTGGTCAACCCCCTGCCGTATATTTCCAACCTGGGTACGCTTTTGAAGACGGGCATGCCCGATTCCATGGTGCGCGCCTGCGTCATGCTGCGCACCTTCACCTACAACAACCTGCTGCTGATGGTTTCCACCGCCAGCGCCGTTGCCGCCCTTTCCATGCTGACTTCGGTCAACATGTTCCTTTCCGCGGTATCGGTGGGCGTCGGCCAGACGGCGACGCTGCTCTGCGGCATCTTCTTCGGCGAGCAGGATAGGGACGCCATCAAGGGCACCGTGATGGTCGCCTTGAAGACGGGTATGGCCCTGTGCCTGCTCCTTTGCGTGCTGGTATTTATGAGGCTTCGGTAGTTTGTGTGACAAGGGGCTAGCCTAGGCAGCAACGCTCTTCGCTCCCTTCACGCCCTTCTTCCTCGCCTTCACCGGGCGACCCGGGAGCTGGGGCTGGCAGTCG
>Ga0129308_1002347_pt1 | contig 16287 bp, 13 predicted proteins | sample L827metagenome_FD_94440 | JGI IMG/M metagenome (GOLD analysis project Ga0129308, IMG submission 94440) | Ring-tailed lemur group fecal microbial communities from Wisconsin, USA - L827 metagenome | ecosystem: Host-associated > Mammals > Digestive system > Large intestine > Fecal | place: USA...
AAATCCGAAACGACATAGGCCCGACGGATAGCCAAAACGGCACGATCCCGGCAGATAGTCCAAATGGCACGGGCCCGGCAAAAATCCGAAACGGCATAGGCCCGGCGGACAGCCAAAACAGGACGATCCCGGCGGATAGTTCAAATGGCACAGTCCTGGCGGACAGCCGGGATTCTTCCCCTCTGCCTCAGGCAGAGCCGCGCACCCGCTGCAGGCATTCCTTTATTGTGAGCTCCGGCATCGGCTTTGACGCTGACGTCTGCAACGGCGTCTGCCGTTCCGCCTTAAAACAGTTCCTGAATCTGTTTCATCTCGGCAAGCTGATCTATCTCACAACGGCGCTGCGGATGCTCATCTCCATGAAGCAGTACCGCATGAAGGCCACGCTTTCTGACGGCAGCGAGCTCTCCTTTGAAAAGATGTTTTTTACCGCTGTCATGAATCTCAGCTACGAGGGCGGAGGCTTCCGGTTCGCGCCTGATGCCGATCCGGAGGACGACTGCTTCCAGGTCTGCATCGCCCACAGCCTGACGAGGCGGCGCATCCTGTGCCTGCTCCCGCTCGCACTTGACGGCAGGCACGTCGGCAAAGAGGGCGTCCGGATCTTCCCGTGCAGGTCGCTCACGCTCGAATTCCCGGTGCCGCTCTGCCTCCATACGGACGGCGAGATCATCGGATTCTTCGACCGCGTCACGTTCGGAGCGCGGCCGCAGCGGCTCCCGGTCATCACGGGTTGAAGCCCTCAATTAAATCCAACGAATTTCCGCGCAATCCGATAGCCCGCCTTTGCCAACGCACGTCCTCCCTTACCGGGCAGGTTCATCGCCACGCCGAACAGGCTGTGGCGGATCGTGCGGTACAGGTCCGCATCCTTCTCCTTCAGATAATCCCACACATCCTGCTTCTTCGCGAGCGCCTCATCCGTCCCGGAGAGTATCAGCATCATCGACGTGACGGTCATGATCTTCGTCAGGTAAATCGTCATATATTTTTTGAGGTGCGGATCCTTGTCCGAAAAATCCTGCCCCGCCATCACGTCAATCATAATCTTGTTGACACGGATCTGCTGGTCGATCCTGCCGATCATGACCTTCTCGTTGACGGACTGGTCGTCACGCCCGATAAAATAGTGATAAAGATTCTCGTTCATATAGCAGATCTTCTTCACATACGGGAACGGCTGGAACGCAAAAATATTGTCGACGTAGAACGTGTGCTTCGGCAGCACCATGCCGCAGTCGCGCAGCATCTGCGTCCTGTAAAAAATATTGTGCATCAGAATATACTGCGTCTGATGCATATGGTGCATCTTCTCCCATGAGAACACCTCGTTCACCGGGAACACGTTCGTAAAGCGCATCAGCTTCTTGTGCTTCGCCCCCACCTTATCATAGACGAAATTCGCGAGCAGCAGATCCACGCCGCCGTCCTTTTCCATCTCCTTCATGCGCTGCACAATCCGGATCAGGGACTTCGTGCTTACCCAGTCGTCACTGTCCACAACCTTGTAGTAAAGCCCGGTCGCATTGCGCAGTCCGGCATTCACCGCCTCGCCGTGGCCGCCGTTCTCCTGATGCACGGCCCGGATAATGCCCGGATACTTCGCCGCATAGCTGTCCGCGATCTGCGGCGTCCGGTCCTTCGTCGAGCCGTCGTCGACAATCAGGATCTCAATATCCTCTCCCGCCGGGAGGAGTGATTTGATGCACTTCTCCATGTAAGCCTCTGAATTGTAGCACGGAATTGCTACGGTTAATATTTTCATCGCTGTACTCCTTTACGCTTCGTTCTGATTATATTTGTTCAAATTTGTCCTGGCCCAGCCTGATGCTCAGATATTTCACATAAGCCGCGAACGCCGCGGGAATCGGATAGTCGCGCTCGGTCCGCTCCGGCTCGATAAAGAGAAGGGGCGCGCATCTGGCCGGAGCTGCTCCGCTATCGGTATCCGGGGTATTCACTACCCGCTCTCCGGCGGCCTCGTCCTCGACCAGCACCATGTAGCCCGTCATTCTCCACTCCACATGCGAAAATATGTGCTTCGCCTCGCCGAGCGGCATCACCCGGATCGGCGAAAAGCCGTACTGTCTCACCGCCGCAACTGCCTCCTCCGGCGAAAGACGGCCCTCCAGATTCGGCAGCTCGTACAGTCCTGCCAGCAGCCCTTTTGGGGGACGCCTGCAGATCGCGGCATGTTCGCTGTCGCGGATCACAAGGACGGTCCGCTGCTCGATGCGCCGCGCCTTCTTCGGAGCCTTCACCGGAAGCTCCATCTGACGGCCGTCACGGCAGGCAATGCACATCTGGCGCACCGGACACACGAGGCAGGACGGAACTCCGTTGGGAAGGCACACGGTCGCCCCAAGCTCCATCAGCGCCTGATTGAACATGCCCGGCCTGTCCTTCGGGATCACCTGCATCACGAGCTCCTCGAACTGCTTTTTCACCTGCGGCGCGGATATGTCCGCTTCACTTCCCGTGATCCGGCTCATCACACGCAGCACATTGCCGTCCACAGCGGGCGCAGCCAGTCCGTACGCAATCGACGCGATCGCACCGGCCGTGTAGCTGCCGATCCCCGGAAGCGTCAGCAATTCTTCATAGGAAGCAGGCAGCCTGCCGCCATATTTCGCAGTCACAAGCTGCGCTGCCTTCTGCATATTCCGGACTCTGTTGTAGTAGCCAAGTCCCTCCCAGAGCTTCAAAAGCCGCTCCTCGGGACAGCATGCCAGTGCTTCCACGTCGGGAAGCGCCTGAATAAAACGCTCAAAAAACGGCTTCACCGCTTCCACCCTGGTCTGCTGCAGCATGATCTCCGACACCCACACATAGTAGGGCAGCGGCTTTTCGCGCCACGCAAGCTTCCGTGCATTTTCACGAAACCAGTCAAGAAGCGGCTCCACTGTTTCCTTCAAAAATTCTGTTTCCATCTCGTTCTTCCGTTCCCCCTGGCATCATACCACCCCTCATCCGAAAGCGAAAGGGGTTACGTGGTAATATACGTCGGATATCCGCTCTTACGCAGCGCCTTCTCCATGCGGACCGCATTGTCAAGCTGGCGGAACGCGCCGACCTGCACCTTAAAGAAATTGTCCTCGCGCAGAATATACGCCGGATAATTCTGCTGCAGGAGCCGGTAAAGCTGATCCTCCGCGTACTTTCTGTTACGGAACGCGCCTGTCTGTACACGGTAAAGCACCGGCCGCCCCGCACAGCAGCACCGGCCGGAGCCATCCTGCATCCTGCGTCCCGCAGATTCCTCCACGCCATATTGCGTGAATCCGTCGTCATTTTCTTTAACGTCCTGCAGCATACCGGTATCAGAACGGAAGTCCGGCATCCGCATATCATCCTGCAGCCAGTCTTCCCTACTGTCTCTTCCGGCAATCACCCGGCTGTCCGCGTCCTCGTAGCTCTCCATCACCAGATCGGGATCCTGCCCGAGCGTCTGCAGGATCGCGTCTGCGATCGCCTGTGCAATCTCGTCAAACCGTTCGTCAAACAGCTCATTGTCCACATCCGTATTCAGGAAGCCCGCCTCCACGAGCACTGCCGGCATCCTCGTCCTGCGCAGGATCACCAGCCCCGGGCGTGCGTTCACACCGAGATTGCGGAAGCCGACGCGCTCCAGCGCCTGATTGATATTCTCCGCCATCGCAACCTTTTCGCCCGACAGGTCATAGACCAGCGACTCGACGCCCGAATACTGGTTCGCCCGCGGACTCGAATTGCGGTGGAATGATATCAGGAAATCCCCGCCCTCACGATTCGCAATCTGCGCCTTTTCAAAAGGTGTATTATATACATCCTCCGTCCTCGTGTACTCGACATCCACACCGTTATCCGTCAGAATCTGACCAACCGCAAGCGCAAGCCGCAGCGTATCATCCTTCTCCCTGCGTCCCTCGAACATGGCTCCCGGCTCCGCGCCGCCATGTCCCGCATCCAGAATTACTCTGAAATCCGGCATTATCCCCGCCTCTTTCAAAAGATATTCCTTCTATTATATGCATAGTCTGCGGCACAGTGCTTATATCCGGTTCTTTCTACCATTATAGCAATCACAGAGAAAGGCGCGCCGCAACCGCAGCGCACCTGCGCAAATCACTCTGTCAGAATTTGAACACGAACGGCGATCCGTCCAGAATATCATCATCATCGTCGTCATCATCTTCGTCGTCATCGAACTCATCGAAATCGTACGGCGAGCAGTCGTAACCGCTGATGTCGAGACGGTCCTCCAGAAAGAGCTGCTTCGTGAGGCCGTCCGCCGTTTTCTGGTCAACGTGAATGCAGAGATCGTCGTCGCCGTAAAAAACAAGAACGCCCTCATCATCGACGTACCGTGTGCTCGTAACATCCGTCAGTGTCAGACTGCCGTTTTCTTCATTTTTGTATAATATACGCATATGGATCCTCCTTCTAAATAAGCCGCTGTCCGCGGTGTACCCTCCCCTGTGATATGCCGGCCCGGACTCAGCGTCTGCGGGCATATTCAGGAAATTCTTCCGACAAGCTTTATTATGCAGGATAATGAAACAAAAGTCAAAATTTTTTTCCTTATTTTCTTCTAAAGTGCCTGACGCTTCTTGACTTCTACGCTTTAAAACGCTATAATGCAAAAGAATGTATTATACGACTGTCCCGTACACGCCCGAACACATGGCGCTGCCGGACAGTTACCATATCACGCAAAACAAACAGGAGGATATGAATTATGAAAAAACAGGTTTTAGCAGCAGCTCTCTCTACCGCTATGGTAGCAGGTATGTTCGGGACAAGCGTCAGCGCAGACGAGGCTTCCTACACAGTCGGTATCTGCCAGCTCGTTCAGCATGACGCGCTTGACATGGCGACACAGGGCTTCAAAGATGCACTGACAGAGAAGCTCGGCGACGCGGTTACCTTTGACGAGCAGAACGCGCAGGGCGATTCCAATACATGCTCCACGATCATCAATACGTTCGTTTCCAACGGCGTGGACCTGATTCTTGCGAACGCTACACCGGCGCTGCAGGCTGCTGCCGCAGGCACCAATGAGATCCCGATCCTCGGCACGTCCGTTACGGAGTACGGCGTAGCGCTTGAGATCGAGGACTTCTCCGGCACAGTCGGCGGCAACATTTCCGGTACATCCGATCTGGCTCCGCTGGACGAGCAGGCAGCTATGCTCAACGAGCTTTTCCCGGATGCCAAGAATGTCGGACTACTCTACTGCTCCGCTGAGGCGAACTCCCAGTATCAGGTAGACACGGTGAAGGCTGCTCTTGAGGAGCTCGGCTACACCTGCGAGTACTACGCATTCTCAGATTCCAATGATCTTTCGTCCGTGGCGACGACAGCCGCTTCCGAGAGCGACGTTCTCTACGTACCGACCGACAATACGGCTGCTTCGAACGCAGAGATCATCAACAACATCTGCCAGCCGGCAGGCGTTCCGGTTATCGCCGGTGAGGAAGGCATCTGCGAGGGCTGCGGCGTTGCGACGCTTTCGATCAGCTACTACGACCTCGGCGTTGCGACCGGCAACATGGCTGCACGCATCCTGGCTGACGGCGAGGACATCTCCACAATGGCTATCGAGTACGCTCCGAACTTCACAAAGAAGTACAACGCACCGCTGTGCGAGGCGCTCGGCGTAGCGATTCCGGACGACTACGTTGCAATCGGTGCTGAGGAAGCTGCTGAGGAGACTACTGAGGCCGCTACAGAAGCTGAGTAATATACATCCGTCTGACAATTACAGACAGAAACATGTCATTTACACGGACAGCGGGAAAGGTACTCCTCTCTCGCTGTCTGTTTCGCAGGAGGAATTAATCAATGAACTTCATGAACCTGATAAACGCGTTGCCGGGCGCGGCCGCGCAGGGACTGATCTGGGGTATTATGGCAATCGGCGTCTATCTGACCTTCCGCATTCTTGATGTCGCTGACCTGACCGTTGACGGCACGATGTGCACCGGCGGGGCTGTCTGCATCATGATGATGCTGAGCGGCCACAACGTCTGGGTATCCATGCTTGCGGCGACCGGAGCCGGTATGCTGGCCGGCCTCGCAACAGGCATCTTCCACACTTTTATGGGAATTCCGGCGATCCTGTCCGGTATTCTGACGCAGTTGTCCCTGTATTCCATCAACCTCAAAATCATGGGAAAGGCAAACCAGGCAATCAACGTTGACAAGTATGATCTTCTGGTTTCCCTCCGCTACATCAAGAATGTCCCGTTCCTGCAGAATACAATCCTGATCACCGCGATCATGATCGTCATTCTGATCGCCGTTCTGTACTGGTTCTTCGGGACAGAGCTTGGCTGCGCACTGCGCGCGACCGGCTGCAACCCGAACATGTCACGCGCGCAGGGTATCAACACTGCCCGCAACACGGTACTCGGCCTGATGCTCTCGAACGGCCTCGTCGCACTCTCAAGCGCAATGCTCGCACAGTATCAGGGCTTCGCGGACGTCAATATGGGACGCGGCGCGATCGTCATCGGTCTCGCGGCTGTCATCATCGGAGAAGCGATTTTCGGACGGATCTTCCGCAACTTCGCCCTTCGTCTGCTCGGCGTGGCGCTCGGTTCCATCCTCTACTATCTCGTGCTGCAGACAGTGATCTGGCTTGGCGTTGATACGGATCTGCTGAAGCTGCTCTCAGCGCTCGTTGTTGCCGCCTTCCTTGCAGCTCCGTACTGGAAGGGCAAATATTTCACAAAGCCGGTGAAGCGGGGAGGGAACACAAATGCTTGAACTGAAAAATATCTATAAAACCTTTAATCCCGGAACCATCAACGAGAAGGTCGCGCTGAACGGCCTGTCTCTGAACCTGAAGGACGGCGATTTCGTCACGGTGATCGGCGGTAACGGCGCCGGCAAATCGACGATGCTCAACGCGGTGGCCGGCACATGGCTCGTAGATGAGGGACAGATTCTGATCGACGGCATCGATGTGACAAAGCTGTCCGAGCACAAGAGGGCCGTATATCTCGGCCGCGTGTTCCAGGATCCGATGACCGGCACGGCGGCCACGATGGAGATTCAGGAAAATCTGGCGCTCGCCAAACGCCGCGGCAAGCCGCGCCTGCTGCGTTCCGGGATCACCCGGCAGGAACGCGAGGAATACAAGGAGCTTCTCAAGGTGCTTGGCCTCGGCCTCGAATCACGTCTCACAACTAAGGTCGGCCTGCTCTCCGGCGGACAGCGTCAGGCTCTGACGCTTCTGATGGCCACGCTGCAGAAGCCGAAGCTGCTGCTGCTCGACGAGCACACGGCAGCCCTCGATCCGAAGACAGCCGCCAAGGTTCTGGAGATCACCGAGATGATCGTGAAGCGCGATCATCTGACAACGCTGATGATCACCCACAATATGCGTGACGCGATCGCGCATGGCAACCGCCTGATCATGATGATGGACGGCCGGATCATCCTCGATATCGAAGGCGAGGAGAAAAAGAAGCTGACCGTGAGGAACCTGCTCGACCAGTTTGAGAAGGCGAGCGGGGAGCAGTTTTCGAGTGATTCGGCACTGCTCGGTTAGAGAATTTGTCATAATAACAGCATCGCGCGGCGCACAGCGGTTCTCTGCCGGATGCCGTTGAACCAAATTTTTGCGACAAAAAAGTCCCCGGAGGAAGTTCAGATCATTCCGCCAGGGACTTTTTAATTGTACAAATTCCAGGCTCTCCTGCTGCCGGCGGGAATATTCCCTGACCAATCTACAGGACAAGCCAAACGATGCCTTACCCGATGCGCAGCACGGACTCTCCCTCGACAAGCCTGCCCGGAACAAGGATGTGCTCAATCACAGTCGTCCGCGGCCGCTCGATCAGACTGATGAGCTGATCCGCCGCAATCCGGCCGATCTCTTCCGTATCCTGCTGGATCGTCGTGAGATGCGGCTCAAAGACGCTCATCAGACGAATGCCGTCGTAGCCCACAATCGAGATATCCTCGGGGATCCTCATTTTGCGCTCCTTGATCGCATTGATCCCGCCGAGCGCCGAGAAATCATCCGGGTACAGGATGCAGGTCGGCGGCTCCGGCAGATCGAGCAGCTTGTGCGTCAGCTTCTTGGTCTCCACCGTATCGCGGTACTGCGCCTCACATATATAGTTGTCCGGCACCTCGATCCCGTGCATCGCCAGCGTCCGGTAGAAGCTGCCGATACGATTGCGCGATACGGAGGAATCCGCGCCGTGGATGTAGGCAATCCTGCGGTGCCCCATCCCCACAACGTAGTCCACAAGCTCCTCCATCCCCCGGATATTATCCGAGAGCACAGCCGTCCTGCAGTCAAACACATGGTCGATCGTCACGACGGGCAGGTCGCTGTGGATCAGCTCCAGCACCTCCGGCGTATAAAAATTAATACATGCAATCACAACGCCGTCCACCCCGCGGTAACGGCAATGCTCATAGTAGCTCATCCTGCGGTTCGATACACGGCAGTTCGTAAACGTAATATCATAGCCGCACTTCTCAGCCTCCACCTTGAAGCTGTTCAGCACAGCCGCAAAAAAATCATGGGTAAGCCCGCTCTGAGCATCATCCATGAACAACACCCCTAAATTGTAGGTACGGTTCGTCTTCAGTGCCCGCGCAGAAGAATTCGGAAAATACCCGGCCTCCTCAGCAGCTTCCCGAATCCGCTTCTTTGTCTCATCTCCAATATCACTATAATCATTCAGCGCCTTACTGACCGTTGCCACCGAGACGCCGCACAGCTTCGCAATGTCTTTCATCGAAACCATTCTCTACACCTCTGTTTCCTTCCCCCAATTAGTACTCAAACGTTTTCGTGGTATATCTCTTAAAATAATCTCCTGTTTTCCCCTCCATTTTTCTTTGTTTTCGTTTATTTTAACACTTTTTTTCTTTTCAATCAATCTATTTATCGTCATTTTTACATTTTTATCGTCCGTTAAATTTCTGCTTAACAAAAAGCGGCAGAAATAGTCCTTTATTCTGGTAAATTCGGAAAATAAGTGTTGATTTCCGGCCATATATGGGCTATACTGATCGTAAAATATCCTTGGTTTTATCTTTATCGTTTCACTTAAACGTTTTCACTATCTTAGAAAAGGAGATTTGGTTATGAAATTCGGACACTTTGATGACGCCAGACGTGAGTACGTTATCACGACGCCGCGGACACCGCTCCCGTGGATCAACTACCTCGGCTGCAACGACTTTTTCTCGCTTGTTTCCAACACATGCGGCGGTTACAGCTTTTACAAGGACGCCAAGCTGCTGCGCATCACACGCTACCGCTACAATGATATTCCTTACGACACCAACGGCAAATATTACTACATAAAGGACGGTGATACCGTCTGGAACCCGGGCTGGAAGCCAACCCAGACTGAGCTTGATTCCTATGAGTGCCATCACGGCATCGGCTACAGCCGCTTCCTCTCCTCGAAGAATGGTGTGTCCGCTGATCTGCTTGCCTTTGTACCGATGGACGCGACCTGTGAGATCAACCAGATCACACTGAAGAATACAACTGACGCTCCCAAAGCTCTGAAGCTCTTTTCTTACGTTGAGTTCTGCCTGTGGAACGCGATGGACGATATGACAAACTTCCAGCGCAACTTAAGCATCGGTGAGGTGGAGGTGATCGGTTCGACCATCTACCACAAGACAGAGTACCGTGAGCGCCGCAACCACTACGCTTACTTCAGCGTGAACACTGAGGTGAACAGCTTCGATACGAGCCGCGACAGCTTTATCGGCGCATACCGTGAGGCTTCCAATCCGGCCGCTGTCGAGAACGGCGCCTGCGAAAATTCAATGGCGAGCGGCTGGTCGCCGGTCGCAGCGCATCAGATCGATGTGACGCTGAATCCCGGTGAGGAGCGCACCTTCGTCTTCGTGCTCGGCTACGCTGAGAATCCGAATGACGAGAAGTGGGAGGCTCCGAACATTATCAACAAGAAGCCGGCCGAGGAGCTGCTCTCCCGCTTCCGGACGACAGAACAGGTGGCGCAGTCCTTCGCCGCTCTGAATGAATACTGGGACGGCCTGCTCTCGAAGTACTCCGTAACATCGTCCGACGAGAATGTTAACCGCATGGTCAACATCTGGAACCAGTATCAGTGCATGGTTACGTTCAATATGTCCCGCTCGGCCTCCTACTATGAGTCCGGCACGGGCCGCGGCATGGGCTTCCGCGATTCCTGCCAGGATCTGCTTGGTTTCGTTCATCTGATCCCGGAGCGCGCGAGAGAGCGTATCATCGATATCGCTTCGACGCAGTTCGAGGACGGCAGCGCTTACCATCAGTATCAGCCGCTCACAAAGAAGGGCAACATGGACATCGGCAGCGGCTTCAACGACGATCCGCTCTGGCTGATTGCCGGTACTGCCGCTTATATTAAGGAGAGCGGCGACTTCTCCATCCTCGACCAGATGGTTCCGTTCGACAACGACGAGTCGAAGGCTGCCCCGCTGTTTGAGCATCTGACGCGCTCGTTCAACTATATCGTGACACACAAGGGCCCGCACAAGCTGCCGCTGATCGGCCGTGCGGACTGGAATGACTGCCTGAACCTGAACTGCTTCTCTGACACGCCGGGCGAGCCGTTCCAGACGACGGGACCGTCCGAGGGACCGGTTGCCGAGTCCGTATTTATCGCAGGTATGTTCGTCAAATACGGCCGCGAGTATGCGAAGCTCTGCCGCCTGACGGGACGGGACGATCTGGCCGCAGCAGCCGACAGGGAAGTCGATGAGATGTACGCGGCTGTCCTCGACGCAGGCTGGGACGGCGAGTGGTTTGTCCGCGCATACGACGCCGAGTCGAAGAAGGTCGGCTCCAAAGAATGTGAGGAAGGTCAGATCTATATTGAGCCGCAGGGCTTCTGCGTTCTTGCCGGAATCGGCGTTGAGGAAGGCCATGCCATCAAGGCTCTCGACTCCGTGAAGGAGCGTCTCGACACGAAGTACGGCATCATGCTTCTGCAGCCTGCCTATACGAAGTACTACCTGAATCTCGGAGAGGTTTCCTCCTATCCGCCGGGATACAAGGAGAATGCAGGTATCTTCTGCCACAACAATCCGTGGGTATCGATCGCGGAGACGGTTGTAGGCCGCGGCAACCGCGCGTTTGAGATCTACCGCAAGACGTGTCCTTCCTACATCGAGGACATCAGCGAGATTCACCGCACCGAGCCGTACGTTTACTCTCAGATGATCGCCGGAGCGGACGCGAAGTTCCACGGCGAGGCAAAGAATAGCTGGCTGACCGGTACGGCTGCATGGACGTTTGTCAACATCTCCCAGGCAATCCTCGGCGTACAGCCGGAGTTCGAGGGACTTGCGATCAATCCGTGCGTGCCGGAGGGCTTCGGGGACTTCACACTGAAGAGATCGTTCCGCGGCGCTGAGTATGAGATTAAGGTTCAGAACCCGGACAATGTACAGAAGGGCATCGCGAAGCTGATTGTGGACGGACAGGAAGTTGAGGGATGCGTGATTCCGTATGTGGAAGGGAAGACGCATTACGATGTGACGGCAATTATGGGATAAAGTGGACAGCCGCAGGGGTGGAAACCTCTGCGGCTGTTTTTTAATGCTGGACACTGTTACAAATCGGCCAGACGGACGAGAAGTGCGCTGGGCCGTCCGGCTTTCCTGGTGTTTGCTGCGTTCACTTAACCAAAAGCATTAGTCCTGTAAATCACAGGACAGACTTTCCGTTCTTGTAGACCTGCCTCAATCCCAGTTCCTCGTCGAGCAGCACCACGTTCGCGTACTTGCCTGGTGTCAGGCTGCCGTACTCATCGTAGATTCCGACTGCTTTGGCGGGATTGACTGCGGCTGCTTTGACTGCTGATGCGAGCGGGATGTGCATGTCGCGGACTGCGGTTCTCATGCAGTCCATCAGGTTCGTGGCGGAGCCGGCGATTGTGCCGTCGGCGAGGACGGCGCGCTTGCCGGTCACAAAGACCTGCTGGCCGCCGAGGTCGTACTCTCCGTCCGGCATCCCGGCAGCGCGCATGCTGTCGCTGATCAGGATCATGCGGTCGTCCCCGAACATTCTGAAGGTCGTACGCACGACAGCCGGATGGATATGGATGCCGTCGCAGATCAGCTCGGCGCGGCACGTCTCACTGTCGGCAGCCGCGGCGATCGGGCCGGGTGCACGGTGCGTGAACGGATTCATCGCGTTGTACAGGTGCGTGATTTCCGTCGCTCCGCATGCGATCGCCTCGCACGCGGTCTCATAATCGGCCGTCATGTGCGCCAGCGAGATATTTACTTTTCCGCGAAGTGCTTTGATGAAATCCATCGCGCCCTCGGTCTCCGGAGCGACCACGACTGTTCGGAATTTCCCCTTCGCAGCCGTCTGCAGCCGCTCAAACATCGCGACGTCCGGCTTGTGGATGTACAGACCGTTCTGCGCGCCCTTTTTCTCCATGCTGATGAACGGCCCTTCCATGTACAGGCCCGCAAGCACTGCACCATTCTCGTCCTCGAAGTCTGCCGCCGCCTCTGCAATCTTCATCAGCATCTCCTCGGACAGTGTCATCGTCGCAGGCGTGATTGTCGTCACACCGTTTTTCAGTTCATATTCCGCGATCGCCCGGAAGGACGCGGCGGTGCCGTCACAGCAGTCGCAGCCGACACAGCCGTGGAAATGAATATCCGTCAGGCCCGGGATCACATAGCAGCCCTGCGCGTCGATGATCTCCTCCTCACCCGGAGCGGCCGCATACTCCTGCTCTGTCGCAATCCTGCCGTCAAGCACATACAGTGTACCTGCCGCAAAGCTGCCCGCTTCATCAAAAATAGTTCCGTTTATAATTCGTTTCTTCATTATGATTCCTCCAGCTAACCTGAATGCAGATAGGTAGTACCCGTCTGGTTTAATTACCCGATTATTTTGAAAAACGGCTGTCCGCAGGTAAACAGACAGCCGCCCACAAATTCAAAGTCCTCTGCAGGCATAACTACCTGCCTGCGAGAATGAAACATCTCTGCATGGCCTGAATATATGATTACAGCTCACATTTCGACAATGCAGCCTCGTCAGCTACAACCGTTACATCACCATGCATCTGAAGAATCGACGCCGGAACCGCCGGTGTCACCGGGCCGAAGAACGCTTCCTTCACAATATCCGCCTTGTCTGCGCCGGACACGACAACAAGGATCTTGTGAGCGCTCATGATCGTCCTGATCCCCATCGTGTACGCCTGACGCGGCACATCGCTCTCCGATACGAAGAAGCGCATATTCGCCTTGATCGTGCGCTCTGTCAGCGTCACGCAGTGTGTCTCCTTCTCGAACGCGGTGCCCGGCTCATTGAAGCCGATGTGGCCGTTGTGGCCGAGACCGAGAAGCTGCAGATCCACGCCGCCAAGCGAATGAATGATCTCATTGTAATCGCGGCACGCTTTCGCGCTGTCCTCCTCCATGCCGTCCGGCAGGAAGGTGCGGCTCTTGTCAATATTGACCTTACTGAACAAATGCTCATTCATAAAATAGTAATAGCTCTGGTCGTTGTCCCGCGGCAGTCCCTTGTACTCGTCGAGGTTCACAGTCGTTACCTCCGAGAAATCAAGATCGCCCTTGTTGTACCACTCGACAAGCTGACGGTATGTACCGATCGGCGTCGATCCCGTCGCAAGTCCCAGTACGCAATGCGGCTTCATAATGACCTGTGCAGAGATAATGTTCGCTGCCTTTCTGCTCAGATCATTGTAATCCTTCGCGCGGTAAATTCTAATGCTCATAAGTGTATCCCCCTTTTCTGACGCACTGCGAGCGCGTCAATCGTAGTTTCGCTGCACCTTTGCAGCCCACCTTGTTTTATTTATCTGAACCGGCCGCAGCCCGGCTGCGGCGCGGCTTCAGCCCGTCGGCCCCGCACATCTGATTATCCTGCAGCAGACGATGCATCCTGCCAGCGGAGCCCATACAAACTGCAACTGATCAGGTGTTCCGATCGCTGCATCTGACGCCATCCTGCCAGCGGAACCCATATAAATGGCATCCGCATATGCCGTCTCCTGCTATAGCCGTGCAACTCCGCTCCTGATTGCCGCCTCTGCGACTGCCTTTGCGACCGCATCCTTCACACGCGGATCAAATGCCGCCGGCAGAATGTAATCAGCGTTCAGCTCGTCATCCCCCACCAGCCCGGCGATTGCGTAAGCTGCGGCAACCTTCATCTCATCGTTGATATCGGAAGCCCGCACATCGAGCGCGCCGCGGAAAATACCAGGGAACGCGAGGACATTGTTGACCTGGTTCGGGAAATCGCTGCGGCCTGTCGATACGACTGCGGCACCGCCTGCCTTCGCCTCATCCGGGAAAATCTCCGGCGTCGGGTTCGCACACGCGAAAATTACCGCATCCTTCGCCATCGTCTGCACCATCTCCTTCGTCAGCGTCCCCGGAGCAGACACGCCGATAAAAACGTCCGCACCGCGGATCACCTCGGCGAGCGTTCCTTTCTCACAGTGCTGGTTTGTGATTTCGGCCATCTCCTGCTTGACCGGATTCAGCCCTTCTCTTCCTTTATAGATAGCGCCGTGGCGGTCGGTCATGATCACATTCTTAAGTCCCATACTCATAAGGAGCCGGATAATCGCAATCCCGGCTGCGCCCGCACCGCTCGTCACGATCTTCACCTGCGTGATATCCTTGCCGACAAGCTTCAGCGCATTCAGCAGACCGGCCAGCGTGATCACCGCCGTGCCGTGCTGGTCATCGTGGAAAACCGGGATGTCGCAACGCTCTTTCAGCTTCCGCTCGATCTCAAAGCAGCGCGGCGCGCTGATATCCTCGAGATTCACACCGCCGAAGCTGCCCGCGAGCAGCGCAACCGTATTCACAATATCGTCGACATCCTTGCTGCGCACGCACAGCGGAATCGCATCGACACCGCCGAACTCCTTGAACAGCACACACTTTCCTTCCATGACGGGCATCCCGGCCTCCGGGCCGATGTCCCCGAGCCCGAGCACCGCCGTGCCGTCCGTCACCACCGCTACCGTATTCCAGCGGCGCGTCAGCTCATAACTCTTGCTCACATCCTTCTGTATCTCCAGGCACGGCTGCGCGACGCCCGGCGTATAGGCCAGAGAAAGCGCCTCCCGATCACTCACCGAGGCTCTCGCTGTCATCTCAAGTTTGCCCTTCCATTCATAATGAAGTCTCAATGATTCTTTTGCGTAATCCACCTGTATTTCCCCCTAAAATGTGTATTATCAAGCATCCACTCTGCTGAGACAGCAGAAACCCTGTCCCATCATCATCTCCTCCGTCTCGTCCGGATCGGTGCAGTTGAGTATCATCACCGATGTATTGCTGTCCGAGCCAAAGGAAGAATAGGTATAGTTGATATTGATATTGCCGCTGTCAATCGCCTCGAGCAGTTTGTCCATCTCCTTCTGCTCATGCAGGCGCACTGCGATGACCTCACACGTCTTGGCGACAAAGCCCTGCTGCGTGAGCACCTGCTCCGCGCGCTTCGGATCGGTCACGATCATACGCAGAATGCCGAACTCCGGGGAATCGATCGTCGAAAATGCGAAAATGCTGATCCCCGCCTCATGCAGTGAGGCTGTCACCCTGCGAAGGCTGCCCTTCTGGTTCTCAATAAAGATTGCAAGCTGTTTAATCATTTCATAATCCTCCTCATACGGCCATTATTATAATACATTCCGGCCGTGCCAGTCAATCGTCATACCGAAACTGCGTCTTAATTCTCCAAACTATTGGTTACCGTTCACGGCCATGCTGGCCGCTCACAGCAACACGCTTCGCGGGACAGTGGATGTGTGAACAGTAACCACTGTTGTACAGCAAGCGCACGGCTCCGGCCTGAGCGGAAACGCTCACTCATCCGCCAGCAGTACGTTGCGGATCCTGCGCGTCAGCGGTATCGTCCCGGCATCATGCTTCTGCTGCATCAGAAGCAGCGTCATCCGGTCCTCCGGGAAATTCACGAAGTAGCAGCCAAGCCAGCCGTCCCAGCCGTACTCTCCTCTGCGGCCAAGCATACACGACTGCTCCGGCCGTTCGAGAATCCGCATCAAATGTGAATAGGTATAGCCTTCCAGTCCAACCCAGCGGCGCATCGCGTCCTGCTGTACCGGCGTGAGCCCGCCTGTCGTCATATAGCGCGCCGTCTGCGGCGACATCACGCGCACGCCGTCGAGGACGCCTCCGTCCAGCAGCATCTGCGCAAACCTCGCGTAATCATCGATTGTCGAGACAAGCCCCGCTCCGCCCGACTCAAACGCAGGCGGAAACGCCATCGCATTTGAAATCAGC
>Ga0129308_1002348_pt1 | contig 16282 bp, 16 predicted proteins | sample L827metagenome_FD_94440 | JGI IMG/M metagenome (GOLD analysis project Ga0129308, IMG submission 94440) | Ring-tailed lemur group fecal microbial communities from Wisconsin, USA - L827 metagenome | ecosystem: Host-associated > Mammals > Digestive system > Large intestine > Fecal | place: USA...
CAGACATTTATGTTGTGGTGGGAACGGTGCTGATGGCGGTTCTTGTTTTATTTGTTATTAAGGACGAAAAGAAGGAGTAACTATGGATTTTTTTACGGCTGCCCCTGAAACAGATGAAATAGGAAAAAGAATTGATGTATATATTTCCTCATACAAGGACGAGCTTTCAAGAAGCCAGGTGCAGAAGCTTATAGAAAACGGTTTGGTTACCGTAAACGGAAAAACCACCAAAAACAACTATAAGCTGAGAAAAGGCGATATTATTGAAATTGAGATACCCGACCCTGAGCCTTTGGAAATAGAGGCGGAGAACATTCCCCTTGATATTTTGTATGAGGACAAAGATGTAATAGTTGTAAATAAGCCGCAGGGCATGGTTGTGCATCCTGCGCCGGGGCATTACAGCGGAACACTTGTAAACGCCCTTATGTATCACTGCAAGGACGAGTTGAGCGGAATAAACGGCTGTATGCGTCCCGGAATAGTGCACAGAATAGACAAGGATACCTCAGGCATACTTATGATTGCCAAAAGCGACACGGCGCACAGGTCTTTGGCGGAGCAGCTTGCGGTGCACAGCATTACAAGAAAATATTACGCCGTTGTATGCGGAAACATAAAACAGGACAGCGGAACTGTGGATAAGCCCATAGCCCGAAGCCCCAAGGACAGAAAGAAAATGGCAATAGTTGAGGGTGGAAGGCGTGCCGTTACCCATTACAGGGTGTTGGAAAGGTTTGGAAAGTATACGCTTGTTGAGTGTCAGCTTGAAACAGGAAGAACCCATCAGATAAGGGTTCACATGGCCTCCCTTGGGCATCCGCTTTTGGGCGATACGGTTTACGGCAGTGAAAAACAGCCCTATAAGCTTTCGGGACAGGCACTTCACGCAAAGGTGCTTGGCTTTAACCACCCCGTAAGCGGAAAATATATGGAATTTGAAAGCAGTCTGCCTGAATATTTTGAAAAGCTTTTGCTTAAGCTGAGAAACAGTTGAGGTGTAAAAATGTATTTAAAACGACTTGACCTTCAGGGCTTCAAATCTTTCCCTGATAAAGTGAAGCTTGAATTTAATAAGGGCATAACCGCAGTTGTAGGGCCTAACGGCAGCGGAAAAAGCAATATTTCCGACTCTGTAAGATGGGTTTTGGGCGAGCAGAGGGTAAAGAGCCTGAGAGGCGACAAAATGGAGGACGTTATTTTTGCGGGAACTGACGACAGAAAGCCGCTGGGCTTTGCCGAGGTTTCCATAACATTGGATAACGAGGACAGAAAAATGAACCTTGATTATTCGGAAATTACCGTAACAAGAACCGTTTTCCGTTCTGGCGAAAGCAAATATGCCATAAACAAAACGCCATGCCGTCTTAAGGACATACACGAGCTTTTTATGGACACAGGAGTTGGACGTGAGGGTTATTCAATTATAGGACAGGGCAGAATTGACGAAATTTTAAGCTCAAAAAGCGAGGACAGACGCCGTCTTTTTGAGGAAGCGGCAGGAATTGTAAAATACAGAACAAGACGAAGCGAAGCAATAGCCAAGCTTGAAAAGGAACAGCAGAATCTTTTGAGGGTTGAGGATATTATAGGCGAGTTGGAAAGCAAAATTGAGCCCCTTGAAAGACAGAACGAAAAGGCGAAAAAATATCTTGATTTAAAAGAAAGGCTTAAGGTTTACGAGGTAAATGATTTTTGCGTAAGCGTTAGAAAAATAGACGAGGAAAGAAGAAAAAATGCCGAGGCGGCTGAAATTTCAAAGGGAAACATAGCCGACGAGGAGGCATTATATGAAAGCCTTAAGCAAAAAAGCGAAGCCCTTAAGGCTGAGGACAGCGCTGTAAGTGAAAAAATACAGCAGCTTAACAACGAAAAATCACGTCTGCTTTCGGAAATTGAAAGGGCAGACGGTGAAATAAAGCTTGCCAAAGAGCAGAGCGCAAACTTTGAGGCAACAATAAAAAGGCTTGAGGCTGAAGCAGGCGACAGAAACGAGAAAATGATTTCAGCCCAAAAGGAATGTGAGGGGTATAAAAACAATATTTCCGCATTAAATGAAAAAACAGCGTCCATTGAGGGCGAAATTGCTTCAAAAGAAAGCGAGTATGAAAAAATAAGCGGTATACTTGAAAATAAACAGGAGCTTATTGATAATTACAAGGCTGACATTATTGAAAAAATAAGGATTACAACTGAAATAAATACATCCATAAAGCAGGCAGAGCTGCTTGCGGAGCAGAAAAGAGAAAAGCAGAGCTTTATGAAAGCCGAGCAGGAGGCTTTGAATGGCAAGCTGACAATACTTGAAAAGACATTTGAGGATTATTCCAAGAAGAAAAATGCCCTTGAGCGTGAAAAGGAAAGTCTTCAGAACGATATAGATTTTCTTGAAAAAAGAAAAGCGGCCTTTATAGCCGAGGCAGACAAAATAAATTATGAAATAAAAAATGAAAGCATGCGTCTTAATGAATGCCGAAGCCGTATTAAGGTGCTTGTGAGCATGAAAAATGAGTTTGAGGGCTATTACGGCAGTGTTAAAAGTGTGCTTAAAATGCGTGACAGCGGTGCTTTAAAGGGTATTTGCGGTGCCGTTGCCGAGCTTATCGAAACCGAAAAGAAATATGAAACGGCAATAGAGGTTGCTGTCGGCTCTGTAATGCAGAACATAGTTGTGGAAACAGAGGGCGACGGCAAGGCAGCTATTGAGTATCTTAAGAAGAATAATTTGGGCAGAGCTTCGTTTATGCCGGTTTCTGTTATTAAAGGCAGGGATTTGGGAAGCGAAAAGGCTGAAATACTAAAGCAGAAGGGTGTATGCGGCATAGCCGACGAGCTTGTGCGGTATAACAGCAGATATTATGAAATTGTAAAAAATATTCTGGGCAGAGTTATTATTGTTGATACAATGGACAACGCAATTCTGCTTGCAGGAAAAACAAGCCACAAGTATAAAATTGTTACCCTTGCAGGCGATGTACTTAATGCCGGCGGTACTATGACAGGCGGCAGTATAAGCAAAAAAACAGGCGGAATATTTGGCAGAAACAGAGAAATATCAGATTTGCAGGGCAAGGAAAAAGAACTTTCCGCACTTTGCTATGAGCTTACTCAAAAGCAGGAGGAGCTTGACGAGGAAATTTTGGACTGCAGTGACGAGTTAAGAGAGGTACTGCTTTCACAGCAGAAAACAGAGCTGGAAAAAACTTCTCTTGAAAAGGAAATGAGCTCTCTTGAGGAAAATATTTCCGAAACTAAAAAGAGGGTTGCCTATAATAATGATGAGCTTGTTTTTGCTGAGGAGGAAATAGCACTTCAGGAGAAGAATGCCGAAAAGTATGCGCTTCGTCTTGAGGAAACGGAAAAGGAAATTGAAAAAATAAACAGCGAAATGTCTGATTTCCAAAATACTGTGCAAAGCGGCAGGGAGGAAAGAGAAAAACTGCTTTCTTACATAACGGAAAAGAAAATTTCACTTGCGGCACTTAAGGAAAACAGGGCAAATGCCGACGAGGGCTTAAAAAGGCTTAAAGAGCAGCTTAAAGCGCTTTGGGAGGAAGAAAAGGCAAAGGCAGAGGAAAAGAAAAACGCCGAGGATTTGAGAGCCGAAAAAGAAGAAAACTGCCGCCTTATGCTTGAGGAAAAGGAAAAAAGCGCAGGGCTTTTATCTTCTGCTGCATCTGAACTTGATGAAATTTCACTTAAAAAGGCGGAATTTACAGCCGAGTTTGAAAAATGCATAAATGAACAGCAGTCTGCCTTTGAAACGGTTTCAAAGCTTAAAAATGACCTTTACAGGCTTGAAACAAAGGAAGAAAAGCTGGCGGAGGACAGAAACGCCATATTTGAGAGAATATGGGAGGAGTATGAAATAACCCTTGAGGAAGCAAAAAAAATGTACAGCGAGGAAATAAATATTTCCGAAATATCAAGGGAGATAAAAAGGCTTAAAAATGATATAAAAGACCTTGGAAACGTAAATGTAAACGCCATAGAGGAATACAAAGAGGTTAAGGAAAGATACGAATTTCTTACAGCACAGCGCAATGACATTAAGGAGGCGGAGGACAGTCTGCTTAAGGTAATTGACGAGCTGGCGGAAATGATGAGAAAGCAGTTTAAGGAGCAGTTTGCCGTTATTTCGGAAAACTTTAACGAGGTTTTCAGAAAAATGTTCGGCGGAGGACAGGCGTATCTTAAGCTTGCCGACGAGAGAGATGTGCTTGAAAGCGGCATTGAAATTATAGCACAGCCACCGGGCAAAAAGCTGCAGAACATGATGCTGCTTTCGGGCGGTGAAAGAGCCCTTACGGCAATAGCCATACTTTTCGGCATACTTAAAATGAAGCCGTCGCCTTTCTGCATACTTGACGAGATAGAGGCGGCACTGGACGATGCCAATGTAAAAAGATTTTCCGACTATCTTAAATCCTTTTCGGGGGATACCCAGTTTATTGTTATTACCCACAGAAAAGGCACTATGGAGGCGGCAGACGTTATGTACGGTGTAACCATGCAGGAGAGGGGCATTTCAAAGGTGCTTTCGGTAAAATTTGAGGAAGCGCAGAAGGACGCTATTTAAGGAGGTATAAATTTGGGACTTTTTGATTTTTTTAAGAAAAATAAAGAGGAAGAACAGGCTGAGGATATAAAAACAGAGCAGCTTGCAGAGGAAAGCGGCGAAGAGGCTACGGAAAGTGAAGCTGAGCAGAGCGTTGAAGAAGAAGCTGCCGAGGAAATAACCTCTGAGGAAATTTCGGCGGAAGAAGAAAGCATTGTTGAAGAAGAAAACGCTGCTGCAGAGGAAACTGCCGAAGAAAATATTGCTGTTGAAGAAGAAACGGTAAAGGAAGAAGTGGCAGAGGAGGAAAAGCCGACAAAGAAAAAAGGCTTTTTTGCCCGTCTTAAGGAAGGCTTGGGCAAAACAAGAAACAGCATTATGGGCGGCATTGACTCCGTTTTGGGTACATTTACAAAAATTGACGAGGACCTTTTTGAGGAACTGGAAGAGGTTCTTATTATGGCAGACCTTGGTGTTGAAACAACCATGACGGTAATTGACGCCCTGAGAAAAAGAGTGAAAAAAGAGGGAATTACAGACCCGTCGGCTATTAAGGATTTGCTTGCGGAGGAAATAAGCGGCATACTGCTTGAGGGCTGCGAGGAGGATTATGAAATTAAAACTCCATGCGTTCTGCTTGTTATAGGCGTAAACGGCGTAGGCAAAACAACAACAATAGGAAAGCTGGCGCATATCTATAAGGAAAGCGGGAAATCAGTTCTGCTTGCGGCGGCAGACACCTTCCGTGCGGCGGCAATAGACCAGCTTGAAATATGGGGCGAAAGAGGCGGAATTGACGTTATTAAGCATGAGGAAAACAGCGACCCTGCGGCAGTTGTTTTTGATGCCGTAAACGCCGCAAGGGCAAGAAAAACAGATCTGCTTATATGCGACACGGCAGGCAGACTGCACAACAAGAAAAACCTTATGGACGAGCTTAAAAAGATATTCAAGGTTATTGAAAGAGAATATCCTGAGGCAAACAGAGAGGTTTATCTTGTGCTTGATGCAACAACGGGACAAAACGCCATGCAGCAGGCAAAGCTTTTTAAGGAGGCTGCCGACATAACAGGCATAATTCTTACCAAGCTTGATGGCACGGCAAAGGGCGGCATTGTTGTGGCAATAAAGAACGAGCTTAAAATTCCTGTAAGATATATAGGCGTGGGAGAGGGTATAGACGACCTTCAGAAATTTGACGCAGAAAGCTTTGCAAAGGCACTTTTCGGAAAAGAACAGGAATAAAAAAAGCTTTTGATTTTGCCTTGAAAAATATTTTGATATGTAAAGTAAAAATACTTGACAAAGCTGTAAGGCGTGTGTATTATATTACAGGTAAAGCAAAAATACTTTACAACATATTAAGAGGTCATTGATATGGACGATATTTTACAGGCAACTCTTTTGTTCGACTTTTACGGCGAACTGCTTACAGAAAAGCAGAAAACTATATTTTCCATGTATCATCTTGAGGATTTGACATTAAGCGAAATAGGCGAGGAGCTTGGAATAAGCCGTCAGGCCGTAAGAGACCAGCTTAAAAGAACGGAAGGCATACTTCTTGAATATGAGGAAAAGCTTAAGCTTGTGTCTAAATTTGAGGAGCATAAGCATGCCGTTAAGGAAATAAAAAAGCTGGCAGAGGAATTTGAAAAAAAATACAAAAACGATAAAGAGGCTGTAAGCCATATAGAAAAAATCAAAAATATTGCAGATGATATTTTGGATTAAGGAGGACCTTAATGGCATTTGAAAATCTTTCGGGTAAGCTGCAGGAGGTTTTTAAAAGCCTCAGGGGCAAGGGCGTACTTACTGAAGCCGACGTAAAGGCGGCTATGAGAGAAGTAAAGATAGCCATGCTTGAGGCTGACGTTAACTTTAAAATTGTTAAGCAGTTTATCAACAAGGTAAGTGAAAGAGCTGTTGGCAGTGAGGTTATGGGAAGCCTTACTCCGGGACAGCAGGTTATAAAAATAGTAAATGAAGAGCTTATTGACCTTATGGGCACAACCCAAAGCAAGCTCACTTTTTCTTATAAGCCGCCTACGGTTTATATGATGGTAGGTCTTCAGGGTGCAGGTAAAACCACCACCAGCGGAAAGCTTGCAGGACTTTTGAGAAAGGAAGGCAAAAAGCCTTTGCTTGTTGCCGGCGACGTTTACAGACCGGCGGCTATTAAACAGCTTCAGGTTGTGGGCAAAAACTACGACATTCCTGTTTTTGAAATGGGCGATCAGGTAAGTCCTGTGGAAATTTCAAAAAAGGCTGTTGAGTATGCAAAGGCAAACAAAAATGATGTTGTAATCATAGACACTGCCGGACGACTGCACATAAACGAAGAGCTTATGGATGAGCTTAAAAACATAAAGTCAGAGGTTCGTCCGCAGGAAATATTGCTTGTTGTTGACGCAATGACAGGTCAGGACGCTGTAACGGTTGCGCAGAGCTTTGATTCTCAGCTTGGAGTAGACGGCATTGTGCTTACAAAGCTTGACGGCGACGCCAGAGGCGGTGCGGCGCTTTCTGTAAGAAGTGTTACGCAAAAGCCTATAAAATATATCGGTATGGGCGAAAAAATGGAGGATTTACAGCCGTTTTACCCGGACCGTATGGCATCAAGAATACTTGGCATGGGCGATGTGCTTGGAATTATTGAAAAGGTTCAGGCAAACGTTGACGCCGAGGAGGCTGCAAAGCTGGAAAAGAAAATGCGTGAAAATGATTTTACGCTGGAGGATTTCCTTTCACAGATGCAGCAGATTAAAAAAATGGGTCCTCTTAAGGACCTGCTTGGAATGATACCGGGTATCAGTCAGCAGATAAACCTTGACGATGTAAATATTGACCCAAAGGCTATGGCGCATATTGAGGCCATTATACAGAGTATGACAAAGGAGGAAAGAAATAATCCTTCCATACTTAACGGCCCAAGAAAAAAGAGGATTGCCATGGGCAGCGGCAGAACCATTGCCGAGGTAAACAGACTCCTCAAGCAGTTTGAGGACATGAAAAAAATGATGAAGCAGATGAATGCTATGACAAAAGGCAAAAAAGGAAAAATGAGATTTCCTTTTAGATAAAAAATTAAAAAAGTTATAATTTTATGGAGGTAAAAAACAATGGCAGTAAAAATGAGACTTAAAAGATTAGGCGCAAAGAAGGCACCATTTTATAGAATCGTAATTGCAGATTCAAGAACACACAGAAATGGTAAGTCTATCGAAGAAATCGGCTACTATGACCCAACAAAGGAGCCAGCTGTATTAAAGATTGACGGCGAAGCAGCAAGCAAATGGCTCGCAAACGGCGCTCAGCCATCAGACACAGTAAAGGCTTTATTAAAGAAGGCTGGCGTAATCGCTGAATAATTCGGTCTTCCCTGGAGGTTCATAATGAAGGAATTATTGGAAGTGATTGCCAAAAATCTTGTGGACTATCCTGAACAGGTTACTGTTTCTGAGGTGCAGGGCGAACGCTCACTTGTGCTTGAGCTTAAGGTTGCGCCTGAGGATATGGGCAAGGTGATAGGCAAACAGGGAAGGATTGCCAAGGCTATCCGTACCGTTGTAAAGGCAGCGGCTGTGCATGAAGATAAACACATCGTTGTTGAAATAGTTCAGTAAAGCGGGTTTTATGCAATAAAAACCGCGACCCAAGAGCAATTCGCTTTAGCGAATTGCGGCAAAAAAGGAGAAATCGTTTACGATTTCGATAGCGAAAGCAATAGCTTTAGCTATTGCGAAAGTGAAAGCAGTGCAGTGAATTGCGGCAAAAAAGGAAAAATCGCTTGCGATTTCCAAAGCGAAAGCAATGAAGTAAAATTGCGGCAAAAAGCAGATTAAGGTGCAGATACATTTCTGCACCTTTTTGTTTAATTTGCAAATAAATGCGTAAGGCTTTAAAATATTAAGATATATGTCATTTCAATTTGTTTTGGATAATGATATATTGAAAATATATGATTAAACTTGAATGAGGTGATTTTTTGGGATATTTTGAAATAGGCAAAATAACGGGAACTCACGGTATAAAGGGCACCTTCAGGGTTTTTCCTACAACTGAGGACCCTTCACGTTTTGAGCTTTTAAAAGAGGTAATTGTTGATTTAAAGGGCAAAAAAGAGGTTTTTAAAATAAAAAATGTGGCTTACCACAAAAATATGGTGCTGCTTACAGTTAAGGAAATTGACGATATAAATATTGCGGAAAGATACAAAAACGCCGCAATACTAATACCTGAGGAGCAGGCGCTTCCTTTGGAGGAGGATGAATATTATACAAGGGATTTGTATGATATGAAGGTTTATACAACAGAAGGAGAATATTTGGGAATTATAGACAACATATTTGCCACAGGCGCAAATGATGTGTATGCCGTGAAAAATGATGAAATTCCCGATTCAAAGGAGCTGCTTATACCTGCCATAAAGGACTGTATTATTGACGTTGATGTAAAGGAAAACAAAATGACTGTCAAGCTTCTGGAGGGGCTTAGATAATGGATTTTTATGTTTTAACTCTTTTTCCTCAGATGATAGAGGACACCATGAGCCACAGCATAATAGGCAGAGCTCAAAGTGAAAACAAAATATGTATACATGCCGTTGACATACGTGATTTTTCAAAGGACAAACACCGTCATGTGGACGATTATCCCTACGGCGGAGGTGCAGGAATGGTTATGCAGCCTCAGCCGATATATGACGCCTACAAAAGCCTTGGCGTTAAGGAAGGCACAAGGGTTTTGTATATGACTCCTCAGGGAAAGCCATTTACTCAGAAAATTGCACAGGAGCTTTCAAAGGAGGAAGAACTGGTTATATTGTGCGGTCATTACGAGGGCGTTGACGAAAGGGTTATTGAGGAAATAGTTACAGATGAAATATCTCTTGGGGATTTTGTGCTTACAGGCGGCGAACTGGCGGCAATGGCTGTTATAGACGCCGTTTCACGCCTTAAAAGCGGTGTGCTTGGCAAGGACGAAAGCTTTATGGACGAAAGCTTTTCTGACGGGCTTTTGGAATATCCGCAGTACACAAGGCCTGTTGAGTTTAACGGAAAAACAGTTCCCGATGTGCTGCTTTCTGGCCATCACGGCAATGTGGACAAATGGCGCCATGAGCAGATGCTTATAAGAACCTATGAAAAAAGACCCGATGTATTTGAAAAATATGCCCTTGACAAAAAAGAAAAGGAGTTTATGGAAAAATACATCAGCGGAAAATGTACAGACACCAATAGCGGAAATTAATTCTATAATGATATATAAAAGCCATTTTGGGTGGTTGCATGGGAAAATATGTAATTTCCGGAGGAAAAAGGCTTGAGGGCGTTATAGACATAAGCGGAAGCAAAAATGCCGCGTTGCCTGTGCTGTGCGCATCGGTTATTAACGGCGGAATAAACATAATAAACAACTGCCCCGATATAAGCGATATACGGGATATGTGTTCGCTTTTGAGGAATATAGGCTGCGGCGTTACAAGAAAAGGAAATACGGTTATTGTGGATTCCTCAACTGCAGACGGAGAAAACATAGATTATGAAACCGTTGGAAAAATACGGTCGTCAGTTACTCTTATGGGCGCTGTGGCAGGAAGATTTGGGAGGTTTTCGGCTTGCAAGCCAGGAGGCTGTACCATAGGCGCAAGGCCCATAGACATTCACATTGAGGCAATGCGTGCGCTGGGGGCTGTGGTGGAGGAAAAGGCGGATATAATTGACGTTAAGGCACAAAAGCTTTCGGGCTGTGTTATAAATATGCCGTTTCCGAGTGTGGGCGCTACCGAAAATGCTATGATGGCAGCTGTCTTTGCAGAGGGAACAACGGCTGTTGTAAACTGCGCAAGGGAAGCGGAGGTTGTGTGTCTGCAAAACTTTTTGCGCTCCATAGGCGTAAACATATATGGTGCGGAAAGCGGAACAATAATTGTTGAGGGCTGCAAAAAATTTAAAAATACGGAGTTTGACATAATTTACGACAGAATTGAGGCAGGTACATTTTTGTGCGGCTGTGCCGGCTGCGGAGGAAACATATTTCTGAAAAATGCGCCATGGAGGGAAATGCTTTCAACCCTTAAGGTTTTGTCGGCTGCGGGGTGCGGCATATATGCCTGTGATGAGGGAATATGGTTTTCGGCTGAAAAAAGCCTTAAAAGCGTGCCGCTTGTAAGAACAGGGGTTTATCCCTATTTTCCTACGGATATGCAGCCGCAGACGGCGGCAATGTTGACATTGGCGCAGGGAACAAGTATTATAGTTGAAACAGTGTTTGAAAAAAGAATGGGATATACCCGCGAGCTTAAAAAATTCGGTGCAGAGCTGTCAGCTTCCGACAGAGTGTGCGTTATAAATGGTGTAAAATCTCTTAAGGGAGCGGTTGTTAACGCCGGAGATTTGAGGGCCGGAGCGGCACTTATAAATGCGGCGCTTTCGGCAGAGGGCACAAGCGTAATTTACGGGTCTGAATATCTGGAGCGAGGATATGAGGGCATTGAACAAAAGCTTAAAAAAGCGGGCGCGGATATAGAGCTTATAAAGTAAGAGTGATGAGCATGAGGGATAATTTTGACGGCGATATGCCTGAAAATGATGAACAGAAGCTGGTGTATTACAGCCCAAAAAATAAGAAAGAAAAAAGAAGGCTGTCTTCAAAGGCTGTGCTTTTTGCGGCGGTTGCGGCGGTTATGGCTGTGCTTTTTATAATGTCGCCATTTTTTGACATAAAAAGCATAGAGGTGTCTGAAATGGAAAGATACACCAAGGACGAAATTCTTGATATGGCAGGCATACATGAGGGAGAAAACATATTTTCCTTCAGCGCTTTTAAAAGGGCAGGCGACATGGAAAAAAACACATATTTTGCCGATGTTAAGATAAAAAGAGAGCTGCCCGGAAAAATAAGCATTGAGATTGAGGAAAGGAAAGTAAGAGGATATGTGCCGTACATGGGCTCATATCTTTACATAGATGAGTACGGAAGAGTGCTGGAAATATCCACAGGCTTTACAAAGCAGCTTCCTGTGGTGGACGGGCTGAAATTTGACAGCTTTACAATAGGAGAAAAAATAGACGCAGACAATTACGAGGCTTTTAACGTAATGGTTATTATAGCCCAAATGATGACGAAGTACGAGCTTCTTGACACAGTGCTTAAAATAGACGTAAGCGATACAAAAAACATAAAGGCCTTTGTGAACAAAATAGAGGTTAATTTGGGCGATATATCAAACAGCGACCAGAAAATAAGGACAATGGCTGAAATAATTAAAAAAATACCTGAGGGCGACAGAGGAACACTGGATTTGAGCGACCTTTCAAAACCTCTGGTATTTAAATATCTTACATAAGGCAGATGATTGGCTTTGAAAAAAATATTTAAGGGCATACCGTGCGTTACAACAGTGTGTCTGCTGTTGGGAATAATAATAGGAATACAGGCTAAAACGGTTAAGCTGCAAAACAGTGTATACAGCATAAACCGTGTAAATGAGCTTTCATCACAGCTTACAAGCCTGCAGAACGAAAATGCCGGTTTAAAGGACAAGCTTAGCGAAAGCCAAAGCAAGGTTGAGGAATACGAAACAATTATGGCTGAGGGCGATTCCTCTGTAAAAACGGTTTTAAAAAGCCTTGATCAGTTTAAAATGGAATCGGGAAGAATTGCCGTTTCGGGAAGGGGCATTACAGTTACACTTAACGACAGCAAAAAGGCAATGACATCGGGCGGCGTTGACCAAAGCGCTTTCCTTGTGCATGCCGAGGACATTTTGAGCATAGTAAACGAGCTTTTTTCCGCAGGAGCAGAGGCTATTTCCATAAACGGACAAAGATTTATAGCCACAAGCAGTGTGCGCTGTGCCGGTTCGGTGGTTAACGTAAACGGCGTTAAAATTGCGGCGCCCTTTGTTATTTCGGCAATAGGCGACCCTGAGATACTTGAGGCGGCGCTTATTTTTCCCGGAGGCGTTGTAGACAGTCTTTCGCCATGGGGCATTCAGCTTGAGATAAAAAAGCTTGAAAACATAGACATTCCGGCATACAGCGGCGGAATTGAGTTTAAAGAAGCAAAAAAGCAGGAGGCGCAGTGATATGAAATATCCCATAATCGGAATAATAGCAGGGGTAATAATAGGCTTTGCCTGTCCTTTTACGTTTCCGGCATGGGCATCGCCCTATGTTGCAGTGGCAATACTTGCATGTGCGGACACTGTTGTGGGAGGAATAGTTGCCATACTTGAAAGAAAATTCAACAGAAAAATATTCATATCCGGCTTTTTTGTAAACGCCTTTTTGGCTGTGGGAATAGTTTGGCTAGGCGAACAGCTTAATATTGAGCTTGTTATAGCCGCCATAGTAGTGTTCGGATCAAGGTTATTTCAAAATTTTGCGTATATCAGAAGATTTTTGTTGAATAAAAATGAAAAAGAGGATAATATATAATTATAATTTTTAATTTGCAGATATTTTAAGTAGAATTATTGTAATAAATATTGTATAATTTTATAATAATATTTATTTGTATACTTGGGGAGGTAGTTTTAAGTGCTTGAATTTGATGAAAGCCAGTGCGTACCTGCGCTTATAAAGGTTGTTGGTGTAGGCGGCGGCGGCAACAATGCCGTTGACAGAATGATTGAAGAAAACATGAACGGAGTAGAATTCGTTGCTATAAATACAGATATTCAGGATCTTTCCAGAAGCAAATCCAGCACAAAGGTGCAGATTGGCGAAAAGCTTACAAGAGGCCTTGGTGCGGGCGGAAACCCTGAGGTAGGTCAGAAGTCTGCCGAAGAGACAAAGGAAGAAATTCAGAAGGCTCTTAACGGCTCTGACATGGTATTTATAACATGCGGCATGGGCGGCGGCACAGGCACAGGCGCTGCGCCTAAAATTGCCGAAATTTCAAAATCTCTCGGAATACTTACGGTGGGCGTTGTAACAAAGCCGTTTAATTTTGAGGGCAAAAAAAGAATGTCAAATGCGGAAAAAGGTATCGCAGATTTAAAGAAATTTGTTGATACTCTTGTTGTTATACCTAACCAGAGACTTCTTTCTATTATTGACAAAAAGACAAGCATGCAGGACGCTTTCAGAAAAGCTGACGAGGTTCTCCGTCAGGGTGTTCAGGGTATTGCAGACCTTATTTCAAAACAGGGCGTTATCAACCTTGACTTTGCCGATGTTAAAACAATTATGGCAAACAAGGGCATTGCTCATATGGGTATAGGCTTTGGAAAGGGCGAGGACAAGTGCGAGGAAGCGGCTAAAGCTGCTATTCAGAGCCCACTTCTTGAAACAAAAATCAATGGTGCAAAAAGCGTGCTTATCAACTTTACAGGCGACGCTTCACTTGGTCTGCTTGAAGTTGACGAGGCTGCAAACCTTATAAGAGAGGCTGTTGACCCAGAGGCTGAAATTATCGTTGGTTCTACTATCAATGACAGCCTTAAGGACGAGGTTGTTGTTACCGTTATTGCAACAGGCTTTGAAAGCGAAGTTAGAGGCATGCCTTCAAACGGTATGAAGAACATGTTCAATTTTGCAAACAACGAAAGAGCAGAAGAGCCTGCGCCTGACCCTAACCAGATGACTATTGACGAAAAGCCTGCACAGGAAGAAAGAAAGCCTATGTTCAGACCTTTCGATGATGCCGACTACGGCGAGGAAATTCAGATTCCTTCATTCCTTAAGGGAAAGAAAACATTCTGATAAATCTTAAACTTTAATATGCATAATAAGCCTGTTCATTTGGACAGGCTATTTGTGTTTGTGTTTAAAAGGTCGTTTTTTAAAATAAAATAAATATTTGTTTTCGGCACGGTTTGGCAAATTAACCGTGCTTTATTTTTTATAATCAGCATAGAGGTGCTTGGATATGAAGATTTATGCTGATATTTTGTTTTCCGTTAATTTTTTTATGGATGTTTTTATTTTTTATGCCTCAAGCGTGCTTATGCGCTGTAAGACGGCTTTAAGGCGCATTCTGCTGGTAAGCTTTATCTGTGCGCTGTGCTGCGGATTGCTGTCTTTTGCATTTGTAAACAGTGCGGCACTGAGCATGGCGGCGGCTGCGGTTATGCTTATGCTTTCGGTAAAGGCTATATTTAAGCCGCCGTCGGTTAAAAGCTTCATAAGCAGCTGTGCGGTCGTTCTTTTTGTTTCATTCTTTTCCGCCGGTGTGTTTGTATGGATATGCGGATATTCCAACATTATATGGTTTATGCATGAGGATATTTTTATGACGGGAACGGTTTTTGCCATATGCCTTGGGTCTGTTTCGGCGCTGTTTGCATTTTGGCACAAAAAAATGCGGCGTATGGTTCTGGAGGAGAATACATATATTCCGGTGCGGATTGAATATGGCGGAAAAAGCGTTGATGTGAATTTATTTGCGGACAGCGGCTGTTCCCTTGGCAGAACAAACAGCGGAAGATATATTTTCATTGTTCAGCTTTACGATATGCTTTCTCTTTTTGACGAAAGAGTTTCCTATGAAATATTAAAATGTCAAAGCGACGAGGAAATTATATGTACGGCTGAAATGCATGGAATGGGAAATGATTTTGAAACGGTGGATTTTTCCACAGCGGCAGGAAACGGTAAGCTGGCGGCTTTAAAATGCCATGCCGCAATTAAAACCTATGGAAATGAAATATACAGACCTGTTTTGGCAGCAATTTACAGGGGACAGCTGTTTAAGGACAATGACTGCGGAGGGCTAATAGGAAGCAGATGCATAAAAGAAATGATGGGAGATGGGTGTTGATGGTGAGGCTGAAAGTAAGGTACTATATATTCAAAATTAAATACAGAATAGAAATGATGCGCAAAAAATATGCGTCAAAGTGTGTTGGGGAAAATTATTATATAGGCGGAAACGATGTTTTTCCTCCGCCGCTTGAGGGAGAAGAGGAGCAGGCAGTGCTTAATATGCTGGGAACGGACGAGGAGGATTCCGCAAAGGCAATACTGATAGAGCACAATCTTCGCCTTGTGGTGTATATAGCCAGAAAATTTGAAAACACAGGGATAAATGTTGAAGATTTAATTTCAATAGGAACGATAGGACTTATAAAAGCCATAAATACATTTAAAACAGAAAAAAAGATAAAGCTGGCAACCTATGCCTCAAGATGCATAGAAAATGAGATACTCATGTATTTAAGAAGAACGGCAAAAACCAAAACCGAGGTTTCCATTGATGAGCCGCTTAATGTGGACTGGGAGGGAAACGAGCTGCTTTTAAGTGATATTTTGGGAACCGATAACGATGTTATATGCAAAGATGTTGAAGACGAGGTGGACAGAACACTTTTGCAGAAGGCAATAGAAAAGCTGAGCAAAAGGGAAAAAAGCATAGTAAGGCTGAGGTTTGGCATAGGCGGCGACGGCGAGGAAAAAACACAAAAAGAGGTTGCAGATATACTTGGAATTTCACAGTCGTATATATCAAGACTTGAGAAGAAAATAATAGAACGACTGAAAAAAGAGATAGGAAAAATGATATAAATTTTAAAGGATATACCGGAGAATAAAAGGAATTTTGGTATATCCTTTATTTTTTTTGAAAAAATTTGTAAAAATGAGTTGACAAAATCGGAAAAGAGCGTATAATAATACAAGTCGCTGTGAGCGAGGCAGGAACACAAAAATGAAATGAAACAAGCTCGAAATAAAGCTGAAAAAAGTTCTTGACAAAAGCTCAAAGGCGAGTATAATAGAA
>Ga0129308_1002349_pt1 | contig 16265 bp, 13 predicted proteins | sample L827metagenome_FD_94440 | JGI IMG/M metagenome (GOLD analysis project Ga0129308, IMG submission 94440) | Ring-tailed lemur group fecal microbial communities from Wisconsin, USA - L827 metagenome | ecosystem: Host-associated > Mammals > Digestive system > Large intestine > Fecal | place: USA...
CGCTGCGTAAAGGTCAGGATGTTCTCATGGCAAAGGTGCAGATCACTGGTAAACCAAAGCACGGGCGCTCCTCACGGTAAAAGGCAAACGCGGGTGATTATAACGCTTCGCAAGCCATGGTTTGTGCTACCCTTCTCCCTTGACGGGGCCAAAGCAAATCGCAAGGGGTTGCTAAGGCAATACGGAAGGCGATCGTGCCTCTCGTATTCCCGCATGCGTATCAGGCAACCAAAAAGGAGGCATCGTCGGATGGACGAGACCAAGGTCATTGAAGTCAAGCAATCGATTCTCTGGGAGAACACCCAGGAGGCCGACCAGTGGCGCCAGAAGCTGGCCAAAGAAGGCACGTTCTTCCTCGACGTGATGGCTTCGCCCGGCGCCGGCAAGACCACGCTCATCCTGGCCCTTCTCAAGGAGCTCAAGGCCCGCGGCCTGGAGTGCGGCGTCATCGAGGCCGACCTCGAGAGCGATGTGGATGCGCTCAAGATCAAGGAAGCCGGCGTGGCTTCCGTCGAGCTCAACACCAAGGGCGTGTGCCACGTGGAGATGGGCATGGTCAAGCGCTCGTTCGCGGCGTTTGGCGACCACCACTTCGACTTCATGGTGCTCGAGAACATCGGCAACCTCGTGTGCCCGGCCGATTTTGACACGGGAGCCCACACGCGCGTCATGCTCCTGTCGGTGCCCGAGGGCTATGACAAGGTGTACAAGTACCCGCCGATGTTCGCCGTCACCAACGCGCTCATCGTGACGAAGTGCGCGTACCTGCCGCTCAACCCCGATTTCGACATGGACGCCCTCAAGAAGCAGGCCCGCGTCCTCAACCCCACCACGCGCGTCTTTGAGACCGACGCCCGCAACGGCCAGGGCATCGCCGAGCTGGCCGACTGGCTGTGCGAGATGCGCGACAAGACGCTCGCTGCCAGCGCCGCGCTCTAGGCTCACGCTTCCCGCACGTCGCAACCAACTGCATACCAACGGCACGCATGAGGGGCCGGTTCGGAAATTCTCCGGGCCGGCCCCTCATTCTGTATACGGATACCAGTGACCTCATTTAACAGTGTAGTAACTTTAACCGCCTAAAGGGATGCTACCATCTGCCCAACAGCTTGAATCATAAGTAAGAGTGTTCTCGCTGTTTTATGCACAGGTAGGAATATTCTGTCTATTTTGCTTCATTTATGTTTCACGTTTCGCCGTTCAAGGAAAAGGAGCGTACCCATGGCTATCACCAACAATGTTTCCCGCCGTTCCTTCGTAGCAGCCGCAGCCGGCGCCTTCGCCGCCGCTGGTCTGGCCGGCACCTTCGCGAACACCGGCGTTAACGTCGCCAAGGCCGAGGAGCCCAAGCAGGGCGGCACCCTCACGGTGTCCCTGGCCTCTGCCCCCTCCAAGCTCGACCCCATCCACTATTCCGGCACCTATGAGAGCCAGATCATCTGCGAGGTCACCGACCGTCTCATCGAGTACAACGACGACCTTTCCGAGTTCGTCCCCTCCCTGGCCACCAGCTGGGAGGTCTCCGAGGACGGTATCACCTACGTCTTCCAGATTCGCGAGGGTGTCAATTTCACCGCTTCGGACTACCATGACGCACGCGCCCTCACCGCTGAGGACGTCGCCTACTCGCTGAACCGCTCCGGCCAGTTCTCCGACAACGCGCGCCTGTCCATGCTCGACAAGGCCGAGGCTACCGGCGACCTCGAGGTCACCTGCACCCTGACCAACGCCTGCGCCGCCTTCCTCACCGCCCTCACCGACGCCGGCAACTCCATCATCGCCCAGGAAGACGTCGAGGGCTACGGCGACAACTTCGGCAAGAACCTCTGTGGCACCGGCCCCTTCAAGCTGGTTGAGTTCTCCCTCGACGAGCGCGCCGTGCTCGAGGCCAACGACGCCTACTGGCTTGGCCGCCCCAATGTCGACACCCTTGTGATTCGCTTCATCACCGACCTGACCCAGAACGGCAACGCCGCCGTGACCGGCGAGGTCGACATCGCGACCGACATTCAGGGCGAGGCAATCGCCACCGTTGGCAACTCCGACGCCGTGGAGCTCTGGACCACCCAGGCCCTCCAGATCAACTACATCCGCCTCAACTCCCGCGAGGAAATCGAAGGCAGGCCCAACCCCCTGGCCGACGTCAACGTCCGCAAGGCCCTCGCCATGGCCGCCGACTGGGACGCCATCCGCGCCGCGCTCTACCAGTACGACGACGCCGTGCCCGGCTACCTGCCCATCCCCTTCGGCTCCTGGGCCTACGACTCCAGCCTCGAGAGCCTCGCGCCCACGTACGATCTCGAGCAGGCCACGCAGCTCATGGCTGACGCCGGCTATGCCAGCGGTTTCGACATCTCGATGTACGTCACCAACAACCAGGCCCGCGTCGACCTGACCACCATGCTCCAGGGTTACTGGGCCGCTCTGAACGTGAACGTGACCCCCGTCATCGGCGAGTGGGGCTCCTTCTCCGACGCCGTCTGCGGCGGCAAGGCCGATGCGTACGCCATGTCCTGGTCCTGGTACCCCGACCCCTACTTCTTCCTCAACAACCTCTTCGCCTCGAACCAGACGACCGCCATCGGCAACGGTGCCGGCTACGTCAACGCCGAGGTCGACGACCTGCTCCTCAAGGCCGTCCAGACCACCGACCAGGACGAGCGCGCCAAGTACTACCAGCAGGTCATCGAGATCGCGATGAAGGATTACGTGGGCGTGTACTACGCCGTCCCCAACCTGTACTACGCCGTGAACCCCCGCGTCCATGGCTTCGTGCAGCGCCCCGACAGCACCCTGCGTTTCGTCACTCCCGACCGCAACACCTGGGTCGACTAGCGATAAAGCGCCTGGTATAGCGGCATGAAAAAGGGCTGACTCGGATTTCCGGGCCAGCCCTTTGTTGTGGTCGTCAGCACAAAGCACCGAGCGCTCACGCCTTGCAAAAAACAACAGGCACAACGCCTACCAGGCAGCTCCGTCGGCGCCGTCGATGGCGATGTCCGCCTCGAAGAACGCCTTGAGGGCCGCAATGCCGAAGGCCGTGTCCTTGACGCCGCCCGTCTCGTAGCTCGAGTGCATGGCGAGCTGGGGCATGCCGATGTCCACGGCGTGCACGCTGACCTGCGTGTTGGACAGGTTGCCCAGCGTGGAGCCGCCAGCGACGTCGCTGCGGTTGGCAAACGTCTGCAGCGGGATGCCCGCCTTCTTGCACAGCGCAGTGAGGACCGCGCGGCTGAAGGCATCGGTCGTGTACTTCTGGTTCGCGGCCTCCTTGATGACCGGGCCGCCGTTGAGCTTCGCCTTGTTGCAGTCGTCGGTCTTGCCCGGGATGTTGGGATGGACCGCATGAGCGTTGTCGCAGCTCACGAGGAACGACTTGGCAACCGCGCGGTAGTAGTCCTGCTCGCCCTTGCCCAGCGCCGCGTTCATGCGCACAAGCACGTCGTGCAGGAACGTGGACATGGCGCCCTGCTTGGTGTTGGAGCCGACCTCCTCGTTGTCGAAGAGGGCGACCACGTTCACGCAAGCGTCGTTGGGTGCCGCCTCAAGCAGGCCCTTGAGTGCCACGAACGCGCACTGCAGGTCGTCGAGCTTGGGCGTGGAGACAAACTCCTTGTCGAAGCCCCAGACGCAACCCTGCTGGCGGTTGACCAGGAAGAGGTCCTTGGCCAGGATGTCTTCCACGGCACAGCCCAGACGCTGGGCGACCATCTCGTCGAAGGCGCCACGCGTGAGGTTGCCGGCGCTCATGAGGGGGCACAGGTCCACCTGGCGGTTGAAAGCCTTGCCGTCGTTGACCGAACGGTCGAAGTGGATGCACATGTTCGGGATGATGAGGACGTCCTCGTCGATGTGCAGAAGGCGGCTCTCGATGCCGTTCGGAGTCTGGACGAGCACGCGACCCGCCAGGCCAAGCGGCCTGTCGAGCCAGGTCGAATCGATGGGACCGCCGTACACCTCGACGTTCAGGCGCAGGTAGTCGCCGGGGCCCTCAAGCTCGGGCACCGCCTTGACCTTGAACGTAGGCGAGTCGGTGTGAGCGGCGGCAATCTGGAAGTGATAGTTCGACAGCTCGGAGCCCACCTTGAAGGCGATGAGGCTGGAGTTGTTGCGAACGGCATAGTAGCTGCCGCCGGGCACGACGTTCCACTCGTCGCCCTCGCGCAGGCACTCGAAGCCGGCGGCGTCAAGATAACGCCTGGCCGAAGCCACCGAGTGGAACATGCTGGGGCTCTGCTTGATGAACTCGATGAGCTCAAGCGAGGTCTCAATATCGCTCATGCAGGTAAACGTCCTTTCACGTGCGAGGTTAAACGAGAAGCTCGGTCAGGATGCGGGCCGCAAGGGTGCGGGGAAGCAGCACGGGAAGGCCGCTCGTTTCCTCCAGGGCCTCCTTCATGGCCGCCGAGTAGCCCATGCAGTCGGTGCACATGAAGGCGAGGTCCTTGTCGGCGAACTGCCTGCCCGCCTCCTTGACCGCCTCGAAGTCCAGGTAGGGGCTCGCGCTGGCCACGAACACGTCGACGCCGCTGCGGCCCCAGAACTCGTAGGCCTGCTCCACCTGGTCGGGCATGGGCACAAGGATGCCGATGCGCTTGCCGCCGGCCAGGTTGCGGGCCACCGCGTGCAGCAGGGGCTGCGGCTCGAGGAAGAGCTTCTCGTGGTGGAACTCGGGGAACACGCCGGTGCAGAAGAGGGCCACGGCGTCGGCCCCCTCCCGCTCGGCCTGGTCGATCTTTGCTTGCACGAGAGGGTTCACGAACCTCTGGGTGAAGTGGGCCTGGCGGCCGTCGCGCATGCGCGAGACGAGCATCTCGTCGCCGGGCTCGACCGTGACGGCCGCCTCGATCTGCTCGAGCGTGTAGTCGTCGAGCGCGCCGTACTCGCGCACCTCGACATGCGCCGGCAGCATCGGGGCGATGTCGCCCATGATGTCGACGCGCGGCGCCTGTCCGATAGTGATTGCCGCAAGCACTTTTTTACCCGAAGCCATGAACCCTCCCTATCGTTTTGTTTCTTAAACTAGCAGGTAAAACTAGTCGTTCTCGTTGACGGGCATGCCCTCGCCGAAGGTCTGGAAGCGCCTCATCGGACCATACAGCTTGATGAGGTGGTCGAACTCGCCCTGGCTGTAGAACTGGCACTTGCCGGCGCCGTAGAACTTTGCGACCTCGACGGCATAGCGGGCAGCGGTCTCGACGTCAACGGGACGGCTGGCACCGGTGGCGCAGCCGGCGGTGGGCATCTCGGCGGTGATGGCGACGCCCACAACGGGGGCGTTGGTCACAACGGCAGGCTGCAGGATGGAGTTGATGTGGTGCAGGTCGTTGCCGTAGGGCGTGATGTCCTGCTGGGCAAGCGGGAAGATGGCGGGCAGCTTGCCGGTCACCGTGGTGTAGATGTCCATAAGGTCGTTGGACACCTCGAGGATGTAGCCTTCCTTGACGGTGTTGGAGATGGCGATGCCGTTGAGGTTGATGACGCGGTTGCCCTTGGTGGTGTCGATGGAGAGGATGGCGTCCATGCGCTCGTCGACCTCGGCCATGTTGCACTGCACCATGGAGATGGGCGAACCCATGAAGGGCACGGGGAAGTGCTCCTGGGTGGGGGCGTCGGGGCAGATGTGGGTGGCCACGATGACGTCGCCCTCAAGGACGTCGCCGTTGCGGTGCATCTTGGCGAGCTTGAGGCCGGCGGCCAGGGCAGCAAGGGCGCCGTCGCCGTCGGAGACGAAGCCGATCATGGCAGGACGGGCGCCCAGGCCGCCCAGGCGGCCGATGATGCCCAGCGTGGGAGCGGTGCCGCCGGAAGACTTGCCGTTGGAACCCTTGATGAGGGCCTTGATGCAGTCGGTGGAACCCTTGGCACCCTCGATGGTGGTGACGGTCACCTCGTCGGCGCCGTTCTCAAGCAGAAGCTGCTTGGCGGTCTCACCGCAAGCGGCGGGGGTATCAAGCAATTCGAACAAGTCAAGAACTTCTTTTAACAGCATGGAAACCTCTTTTCCTTACTAAAGTGATACCATTCATCGGTTGCCTTTGGTGCGTTAGCGAGTTTAATATCGCCATGTGATGCGGGAGGAAGTATATTCCTCTTCGTATTGTATGTCCTGACGATTCGTGTTTTGCCGCTTAACGACAAGGAGAGCACCATGGCTATCGACAGCAACATCTCTCGTCGCTCCTTCATGGCAGCCGCAGCCGGCACCCTCGCCGCCGCTGGTCTCGCCGGCACCTTCGCAGGTACCAGCGCCAACGTCGCCAAGGCCGACGAGCCCAAGCAGGGTGGCACCCTCACGGTGTCCCTCACCTCCGCTCCCTCCAAGCTCGACCCCATCCATTACTCGGGCGCTTACGAGGGCCAGATCATCTGCGCAGCCTGCGACCGCCTCATCGAATACAACGACGAGCTCACCGAGTTCGTGCCCTCCCTGGCCACCAGCTGGGAGGTCTCCGACGACGGCATCACCTATATTTTCCAGATTCGCGAAGGCGTCACGTTCAATCCTTCCGATTACCACGACAGGCGCCCGCTCACCGCTGAGGACGTCGCCTACTCGCTGAACCGCTCCGGCCAGTACTCCGACAACGCGCGCCTGTCCATGCTCGACAAGGCCGAGGCCACGGGCGACCTCGAGGTCACCTGCACCCTGACCAACGCCTGCGCCGCCTTCCTCACCGCCCTCACCGACGCCGGCAACTCCATCATTGCCCAGGAAGACGTCGAGGGCTACGGCGACAGCTTCAACAGGAACGTGTGCGGCACCGGCCCCTTCAAGCTGGTTGAGTTCTCCCTCGACGAGCGCGCCACGCTCGAGGCAAACGAGGAGTACTGGCTCACTCGCCCCAACGTCGACACCCTCGTGTTCCGCTTCATCACCGACCTGACCCAGAACGCCAACGCCGCCGTGACCGGCGAGGTCGACATCGCGACCGACCTTCAGGGCGAGGCCATCGCCACCGTTCAGGCCTCCGACGCCGTCGAGGTCCTGACCACCCAGGCCCTCCAGATCAGCTACATCCGCTTCAACTCCCGCGACGAGATCGAAGGCAGGCCCAACCCCCTGGCCGACGTCAACGTCCGCAAGGCCCTCGCCATGGCCGCCGACTGGGACGCCATCCGCACGGCCCTCTTCAAGTATGACGACGCAGTGCCCGGCTACCTGCCCATCCCCTTCGGCTCCTGGGCCTACGACGCAAGCCAGGAGAGCCTCGCTCCCAGCTACGACATCGAGCAGGCCATGCAGCTCATGGCTGACTCCGGCTATGCCAGCGGTTTCGACATCTCGATGTACGTCACCAACCAACAGGCCCGCGTCGACCTGGCTACCATGCTCCAGGCCTACTGGTCGGCCCTGGGCGTGAACCTGACCCCCGTCATCGGCGAGTGGGGCTCCTACTCCGACGCCGTCTGCGGCGGCAAGGCTGACACCTACGCCATGTCCTGGTCCTGGTACCCGGACCCCTACTTCTTCCTCAACAACCTGTTCGCCTCGAACCAGACAACGGCAATCGGCAACGGCGCCGGCTACGTCAACGCCGAGGTCGACGACCTGCTCCTCAAGGCCGTCCAGACCAACGACCAGGACGAGCGCGCCAAGTACTACCAGCAGGTCATCGAGATCGCGATGAACGACTGCGTGGGCGTGTACTATGCGGTTCCCAACGTGTTCTACGCCAAGAACCCCCGCGTCCACGATTTCGCCCAGCGCGCCGACTCCATGCTTCGCTTCGTCACGGCCAGCCGCAACACTTGGGTTGAGTAAAGCGTTTATTTGATAGGTTCTGCCGCGGAGGCACGCGTACTTTCAGCGTACCTCCGCTTTTCTCGTATTTGGGTGCTACCATAGCTTATTGGCCCTCAACAGCAAAAACAACAACGGTGGTGAACCAGGTGCTAAAAACAATTCTGAAGCGCGTTCTGCAGGCGATACCGACCCTGCTGATTGTCGTGACGTTCACGTTCATCCTCACGCGCATGATTCCCGGCAACCCTGCCCAGACCATTCTTGGTCCGCAGGCAACGGCTGAGAGCATCGCGGCAATGGAGACGAAGCTCGGCCTCGACCAGCCCAAGTGGGTCCAGTACATCGACTACGTCCTGTCGGTGCTTCAGGGCGACTTCGGCACGTCGTACTCCTACGACCAGCCCGTCACCGAGCTGATTGCCCAGCGCATCCCCGCAACCCTGCAGATCACCATCATCGGCCTTCTCATCGCCATCATCATCGGCGTCTGCATCGGCATCTTCTCCGCCCTCAAGCAGTACTCCGCAGGCGACTACATCTTCATGGTGCTCGCCCTTGTGGGCGTCTCGATGCCTATCTTCTGGCTCGGCCTCATGATGGTCAAGTATCTTGCGGTCGACCTGGGGTGGTTCCCCGTCTCGGGACGCGGCGACGGATCGTTTGGCGACCTGGTCTACCACATGGTCTTGCCTTGCCTGTGCCTGGCGACCATCCCCACGGCAACCTTTGCCCGTATCACCCGCTCGAGCATGCTCGAGTCCATCCACGCCGACTCCATCAAGGCCCTGCGCGCCCGCGGCATCAAGGAGAAGGCCATCATTTGGAAGCACGCCCTGAAGAACGCCCTGCCGCCCATCGTGACGGTGCTCGGCCTTCAGATTGCCGGTTGCTTCACCGGCGCCATCCTGACCGAGAGCATCTTCTCCTGGCCCGGCATGGGCACGCTCATCGTGAAGGCAATCACCAATCGTGACTACATGCTCATCCAAGGTGCGGTTCTGTTCTTTGCCATCGTGTTTATCGTTGTCAACCTCGTCGTCGACCTCGTGTACATGATCATCAACCCGCGCGTGAGCTACGAGGGAGGTTCTAAATAGCCATGGCAAACAACACCGCTACCGCACAGGCCAAGGGTTTTGCGCCTGAGTACGACGAGGAACTGCTTAAGCGCGAGCGCAAGGCCAACAGCGCCTGGAGCAAGCTTCGCCGCAACAAGACCGCCATGGTCGGCCTCGTCATCGTCGTCGTCATGATTCTTCTTGCCGTGTGCGCACCTCTCTACACGCAGATTACTGGCTTCCAGTTCAACAAGATCGACCCCGTCCACGGCTACCTTGAGCCCGGCACGGTCGTGAACGAGGGCGAGATGGCCCACATCCTCGGCACCGACAAGCTGGGCCGCGACCTTCTGTGCCGTCTGCTCTACGGCGCACGGACCTCGCTCATCGTCGCCTTCGGCGGCACCATCGTCGCCGGCCTCATCGGCGCCCTGCTCGGCCTCATCGCCGGCTTCTTCGGCGGCTGGGTCGACTCGCTCATCATGCGCATCATGGACGGCATGCTGTCCTTCCCCTTCATCCTTCTCGCCATCATCCTTATGACGGTGCTGGGATCGGGACTGTTCAACGTCATTTTGGCAATCGGCATCGGCAGCGTGCCCAACTTCGCCCGCGTCCTGCGCGGCGAGGTCATCATCGTGAAGAACGCCGAGTACTGCAACGCCGCTCGCGTGCTGGGCGTTTCCAACGCTCGCATGCTCTTCACCCACATCCTGCCCAACGCCATCTCGCCGCTCATCGTGTACGCCACGCTGGGCATCGCCGGCGCCATCATCTCCGAGGCCGCCCTTTCGTTCCTGGGCCTGGGCATCACCGAGCCCACTCCCTCCTGGGGCCAGATCCTCTACAGCGGCAAGGACGTCATGAGCAACCATCCCATCATCTCCACGGTATCGGGCATCTTCATCCTTGTCACCGTGCTCGGCTTCAACCTGCTGGGTGACGGCATCCGTGACGTTATGGATCCCAAGATGAAGAAGTAGGCCTGTCCCTTTTGGGATGTGGCACGAACGACCCGACACGGCCGAGATCGAGGAGAACGACCAATGAGCGAACATGTGCTCTCAGTTAAAGACCTAAAGACGTACTTCCACACCGCCACGGGCATCGCAAAGGCCGTCGACGGCGTGAGCTTCACCCTTGACGCTGGCAAGACCATGGGCATCGTGGGCGAGTCCGGCTCAGGCAAGAGCGTGACCGCCACCTCCATCATGCGACTGCTCCCCCAGAACGGCAAGATCATGGGCGGCGAGATCGACTTCGACGGCGTCGACATGATGAAGCTCTCCAAGAAGCAGCTCGTGGCCCTGCGCGGCAACGAGATTGCCATGATCTTCCAGGACCCGATGACTTCTCTGGACCCCGTCTTCAAGGTGGGCAACCAGATGGTGGAGATGATCTGCGCCCACCAGAACGTCACCAAGGAAGCCGCCCGCGCCATGGCCATCGAGGCCCTGGGCCGCGTTGGCATCCCCAACCCCGAGAAGCGCATGGATGCCTATCCCTACGAGCTCTCGGGCGGCATGTGCCAGCGCGTCATCATCGCCATGGCCATCTGCAGCCACCCCAAGATCATCATCGCCGACGAGCCCACCACCGCCCTCGACGTGACGGTCCAGGCTCGCGTGCTCGAGCTTTTGCGCGAGCTGCAGCGCAACCTCAACACCGGCATCCTGCTTATCACGCACAACCTGGGCGTGGTTTGGGAGATGTGCGACGACGTCATGGTCATGTATGCCGGCCAGACGGTGGAGAAGGCCGAGACCAAGGAGCTCTATGCCGAGCCCCTGCACCCCTACACCTGGGGCCTGCTCGACTCCATCCCCAGGCTCTCCGACGAGTCCAAGGGCATGCTTACCACCATCCCCGGCGTTCCGCCGGATCTTCGTCTCACCGGCGAGTGCTGCAACTTCTGCAACCGCTGCCGCTATGCGCAGGACATCTGCCGCACGTCCGTGCCGCCGCTGGTGGAGGTCAAGCCCAACCACTTTGTCGCCTGCCACCTCCAGAACGGCACCAACAAGCTCGAGCGCATCATCACGCGTGAAGTGGAAACTGAACAGACCAACAGGGAGGCCGAGTAATGGCAACCGAAGAGCGCACCGGCGAGCCCATTCTCAAGATTCGCCACCTGACCAAGGAGTTCCAGCTTAAGAGCGGCCTGCCCTTTGTGAAGGGCCCCGTCCTGCACGCCGTGACCGACGTCAACCTCGACCTGTACGAGGGCGAGACGCTCGGCATCATCGGCGAGTCGGGCTGCGGCAAGTCCACCCTGGGCCGTACCGTCACCATGCTCCACAAGGCAACCTCGGGCACCGTTGAGTTTGAGGGCAGGAATATCTTCGACCTCAAGGGCAAGGAGCTCACGGAGCTGCGCAAGGACGTCCAGATGGTCTTCCAGGACCCCTTCTCGTCTCTGGACCCCCGTCTGACCTGCGGCGACCTCATCGCCGAGCCCCTCATCGTGCATGGCCTCATGCCCGACAAGAAGGAGCGCGACGCATTCGTGCTCTCGCTCATGAAGGAGGTCGGCCTTGACATCCAGCACGTCAACCGCTTCCCCCACGAGTTCTCGGGCGGCCAGCGCCAGCGCATCAACGTCGCCCGCGCCCTGGCCCTGAGCCCCAAGATCATCGTGTGCGACGAGCCCGTCTCGGCACTCGACGTGTCCATCCAGGCCCAGGTCCTCAACCTGTTCAACCGCCTGCAGCGCGAGCACAACATCGCCTACATCTTCATCAGCCACGACCTTTCGGTCATCAAGCACGTCTCCGACCGCATCGCCATCATGTACCTCGGCCATGTCGTGGAGCTGTGCGCGGCTGACCAGATTTACGAGAACCCGATGCACCCCTACACGAAGGCCCTGCTCTCGGCCATTCCGCCGGAGTCGCCCTTCCAGAAGAAGGAGCGCATCGTGCTCCAGGGCGAGATTCCCAGCCCCATCGGCGACCAGGTGGGTTGCCCGCTTGCAGGCCGTTGCCCCTACTGCACCGACCGCTGCAAGACCGAGCTCCCCGAGCTCAAGGACCGCGGCGACCGTCACCAGGTCGCTTGCTTCCTGTACGAGTAAGACCGCACGCACGCGCTTCAAGCAACCAGTAAAATTGCGGGTCACATCCTCACCATGAGTTGCGGCCCGCACCGCGTTTGAGATCCTCAAAGGAGACGAACATGGGTATCACGAAGCAGCAGCTCCACCAGATGGTCCTGGACAACAAGGCCGAACTCCTCGACTTGTGCTCCAAGCTCATCCAGATCAAGAACCAGAGCCCCATCGACGACCAGCTTCCCGCCATGAAGTTCGTGGCCGACTGGCTCGCCGCCAAGGGCATCGGTTCCGAGATGCTCGAGCCCAACCCCGAGTATCCTGTCCTTCTGGCCAAGATGGGCAACGAGGACGGCTTCCGCGTCGTCCTGAACGGCCACGTTGACGTCGTGCCCGTGGGCGACCCCAACGGCTGGGACTTCGACCCGTTCTGCGGCACCGTGACCGACACCAAGATCCTCGGCCGCGGCACCTCCGACATGAAGTGCGGCCTGGCCACCCTCATGTTCACCATGGGCCTTCTGAGCACCTCCGGCGCTGAGCTGGGCGGCGACATCAGGCTCCACGTCGTGTGTGACGAGGAAATCGCCGGCGGCGGCACCACGTGGCTCTGCGACAACGGCTACGCCGACGGTGCCGACGCCGTCATCATCGGCGAGCCCACCGGCCACGACACCATCGAGATCGGCCAGAAGGGCATCCTGCGCCTGACCCTCGTCGCCACTGGCGTCCCCGGCCACGGCAGCACGGGCAACTACAAGGGTGAGAACGCCATCGAGAAGCTCGCCCAGGTCCTCCCCTACGTCCAGCGCCTCACGCAGGTGGCTGGCCACTACAAGCCCGAGCAGGCCACGGCGCTCGCCAACTCCAAGACCATCGCCGAGCGCTGCCTGCATGCCCCGGGCGTCGGCAACGTCATCGACCATGTGTCCACCAACATCGGCGTGATCGAGGGCGGCACCCGCGCCAACATCGTGCCCGACCGCGCCACGGCTCTCATCGACTGCCGCCTACCTTGCGGCGTCGACCACGATGAGATCGTCGCCACCGTCAACGCCCTCATCGCCGAGTCTGGCGCCAAGGACGTGACCGCCGAGTTCAACTGGATCTCCGAGGGCAACTACACCGACGACACCTGCCTGCTCGTCACCAGCTACAAGAAGAACATCGAGGGCGTCTGGAACGAGGAGTGCCTGCCGGCCTACCAGTGGGCTTCTTCCGACGCCCAGCACTACCGCGACCTGGGCTGCCCCACCATCCAGTTTGGTCCTGCCAACAACGACGGCATCCACGGCTACAACGAGGACGTCGACATCGAGGACGTTGTGCACGCCGCTGAGATCCACATGCTGTCGCTGTGCGACATGCTCGGCATCGAGTAGGGCCCACTCCCCTCTCTAGCCGCGTGCTTCGTACCACTGGTACTATCTGCACCGTCGCTATAACAAGGCACCCCGGAGACGTTGGAAAGTCCGCGTCTCCGGGGTGCTTTTTTTGATGCTTTGTGTTGCAAGATGCTGCAGGTAGAACCCCAGCCAGCCTGCCTACTTCAGGCCAAACAGGTAAAACTGGTTGCCAGCGTCCTCAAGACCCGAGAACTCAAGCCAGCGCCTGAACTCGCTGCCCTCGGGATAATCGACGGTCTTGCGGCTCTTGCAGTCCTCATGCAGGGTGTCGAGGGCGATGTGCAGGATGTGGCCGTTCTCGATGACCTTGCCCTTGCGACCTTCCTCGGTGTACTTGCCGGGAACCTGCGAGGGGTCGAGCACGATGACGGTGTCGCCATCCTCATCGATGCCCACAACGGCAACGAAGTGGCCGCCGTGCGAGAGCAGGCCCACCCAGCCGTCCTCAGGACGGTCGCCACCGACGTTGGCGATGCCCATGTAGCCAGCAAGGAGGAGCGACCGCACGAGCTCCTTGTCCATGGTCACGACCAGGTCGAGGTCGAAGCGCTCGGCCAGGTAAGGGGCAAGCTTGCCCATGTCGGTACCCGGGCTGTGGTTGGCGCCCACCGATGCCGAGAGCTCAAGGGCATCTGCCAGCGAGAACATCTCACCGGTGAGGTTGGTGATGGCCATGCTGGCCGAGCACACGCCGCAGCCGGCATCGCTGATCGAGGTCGTGGGGTTGTACAGCTCAGGGCAACCCGTGTTGGTGGGGTACAGCACATGCGGGTAGTTCTTCTGGTTCACGTAGTACATCGGTTCAATCCCTTCTTCCGTCAACATATCGCTTGCCATCATGCGTAAAACCTCTCATACAGGTCGGGGCGGACCCATTCAAGCCACTTCATGCTCTTATGGCGCTTGTCCACCTCATCCTTGAACAGAGTGCAGACAAAGTAGGTGTCGGGCTTCTCGACGAGGTTGGCAATGACGAAGCCGTCGGGGTCGCAGCACATGGAGCGGCCCACCTTAACCGGGCCGCGCGCCGTGGGGCCTGTGCGGTCGCACGACACGCAGTACACGCCGTTCTCCGATGAACGCGCACGGTTGCAGATTTCCCACAGGTCGTCATCGGGATACGCCCAGCTGCTGGAAACGGCGAGAACGTCGCAACCGTGCAGGGCATAGCCGCGCGCAAGCTCGGGGAAACCGAAGTCGGCGCAAATCATGATGCCGACCTTCATGCCGTTGAGCTCGAACATCCCGAGCTCGTGGCCAGCCTCGATCGTGTCGCGCTCCTCGTTGTAGAGGTGAATCTTGCAATAGTCGGCAAGAATCGAGCCGCCGGGGGCGAACACGGTCGCCATGTTGTACAGCTTGCCGTCGGCGCGGCGCTCAAGACGACCGGCGAGGATGTTGATCCCCGTCTGAGCCGCCAGTCCCTTCCAGAACTCGAGGGCGCGCGCGGTCATAGCCTCGTCCACCTGCTCGAGCGGCACGCCGCCTTCCAGGCACCCCTCATGGAACAACATGAGGTCGACGCCCTTCTCGTTTTCCGCCACACGCAGTGCCATGGCGCGAGCGTTGCTCATGTTCGCATCGAAGGCGTTGTCCTCGACGCTCACCTGGACGGATGCGACCTTGATGCTAGGGCCTTGCGACATTGACAATCCCTCCAATCAACCTCGTAGCAAGACGGACACTCAAGCGCCTCCCGCTCCTCGCCAGGAGGAAACGGGAGGCGCCCTTCAGCGTTTAGCCAGGCCTCTCAATACGCCCGATGAACCCGGCACAAAAAGCAGGCGCTCCCCTACTTCACGCCCTTGTCGTCAAGATCGCCGCACATGGCGCGGTACGCGACGTCGGTGGAGTCGATAGCAGCGTCGCGCTCGAGAGAGCGGGCGTAGGCGCGTTCCTTCATCAGCTCGCGATAGGCGGCTGCAGCGGCATCGTCGCGGGCGACCTTCTCAGCACGACGACGGGCAGCCTGGGCACGCTCCTCCTCGCGAATCGCAGGGGCAGCGGCGCGCTCCTCAGCGCGGATGGCACGAATCTGCCTGCGCTGGGCATCCTGGGCCTCCATGTAGGCGTCCTGCATGTCGGCCTGAGCAACCTGATAAGACGTGAGCAGCTCGCGCTCACGAGCCTTGGCAGCTTCGACCTTGACGTTGCGCTCCTCGCGCATCGCCTCGCGGGCCTCGCGTGCCTGGGCTTTCTCGTCCTTGCGGCGAGCCTTCTCGGCGGCACGGGCGAGACGGTACTCCACGTCGGCGGCATCCTTGAGCCTGCGCCACTCCTCGCGAAGCATCGCCTCCTCGCTCACGCGGGCCTTGCCTGCCTCCGAGCGGGCCTGCACACGCTCGTCCTCTTCCTCCAGGCGGACCCTGCGGGTGTCCGCGCAGAGGTTGTCGCGGGCGGCACGCAGCTCAGCCTCGTGATCGACGAGGACCTTGAGCTGGTCGTCCGTCACGCCGGCGCGCTTGGCGTCGCGAAGTTCCGCCAGGGCGATGGCATGCCTCTTCGTGGCCTCTTCAATCGCGTCGGCACGGGCGTCGTTCACCTTGGCACGCGCCTTGAGCTGCTCGTCAGATTCTTTGATCCGGCCGACCGTGCCCCTCGTACGAGAGCGACGCAGCTCGCGCAAGGCCTTCTTGTACTCGCGGCGGGCCAGGACGGCGCGCTCGTTGGCCTCGACCCAAGCGGTGCGACCCTCGGCGCGGGCAAAGCCCTGCTCGACGGCAATCTCCCACGAGCCGCGCTTGTAGGCGTCCTCGGCGTCGTTGCGGTCGTGACGCGCCTGTGCCAGGGCGTGCTGGTGGGCAGGGCCCTCCTCCTTGCGGAAAGCGCGCTGCTCGGCGCGGGTCTCGCGGCGCAGCGTCGCGGCGTCCAAGCGGGCCTCGACCCACTCGGTGCGACCCTCGGCGCGGGCAAGCTCGCGGTCGACGTTCATCTGCCATGCCTCGGCACGCGCCGCGTCATCGGCGGCAAGGCGCTCCTCGCGCAGGCGCTTCACCACCTGCGCA
>Ga0129308_1002350_pt1 | contig 16258 bp, 17 predicted proteins | sample L827metagenome_FD_94440 | JGI IMG/M metagenome (GOLD analysis project Ga0129308, IMG submission 94440) | Ring-tailed lemur group fecal microbial communities from Wisconsin, USA - L827 metagenome | ecosystem: Host-associated > Mammals > Digestive system > Large intestine > Fecal | place: USA...
AGCCGATTATCATGGCTCCCCTGGTGGCAGCACCCATGCTGCTGATTTTATTGTTTGTTCTGCTGGTCTCCACCCGCAGAAGAAGATAGGAGGCTTTCGACATGAGAAAATTACAGAAATTATGCCCTACCCCTGAAAAGATAGGTATCTGCCTGGCTGCATTATTAAGCTCTCAGAGATTTGTGCAGAGAATTTCCCAGAGAATTGCGTAGAGAATGTTTCAATGGTGTTCGGAACTACCAAGCGAATCAGAAAATACGTTGAAAAATGAAACCCTACTATCATCAGGATATACTGTAATCTGTCTCTGACACCCCCCTCTGACACCTTTAACGCATCCTGCTATTTTGTAGTCACCCAGAGGTGACTGCAAAGGTGACTATAATTTGGAATCGTTCTGCTCCAACTGCGAATTGCATCAGAGCCGCCTATGATTGTCCTGCGATATCTTTGAGATGGATTTAAGATTGGATTGTGAATTCAAAAAGTTCAGAAAAATAGAAAAAATAAATTTTTCAGTGAATGAACAGCGACTTGCAAAAGAAAAAACTGTGATAACCCTCTGGTAGCATAGTGCTATCGGCCATAACGGTCGATAGATATGTTGTCGGAGGGTTCTTTTTATGTTGTGGCGATCAGGCCGGATTCATTTTTTGAGCGTGTGTTTGGAAAGCACATCCACTCAGGAAATGAACGCCGACCACTTTGGTGAGCATAAATTAACTTCTCCAGCCCAGAGCCGTGCTGCTCTGGGTATTTTTGTACCCTTTTTTCAGCAACCACGCTGTCGCTCTCCTCCCTGGTATTTTTGAGCCTATTCAAAAATTCAGAAATAACGGAGGAGAACAATGCTATACAGTTTGGAAGAATGCGGTCGCCGCATCGCAAAACTTAGAATACAAAACAACTATACCCAGGAGCGTCTTTCTGCCGCACTGAACTTAGATCGAACTCACCTCAGCAAGATAGAGGCTGGAACCAGATCCTGCTCGATTGATCTTTTGATTCAGCTGTCTGCGTTTTTTGATGTTTCACTGGATTACATCGTGTTCGGGAAGTACACACACCATCAAACAGAAGAATTGTCAGAACAGCTGGAAGATGTAATTTCAAAATTGAACCGGATACGGGAAAAACTATAAGCGGTGAAGCGAAAGGCGGATTGAGAGGCTTGGGGTATCAGCTGATGCGCACTGATGTAAGCATGAGCTGGCAGAATTGAAAGTTATGTCGAAAGAAAGCAAGTAAATATAACAGGCGGATACCCGATCCCAAAGGGAAAGAGTATCCGCCTGTTTGTGCAGTTTGGGGATGACTTATCGAGCAGTCTTATCAGGTTTGTGAATAATCCATCTACCTCCGTTTGTACTTCCTTCACGGGAAAGCCAGCCTTTATCTTTGAGCGATTTCAAGGTTCTGTCCACAGTGGATCTTTTAATATTTAACATAGAGACCAATTTCACAGTAGAGAGCTTTGGATTGTCAGAGAGTGCAGCGATAACCATTGCTTCACGTTCGGTCAGAGCCAATATTTCGCCCTCATTTTTACCCTCATTTTTACCCTCATTTTCACCTTCATTTTTACCCTCATTTTGGAGGTAAAAATCCGGATGAACGAAAATAGTGGTTACGAAAAAGGTTCTTTCATCATCTGTTTCAAACAATGGTTCAGGTGAACCATTCAATTTGAGTGCATTTCTAATCTTGCGAAAACCAGTGTTACGGCCTTCTGTAAGGTGCATCTCTTTCAGAAATTCACCAATGCGACGATTACGGTATCGACGACTATATGCCCGAAATTCCTTTAAGCCCTCCATACTGATAGAACGGTCTGCGCCAGGATGACTGACAACAATAATCCGATCTGATTCAATGCGAACTTCAATGGGTTCTCGCTCGTCGTAGCCCTTATGATAAACGGCATTTGACAGAGCTTCCTCAATGGCCTCGTAAGGGTAATTGAAGAAACGTCTTGCCTCTGCAATACCATCTATCTTTATTACTTTTTCCTCAATTACACTGTTTCTGATGTAAAGTAATGCTTCTCGCAGTTGTTGGTGCAGAGGCCCCTTGAAAATTCTTTCCCGGATTTGAGTTCCGGAATCATCATTCAGGTGAACCACATCAATTTGGGCATACGGGAAAAACTTTTCTGGTTCCAAGTTGAAAAACATTAAGCCCACATTTTTAGGTTTTGCATATTCTGGCAGCGAGCTGATAATGTTCATGCTGCGGCATAAATCTACAAACTCCATATCCCTTGATTCGTGATACAGAGAACTGCCAATTTCCTTTAGGTAGCTTTGGATCAACGAAATATTCAAATCGCTCAGCTCGGCTTCGTGGTTAATACGATCATCGAAAGGAACTTTGTTTGCCAGTGAGTATAAGTCACGCTTCTCCTCCTCTGTTGGCTTAATCGTACTGGCCATTTTACGAATCCAGTACACGCGCTCGGAACCGTTCTTTCCCATAGACTTAGGAGAAGAATACGGCCGCACTGCGCCGCCGGGAGCCCAGACTACTATGAACTGTTTCCCTTTGTATTCAGCTACCTCCGTAATCGGCATATATTCCGGTTGGATCAGCTTGCATTTGTTCAGCATATCCTTCAGATAACCATCAATTTTTTCAGGAGAAACGCCAATCAGTTCAGTTGGTTTGCCTTCCGTGTCCCGAACTCCAATGACGATATATCCGCCGCCCCAGTTGTCGATATCATTGGCAAAAGCGCAGATCGTTTTTAGAGAGGCTTCCGGGTCCCAGGTTTCCTTGAACTCTATTCTTGCCCATTCTACTACGTTGCCAGAAAGAAGGGTTTTTATTGTTGTAGGCAGTCCCATTATACGGATACCTCCTTTGACTTGATATATTTTCCACTTTTTATTCTGGCATCAGAGGGTTTTGGGGCATCTTCCGGAATAATCCATGTACTTCCGGCTCGCTGGGCACCCTCGATACGTTCTTCTTTGCAAAGGATAGCCACGCGCCGACGCGACAACCCCCATTTTTCAGCCACTTCTGAAGTAGATAAGTATTTCATAAAAATTTCCCTCCATGCTATATATTATATTCACAACGGAGAATAATATCAAGTGTAAAGACCAATTTGAATAAAATTTTGTACTCTTTGTTCGGGAGCTATACTGTCGTTCTCCGCCTGAAGAAAGAACAGAGATAACCCTCTGACAGCATTCATCTATTGACTAACGAAATCAGTAGTGATGCTGTCAGGGGGTATTTGTATTATGCAGCATTATGGTTTTTGATAAGCTGCGTGTTCAGTCGGGAGTCGGATAGTAAGTGAATGTGACAACCACGCCACAAGATGTGACTCTGCCGCCCTAAAAAGAACTCATTCTCCACCGTAAAATGAAAGTACAGCATAAGGCTGTAGGTTTGTAATTTGACAACTGCATATACATTCATCAGGTACGTTCCTGCGCGTTTGCCGAAAGCATAAGCCCGTCAGAAAGAGCGCCATGACCTGAATGAACAGAGAGAGGATATCACAAAATCACCCATTAACGAATGTTTGTTTGAATGCCGTTTCTGTTCATTTTAGAGAGCGATCCATCTTTGCTGAATAGCCGGTTTGCAACCGGGGAGGCGATGACAGCGCGCAAGGCACCATGATACTTCCGTAACTCGCGGCCCGGCCACAAAGAAGGCGGGGAGGTTCGACGCCTATGAGGCAGCTTCGCAGCCTGCCGCCTGATGATTTCCCTGTCTCCGGGGTTCGAGGAAAAATGGGAGGCGTACATATATTTCGATCATTACAAGCTGGAGGTGATGCCAATGCGTGAGAATTGGAGTTATCGGCGCGGGGACATATACCTCGCGGATCTGAATCCCTTCTTTGGTTCTGAGCAGGGCGGTGTACGCCCTGTTCTTGTTTTACAGAACAACGTTGGTAATTATTTCTGCCCAACATTGATTGTCGCGCCGCTGACGTCTCGCGTAGGCAAGAAACCAAACCAGCCTACACACTATCTCCTGAAACGCACAAAGGGGCTGGAGAAGCCAGCTACGGTTATGCTGGAGCAGATTATAACAATAGATAAACGACGTATCCGGAAGTATCTTGGCAGGGTCAGCGGACAGGAAATGGACGAGCTGGCCGAGTGTCTGGAAGTCAGTCTTGGCTTATATATTCCGGAAGAAATGGAAGCGCCATGACCGGCGCAGAAAGGAGCTGTTTATGGAGAAGCTGATTACACGAAAAGAAGCAGCAAAAATCCTGGGGATCAGCCTTGCCACGCTCGATGCTGCGCGGACAGATGGGCTGATTGCTTATGTGCAATATGTAAATAATGGCTGTGTATATTTCACGGAGCTTGGGCTTCAGGAATACATTGCAAGGTCAACCCACCGGGCAAAGCCGAAAGAAACGAGTGCCACCTATCGAAAACGGCGCGGTACTTCCTGAAGATCGACATCCTTGTGATTTATCTAAATCTTTGCAAGAATAAAAGCGCAGAAGATACTGACGATACAGTTTGGAGGTGGCAGCATGGCTACAAAGAGAAAAAGAATCCCACGCTACAGCAAGGTAGAGATTGGAGAACATCAATACTACCGAACCTTTATTGAAGATGCGGAGGGAAAACGTATCGCTCTTTATGGTAAAACCCGTGAGGAGCTATATGACAAAGAAATGGATGCGCTTGATCAGGCGGACAGCGTGGTGTTCCGTCGGAAATCCCCTACCGTGGCAGAATACTGTGAAAAATGGCTCGTAGTGCAATCGGTTCACGTCCGTCCCACGACGCTGACCGATTACACATCTAAAGTCAGACGGCACATTATTGCCGAATTGGGAGATAAACACATTGCTGATGTTACCTTGGATGATATTCAACTGGCGCTGGTGCCGGTTTCGGAAAAATCGACGTCTGTTTACAAGTCAGTGGTCGTTCTCTATAAATCCATTTTTAAGGCAGCAAAGAACAATCATATCATCGAAGAAAATCCCACAACCTATTTGGAAGCCAAGGGTGGGGGTATTCCCCAGGAAGAACGCAAGGCTCTGACCGATGAGCAGGTATCCCGGCTGATTGATACGGTACGCGGACTACCGCCTTATGTATTCGTTATGCTTGGTCTGTATGCAGGTTTAAGACGGGAGGAAATTCTAGGGCTGCAATGGGATTCGGTATATTTGGATGTCCCGTCCCCTTATCTGTCTGTACGACGGGCATGGCATACGGAAAACAACCGCCCGGTTATTTTGACCGATCTGAAAACCAATGCTGCAAAGCGGGATATTCCTTTGCCGGATTGTCTTGCAGAATGTCTGCGAGAAGCAAAGGCGGTTTCGCAATCAGAGTATGTCGTGGCCAACAGCGAGGGCAAGCCGTTATCTTATACGCAGTTCAAGCGCCTGTGGCAGTACATAGTCACCCGGACAGCCAAAGAACGATCCTATTACCGCTATGAAAATGGAGAGCGGGTAAAGCATACCATTCATCCGGTGCTGGGAGAAAAGGCGGCTCACAATGGAAAAGTTGTGTACAGCCTGGATTTCGATGTAACGCCACATCAGCTCCGGCATACTTACATTACAAATCTGATTCACAAGTCCGTTGACCCAAAGACGGTTCAATATCTGGCAGGCCATGAGAACAGTAAGATTACCATGGACATTTATGCCAAAGTAAAATACAACCGCCCAGAGCAGCTGGTCGGTGCGCTATCCGGCGCATTTTCGCAGTGGGAGACCATTTGAACACAATATGATTGATAAGAAGGAGTGAGGGTGACGCCTCGCTCCTTCTTTTTGAAAAATCGACATCCTTGAGGATATGCGGATATTCTGGTAAAAAGAGAGTGCAAACCAAGTTTTGGCACACGACAGGAAGGAGATACGAATCATGGCAAAGAAAAATGTAAAAATCCCGGATTATGGAACGGTGATCCTGTCGGGTACTGAGTATTACAGAACCCGTATTAAGGATGCTGATGGGAAGATGGTCGCGCTGTATGCGCCCACTAAGGAAGAACTTTATCAGAAAGAAAACGAAGCGCGGCAGGAGATCGCAGATACGATTTTTCGCAGGGAAAATCCAACGGTTGCAGAGTATTGTGAGAAGTGGCTGAAAATTAGATCAGCAACGGTTTCAAAAGCTACCTTAAAGGGCTATGCTTCTACAATGAGCAATTATATTATCAAGCCTTTGGGCGAGATGTATATGTCGGACGTAACAGCCGATGATATTCAGATGGCGATGATCCCCGTCTCCAAACTTTCTGCAAGTACATATGCGAAGGTAAATATGCTGTGTAAGTGCATCTTCTATTCGGCAGAGAGAAACCATCTGATCGATTATAATCCCTCTGCGGATATCTCAGCTAAAGGAGGTAAGACAACCAAGAGCAAAGACGCACTGTCAGACGAGCAGGTAAAGCTGCTTCTGGAAACGACAAAAGGCTTGCCGCCGTATACGTTCATTATGATTGCTCTGTACTCTGGCTTGCGGCGGGAAGAAATTTTAGCGTTACAATGGGATTGCGTTTTTTTGGATGCGGCGACGCCGTATATTTCGGTGCAGAGGGCGTGGCGTACCGACCATAATCGTCCTGTAATCTCTACGACACTTAAAACAAAGGCGGCACGCCGGGATATCCCCATTCCCCGATGCCTGACGGAATGGCTGCGGAAAGTCAAAGAGGAATCCAAGTCAAATTATGTGATTGCAGACAGTAAGGGAGAGCCGCTTTCCTATTCACAGTTTAGCAGAGTATGGCAGTATGTGATTGTTCGCTCGACCAAGCCGAGGAACTACTACAAATATGTGAATGGGCAGAGTATCAAGTATACGGTCACTCCAAAATTGGGAACGCATCAGAAGAATAACCCCAAACTGGTATACAGCCTGAACTTTGAGGTCACACCGCATCTGCTCCGTCATACCTATATAACCAATCTTCTGTACGCCGGTGTAGACCCAAAGACTGTGCAGTATCTGGCAGGACATGAAAACAGTAAAACAACTATGGACATTTATGCCAGGGTGAAGTATAATAGACCCGAAGAACTTTTGAGCGTTGTAAATGCTGCTTTTGAGCAGCGTAAACAGGCATAGAAATCACCATTTTTCAGTGTTAATGAGGTGGTTAAAATCCAAACCGAGAGCCGAAAACCCTTGGAAATACGGGAAAAAACGTAATTCAGAACATTTCAGTACGGTCTCAAGGCAGCCCGTCGTGCGCCTCAGTTCAGCAAGAGATAATCTGCTGTACAAACCGTATCAAAATGGTTCAAAAACCCCGGAAAATCGAGGTTTTCCGGGGTTTTCCTATACCAAAATCCTTTGAATCAGTTTGTCGTTTTTTGGCAGGATTTGACCTTTCCTGACCCCGATTTTATGTGTTAATGAGTGGTTAAAACGCGAAAAAACAGGGGAATGTGTTAATGAAGTGGTTAAAAATCGGCTCTTTTGAGGGGTATCTGAGGGCATTTTCAACCTCCGAAATTGACTGGATTTACGACCGCTGGGAGGCGAATTTCTCTGGTTACTCTTTGACGGCTTTCACTGGATTTGTCCTAATCTGACCTAACTGAATATACTTTATCGGCATAAACGCATAACCATATTCTCGGATAGAGAAATGCGTTGGTGTGTCGAATTGATATGCGCATCTGCACTCCCCTATGTGGGGAAGTCCTTCGGGACAGCGGATGCGCTTTTTTTGTACCCATTTTTACATAGCGATTGGAGGTAAGAAGAATGAGCAACATATATCCAAACGGCAAGCCCAAGGACTGCCGGTATTGCTATTGGTACAGCAGCACAGGCTGCCACCAGAAGGTCTGCTACTACGAAAGGCCTAAACCAGAAAAGCCAAAGACGAAGTGTACGGACTGCCCCTACGGAAAACATTCTCCCTGCATCGGATGGTGTACGAAAGATATTCTCCGTTCCATTGGACGGGAGGTGTGAGCTGTGACACTGGATTATTTCTATGGCAACCAGGCGGAGCAGTTCAGTTTCTATCGCATCCCAAAGGTGCTGTTCACGGATGAACGCTACAAGAGCATTTCAGCCGAAGCCAAAATCCTTTACGGCATCCTGTTAGACCGGATTTCCCTGAGCCAGAAAAACGGCTGGCTTGATAGCGCAAATCGGGTCTATATCATTTTCACCGTGGACGAGGTAAAGGAGGCCTTGGGCTGCGCAGAACAAAAAGCAGTCAAGCTGCTGTCTGAACTGGAAACTAAGGTTGGTCTGATTGAGCGCAAGCGTCAGGGGTTGGGTAAGCCCAACCTGATCTTTGTAAAAAACTTCATTGTGGATAACTCTGGGGACAGTTTTCCGGATTCTCAGGAATCACAAATCCAGAGTTGTGAAAATCACAATTCTGGGACTATGAAAATCAAAGTTCCAGAACTTCCAAAATCACAAGGAACTAAGACTAATCAAAACAAGACTGATTATAACGATACTGAGAATGATCCTTTCCTTTCCGGGCAATCGGCGCATCACAAACGGGAACAGACCGGACAGGATGTGGATGAGAGAAACAGATACAGAGCTTTTTTAGAAGGGCAGCTGGAATATGATATTTTGCTGGAGAATCATCCCTTTGACCATGAGACATTGGAAGAAATGCTCTCGCTGGTGATTGATACCGTCTGTTCCAAACGCCAATACATCCGGGTTGCCGGAGACGATAAGCCCAAGGAGGTTGTAAAAAGCCAGCTTTTGAAGCTGACCTATGAGCACATGGAATATGTGCTTTCTTCTTTCAAGGAGAACGCAAGTAAGGTTCGCAATATCAAGCAATACCTTCTGGCGTCCCTATATAATGCGCCCATGACCATATCCAGCTATTACGATGCCCTTGTCCGGCACGATATGGCCACTGGGTTTCAGTAAGCCGTAGCGTTATGCTGCGGCTTTTTCCATTCGAGGAGGTGGTACATTGGCAGATGAGAAAACCACTGCAAAGCCGGGACGGCGCAAAAAGGCAGTTTCCGGCACAGAGGCAAGAGCCTCTCCTCAGACAAAAGATGCCAAGACACAGGAAATACTGGATCAAGCCAGACAGGAGGAAACGCCTGCATGGGAAGTCACTGAACAGGTCGTGTTGCTCCCGTTGGACAAGCTGAGACCGTTCAAAAATCACCCATTCAAAGTGCAGGATGATGACGAACTGATGCAGGACACCATCGACAGCATTATGGTGGGCGGCGTTATCAATCCGATTCTGGTGCGCCCTGTGGAGGATGGGCAGTTTGAAGTGGTATCCGGGCATCGGAGATTCCGCGCTTCGGAACTGGCTGGACTGCATACCATCAAGGCGATTGTACGGGAAATGGACGATGATACCGCTGTGATCACCATGGTGGACAGCAACCTGCAACGGGAAAATATCCTGCCAAGTGAGAGGGCATTCTCCTACAAGATGAAGTTGGAAGCCATCAAGCATCAGGGCAAGAGCTTAACTTCCCGACAAGTTGTCGGGAAGTTAGAAGTAGCAGAAATTGTTGGAGAAGCTGCCGGAGACAGTGCCCGACAAGTTCAGCGCTACATTCGCCTGACCAACCTCATTCCCCAGCTGCTGGATATGGTGGATCGTGGGGAATTGGCCTTTAATCCAGCGGTGGAGCTGTCCTGGCTGAAACCACAGGAGCAGAAAGATTTTCTGGACGCGATGGACTATGGACAGGCAACGCCTTCCCTCTCTCAGGCTCAGCGCATCAAAAAGCTGAGTCAGAATAACCAGTGTACGCTGGATGCCATGTGCCAGATTATGAACGAGGAAAAGAAGGGCGAGCTTGACCAGGTAACTCTGAAGTCAGATGTTCTGCGGAAGTATTTTCCCAAATCCTACACGCCGCTTAAAATGCAGCAGACCATCATTCATCTGCTGGAGATGTGGCAAAAAAATCAAAAGCGTGACAAGACACGCTGAATTACGGAGGTATTGCATGAATTATAACTACAAACGCGAAGGCAGACCGGAACTGGAAGTGACCTGCCTGATTCCCGGAGAACTGGACGAATCCTTTGTCGGAGAAATGGAGCGCCTGATCCCGCTGATTGCGGAGTCTGTTGCCAATTATCTGATGGAGGACAATGACCCCATCTGCATGGTGCTGATGCCGGACGGCGCAACCACGATCCTGCCGATCTCGGAGGCGGAGGAACACTTTGGAAAGATGAGCTGCGAGTTTACCGTTGCTGATGATCTGCTGCTCCTGCGCTGTGAGGCTTCGGATGTGGCGTTCCTTGGAGACCATGCCTATCTGGTCGGCCCTGCGCTGGTCTTTGAAGCGGACGAGGACGGCGAGGAATGTAACATCGACGGAGATACGGTTTCCACGGCGATGGCGTTCTTTGAGGAGAATATCACGGAAATCACGGTGGACGGCTCCAACTATCTGGCGCTGCGTCTGATGTGAGGAGCTGTCTATGAAAGAATTTGAAGTCACAATCACAGAAACACTGCAAAAGGCTGTGCGCGTAGAGGCTTCTACCAAAGAGGAGGCGCAGCAGCTGGTGGAAGAAATGTGGAATGCCGGAGACGTGGTTCTGGATGCCGACCACTTTGTTGGCGCTGATTTTACCTGTGACGATGGGCATGAGGCGCAGAAGGAAACTTCCATGGAGGTCCTTCTGGTGGAACCCGGTCAGTACGCACGGATGGCTACCATCGGCACCGGATTGGAGTCCATGCAGAAAGCTGTGGGCGGCGATATTGAGGCCGTGTATCCCTTCGACGATCCGGTTGCCATTGTCTGCGACGATGAGGGAAAGATGAAAGGTAAGCCCCTGAACCGTGCCCTCCGGGATGAGGATGGCGACGTTTATGATATTGTTGCCGGTACATTCCTTATTTGCGGTCTGGGCGAGGAAGATTTTGCTTCTCTCCCCAAGGAACTGCAAAAGAAGTATGAGGACAAGTTCAAAAAGCCGGAGGCATTCCTCAAAATGGGGCGCAGTATTAAGGTCTTTCCCATGGAACCCAAGGCTCCCGGTGGTAAGGGTGAGAAGAAATCACCTGGCATGGAGCTGTAAGGCTTCCATCATTCTGCACGGAAGGAGGTTGATGCCGATTGCAGGAAGAAGTGGAACAGAGAACAGTTACGCTCTCTATCTCCGGTGCAAAGTTGACGGGGCGCACACTCAAGTGGGCAATCCGTCAGTTTTTGAACCACCGGAGTAAAGTCAAAGCAAAAAAGGCGCAGGCCAAAGCCGTTACCCCCAAAGGAAAACAAACGGTTGCGGAGCTGGTCGGACAGAATCAGGGGGTTCAGAATATCGAGATCAGCGATAAGAACATCCGGGATTTTGACCGCGTGGCCAGAAAGTACGGAATTGATTATGCTGTAAAGAAGGACACCACAGAGGCCATCCCCAAGTATCTGGTCTTTTTCAAAGCAAGAGACGGCGATGCTCTGAACGCAGCATTTCGGGAATATTCGGCGGATATTGCAAAGAAGAAAGCCAGACCGTCTGTGATTCAGAAGCTGCGAGCCATCAATCCGCTGGCGCACAGCATCAAGAAGGACAAGGTGAAGCATAAGGATAAGGGGCTGGAATTATGAGAATAGATCAGAAACTCAAAAAGAAGCTTATCCTGAATCTGCCTTATGTTTTATTCATCTTGCTCTTTGATAAGCTGGTGCAGGCCGTCCGCATGGCACCGGGCGCAGATGCCAGCCAGAAGCTGCTCCATCTGGGGGACGGTTTTTCTGCTGCATTTTCCAGTTCCCTCCCCAGCTTTCACCCGGTTGATCTGCTGGGCGGTGTGGTTGGGGCAGCGGTTATCTGGATCGCTGTCTATGTAAAGGGGAAGAACGCCAAGAAGTTTCGCAAGAACATGGAGTACGGCAGCGCCCGATGGGGAACGGCGGAGGACATTGCTCCCTACATGGACCCGGAGTTCAGAAATAACATTCTCCTGACCCAGACGGAGCGCCTGACCATGAACAGCCGCCCGAAAGACCCCAAGACCGCCCGGAACAAAAATGTACTGGTGATCGGCGGTTCCGGCAGTGGTAAAACGAGGTTTTTTATCAAGCCAAACCTGATGCAGCTGCACAGTTCCTATGTGGTGACGGACCCGAAGGGCAGTGTTTTAATTGAGGTCGGCAGGCTCATGGAGCGCGCCGGATACAAGATCAAAGTATTCAACACCATAAATTTCAAGAAGTCCATGCACTATAACCCGTTTAGTTACATCCACAGTGAAAAAGACATTTTGAAATTGGTCAATACGTTAATCACCAACACCAAGGGGGACGGCAAAGGCGGCGATGATTTCTGGCTCAAAGCCGAGACATTGCTCTATACGGCGCTGATCGGGTATATCTACTACGAAGCCCCGGAGGAAGAACAGAACTTTGCTACCCTCGTAGAATTTATCAATGCCATGGAGGTGCGGGAAGATGATGAAACCTTTGAAAACAACGTAGACATTGCTTTCCGGGAGCTGGGCGAACGCGATCCCAACCACTTTGCGGTGCGGCAATGGAAAAAATACAAATTGGCCGCTGGCAAAACAGCCAAGTCGATCAATATTTCCGCCGGTGCCCGCCTTGCGCCCTTTGATATTCAGGAGCTTCGGGAGATCACCATGTATGACGAGCTGGAGCTGGACACCCTGGGCGGCAGGAGCAAGGAGGATACCCAAAAGACCGCGCTGTTCCTTATTATGAGTGATACGGATGCGACCTTTAACTTCCTGATCTCCATGATTTACAGCCAGCTTTTCAACTTGCTCTGCGAAAAGGCAGATGATGAGTTCGGCGGGCGGCTGCCCATTCATGTGCGCTGCCTGATCGATGAGTGCGCGAACATTGGTCAGATCCCCAACCTGGAAAAGCTGATGGCTACGATCCGAAGCCGTGAGATTTCCGCCTGCCTGGTATTGCAGGCACAGTCACAGCTGAAAGCCCTGTATAAGGACAGCGCCGATACCATTATCGGCAACTGCGATACATCCATCTTTCTGGGCGGTAAGGAGCCGACCACGCTGAAAGAACTGAACCAGACGCTTGGGAAGGAAACGATTGATACGTTCAACACCGGCGAAAGCCGTGGGCGTGAGGTCTCCCACAGCCTGAATTATCAGAAATTGGGGAAGGACTTGGCGACGGTCGATGAGCTTGCCGTATTGGACGGCAGCAAATGTATTTTGCAGGTACGCGGTGTGCGCCCGTTTCTATCGGATAAGTTCGATATTACAAAGCACCCCAACTATAAGTATCTGTCTGACGCAGATAAGCGCAATGCATTTGATATCGAGCGTTATCTGAACCGCAGACTGAAGCCAAAGCAGGATGAGGTCTATGACACCTATGAAATAGACGCATCCGGCATGGATGAAGAATCCCAAATGGAAAGGAGTTGATGCGATATATGATTGTTTCTTAACAGGAACGCCCCAAATTGTATATGCAAGGAGGCTGCAAGATGCAGGATAAAAGACACCGACTCTCATTGCAAGGTCGGGACAGACACACAATCAATCAAAAAAATGAAAGGAGTCGCCGGAACCGGGAGGTTTCAGTTGCCATGAAGGTGCTGAAACATTCTGTTCCGGCTTTTGCATACCGGAGAAAACACACATTTCAATAATACTCCCACAGGGTTCCGGCAACACGAAATATGGCATTTTTTAACAGCGCAGTAGGAGTTCTCCAGACCCTCGTAGTAGCCCTTGGTGCAGGTCTCGGCATCTGGGGTGTGATCAACCTCATGGAGGGCTATGGCAATGACAATCCCGGGGCTAAGTCCCAGGGCATGAAGCAGCTCATGGCGGGCGGTGGCGTGGCGCTCATCGGCATCACCCTTGTACCTCTGCTCACCGGTCTGTTCGGTTAATTCCGGGGCAGTCCGCAAGACATGAGTAAAATCCAAGGCTCCTCCCGCCTGCGGGCAGGAGGAGCCGGAAAGGAGGTCGAGGCCGATTGGATTTACTGTTTGACGCACTGACCGACTGGATCAAAGAACTGCTGGCCGGTGCGATTGCATCGAACCTGACCGGCATGGTGGATTCTGTCAATAACAAAGTCGGGGATATTGCCACCCAGGTCGGCCAGACGCCCCAGGGGTGGAACAGCGGTATCTTTTCCATGATCCAGAACCTGTCCAACAATGTGATGCTTCCCATTGCAGGCGTGATTCTCGCGCTGGTAATGACCATGGAGTTCATTCACATCATCATGGACAAGAACAACATGGCAGAAATTGATACCTGGTCTTTCCTGATGTGGGTATTCAAAACCGCCTGTGCCATTCTGATCGTATCCAACACATGGAACATCGTGATGGCCGTCTTTGATGTGGCCCAGCAGGTGGTGAACAACGCCTCCGGCATCATCGCTGGGAACACGGCGATAGACCTGTCCTCCACGCTGTCCAACCTGGAAAGCACACTGATGGAAATGGATCTCGGCCCGCTGGTAGGGCTTTGGTTCCAGTCCATGATCGTGGGGCTGACCATGAACGTCCTGTCCATTCTCATCACATTGATCTGCTTCGGAAGAATGATTGAGATATATCTGGTCACTTCCGTTGCGCCGATTCCCATGGCAACCATGATGAATCACAGCTGGGGACAGATGGGACAGAATTATTTGAGGAGCCTTGCCGCACTGGCATTTCAGGGCTTCTTAATCATCGTCTGCGTGGCGATCTACGCTGTCCTGGTTCAGAACATGGTGATTGAGACTGATATTTCCCTCGCCATCTGGACAGTGATGGGATATACCGTGCTTCTATGCTTTACGCTGTTTAAGACAAGTTCCCTTGCCCGCAGCGTATTCAATGCACATTAAGGAGGTGAAGCAGCATGGCTTATGTACCCGTACCCAAGGATTTGACCGCCGTTAAGACCAAAGTTGCCTTTAACCTGACCAAGCGGCAGATTGCCTGTTTTGGCGCAGGACTGGCGGTGGGACTTCCCATTTTCTTTCTGACCCGCGGCCATGTCAGCGGCAGCGCGGCAACGCTCATTATGGTGGTCGTAATGCTGCCCTTCTTCCTGTTCGCCATGTATGAGAAGAACGGACAGCCGCTGGAGAAGATCATCCGCAACATCGTGCAGGTGTGTTTTCTCCGCCCCAAAGAGCGTCCATACGAAACCAATAACTTTTATGCCGTTCTGGAACGGCAGGATAAATTAGACAAGGAGGTACGAAAGATTGTCCAAGGCGAAAAAGCTCACAAGAGCCGAAAGAAAGCAGATTGATGCTGCGATTCAGAACGCCAGACGACAAGACAAAAGACACAAATCCGCCCAGGACTCCATTCCCATGGAGCGAATGTTCCCGGACGGCACCTGCCGGGTGCAGGATAACTATTACACCAAAACGGTGCAGTTTCAGGATATTAACTACCAGCTGAACCAGAACGAGGACAAGACCGCTATCTTTGACGGCTGGTGTGATTTCCTTAATTATTTCGACAGTTCTGTACATTTTGAGCTGTCCTTTGTCAATGCCGCCGCCAACAGTGAGACCTATTCGGAACGGATCGCCATCCCCCTGCGCGGGGATGAATACGACGATATTCGCATCGAATACACCGATATGCTGAAAAATCAGCTGGCGAAAGGCAACAATGGTCTGATTAAGACCAAGTACCTGACCTTCGGCATCCATGCGGATTCTCTGCGCAGCGCAAAGCCGCGGCTGGAACGGATTGAGACGGATATTCTCAATAACTTCAAGCGGCTGGGCGTCCAGGCATCGGCCATGAATGGCAAGGAGCGCCTGGGGCTGATCCATGGGATTTTTCACATGGACGAGCAGCAGCCGTTCTCCTTTGACTGGAACTGGCTGGCTCCCACCGGGCTGTCTGTCAAGGACTTCATCGCACCGAGTTCGTTTTCCTTTAAGACGGGCAAAAACTTCACCATGGGCAGAAAGGTCGGGAACGTCTCTTTCCTCCAGATTTTAGCCCCGGAGCTGAATGACCGGATGCTGGCGGATTTTCTGGATATGCAGAGTTCCCTCATCGTGACCATGCACATCCAGTCCGTGGATCAGGTCAATGCTATCAAGACCATCAAGCGCAAGATCACCGATTTACAGAAAATGACTATTGAGGAACAGAAAAAAGCCGTCCGCGCCGGATACGATATGGACATCATTCCGTCTGACCTTGCCACCTACGGCAACGAAGCCAAGAAGCTGTTGCAGGATTTGCAGTCCCGAAATGAGCGTATGTTCCTGCTGACGTTCCTTGTGCTCAATGTGGCGGAGACCAAACAGCAGCTGGACAACAATGTATTCCAGGCATCC
>Ga0129308_1002351_pt1 | contig 16257 bp, 13 predicted proteins | sample L827metagenome_FD_94440 | JGI IMG/M metagenome (GOLD analysis project Ga0129308, IMG submission 94440) | Ring-tailed lemur group fecal microbial communities from Wisconsin, USA - L827 metagenome | ecosystem: Host-associated > Mammals > Digestive system > Large intestine > Fecal | place: USA...
TCAAATCTTATTATTGACAAAAGAGGGACATTGTACTACTATTATTGTAATAAATAATTATTGTCATAATAATTATTTATATAGAGGGAGATGGGTCAATGTATAAACTTGTACAGTATGAAAAAAGTATTAATGATTTATTAGCGAGATATGGGGTCAAATTTGGAATTTATAAGAATAATACGTTCCACGAACAATTATTTCCATTTGATGCTATTCCAAGAATTATAGAAAAAGAAGAATATGATTACTTAGAAAAAGGATTAATTCAAAGAGTAGATGCTTTAAACGCTTTTTTAAAAGATGTTTATGGTGAACAAAAAATTATTAAAGATGGTATTATTCCTGAGGAATTTGTTTTTATTACAAAAGGATATTTACCTGAATGTAATGGTATTGTTCCTCCTAAAGGAATTTATAGTCATATATCAGGAATTGATTTGGTTCAAGGTAAGGATAAAGAATGGTATATTTTGGAAGATAATTTGCGTATTCCTTCAGGAGCAAGTTATCCAATGATAGCAAGAGAGTTAACAAGAAAAGCTTCACCAATGACATATATCAATAATAATATAGTTGATAATAGAAATTATGGGGAAATGTTAAAAGAAACAATGGATTATGTCAATTGTGGAGGAATTAATGTCATTTTAACTCCAGGGCGATACAATTCAGCTTATTTTGAACATTCTTATTTAGCTGAAAAAACTGGTTCTGTTCTAGCAACTTATAATGAACTTGTCGTAGAAAATAATTATCTTTATTATAAAAGTCATATTGGTGACAAAGTGAGAGTAGGAAGTTTATATCGTCGTATTTCTGATGAATATTTAGATCCTATGACGTTTTTACCAGAGTCTTTGATTGGTGTACCCAATTTAATGTCAGTCTATAGAGCAGGAAATGTTGCAATCATCAATGCTCCTGGAAATGGTGCAGCAGATGATAAAGGAATTTATTATTTTGTACCAAAAATGATTGAATATTATTTAAACGAAAAACCAATCTTGAAGAATGCACCAACTTATTTACCATATTATCCAGAAGATCAGAAATATATTTTAGAAAATATTGAAAAATTAGTTATCAAAGATGTTGCAGAAGCAGGTGGATATGGTGTTGTTTTTGGAAAAGATCTCAAGGGAGAAAAATTAGCTGAATTTATTGATTTAATTAAAACTCAGCCAAGACGTTGGATTGGTCAGGAAGTTATTGATTTTATTGATTTGGAAGTTCATGAAGAAGGAAAAGTTGTTATGCGAAAAGCTGATTTAAGAGCATTTGTTTTATCAGGTAAGACAACAAGAGTGTGGGCAAGTGGTTTGACTCGTTTTTCAAAACAGGCAGATTCATTTGTTGTTAATTCATCACAAGGAGGAGGGTTCAAAGATACATGGGTGCTATCACGATAGAAAAATCAAATTCGTTATTTTGGTTAGGACGTTATATGGAGAGAGTCTTCACAACAACTCGTTACTATAGTCGTTTGTTTGATATTATGTTGGATCAAAATCCAGAAGTTTATCATCAATATTGTCAACAATTAGATATTGAAGATTTTTATTATAATGATGCTCATTTTATGATGTCATATTTATATGATTTAAATAATTCTGATTCGATTTATGCTAATTTAAGGAGAGCTTATGATAATGCCGTCATACTAAGAGAAGAAATAAGCAGTGAAGTTTTATCATATATTCAAATGGATATGAATATTTTTGAGAAAATGGAAGAAACAGAAGCACCGATTATGTTATTACAAAATGTCATCGACAATATTTTTGCATTTTGGGGAAGTTTAGGGGAAAATACAGATGATCCATGTGCAAAAGATATTATAAAATTAGGAAAGATTGCTGAAAGAATTGATTTATATTGTCGTTTAGATTATCCTACAAGCATGATTGATAGACAGTATCGTAAATTAGAAAGCAGAATTTCTAAACTTTTAAGTGAAACCGAGATTGAGGGGCTAAGTCAACTCAAAGGAAGCCGTGATACAGTTTCAAGACTTAGGGAAATGCAGGAGTTAACATATTTATTTGAGGTAGTTTAAATTGAAAATATTACATTTTGAATATAATTATAGACTAGAGTTTGATGCCGATATTCAAAATCAACAATTTCAGTTAAGATGTATTCCTCGTGTTGATAATCATCAAAAAATATTAGAAATAGATTATTCTATTCAGCCTATTGATCAGGTTACACGATTGAAAGATGGTTTTAATAATTCTATTTATGTAGGAAGTTCTTTAAAACCACATAATTATTTTTCCTTTATAGTCAAGGGGAAAATAGCTATTGATTATAGTCAAAAATTTCCTAAAGAAAAAAGTTTCTCAATATATAAATATATAACACCATTAACTGACTTTGATAAAAAGATAGAACAACTAGCAAATCATTACCGACGTCTAGACGATTATCAAAAATGTATTTCATTAATGCATCAAATTTATCGAGATATGACTTATGCTCCAGGAACAACAAGTATTTACACAACTGCCAAAGAAGCATACGCTTTAGGGCAGGGAGTATGTCAAGATTATGCTCATATTTTAATAAGTGCTTTAAGATATTTAAATGTTCCTTCACGTTATGTGGCTGGTATGATGTTAGGGGAAGGGGCAAGCCATGCATGGGTAGAAGCATATGTCGATGAACATTGGTTAGGATTGGATCCAACAAATAATAAATTGGTTGATGAGGGATATATTAAACTTTCTCATGGTAGGGATTATCGAGATTGTGTTATTGATAAGGGGAGATTTACTGGAAATTGCCGACAAAGACAATTTGTTAGTGTTATTGTCAAAGAGGAAGAATAAATATTTTGTCATATATTTACGATAGTTTTTTCTTGAAATTTACAATTGATGTTGTTATACTAGAAGCATCTAAGGGGGAGTAGCTTCTTCGTATTTCGTTCGTCATCACGTTTAACAACCGGACGAAATGGACACATAGGTGGTAAGCAAGACCTTTATTTCACTTTTTATAGTGGAATAATCGTCTTTTTTTATTTTGTTAGGAGGAAAGAAAATGTTAATGAATGTTGTTTTATTGGTTGTAGGATTTGTCATGTTGATTAAAGGGGCAGATGTTTTTGTCGAAGGTGCATCAAAAGTTGCGGCAAAATTTCATATTCCTCAGATTGTCATAGGTTTAACGATCGTGGCATTTGGTACAAGCGCACCAGAAGCAGCGGTCAGTATAGCTTCTTCGTATAAAGGCAGTGCTGGTATTGCTGTTGGAAATATTTTGGGTAGTAATATTTGTAATGTTTTTTTGATTTTAGGAGTTGCGGGAATGATTACAAGTCTTAAAGTCAAAAAGAATACTTTAAGAATTGAAACACCATTTGTTATTGGAATTACTCTTTTACTCGGGGCTTTAGGAATGAATGGCAATAGTTTAAATAGATTAGATGGTGCTATCCTTTGGATATTCTTTATTCTTTTTTTAAGTTATTTACTTTGGTTAAGTAAAAATGGTGAAGAAACAACGTTAGATGATGTGCCGGAATTAGAAGAAAATGATACTTTCTTAAAACTTGTCGTAGAAATTATATTAGGAATTGTTTGTGTCGTTATCGGAAGCAATGTAACTGTTGATGCTGCCAGTGAAATAGCTTCAGCTTTTGGAGTCAGTGATCGAATTATTGGTTTAACTATTGTTGCATTAGGAACTTCGTTACCTGAATTAGTGACTTCTGTTAATGCTTCTTTAAAAGGAAGAAATGATATTGCTGTGGGAAATATTATAGGAAGTAATATTTTCAATGTTTTATTTGTATTAGGCACAGCTTCTTTAGTTTCTAAAAATGCTATTCCTTTTCCAGCAACATTTATGTTTGATTTAGTTATTGCGGTTGCGGCATTAGTTATTTTCATGATTTTTGTTAATAAAGATTATTGTTTGAGAAAAACTGGTGCATTCATTATGCTTGTATGTTATTTTGCTTATATTTTCTATATTGTTTAATGACTTTTTATAAAGGTGAACCACGTTATTTGGTTATTCAAATAATGGTGGTTCACTTTTATTATGATAAGTTTTGATAAAAAAGATGATTAATGATTGCATTTTATAATAGTATTGATATAAGAAATAAAGAGTTATTATAGTTGAATTTAGAGTTTGTCAACAAAGCTGCTTTAGAACATTTTATAAAATCTTCAATTGAAAATGGATCATAAATATAAAAATGAAATAGTGACTATGTATTTGTAAAATTGCTATTAGATGAAATGATATTATATATGAAGTTCATTTAAGCAAAAATATTAGTTAAAGGAAGGAATATGTGATTTGTTAATAAAATTTAATTACGATAATAAATAAATTTCATTAATTATATTTTAAAATCATCGTTTTCATGATACAATGAGCCTTGTCATACAATTAGTGTAGAGGGGGAGAAAAGTGGTAGAAATTGTTGCACAAGCGATGTTACCAGTTGATGAAAAATATGAAATCAAGAAGAATAGAATACAAAAAGGAACATCGAATAAGAGAATTTGTATTGTGACAGGAACTCATGGTGATGAGTTGGAAGGTCAGTATGTATGTTTTCGATTACAGAAAATATTAAGTCAAAGAGATGATTTCAATGGAATTGTTGATATTTATCCTTCATTAAATCCTTTGGGAATGGATTCAATGAACAGAAAAGTACCTTTTTTTGATTTAGATATGAATCGTGTTTTTCCTGGTGATAATCAAGGATCTTTGGTAGAGTCAGTAGCATATGATATTGTTAAAGATCTTGAAGGGGCGAATTTAGTTGTTGATATACACGCAAGTAATGTTTATTTAAAAGAAATTCCACAGATTAGGATCAATGAAACGCAAGCCGAAAATCTAGTACCACTTGCCAAGCTTATGAATGTGGATTATGTTTGGGTTCATAGTTCTTCTACTGTTTTAGAGTCTACATTAGCTTATTCTCTAAATGCTTTGAATACACCAACATTAGTCGTTGAAATGGGCGTGGGTTTAAGAATTACAAAAGAATATTGTCATCAATTAGTAGATGGTATATTACATACTATGAAAGAATTAGGAATGTTAACAAAAACAGTACCAGATGTGAAAGAACCGATTGTTTCATTAGATAGTTATGTTCATTTTTTAAATGCTCGATATGCTGGTTTATTTTTACCAGAAATGAGTCATGATCATTTTGTTGAAGAAGGTTCATTGATTGGTAAGATCGTCGATCCTTTAAATGGTAAAGTATTGGATAATGTTTATAGTCCTTGTCATGGTTTGTTATTTACTTTAAGAGAGTATCCTTTAGTCAATGAAGGATCTTTAATAGGAAGGATTTTGGAAAGATAATGGAAAAGAAGATTATTTATGAATTAAAATCATTATACCGAGATAATTTAAGAGTCACTGGTTTTCAGTTTGGAAAAGGGAAGCCTACAGTATGTATTGTAGGAGCTATGAGAGGAAATGAAGTTCAACAATTATATTTATGTGCGAAACTGATTCAAAAGTTTACTGATTTAGAGAAAAAAGGTCTTATCGATGAAAAATATAGTATTTTGGTTATTCCATCTATTAATCAATATGGTATGAATATTAATCATCGTTTTTGGCCTCAAGATGATACGGATATTAATAGAATGTTTCCAGGTTATAATGAAGGAGAAACAACGCAAAGAATTGCTCAAGGGGTGTTTGAAGCAATTAAAGATTTTCAATACGGTATTCAGTTGACAAGTTTTTATATTCCAGGGGAATTTGCTTCTCATATAAGAATTATGAAAACTGGTTTGGAAGATATTGAAACTGCAAAATTATTTGGTTTACCTTATATCATTGTGCGTGATCCTAGACCTTATGATACAACAACATTAAATTATAATTGGCAAATATGGGAAACAAAGGCTTATTCTTTATATACAAAGGAAACAGATGTTATCGATGAAAAAAGTGTTGATGAGGGCGTTAACAGTATTTTAAGATTTTTATATAATGAAAAAATTATTAAAACAGCAATCAGAGGTGGATATATCAGTGAGATCATAGAAGAAGAAAGAATGATTTCTTTAAAATGTAATAAAGCTGGAATTTTGAAAAGGTATGTCGATGTACAGCAAACAGTAGAAAAGGGACAGGTGCTTGCTCAAATATTAGATTGTTATGATGCGAGTGTCATTGAAGAAATCATTGCCCCAAGAGATGGGATTATCTTCTTTCTTCATGTAAAACCACTTGTTTATGGTAGAACTGCAATTGTTAAGATGAAAATAGAAAAATAGTGACAGTGAGAAATGAAAGTTTACTGTTAATGAAAAAGCTTACATAAAAAAATCCAATTTTTTCTTTTAAAATAATTACATACTTGCTTGTTTTTTCACATGAATTATAGTAAACTTTCAGTATAGAATTATATTTAAAATGGAGGAAACAAAATGGCAGAAAAGAAAGCTGTAAAAGCAGAAGAATGGACTAATGAAAAAATTGATGCTCATGTTGATGAGTTAGTTCAAAAAGCATTAGTCGCATTAGACAAATTTGAAGGATTAGATCAAGAAGCTGTAGATTATATCGTTGCTAAATGTTCTGTTGCTGGTTTAGACCAACATGGTGTTTTAGCAGAAGCTGCAGTTAAAGAAACAGGTAGAGGTGTTTTCGAAGATAAAGCCGTTAAAAACTTGTTCGCTTGTGAATATGTAACAAGTAATCTTCGTCACTTAAAAACTGTTGGTATCATTAATGAAGATCCTTTAACTGGTATTACTGAAATTGCTGAACCAGTAGGTGTAGTTTGTGGTATCGTGCCAACAACTAACCCAACTTCAACAGTAATTTTCAAATCATTAATTTCTTTAAAAACAAGAAATCCAATTATTTTCTCATTCCACCCATCTGCATACGAATGTTCTGTAATGGCTGCTAAAGTAGTAAGAGATGCTGCTGTAGCTGCTGGTGCACCAGAAGATTGTATTCAATGGTTAGGATTAAAATCAATGTATGCTACTACTGCATTGATGAATCACCCAGGTGTAGCTACTATCTTAGCTACTGGTGGTAATGCAATGGTTGCTGCTGCATATTCATGTGGAAAACCTGCATTAGGTGTTGGTGCTGGTAACGTTCCTGCATATGTAGAAAAATCATGTGTATTAAAGAGAGCTGTTAACGACATCGTATTATCAAAATCATTCGATAATGGTATGATTTGTGCTTCTGAACAAGCTGCAATCGTAGACCAAGAAATCTACAAAGAATTCAAAGAAGAAATCTCAAGATTTAAAGTATACTGGGTAAATCCAGAAGAAAAGAAGAAACTTGAAGATTATATGTTCCCAGATAAGAACAAGGGAGTTTTACCAGCAGTTGTAGGTAAACCAGCTACTTGGATCGCTGAACAAGCTGGAATTAAAGTACCAGCTGATACTCAAATCTTACTTGCTGAATGTAAAGAAGTTGGACCTAAAGAACCATTAACTAGAGAAAAATTATCTCCAGTATTAGCTGTATTAAAAGCTACTTCTACTGCTGATGGTATTGCTAAATCAGCTGCAATGGTTGAATTTAATGGTTTAGGACACTCTGCTGCAATTCATACTCAAAATCATGAAATTTCAGTAGAATTTGGATTAAAATGTAAAGCAATTCGTGTAATCGAAAATGCTCCTTCAACATTCGGAGGAATTGGTTCTGTTTACAATGCATTTATTCCATCATTAACACTTGGTTGTGGTTCTTATGGACATAACTCAGTATCTAATAACGTAAGTGCTGTAAACTTATTAAATATTAAGAGAATAGGGAGACGTAATAACAATATGCAATGGGTTAAACTTCCTCCAAAAATCTACTTTGAAAGAAATTCAATTAGATATTTAAGAGATATGAAATACATGGAAAAAGCAATGATTGTTACTGACCGTGGTATGTATAACTTAGGATACGTTGCTAAGATTGAAGATGCAATCAAACGTAGAAGAAATAAAGTAGATATTGAATTATACTTCGATGTTGAACCTGATCCAAGTATTGATACAGTAATGGAAGGTGTAGAATTAATGAGAAAATTCAAACCTGACGTTATTATCGCTTTAGGTGGAGGTTCTTCAATGGACGCTGCAAAAGTTATGTGGTTAATGTATGAACACCCAGAAGTTAACTTTGATGATATTAAACAAAAATTCATGGATATTAGAAAACGTGCATTCAAATTCCCAGAACTTGGAAAACACGCTAGATTAATTTGTATCCCAACAACTTCAGGAACAGGTTCAGAAGTTACTCCATTCGCAGTTATTACTGATAAGAGAGCTAATAAGAAATATCCATTAACTGACTACGCTTTAACTCCAACAGTTGCTATCGTAGACCCTGAATTTGCTATGAGTATGCCTGCTTCAATTGCAGCTGATACTGGAATTGACGTATTGACTCATGCTATCGAAGCTTATGTTTCTATCTTAGCATCTGATTTCACTGATGGTTGGGCAAAACAAGCAGTTAAATTAGTATTCGATTACTTAGAAAGATCAGTTAAGAATGGTAAAAATGATCCAGAAGCAAGAGAAAAAATGCATAATGCTGCTGCAATCGCAGGTATGGCATTCGCTAATGCTTTCTTAGGTATGAACCACTCATTAGCTCATAAGATCGGTGGAGAATGGCATATTCCTCATGGTCGTACTAATGGTATCTTATTACCTCATGTTATTAGATATAATGGTACAGTTCCAACTAAATTAAATATTTGGCCTAAGATTGAAAACTATAAAGCTGATGTTAAATACATGGAATTAGCTCAATTAATCGGATTAAATCCTAAGACTCCAGCTGAAGGTGTTGCAATGTTCGCTGATGCTTGTGAAGAATTATGTCATAAAGTTGGTCTTGCAAGCAATGTTAAATCTCAAGGTATCGACAAAGATGCTTGGGAAGAATCAGTACATAGAATTGCTATGAATGCATATGAAGATCAATGTACTCCAGCTAACCCAAGAATGCCTATGGTAGTTGATATGGAACAAATCTTAAGAACTATCTATGATTATGAAAATAAATTTGCTAAAAAATAAGCAATAAAATGATTTATCTAAAAAAAGACAATGCTATTAGTAATATTACTGATAGACATTGTCTTTTTTAATTTAATGATATTAATTTCAACTATCTTTATTATATTTTAGCAATCTTAAAAGCATAGAACTTTATAAATATGGATACATTATATAGTCAAAAATGTTTTTTATTAAGAAGAAAGACAATGAATGATCAACTTTTTAAACAGAGTTTTTTTCTTTATCTTTTTCTTTACTTTATTGTTAATCTTAAGTAACATATACATAAGGTGACAAAAATGAAAGTAATAAAGAATATGATTTTAATGATTTCAATAGTCGCTTTATCTTGTCAAATATATTTTGATATATCACCAAATATTGATTTAAGTGTATTAGGTAGAGTGATTATTGTTTCTATAGAGGTTTTAGGTTTTACGAGTGTTTATTTATATTATAGAAATAGGGTTACAGTTGAGAAAAGAGAAAAGTATTTTAAAATATTGATGTGGTTATTGTTTATTATATATTTAATTAATTTATCTTATTTATTGTTCTTAGATAGAGGAATGGGACGGCATATGCGTTTTTTAGAGAATATAGATGAGTATTTAAAGTATAATGTTAATTTAAAGCCTTTTGCTTCAATATTAATATATATTAATAGTTATAAGCAGGGATACCTCAATTTGTCTATTATTACAACTAACTTATTAGGTAATCTTATAGCATTTATGCCTTTTGCTGTTTTTTTACCCAAATTATTTCGTACTCAAAGAAATACTTTTGCCTATTTTATAACTGTATCTTTGATTATTATAGCTGTTGAAGTTATTCAGGTGATAACTATGACAGGAACTGGGGATATAGATGATTATATTTTAAATGTTATTGGAAGTATGATTTTATTTTTCATTATGAAATGTTTTAGGAAGGAAGAAGTTTGATGAAAAAGAAAGATTTTATGATTATTGCTATTTTGTTGGTGATTGTAGGTGCAGGATATTTCATTTATTCTATGCTTCAAACTGACAAAGATTATGCAATAGTTTATTATCAGAACAAAGAAATAGATCAAATAGACTTAAATATTGACAAAGTTTATACATATGAAGGAAGTTATGGTCATTTTTCAATTGAGGTCAAAGATCATAAATATCATGCAACGAATGTAGAATGTCCTAATCACGACTGTGAAAAGGTTGGCTGGGTAGATCAAGGCAGCAGTGTATCTATTATTTGTGTACCAAATGAGATTTATGTTCAACAAGAAAATGCTAAAAATATAAATGTTGATTAAAAAAACGGTTCATGCTTGAGCCGTATTTTTATTATAGGTTATGTTTGTTGACTTTGTGAAAAAGACTGATTATACTTAAATTATAGGGTAAATTATTATCATGGTTTAAAAATAAAATAAATGTATGATTATGTCACTGTTCTGTCACATTTGTAGTCTATAATAAATGATGTCAATAGAGATAGTATTATGAGTGAATTGATTTTAGTAATGTATATTTTTGATGATTTCAATGATTGAAGGAGGTTTGTTATGGTAAAAAGAGTTATAAGTTTATTTTGTTTTTTAATTCTTTTTGGTTGCTCATATAATGGACCTGTTGTTAAAGTTAAAGACGATGTTTTATCATTTCAATATGATGGATATGAAGTGATAACGAATTTTAAAATAGATCAATATAGAGTAAAAAAAGATAAAAATCATTATATTATCCATTGTACAACAAAAGATGATAATGATTTAAATATTAAATTTCAAAAAAACTTTAAGGGTAATATTGAAGTTACAGAGAAAGTGAATTTAAGAGATTATCATTATAGTTATAAGTTTAGAGGTCATATTAAAGATAATGGAATTGATTTCAATCATGCAACAATGATGGGTGAAAAAAATGTGAATGTTGCTTATAATAGTGAATATAAAAAATCATATTGCCGATATAAAGGATATGTAGATATTACACCAATAAAAAACAAAGATACTTATTATCTTAATAATCAATTTTATGTAACTGAAGAAGGAATTAAAAGATGTGAAATCGATAAAAGATTTTCAATGGTTTTAAAAAGACTTTAAATATTGTATGAAACTGTAGCGAAAGAACGTTACAGTTTTTTTATGAATAAAAAGCTATGATACTTTTTAAATGTATAAAAGATCATAGCTAATAGTTTATCGTTTTAATATTTTCCTGATTTCAATTTGATAACTGATAAAAAGTAATAATGCTGCTCCACTCCAGGCACAGACTTCAGCATAATAAATACCATTTTGACCAATATATGAAGGTAAAATTAGAGCAATAGAAATTCTCATAATAAGTTCAACAATACCAGAAATCATTGGAATAAGCGTATTTTCCATACCTTGAAGAGCACTTCTATAAGTATGCAGAATATAAAGTATTGGTAAACAAATGGCCATGATACTTAAATATTTAAAAGCTATATCTAAAACTTGAGTGATTTGTTCTTTATTACCAGAAATAAATAATAGTAATATATTTTTACCAAAAAACAACATTGAAATAGAAATGATTATAGAAGTTAATAAAGAAAGCAAAGAAGCTTGAAAGACTCCTTTTTTCATTCTACTGTATTGTTTAGCACCATAGTTTTGACTATTGAAAGTTGTAATTGCATAACCAAATGAAGTTGCTGCAACTTCTAATAAGCCATATAATTTATTTGTCGCTGTAAATCCAGCAACAAATAAGAAACCAAAACTATTGACTACAGATTGAACAATAATTCCCCCAACAGAAATAATTGCATTTTGAAAAGCAAGGGGAGAACCCAAATAAAACAAATCTTTAAATAATTTTTGATCTAATTGAAAACTATTTTTTGATAATGTAAAAGGAATTTCTTTTTTGAGAACAATAAAACAAAATATTGCTGCAAAACATTGAGCAATGAGTGTTGCAATCGCTGCTCCTGCAATTCCTAAATGAAAAACACAAACAAATAATAAATCTAAAATAATATTGATAAAAGCAGCAACGACCATAGCTATTAAAGGTGTTTTACTATTTCCTAAAGCACGTAAAATACTAGAAAAACAATTATAAAACATAGTGATGATAATACCACTGGCCATAATCCTTAAGTAAATCAAAGAACCATTAATAATATTGCTTGGAGTATTTAAAAGAGTAAGCAGTGGACTAATCATTAATTGAGTCATGATCGTTAATATAGCAGCAAGGCCACAACAAGTCACTAAAATCATTGCGAGTGTCTTTTCCATAGCCTTAAAATCCTGAGCACCCAGATTATTAGAAATACGAATAGAAAACCCTTGAGTAAATCCCATAACTATTCCAGTGATGGCCCAATTGATCCAATCAGCTCCACCAAGACTAGCAAGAGCATCTACACCTAAAAATTGACCAACGATCATTGTATCAACCATAATATATAACTGTTGTAAAATATTACCTAGCATCAATGGTAAAGCAAATAAAATAATCAATTTTAATGGTTTACCAACTGTCATATTTTTCATATCTAAACCTCCACATTTATATCTATTATGATAAACTTAAAATAATAAGTCAAGTGTCACAAAAGTGTAAGATACATCATTTATAATAAAAACGAAAAGAGGTGAAGATCATGAACAATACTATTCATAAAATTGCAAAAGATAATATCAAAAAAGAACATCAATTTTATAAATATATTTTCATCTCTATTTTCTTTACTTTCTTCTTCATCATTGTTTCTTCTCTTTTATCAATGTCATTTCAAAAGCTTGCATATGATCAAAGCAGTAATATTTATGGTCAATGGGACGCAATTGTTGTAAGTTCTTCCCAATATGAAAATGAAATCAAAAAAATAAGAGATATTAGAAAGATAGGACATATGTATTTTGGTGGAGAAGTCATTAATGAACAATTAAGTTTAGGTAATATCGGCTATTTTGATGATAGTGGCTATGAACTTTCTTATCTTCATTTTCTTGAAGGAAGAAAAGCTAATCATAAAAATGAAATCGTTATTGAAAAACGTATTGCTGAAATGTTAAATCTATCGTTAAAACAAAATGTACAATTAAAATATAAAGTCAAGGATAAGACACATACTCAACAGTTTAAGATCGTTGGAATTGTAGAAAACTATATTATTAATAGACAAACAAGAGGATTGAGTTTTATCACATATCAAATGGAAAGTTATGATTATGATATATTACTAGAAAGTCGATATACAGTTAATTTATGGAATGATTTAAAACGATTAGAATATAATTTATCTCATTTGAAAAAAGAAATATCTATAGTCTATAATACTTCTCATTTTCCTGAATTAAAAGAAGTACTTATAAAATATGATGATACTTTTATTCAAGGCTTTTCTAATGAAACATCATTATTAATAAAATGTCTTGAAATCATTTTTATTTCTTTTATTGCGATGATGATTACAATGCTATCTTCATTAAATAAAAGAGAAAATCATTTCGTTTTATACAGAAGCATAGGTATGACTTATAAACAGCTTCAAAAATTAATTATATATGAAGGTTATATTTTAGCTTTTATTGCATTTGTTTTCGCATTAGTATTAGGCGTTTTAACATCTTTTCTCATTATGTTCCTATATTCATTGATTGCTTCGACTCCTTTGACATTATGGTGTACAACTTCTGTACTACTTATAGAATTAGGTATATGTATCATAACTTTAGCCATAGGAATTTATATTCCAACCTTGACTATATATGAACTACCATTAACGAAAAAAGATATAAGTACGATCTCTCATGCAAAAAAGAGAAAAATAAGAAAACCAACATTCATATCTTTGATAAAACAAGAATTGACTTCACAAAGCTTTATCAATTTATTCATTTTTATATTATTGATTATTGTTTTTATAAAAGCAATTTCTATAACAAATTTAGTAGATATTTATAATAATGAATATCAAGCGATAGCCAAAGAGAAAATGATTTCAAATTTTATTTACTATGATATTCAACCAATCGATTATAAGTCATTATTAAATCAAAAGGATATTCATATTTATGCTGATAAACTTGCTACAAGATATACATTAAAATGGCAAGACATGAATAAAGAAGAAAAAGAAATTGTGAGTGCAAGAAATGAAGTTTTAGGAAATATTGTATGTATTGAAAATGATGAAGAATTGAAGGATTATTTTCAAACATTAGGTATAGATAAAATCAAAGATGGAGAAGCTATCGTTGTTAAACCACATTATAATTACAATGCCCCTATTTATGGAGAAAATGATAATGAATATAGTGCTCATTCATATGAAATTGATATGCTCAAAAAAGCAGATGGTTTATATTCTCAGGATATAGGATTAAAAGAAAATAAGACAATTCAAATTGGAAGAATTGATGGAACATATTCATCATTAAATATGATTAAAGTCATTGATCTTAATAATGAATTAAAAAGAGATTATATGAATAATTATACAGTGATATTAAATGAAGAAACATATTATCAAACAATTGGTGATAGAAATGATAACTATATTCATATCAATGTTGATAATCATGATGCTAAAAATAGAGTTGAAAATTATTTTATAACTGAAATTATATCAAAACATACATCATATCAACCCCAATTTGTTGATGAAACAGATAAAATTAGACAATTACATAGCCTTAAAACGGGATTTATAAGTGAAGTAACATATATGTCCATTACACTCATCATATATATTTTTTTAATTTATTTAGTCAGATTACTTTCAATTTTTAAAATTAAGAAGCGATTAGGAATATTGAGAAGTCTAGGTATGACAAAGAAAAAAGCGTATTTTATTTATGGTATGTATGCAACGATTATATATGTGATTGCGATCGTTCTTGTTTTAGGATCATGGCACTGCTTTGAGGTGTTAAAGATAGATCAATATAAAGTTAGAGAATTCATAATTATTTATATCATTTATATGATGGGTATGATTATACCGATTCAAAATATATTAGATCAAAAAGTATTAAATTTAATAAAAGGAGAATAGAGTATGTCTAAAATATTAGAAGCAAAAAATATTTATAAAACATATGGTGAAAAGGAAAATCAAGTGAAAGCATTAAAAGATGTCAGTTTATCAATAGAAGAAGGAACTTTTGTAACGATCATCGGTCAAAGTGGTTCAGGGAAAAGTACATTATTACATATTTTAGGTGGATTAGATAAACCTGATCAAGGAGAAGTTTTGTTAGATGATATTTCAATGTATACTTTAAAAGAAGATGATTTAACAATCTTAAGAAGAAGAAAAATAGGATTTGTCTTTCAATTCTTTAATTTAATTCCAAGTCAAAATGTATATGAGAATATTGTACTGCCTTTGTATTTAGATGGTACAAAAGAAGATCAGGACTATATTGAAGATTTACTAGATACCTTAGGATTAAAAGACAAAAGACTATCCTATGTAGATGAACTAAGTGGTGGACAACAACAAAGAGTGGCTATTGCCAGAGCATTGGCTTCCAAACCTTCGGTGATACTATTAGATGAACCTACAGGTAACCTAGACTCCAAAAATAGTAAAGAAGTCATAGATTTACTTAGAATATCACAGAGAAAATATCATCAAACAATAGTCATGGTCACTCATGATGCTTTGATGGCAAATAAATCAGATCGAGTTATAACAATAGAAGATGGAATCATCGCAGGAGATAGTTATGAACAATTACATACATAAACTTGCAGCTAATAATATTAGAAAAGATAAGTCAATGTATAAATATATTTTCTTTGCAGTATTCATTACCTTTTTTCTTATTGTGAGTGCAAATGTATTAAATAGTTCTTTTCAATCAGCAACATATTATCAATATACTTATCATTTTGGAAAATGGGATATTGCTTATATCAATGCTCATAAAGATGATGTAACAGCATTAAAAGAGGATCCTAATGTTACTAAGGTAGGTCATATTTATTTTGGTGGAGAAGTTATGAAAAATCATCAAAGTTTAGGGTATATAGGATATTTTGATGATAATGGATTAGCCTTAACAAATCTTCATTTTTTACAAGGAAGAATGGCGAAAAATGAAAATGAATTAGTGATTGAAAATGCTTTTTTTAAAGAGTTAGGTTTCAATATTGATCAAACAATAACAATTGATTATCAGTACCAGAATAAAACATATTCTAAGAAATATAAGATTGTTGGA